>Ga0302122_10002766_pt1 | contig 10756 bp, 7 predicted proteins | sample CB21_SCM_MG_FD_203115 | JGI IMG/M metagenome (GOLD analysis project Ga0302122, IMG submission 203115) | Marine microbial communities from Western Arctic Ocean, Canada - CB21_SCM | ecosystem: Environmental > Aquatic > Marine > Oceanic | place: Canada: Western Arctic Ocean | collected 2017-09-28
GAGCCACCTTGTTAATGAGACAAAAGGATGCTATCTCGGGCAAGAAATTTTGGCAAGGATGCAGAGCCGAGGAAAGAAAGGAAAACAGTTAATTCTTGTAAAAGGTGATGATTTACAAGTAGGGGTAAATGGAGTCACCAGTACCACAAATAACCATGGCTTGGCAATCATCACTCCTCTTGAGTGAGAAATGAAAGGTCTGGCCGAGACGGGATTGTAGAGTCTTCTGTATCTAAGCGACTTGGTAGATTATCGATTATTCCAAAGGTTACAGAATCGCGTTCTTTGACCACCACTTCACCCAATAATCTATCTCGCATCGAACATTCTACATGCAATGATAATCTGTCTTCATGACGATTGAATGAATATGAGATTGGGTCAAGTACTTCAACAACCTGTTGAGCAAAACGATCTCTCACTTTCTTACCGCGCCTTTGAGCATAACCAATTTCTACTGCCATTCCTACAACGCTAACTGAAAACAAAACCAATAGTACTGTCAGTGAGAAAAGTATGGGATTTCCACCTCTTGCTTCTGCCATCAAATCTCTCCCCAAAAGGAATAACAATCCGACTCCTACAAGTGGATTGATGTATGATTCAGCCCAAGCCTCAACTTGCATAAGACTGGTTCTTGAAGCATCAGCAAAAACTAACTCCGCGGCGATGGCATTGGAAATCACTTCCAATACAGATAACATCACAAGATAAATAACTCCCGAAACTAAAAATTCAATCCACAAATCACTTCTAAAACTCCAATGAACGATTAACCAAGCAAATAGCCCTAAGAATACCGAGCGTGGCATGCGGTGAAATGAGACTAAATCTTGACGCAATTTATCATGATCTCTATGCGCTTGTGGAATATGAATAATCCCCCATTTTGTCAAATCCTGCAGATATTTCAAAGAAGATACCAACACTTTCCTGTCAATCAATAACCATTCAGTAAAGGCCATCAAAGGCAATACCAGCAAGAATAATGGTGAAGCAAGTAATACTGCAACCGGGAAAATAATCAATGCTGGAAGTAAAATGAAATGCTGAATACCGAGGGGGAAAAGAACATCCGTTTCAATTAATTTAACTCGTGCAGTGGCAATATTGCGTTGTCTTGCCTTATCGTCTAACTTTTCACGGTGCCTTTCCAATGATTGACCGCTATCGAGAATTGCCCTGACCTGAGCCCTGTATTCTTGCTGCTCAAGGGTCTTACCAACATATATGTGCCAAACTAACCGAGCAGGAACCGCCATCAATAAAGGAAGACCTAATATTGCAATTGACCAAAGCAGGGCCTCGAAATTAAGTTCCTGCATGTTAATGCGTAGTGCTGTTATTTGATGAGGCTATTGGCGGATGGCAAGGTTCATCGGCATTATCGGAAGCCAACGGGTTATGGCACGCATTGCAATAGTCGACGGAATGGCAACTCAAGCAGTTAAACATCTCCAATCATTAGGGAATGAAGTGGTTGAGAAATCTATTGGGAAAGAGCTGTTATCATACGGTGCCTTAGAAGGGTTTGATGCAATTATCGTCAGGTCAGCAACCAAATTAACTAGAGAAGTTATCAACGCGAGTAAAGGTCTGAAAGTTATTGGTAGGGCTGGAGTGGGAGTTGATAATATCGACCTAGATGCAGCAATAGAGGCTGGAATTATTGTCGTTAATGCCCCACGCGCATCAACCAAAAGTGTGGTTGAATTGACCATGGCTCACCTATTGGCTTCAGCAAGAAAAATAGTAATCGCCAACCAAGGACTTAGAGCAGGTTTATGGGAAAAAAAACTGATGGCCGGTAGTGAGATTTCAGGAAAGGCGCTTGGATTAGTGGGTTTTGGAAGAATCGCACAAGGAGTTGCAATGATGGCTAAGGCTTTTGGAATGGAAATACATGCTTATGACCCATATTTACCAAAACAAATTGCAGAGCAACTTGGGGCTCAGATGCACGATAACGTAGATGATTTATTCAGAAGGTGCACTCATATAAGCATCCATTGCAACCTGACAGAAGAAACGCATCATTTAGTCAATGCTCGAAGGTTGGCTTTGATGCCTCAATCAGGCAAGGATGATGTTGCTTGTGGTAACCACATAGTGAATTGTGCCCGTGGAGGTATTGTTGATGAGGAGGCAGCATTGGCTGCCTTGAAGTCCGGTATATTGACTACTCTTGCTCTCGATGTCTTTGAGGTTGAACCAATCGACCCCCAAAACCCACTATTCCAGCATCCAGGATTCCATGGTACTCCTCATATCGGGGCAGCAACTATGGAGGCTCAAGTCAGGGTGGGTATGGATATTGCCGATGCCGTCAATGCTGCCTTGATAGGCGAGGATGTCGCTACTCGCGTCGCTTGAAAAGAGTCGAAATATAAGGTCGCTCACTCCCTGAAGGAGTTGAATGTACATGCCTCTTGAACTGAATTAATTTAAACTCCAAACTCAAAAGTTGCTCTAGCATTTTCTCATCATATCGTTGCAAGTCTAAGCCTGAACATTGCGGTGCACCTTCTGGTGAGAAGGTCTCGATGATGACAAATCCTCCCTTTTTAACAACCCTTTTTAGGTTCTCCAAATAACCTTGTTTTTCTATATTTGAAGTAAAGAAATGCAGCACTGCTCGATCATGCCATAAATCGATAGAGTATTCTTCAATCTCCAAAGGATGGGTGATATCAGCAATTCTCCATGTAATTAAGTCTCCTAATCTTTGTTTACTGACTGCCAAAGCAGAAGCACTGATATCCATCGCTATAATATTGCTGTAGCCTTCTTTCAACAAGTCGTCAAGCAGAGTAGTGGCTCCACTTCCGACATCCAAAATTCTTGCATCTTTGACAATTCCTGAGTTGTTAATGAATTCTATACTAACCTCATGCTGTGCCTGAAACCAACCTACTTCTTGAGATGATTTTGATGAATATACGGATTGCCAATGTTCCTTTGTTGAATCACTTCGCTTGGCTACCATGATTTGCCATAGTGGCTGGGTTGATGAATACTTTCACTTTCAGCGCACCCCTCTGCGAAACAAAGGTCGACCCTCGGCTGGCAGGTGATCTCATGGGAAGACCACAGCCAACTTGCCAGAGTTGTACCGAAGAACTAATGCGAGTAATCCTGAAAGTGAAAGTGTTCTATGTGCGAAGCCTCTGTTGGCTGCATGGACGGATTCATCCCACTGCAATTCAACGAAATGGAAGTGGAAGAAATGCTACGGTTGGCTGAAGCCACATATGGCGAAATGAAGGAGCGGCGAACTACTCGTCAATTCAGCGATAAAGAGGTGCCAAAGAGATTGTTGGAATTAGCGATTAAAAGCGCCAGCACTGCTCCGAGTGGAGCACATTTGCAACCATGGACCTTCGTGGTAATATCGAATCAAGAGTTGAAACAAAAAATCAGAGCAGCGGCTGAAGAAGAGGAATTGAAAACATATCAAGGCAGGATGCCAGAAGCTTGGGCAGAATTACTAGAGCCCTTGGGGACAGACCATATCAAGGAACACATCACCACCGCACCATGGTTGGTCATTATATTCAAACAAAGCAAAAGGTTGCGCGATAATGGAGAATGGGGGCCAACCTATTACGCTACAGAATCAGTTGGAATTGCAGCTGGAATGTTCATCTCAGCGATTCATAAAATGGGACTGTGCACTTTGACTCATACTCCTTCACCGATGGGATTCTTGCGCAAAATCCTACAACGTCCAGAACATGAATCACCGGTGCTATTGATGCCTGTTGGATATCCAGCAGAAGGTGCAAGAGTTCCAGATTTGCAGAGAAAACCCCTTGATGAAATCAGTATTTGGTTTGATTAAATAGGTGATAATGTGAATGAAGAGCGAATTATTATCCATTGTGACATGGATGCTTTTTTCGCTGCAGTAGAAACTCTGCACCATGATCTTGACCCTGAAGTGCCGTTAATTCTAGGTTCAGATCCTCAAGGTGGACGTGGGCGAGGAATAGTTTCAACTTGCAATTATGCTGCTCGCAGATATGGAGTTCATTCAGCGATGCCGATTTCAGAAGCATGGAGAAGATGCCCTGGAGCACCCCATGGGGACGGGTTATACATTCAAAGTACGCGTGGATTATATTTACGTGCAAGTCGCAAAGTGATGGAAATATTAGCACAATATGCCGATAAATTTGAACAAGCGAGTATCGATGAGGCATATTTAGACGTGACAGATTATGTCGAAGCGGATTGGGACAAAGCATTGGCATTAGCAAGACAATTACAATCAGAAATTAAAGAAAAACTGCAACTTGGTTCAAGTTTTGGCATTGGTCCAACCCGTATCGTTGCCAAAATGGGGAGCGAAGAAAACAAACCCGCTGGTATCCACATAACAAGACCTGAACAGGTGATGGAATTTTTCACACAAAGAGCCTGTCGCGCCGTGCCGGGAATTGGTCCGGCATCAGCAACTCGATTGGCTGAATGTGGTATTGAAACAATGGATGAAGCCTACACGATGGGGGAATTAGCACTTGGAAGAGCCATTTCAGAGAGAAGTGCAAAATGGATGATAAGGGTGGTAGAAGGAAGAACTTCCAATGAAGTTAGCCCACTACGAAGCCGGAAATCAATTGGCAAAGAACATACATTTCCCAAAGATACTACTGATGTAGAACTTATTTTAAAACGACTTGATTTGTTAATAGATGGAGTATTTGAGAGAATGAAAAAGATGCAGATCAGTGCTCGATTAGTAGAAGTTAAAATTCGCTACAAAGGCTTTGAAACCCATACAGTTCATCGTTCAATTCCGGTAGCCATGGATGAAGTATCGGTGTTTCGCAGGCTTGCTCATCGCCTATTTGCAGAAAACTGTGAACAACAAAGAGCGGTTCGTTTGGTTGGCTTTAGAGTTGGCCAATTAGATATGCCAGCAAGCAAACAAACCATTCTTTTCAACGAAGAAGAATGAGTCACTCAAGTTTGTGCATGGCAGTCAATACTTCGGTGAAGTCAACTAAATCCGCAGGTATTGAGATTCCTTCAATCGGTGCATTCAATGATATACCTATATCCTTTTTTTGTTTCCAAGTTGTACTGTTAAACTCTTGAATGGAATTACTCAATTCGCATAAGTCTGAATCATATACTATTGGAGTTTCAGGGAACTCTCGAACGTCTACAGCACTACTTTCGTACAGAGTGGAGGTGATATGGTGGCTGAAGAATGGACACACGGGAGAGAAGGCAGCCATGAAGTCGCGAACAATTCTGTGAATAGTCCAAGCTGCAGATTGATCGCCATCATAAAGACGAGTCTTGGCCATTTCCAACCAGTGACTAGGTAGGATTCCAGTTCCGAAATTTTTCAATGCTTGCGTAGCGCTGTAAATATCCAATGTTGACCAATTCTCTTTAACCTGAGACATACACATTGAAAACTCTGAGAGTATCCATCTATCCTCAATATTGAGTTGGCTTGGGGTGCTATCTAAATCATCAGGAACTTCAAATTGACTCGCAAAGCGTGCCACATTGAATAACTTGGTCAAGACTCCAAAATACTTGGCCTCGATCTCTTCAGGATTGATATGGAAGTCATCTCCAACTTGGGCATCACAAGCCTTCCAAAGGCGAAAACATTCACTACCAATTTTATTGGCTTTTAATTGCACTTGCTTTCCATCTGTACCCTTGATTTTCCAACTTCCAGTTCGCCCACCGGCGCCGCATTCTAACACCGTATCAGCATCAATTCCATTGCCAAGAGATTTACTCATCTTACGACCCCAAGGGTCCATTCCAAGTCCATCTATCCAGACATTCGAAAAGCCGGGTTTATCGAGTAATAAGGTGCTCTTCAGCAGAGTATAGTAAAGCCAAGTTCGGACGATCTCTTTTCCTTGTGGTCTCAAACTAGTTGGAAATGCCTTGTCGAATACTTCCGGTTGATTTAGATAGCCACTAACGAAAAGATTGGAATTAGATGAATCCATCCATGTGTCAAATACCTTAGATTCACCTACTATCTCGCCTAAATCATCCTTCAACTCATCCCAACTTCCAAGTATTTCTCTGCTCTCTCTGTCGAGTACTTCCGAACCAGCAGGAGGGTCTTCTCTCCATGGTTGAACATAGGTTCCTGAAGGGGCAACTATGATTTTACTTTCATCCTCGGAATACCAAATTGGTATCTCAGTATGATACCAGCGCCTTCGGCTAATGGGCCAATCAATACTGATATTTTGCATCCAATCTAGTAGGAACTGCTTGTTTCTGGGAGGTACAAAATTTATCTCTTCGATATGTTCTTTCATCCTTTCCTGAATATGGGTTTGCCGTACATACCATTCCTTGAGTAAGATTGTTTCAACTGGGTTTTTGCCCCTCTCACTAACTGGAACTTCTTGCTCTTTTTCTTGGATTTGGTGAATGCGCCCTTGTTGTTCAAGGCTTTCAATAACCGATTCACGGGCATCTTTTACCTTCATTCCAGACAAAGGACCGGAGATTGAAGTCATGCATCCATCAAGGTCAATAGCCTGAAATGGCTTCAATGCAAGTTCACGGAAAACTGCAACGTCATTTTGGTCGCCAAAAGAACAAACCATCAAGACTCCACTTCCAAACTCGGATTTCACCGAAGGGTGAGTTGCTATGTTTACGGAATTTTCTCTGCCTTCAACATCTACTGGCAGGATGATCTTTTTACCAACAAGGTGAGAATAACGGTCGTCATCAGGATGAACTACTACAATGCCGCAAGCACAAATCAATTCAGGTCTAGTGGTTGAAATAATGACCTCCTCGCCATCTTCAGTTTGCCATTTTACATCAACCAATTTGCTCATACGGTTAATGCGCTCAACTTCAGCATCTGCGATAGTAGTCTTTTCAACTGGATCATAGATATTTGGCCGTAAATCTTCAATGATTTCTCCCATCTTGAATAATTTAGTAAAGATTGATTGAGTTACTGCTCGGTATTCAGGTGAATCGGTTAAATATTCCTTTGCAAAGTCACATGAAAGGCCCACTCTTGCTGCAGTATTACGCATTGCTTGAGTAAACTCCTCAATTGTCTCTCTACAATTGTCAATGAAATCACCTCTATCATAGGTTCTCATCTTCTTGCCAAATTTCTTTTCAACAGTAAATTCAATATTGATACCGTTTCTATCCACGCCCCAAGGGAAGAACACTTCCTTGCCCAATAGTCTTTGACTCCTCGCGATAACATCAATCATCGAATATTGTGCAACAGCCCCAATGTGCCATGTTCCAGAGGGATAGGGGGGAGGGGTGTCAATAACGAAGATTTCTTTTCCCGAGTCCGGATTGAATCCATATCGAAGATCATATCCTGAGTCAGAATAATGCTCTTCTTGGATCCTCTTTTCAAGGTCTACGGTCCATCTCTTCTCAGGCAGGCGGGGCTTTGCCATCCATCTCACTCCAAGGCCGAAGGGCAGTCAACGCCTTACGTCCACGGCCGGCTCAAACCAATTACCTATGAACCCGCCGCAATGCTAAGGAGTTATCAGATATGCTTGATTTGGGGACGTGTCATCAACATGTGTTAAATCGGCCTTGCCAACGCCAGCATGGGCTTGACCATGGCGAAGGAGGGAGAGGGTAGTTCACCAAAGGGTGAACGAAAGTCCTCAGCCAAAGCCAAAGACAGGCTTTCAAACCTAGTTGGACATGGCAAACAGAAAGCCGGAAAGTTTGGCTCAAACATGGCTACAAAAGTGAGAAACTTCAATCCTAAATCAGCCTCACAAGCAGTACTACATGCCCCAAATGCTTTGAAAAGAGAATACAAAAGAGGAGGACCTTCAGGCGTCATAACCAAGTTTCCAGCCTTAACTATCGCCGTCTTTCTATTTGGAACATTGTTCTTTGTTTATCATAGCGGATTCATGGATATTGATGAAGCAAGTCCTCGGCCTTGGCAAATCAAAGAAGAACCAAGTCTCAACGTTAATGGCAGTCTTGATGTCTACTTACCTGAAGGAGACCCCGTTGCAGATGCTATCAAAGAAGTGCAAAAGGATTGGTCAACCAATGTTTTGATCATCTATGTCGAATTAAATGGTTCATCTAGTAACATCACTGACCGAGGTATTCTTCTCGAAATAGACCGGCTCGAAAAGGAGTTGAATTACCTGCAATCTGATCCAAGCGATGATGTAGATTACATTCTCTCTCTATCAACTGTAGTAAAGGAAGTTAATTCCAGTGCACCAAGGGTTGCCAAGGCCTTCATTGAAGAAGCGGGTGAACTTGGTTGCAACAATAATGAGGATTGTTTAACCAGAGATGTGGCAGGCCAACTATCTGAACAAGTAAATAATTGGGAATTCTTGCTTGGTGAATACAGCATTCCAAATCAGGATAGAATTGGCCAAATAATCGACCAAATGTATGATTGCTATGAAGAAGATGGAGTTGAGAAGTGTGAACCAACTCCTGGACTTGACAAACTTGCTAGGGATACCGATGGAGATGGAAACCTCGACAGAGGTGTAATCATAGTTGCAGTCAATGAAAGTAAGGAAACTAATGACTTGATTAATAACTACACCAAAATACTGAGTGATTTTGCCAAAGAGGAGAGACCATGTGACCCTGATAACCCAGGTGGGGACACATGTACTTGGAAAGATCGTGAGTTGGTGATGTCATTGACTGGCCCAGTCCCGATCACTAATGCAGTCACCGAATTTTCTTTCAAATTATTCTGGCAAATATTCCCCATCGCTGTTGTTCTAGTTGCTTTGGGCCTTTTCGTATTCCATTCTGATTTGCTTCAAACCGGACGTATTCGTGTAGTTCAAGGACTTAAGGTCATCATTATCGCTGGACTTCCAACCCTTTGCTCAGTATTCTGGACCTTAGGGATAATCGGTTGGTTGGATTATGAAGTGACGATGACGGTCATTATTGTTGGACCTATTTTATTGGCATTAGGAGTATCTTATGGTTTGCATATTACTAATCGTTATGCCGAAGAAAGCGGCGACCCATCTGAAAAGATGAGAATTGCATTTGCATCAACGGGAAAAGCAGTTTTCCTATCAGCAGTAACTACTGTTATTGGATTTATTTCACTAACCTTCACGCCAATGGCTCCGATTGCCACGGTAGGATGGGCTTTGAGTGGCGGAATTATCGTAGTTTACTTCCTGACGATGATAATGGTTCCCAACCTGACAATTTTGTTAGATTTAAAGAAAGCCAAACATCCGCCGTTACCCGTTTTCGATGCAGCGGTCAATATCCCATTGAAATGGAATGTTCCCGTCATCGCTGTCTTCATACTTCTCATCGGGTTATCGGGCACTTGGGGCATGGAAAATGTAGAGGAGAACATCGATCTTTTGGGAATGGCTCCTGAAGATGAAACAGCGGTTAAAAAGATGAAACAATACAGTTCTGAATTCGAAGCAGGTCAGATTGGCATGCTCCTCATTGAAGGATATATCAAAGGAGATTCAGACGATAGCGTTCCCGAAAACGATGACCCGTTCAAGAATTTGCAAGGCATTGAGAATTTATCTGCAAAACTAAATCTCGTCGAACATACCACCGCAGTCAGTATTGTGTTCCTAATGAAATCTGTTGGTGTGTCGGTCAATTTATCTGGGACTGACCTGCAAATACCTTGTGAATTACTTCCTGATGGAATTGACGAATTATGTGAATTGATTATTGGCAATGAAGTTGATGACGACCTAACATTCTGGCGACTACTAGAAGATATCGACAAGAACCCGGCTTTCACCGAGAACTCCAAACAAAGACAGCAAATTTTCCTGCTCAACGTATTCTACAATAGCCTAACCGATGAGACGAGATACTTATTCACTGAATCTACCTATGCTAAATCACTAATTTACATCGATATGCCTTTTTTACCGGTCAAGAATACAGAGAAATCTGTTATTGAAATCAACCAACATGCAAAGATGGCATATGCAGAAGGGAATGTTCGAAGTGGCGAACTTACTGGAGTTGCCGCAGTTGCAATAGCAGTCAACAACCTCATCGTTGATTCCCAATGGTCATCTCTTGCTTTCGCGGTAATCTTGACTTTGATTACCCTTGGAATTGTATTCAAGGATTTACGATTCGCCTTATGGACGACGTTACCTGTGGTGGCGACGGTTGCAATGCAATGGTTGGTGATGGCATATCTCGATGTTTCGCTATCACTAGTTACCGTTATGATCGGCTCAATTTTGGTCGGTGTCGGAGTCGATTTCTCAATACATATAGCTAACCGCATACGAGAATTAGGAGGAGGAATAGAAGCCATACGGGCCGCAACAGTTTCTACTGGCATGTCATTATTCGAAGCAGCAACTGTCACTACATTAGGATTAGTAGCAGCTTACCAAATTCCAATTCCCGAAATCCAACCATTCGTAACTGTGGTCATTGTGCTATTGTGGATTGCCGCAGCCAGCGCATTATTGCTACTCCCTGCAATTTTCGTTACCCTCGAAAAGTTAGGGATGGGAAGTACCGGTGGAGCCGAAGCGATGATGAGAAAATTAGGATTGACAGGCTCACACGTTGCAGCCCGCGATGGTTCAATAGATGCGGTTGTTGTCATGGGTGATGTTGAGGATGTATGGTGAGAAGTCTCATTAAAATCGATAAATATCAATGCTATTTCTAACTCTAGGCCAACTGAACAACAAAAAAGTATCTCAGCCGTTCATGCAACGGGTTAGCAATTCATGCCAACAATATTAGGAAA
>Ga0302122_10002769_pt1 | contig 10754 bp, 4 predicted proteins | sample CB21_SCM_MG_FD_203115 | JGI IMG/M metagenome (GOLD analysis project Ga0302122, IMG submission 203115) | Marine microbial communities from Western Arctic Ocean, Canada - CB21_SCM | ecosystem: Environmental > Aquatic > Marine > Oceanic | place: Canada: Western Arctic Ocean | collected 2017-09-28
GCCACCCGCTACCGGTATCTCGACGGTGCCGGTTTCTTCGGTGTGGTGGCCAGCGTGACCCGCAGCTTCTGCGACACGTGCGACAGGATCCGCCTCACGGCCGATGGCCAGTTCCGGAACTGCCTGTTCGCCGTCGAGGAGTTCGACCTGCGGTCGCTGCTTCGTTCGGGTGCCTCGGACGACGATGTGAGCGACCTGCTGCTCGGAGCGGTGACTGCCAAGTGGGCGGGCCACGGGATCTCCAACGTCGACTTCATCCGGCCCAGCCGTTCGATGTCCCAGATCGGCGGCTGAGCAGCTTGGCGGATCCGGGTTTCACGCATCTCGATTCCGAGGGTCGGGCCCGGATGGTCGACGTCGGTGACAAGGACGTGACCCGGCGAGTGGCGGTGGCCCGGGCCAGGGTGACGATGCAGGCCTCAACCGCCGAGGCGTTGGCAGGTGGGACGGTAGCCAAGGGCGATGTCCTGGCTGTCGCACGTATAGCGGGCATCCAGGCGGCGAAACGGACCTCTGAGCTGATCCCGCTCTGTCATGCCCTGATGCTCACCTCGGTGCGGGTGGACCTGGTTGTCGGCTCGTCGTGGGTCGATATCGAGGCGGTCACCGAGACGGTGGACAGGACAGGGGTGGAGATGGAGGCGCTGACGGCCTGTTCGGTTGCCGCCCTGACCGTCTACGACATGTGCAAGGCGCTGGACCGCTCGATGCAGGTGGAGTCCCTGGGGCTCCATGAGAAGTCGGGTGGGCGCTCTGGGGATTGGCGCAGGGCGGATTAATCTGCTTCGCGCGCTACGCGCGAAGGTTCGCGCTCAGAGCGCGTGGAAATCCACCAGTTGGCAAGGATCAACGACTACGGTGCCCTCGTGCGTCACGGCCTACGGAGAGGGAGAACCCGGTGCTGATACTGCTGGGCTTGGGAGTCTTGTGGATGGCGGTCCTGCTGCCACCGATCATTCGTCACCGCAACGCCCTGGGGGGTCCTGTGCTAACCCTCGTGGCCGCCGGGCGTGGATCCGTCAGGTTCGACCCCACCCGTCTCCGGTCGGTCGGTGTCGCCGCGGCGGCCGTTCCCGTTGGAGTCGGATCGGCCCGGCGTCGACGCCGCGACCTCCTGATCGCCCTGGGCGGTATGGCTGCGTTCACGTTCCTGGCCGGCATCGCCGTGGGCGGGGTCGTCTGGATGGCCCACTTCCTCGTTGACCTGGTTCTCGTCGGCTATGCGGTGCTGGTCACCCAGCGCCACCAGCTGGAGGTCGAGCGCGAGGCTCTGGTCATCCCGTTTCGCTCCAGCGGCTCCATGCTGGGCAGGTTGGGAGCCTCCGTGGCAATGAGCGACGAGGCAGTTCTGAGCCGTAGGGCCAACTGATCCGCCGGCCCCGGTCGGGGCCGCTCCGTCGGTCCCTCCCAGCAGGCTTCCCGCTACGCTCGGCGGCGGTCGCGGGGGTGTAGCTCAGTTGGCTAGAGCGCTACGTTCGCAACGTAGAGGTCGTGAGTTCGATTCTCATCACCTCCACCATGACCGATAAGAGCCGAGGTATCCGGACCCATCCGCCCCGGATACTTGACGGCGAGGCCTGTTGTCGTATGGGGCCAGGTGCCTCGGAGCGTTTGAGCTGCGTCTACCCCTCGAGTGGCCAATTTGGCCCGTTTTGGGGCTGAATCCGTACCCAAAACTGCACCCTGCTGCAGACCTCTGAAAAACCTCTAAACGCCCTCTATTTCAAGGAAGTGAAGGGGGCGTGCCAGACCTCCGCCGCTAGGGATCTGTACCCTGCCCACCCCCTCGGCGCGTCTGGTGCCCCGGCCTAAAGCCCTTGTACCGCTACGCCCATCTACACCTAGGGCTTCTGGCGTCGCAGACTAAGGGGTAGACACTGACTGCCGTCCAACACGCGCTTTTGTGTAATAACTTTAGAAGATGACGTTTGTCAACGCACGGGTGTATGGTGCGCCTTCGACCGGTGGGGGTTTTTGTGGGATTCATCGTTGATGTGTCGGATGGGCGTGGTGAGTCTCGGCGTGAGCGCGCTGCGCTCGAAAGAGCAGTGGCTACGGAAAAGTGCATCGTGGCAGCACGAGTGGTGTTGCGTGAGCACTCGGTGTTCGACCTGTCCGCATCTGTTGTTGCCAGAGTGGCTGGTTTGACCCGCCAAACGGTTTACAAGTACTTCCCAACGATGCGCCAGCTGGTTTTCGCTCTGGCTGATGAGCTGACTGTCGGCTTCCAGAAGGCTGGGGTCGACCTCGACGTCGAAGGTCCCGATTGGCCTCGTCTCTATGTTGATGCGGTTGTGGATCTGCTGCTGGCTGATCCGATTCCCAACCGGCAGGTGATTCTGGTTTCTGCTTCACAGGGCCGGGGAATGGCGGCTGCCACAGCCGGGACGAGTCGGGAAATCCTCCCAGTTATGGAAATGCGGAACCCGGTGGAGGCCGAAAGAGCTGCTTGGCTGACCCTGACTCTGTTCCGGGGGACGTTGTTCACCTGGGCTGCCGAGCAGCTGTCAGACGAAGCCCTCAGGGCCGACCTCCGCAAGGTGGCCGATGTCGTGGTGGCTCAACGCGAAATCTGGAACACGGCGACAAGCGGCTCAGGGGAAGCATGAACACGTTGTGAACAGCAGTGGTCTCTAAGCCTCCGAGAAGGCCGAATGCGGTGCGTGCTATTGCCTTCATGGCAGTGTTCGCGACGTTGCTCGGGGCGTGGCCTTTAGCGGCTGCTGCCCAGTCTGCAGGCGTAACGGTGTCTAAGACCGTGGCGGCACCCACCGAGGCCGGGACAGTCGACTCGTTCACCGTGGTCCTGGACGCCCAGCCTTCGACGAGTGTCACGTTCTCGGTGACCAACTCGGCTCCAACACAGTTGACAGTCAGCCCGCTGTACCTCACGTTCACCAATGCGAACTGGGACACGGTCCAGACCGTCACCTTGACTGCCACCAACGACACGACCGGCAACGAGACCGCGTCGACCACCGTGACCTTGGCGGTCCTGGACGCAACCAGCGACGACGCTTTCGATTCCGTGCCGGACACCGTTGTCAACGTCACTGTCGTCGACGACGACTTCTGCGGTCCCAAGGTGGTCGAGTCGAACGGGTCTACAGGTGTCACCGAGGCCGCCACGACTGACACGTTCACAGTGGCCCTCGGCGCCCAGCCGACCACCGATGTCGTCGTCTCGGTAGTGAGCGGAGACGCAACCGAGGCCACGGTCAGCACCGCACAGCTCACGTTCACCAACGCCAACTGGTTAACGACCCAGACAGTGACCGTCACCGGGGTCAACGACTCAGAAGGCGACGGCAACAAGGTGGCGGCAGTCACTTTGGCTGTCGTCGACGCATCGTCAGACGACTGTTTCGACTCGGCAGCTGACACCATTGTGTCTGTCCGGGTCAGCGACGATGACAGTGCTGGCCTCACAGTGGTCGAGACCGGCGGTTCGATCGCCGTGACAGAGGCTTCCACGGTTGCGACGGCAACCATTGTCGGCAACACCGACACGTTCACTGTCGTGCTCAACAAGGCCCCAACCACGAACGTGGTCGTCAACGTGACGTCGTCGGACACCGGCGAGGCCACTGTGTCGCCTGCAGCGTTGACGTTTACGGACGCCAACTGGTCGACTGCCCAGACGGTGACGGTCACCGGCGTCAACGACACCGACATCGACGGCACCCAGGCTGCCACTGTCACCCTGTCCGTCGTCGACACGTCGTCTGACGACACCTACGACCTGGTTGCCGACTACACGATCAGTGCTTCTGTCGCCGACGACGACGCCCCGGTTGCGACTACGACAACAACGCCGACTACGACGCTGCCTCCACCAACCACGACGCAACCACCGGCCTCGACTACGCCTACCGGTCCGAGTTGTGACCCGGCCCCTTACGTCGACTGCCGAAACGGCGACCTGTCCAACCGGGTCGTGATCCCCTCGGACCTGTCGTACGCGACACTCGACGGTGCGAACCTGACATCGTCCATCATGTTCTACGGGAACCTCCGAGGTGCCAGCCTGAGGGGCGCCAACCTGACGTCAGCAACACTCGTCAACTCTGATATGGCGCAGGCCAACATGGCGGACGCCAACCTGACGAGCACCAACCTGACCGGCTCGTTCATGTACGGGGCGAATCTCACCAACGCCAACCTCTACCTGGCCACCCTCACCAACGCCGAACTGCCGTACGCCACGCTGCGCTACGCGAACCTCGTTTCAGCCGAGGCCGTGGGCGTCGAGCTGGTACGAGCCGACCTGATACGAGCCGACCTGCGGTTCGCCAACCTGGCTGGAGCCGACCTGTCCTACGCAGACCTGTCCAAGGCCGACCTGACCGGCGCGAACCTCACCGGTGCGGACCTGAGCGGAGCGAACCTCTCAGACGTCAACCTCTACGGGGCGAACCTCACCAACGCGAACCTCACCGACGCTTCGCTTGCCCGGGCGAACCTGTATCTGGCGACCACCACTGGGGCGTACATGGACGACTCCGGGCCAACCGATGGCCGATTGTCGTTGACCACCATTGATGGGACGACCCGTTACTGGGCCATGCGTGCCGGAAGTGGTATCCAGTCGGCGAACCTGACTGGGACCAACCACACCATGGCTGCGACCGGGCTGCGAGCCGACCTGTCCGGCGACGACCTTTCCGGTCTGCAGCTGCGCAACAAGGCGCTGTCCTCGTTGAACTTCCGGTCAGCGAACCTGACCGGTGCGGACCTGTCGGGATCGACCCTGACCGGAGCGACGTTCGCCGGAGCTGACCTGACCAACGCAACAGTCGTCTCGGCGACGCTGACGGGCGCAAACATGGCCGGCGCCACCCTGACAGGCACCAACCTGGCTAGCTCCAACCTGACTAACGCCGACCTGACGGGTGCTGACCTGACGGGCGCAACTGGAACGTCGACCAACCTGACCGGTGCGGACCTGACCGACACCAACCTGACGGGTGCGGACCTGACGAATGCCACGATCTCGTCGGCGATGCTGCTGCGCACCAACCTGACTAACGCAGACCTGTCGAGCGTGACAGGCACGTCAGCCATCCTGACTTCAGTTGCCGCTACCGGGTCAACGTTGGCGTTTGCCAACCTGAACGGGTCGACGGTGCTGCACGGCTCGTTTGCCGGCGCCAACATGTCGATGACCCACTTCGACACGGCGACCATCACCGGCACAGACTTCACGAACGTCACAGCGTCCTACACGACGTGGACGACGGCGACGCTCTGGCGTCCGGATTTCACGGGTGCGGACCTCACCGGAGCCAACTTCACCAGTGCCACGCTGACCACCGCTACCGCCACCGGAACCAACCTGACGGACGCCAACCTGACGTTGACGACGCTGACGAGCCTGTCAGCCGTCGGAGCCACATTGGACGGCGCCAGTCTCGTCAACACGAGTGCTACCGGTGCGATTCTGAACGGCGCATCGATGGTCGGGGTCACCGGCAGGTACGCGAGCCTGGCTAACGCCACCATCGATGGCGCCGACCTGACGGGCGCCAACCTGGTGTGGTCGAACTTCGACAATGCGAACGCCTGGGGGGTCAATCTCACAGCTGCCAGCATCACCGACTCGAGTTTCAACAGGACCAAGTTCGAAGGTGCCGACCTGACAGGAGCGACCCTCACGAGATCGAAGATGGGCAACGTGAGCTTGCGAGCAGCGAACCTCACGGGCGCCGATGTCAGCTACACCGACATGACAGCAGCGAACGTCTGGGGTACGAACTTCACAGACGCCGACCTGACCGGTGCGGTACTCACCGATGCCTCCGGGTGGAATGTCAAAATGGCTGGCGCTGACCTGACCGGGGTGGTCATGGTCCGCTCAGGGCCATATGTCGGCGGGTTCTTCCACATATCCGACATTTCCGGAGCTGACCTGACCGGAGCGGACCTGTCCGGTGTCGACTTCTCCAACGCCCGCATGTATGACGCCCGCCAGCGGTCCTGGACCCGGTGGCCGACCGGGGTGGACCCGACGGCTGAAGGTGTAGTGGATCGAGTTCTGGCCGACGCCGACGCCGTGTGCGACCTGTCGACATTCGGCGACTGCCAAGCCGCAGACCTGAACCACGTCAACCTGGCGTCCAGGAACCTGGAGTTCGTCAACCTTGCAAGGGCGGACCTCGCCGGTGCGGACCTGACCGGTGCGGACCTGACCCGGGCCCGGATGGCATCGGCCACACTCACTGGGGCAAGCCTGGCTGGAGCGCAGCTCGACTGGGCCAACCTGTCGCGGGCCACGCTCGTCGGCTCAGACCTGGCCGGAGCCAACCTGGCCTACGCAGACCTGTCCAAGGCTGACCTGACCGGAGCGGACCTGACCGGCGCGGACCTGGCTGGCGCGAACCTGACACAGGCACGCCTTACCGGTGTGCGCTGGGAAGGCGTTACAGCTGACACGGACACGCAATGGCCGACCGGGTTCCGTTTCACCCCGCCATGGTCGTCAATCACCGTTGTCGCCGCTCCCATACCACCAGCACCGTGCGTGCCGGCAGCGGCAGTGGCATGCCCGGCAGTCAACCTCAAGGGCTCGTCACTCGCCGGCGTTGACCTGTCTGATTCGGCTTTCGTCGGTGCCGTGCTCTCACTGACTGACCTGCGATCAGCCACTTTGGACCGGGCGGACTTCACTGACGCCAACCTGTGGGCCGCCAACATGGGTCGGGCTTCGGCTCGGGCGGCGAACTTCACTGGAGCGTCGCTGTACGGAGCCAACCTCCGCAAAGCCGACTTCGCCGACGCAGTACTCGTGCGCGCCGACCTGGGTTACACCGACTTGTACCAGGCCAACCTCAACGGTGCGGACCTGTCTGGTGCTTCGCTCAACTACGCCAGCGGACGGTGGGCGAACCTGCTCGGAGCGGACCTGTCGTCGGCAAGCCTTGTCAGTGCCACCCTTCCGTGGGCGAGCCTCAACAGTGCTGACCTGACCAACGCTGACCTGACAAACGCTGACCTCAAACGCTCCAACCTGACCGGAGCGAACCTGACCGGAGCGACCCTGACCGGCGCCTCCCTGACCGGGGCGTTCGCCTCCTCGGCAACAACCTGGCCGACCGGATTCGATCCGCTTGCAGCCGGAGTAATCACGTGGAAATCGACAACAACCCGATGAGGCAGACAATGCAGTTCAAGATCCGACACCTGTTCTCGGCTTTCGCTGCCGTAGCCGTAGCTGTCTTCTGCCTGGCGTCACCTGCTGGTGCGTGGTCGTCGGCGGAAGAGGGGGCAGTGTCGATCCACGCCACGAGCGGCTACAGCGGTTCGGTGCCAGCTGTCCAGGTGGACTCGGCCGGCAACATCTACGCGTGCGGGTACTTCCGGACCGGTAACGGAACGGCCGACGTCGACCCGAACCCTGCAGTAACGAACAACGTGAACGTGGACGCGATGAACTCGTCGGTGATCTCGAAGTACAGCCCGTCAGGCAACCTGTTGTGGTACCTGGTGGTCGAGTCCGCTACGGGCGAGGACCGGCCTGTCGACTGTGCCTTGAATGCTGCGGGCACCCATCTGGCTGTTGTCGGCATGTTCGAGGGGACCATGGTTTTCCCTGGTGGGGCGAGCATCGCATCGGCGGGCGGTGAGGACGCTTACGTGGCCCTGATCGCCACGAACACGTCGACGACTGGCACGACAGCTCCTTCTGGTGTCCTGTGGGGTAAGACCTTTGGAGGTACGACCGACTTGGACACGGCTAACGGTGTCGGTTTCGGGTCGTCCAACGAGGTCTACGTGGGTGGCTACTTCAGGGACACGGTGGACATCAACTGGGGTGTCGGCAGTGCAGACAACCGGACGGCGACAGGCTGGGAGGATTCCTACCTGACCAAGTTCGCAGTAGATGGTTCCGTGGAGTGGTCTAAGACGTGGGGTGGTACCAGCAACGATCTACTCAAGGCTTTGGCGATCGACGGCAACGACATCTACGTCGGCGGGTTCATGGCCAACATAGCGTCGGACTACGACCCCGGGGACGGCACGGTGCTGATCGGTGGCGGCCAGGGCGGCCAGGGCGGCCAGGAGTCGTGGATCTCGAAGTTCAATACGTCAGGGGAGCTCCAGTGGGCGAAGACTTTCGGTAATACCAGCGCCGACAGGGTCAACGGCATGGCCGCTTCAGGCGGCAACGTGTACGCCACCGGCTACCACACAGGCAATGGTGGCGACTTCGACACTGGTGCTGGCACCATCGCGCTGGCCTCGAGTCACTACGAGCCGTACATCATCAAGCTCAACTCGGCAGGGGCAACCCAGTGGGCGGTCACTGTTGACACAGAGGTTGGGGCGTCGAATGGGAAGCCGGCCGGGGAAGGCATTGTCGTGGACGGGTCCGGCAACGTGTACACCGCTGGTAACTACCGGGGAACAGCCGACCTGGGGTCCGGTTCAGGGGTAGCGGACTTCACTGCCTACGCGGGGACTTCCAAGGACGAGGCGTTCCTCCTGAAGCACAACTCGGCGGGTACCCACCAGTGGGCGAAGGTCTTCCCGTCCCCGGCCGGGTCATGGGCTTACGGGCTGGCAACCCTCGGGTCAGATGTGTACATGTCGGGGCGCTTCAATACCTGGATGGACTTCGACCCGTCAGCGGGTGAAGCCACCGTCAGGTCAGCGGGAAGCGACGATGGCTACGTCGCCAAGTACACGTCAGCAGGTGCGCTGGCGGTCGGCAACGCGGCACCGGTAGCGAACCCGCCGTCGGGCTTTGAGGTCGTACACGGCCCGGTCGACGGCGCTGAACTGCAGGGCTTTGAAGCCGAGGTCGTACTCACCGCACCGCTGTGCGGTAGCGGCCAGTGGACGTTCGCCCGCACCGGTACGGGCTACGCGGCGCGCCAGTACATCGTCCAGGACTCGGCGCTCACGGCGTCCGGACTGGGGATCGGCGCCTACATCAAGGCGAACTTCACCGACAGTGGGTCCACGCTCCCACATCACAACTTGTTGTGGCAGGGAAACCAGATCGACCATGACGGCAACACGTCGTCGCACCCGGTGGCGTTCAGGACCCGGGGTTGGGAAAGTGGCTTCAACGACGACCACAACGGCGATGTCACCTTCAAGCTCGACGCAGACGGGACTCTGAAGTACACGAAGTCGGGCCAGTCGGAATGGAAGACCAGCACTGTCGACTATGACGGGGCCGGCGGTTCGGCAACCGGTGTTGTCCCATCGGGATGGAGCGTGCACCTGGCGTACGCTGCCAAGAACGCTGCCACCATGACGCTGATCACCGAGCATCTGGCCGTAGAAGGCGAAGAATGCGGGGCTCCGGGCTTCACTGTGTCCGAATCGGCACGGACGGTGGCTGAGACCGGGTCGACGCAGACGTTCACCGTGGTGTTGACCGCTGAGCCGTCATCGAACGTGGTCGTAGACGTGGCGAGCAACGACACCGGCGAGGCCACCGTGTCAGCGGCGTCTCTGACCTTCACCACCGGCAACTGGAACGTTGCCCAGACGATCACCGTCACCGGCATCAACGACGACGTCGACGACGGCAACCAGACCTCGACAGTCACGCTGTCAGTCAACGACGCCAGCTCCGACGACACCTTCGACTCTCTGGCCGACCAGACGGTCAGCGTCACCACGACCGACGACGACACGGCAGGCTTCACCCTGTCGGGAACCACCGCAGCGGTATCTGAGGCGGAGACAACAGACACGTTCACCGTGGTGTTGGACTCCGAACCAACCGGCACCGTCGTATTCACCTTGTCGAACGCTGACACCGGTGAGACGACCGTGGGCCCGGCGACGTTGACGTTCACAGCCGACAACTGGAACACGCCCCAGACCGTCACAGTCACCGGCGTAGACGACACTGCCTCGGACGGCAACCAGACCACCAATGTCACAGTGACCGTCAACGACTCCTCGACCGCTGACAGCACCTACGACGCTCTGGCCGACCAGGCCGTCGTTGTGACCACCGCTGACAACGACTCGGCCGGCGTAACCGTCGCAGCGTCAGAGGGCGACACCACGGTCACAGAAGCGGGTTCAACGGACACGTTCACAGTGGTACTGAACACTCAGCCGAGCTCAGACGTAGTCGTCAACGTGTCATCCGGCGACACCGGTGAAGCGATCGTGGGCCCGGCGACGTTGACGTTCACAGCCGACAACTGGAACACGCCCCAGACCGTGACGATCACCGGCGTCAACGACACCGCCATCGACGGCAGCCAGACCACGACGATCACAGTGTCCGTCGACGACGCAACCTCTGACGATGCCTACGACGGTGTTGCGGACCTGACACCAGAAGTCACGACCACCGACGACGACACCCCGGTGACGACGACCACGACGACACCACCGGCGTCAACGACAACTCCGCCGTTGGGAACGGTCAGCCTGTCGTCCACGTCCCCTTCGTGCGGGTCGGTGGCGTTGGCCTGGGCTGTCGGCACCTCATCAGGACTGCAGTCGTTCACGCTGGCGACCAAGGGCCCGGTCGGCGGTTGGGTCACTCACAGCACACACCTTCCGGGCGCACGCTCGTTCGCCATCGACAGCCTGCCCAGCGGGCAGCACAGCTACCAGATCCTCGCCACCTACGACGGCGGGGAGGCGACGACCTCCCTCGTCGGCGAAGCCACCGTCTCTGGATGCGTGACGATCGTGCTGCCACCGCCTACGACCACGACACCACCACCACCGCCTACGACCACGACGACGACGACACCACCACCACCGACGACGACGAC
>Ga0302122_10002771_pt1 | contig 10750 bp, 9 predicted proteins | sample CB21_SCM_MG_FD_203115 | JGI IMG/M metagenome (GOLD analysis project Ga0302122, IMG submission 203115) | Marine microbial communities from Western Arctic Ocean, Canada - CB21_SCM | ecosystem: Environmental > Aquatic > Marine > Oceanic | place: Canada: Western Arctic Ocean | collected 2017-09-28
GTCCTAGTGTCGGCGGCAGTTTCGCGGCAGCATGGGCTCGGATGGTTTTGAAAAAGTGCTCATCGGAACACTGGGGCCGAGAGAAACGTTTTTAGGTGTGGCGAAGAGGCGAGCGGCGAAGAACAGCGTTCTGGCGAGCGGCGCAAAACACACTAGGGGCTAGTGGCGCAAAACCTACTAGGACCTGTGTGCCCCGTACCATTAACGGTACGGGGCATAAGGTCGCCATCAAGGTCATGTGCGGCTACGACGGCGACAAGGAGGTGACGGTGTTCCCTGAGGAAGTCAAGGATTGCTTCCGGGACCAGTCGTTGGGGACCAGGGGTCTGCAGAACAGCACGCGCTTGGAGTCGCGCGCCCCTCAGACGGGACCCTCTAACCTAAGAGTGCATATTTTAATTACCTCACGGCGACCACCTCCCGCCCAGCGCGGCGTCGGCCCTTCCAGCGACGCAGCGATTCGTGCAGGACGCCACGGCGCCGAGGACGCCGTGCACCGCGACGCCCGCTAAATCCGGCGCGTCGTCGCCGCGGAACGGCCATTCCTGGCCTGAGCATCGCGCCGGTGGCGTGGCCCGCCAGTGGTTCGTGGGGGGCGTCGCAAGAGTGGGTTGCTATTATTCTAAATTTGCTGTTACTGCTACTTGCAGAGACTCGTTGAACTCGAACGGCGCCCGGCTCGTGGAGAAGTCCGCGATGCCCCCACCGCCCGTGCCGTACTTGATGCGCCCGCTCTTGAGCCCCGCGGCGATGACGTCCTTCGGCAGGGCCTCGAACGTGCCTGCTTGTGATGAAAGCTGAGTCGCGCGTCACCCTCCACGCCGTCGAGCAGCAACGATGTCGCGTCAAGTGTCCAAGGACGCCGCGGCGCGCCGTCCGCGTGGCGCACGAGTTGCTTATTCTCCACGGCGAAGAAGTCGTTGAAATTGTTCACCGAATATCGCTCGAGCGCCTCCTTGCGCCGTTGCTCGCGTTTCTCGGCGCTCCGCGCCTGCAGCTCCGCGATGAGCGGCGACTCCGCCAGCTCCTCGCAGCCGTCGCCGACGCCGGAGGCACAGATCGGCGCCGTTATCAGGGCTCGTGTCCGCGACGCGGGCAAGAAGGCGCTCGACGCGGCGGCGGCGGCGGCCCAGGCGCGCCGCGTCAACGCAGGTCTCGACGGCAGCACCGTAGTACGTGCAGCAACGAGCGCATCAATCCTGCCGGCTTGCAGGGATGTGGCACAGCCGCAGAACGACCCAAAGGTGGCTGCAACAAGAAGCAGTCTCATGACCATGCACGTACGGAACCAGAACGATAACGTCGACATCGTGCGAGACCGCTATGGTGCCGCTGAGAATCCAAATTAAGGTAAAATCCGAGTGTGCACGGGTTTTATTGTGCGGGTTTTCGTCCTGAATGACATTGTGCCAATGCTAGGCTAGGCCAAAAACAGCGCTGGGACACAGCAGCGGTGGGAATCGGCGACAACAACACGCGGAGCAGAGCAGCCATGTGGCGCCGGGCAGCCCTTTTGATACTCACAGCACGGGCCGAGGAGCAGCGCCTCGACCGGCGCCCGTGTAGGGCCGAGGTCGCGCACGACAACACGACGTGGGCCATCAGCGTGGACGCGGGCGCCGACGATGCGCTGGCGAGGGAAGCCATTGCCGCCTGGGCGTCCAAGACGCTCAATGGAACCACGGACCAATTCGTGGCACAGGGCGTGGCCGCGACGCGGAGCTGCCGCACGTACAGCCACCCCCGGAACTGGGATTTAATGGTAGACGCGCGGAGCTTCGCGGCCTCGCGCTGCCCCTACGAGATCCCCGTGGGCAAGGAAGGGAACCCCCCCTGGAAAGTGCAGTTCGGCGTCGAGGCCAGCGACGCGAAGCGGGACGCCCTGGCCGATGCCTTTGCTAGTACATTACCGCACGCGCTGTTCGTGAGTCAGTGCGGCGAGACGGCGTTGGAAGCTGGGCAAAAGTGTTTGGCGACGTTATTACGCGAGGATTTGAAGGGGCGCCAACAGAGCTGCGATCAGAACAGGTGGCACTTCGTGCACGTGGCCAAGAGCGCCGGCACGACCATGGCCCACGCGCTGGCGCATTCTAACGCCCCGGAGGTCTTCCCGCCGAGACTCCAAGTCATGTCGATAACCATGGCGAGCCTGCCGGCCTTCGCGCGCGTGGTCTTCGTCGCGCGGCACCCCCTGCAGCGCTTGATCTCGGCGGCGCGGTACTGGCGCGACGGCGACGGCTACCGGGCGTCGCGCCTCACGACAAATACTGGATTATGTTATGACGTCTTACGGTCACGACCATCTGTTGATGTCGCCTTCGAGGAATTACCAAGAGCGCTCTCCACGACGTGCCTCAACTTCACGAATGAAGACACGGTCGAAACGAACCCCTTTCTGCCCATCCAGCGCTGGGTCAACGCGTCCAAAGTGTTAAACCAGCCCGACCGCGTCGTCGGCCTCTGTTATGATCGCTTGCAGAGCGACTGGGAGGCCTTCGCGGTGACGCATCTGCGGGCGGAAAGCGTGGAACCGCTGAAGAACTTGAACCCGTCGCCACGCCACCCGTCTTCAATAGATCTCCAGGTGGCGGCGGCGCTCGTCGCTTTCCACCGCCAAGCTTTCCCCGCGTCCGAGTACGCCCGTTCGTATGCGGGCGATCAGTCCATTTACGAGCAAGTGTGCAACTCGCTGGCTTTACTTTGATCGCCCTCCACGCCGTTGAGCAGCCACACCGTTGCGTCGATAGCGTGGGGCCGGCGCGGTCGAGCAGATTGTCGACGCGGCACTGGCGCGGTGCCTCGTATGTAACTTATGTGTACTTAGTTAGCTCACCCTGGGAACGTGTTCGGGAAGCGGCTCGCCAGGGAATTGTAGTGCTGCTGCGGCTGCTGCCCCCAGCTCGTCTGGCCCGTAGCCGCGTTGTTGTAGTAAGTTCTACCGGAAGCCGGGTCGCGCTGCGCGGTCCATTGGGGCACCTGCATATCTGGTGGCGGCGTCCAGCTCGTCTGGCCCGCGCTATTGTAGTAGTAGGTGCGGCCCTGCGCGTCGGCGGCCGCCTGCCACTGGACGGACGGCGCCGCCGCCGCCGCAGGCGCCGGCCGCGCGCGCGCGCCGGGCAGCGCGTCGTCCATGTCCGAGAGCGCGCCGGGCACCGGCGCCGTCCTTCCGAACAGGTTCGCGTCCTCCTGTTGGCGGAGGTTCGCGCCGACGACGGTGTGGGGGTTGAGTTGGGCGTGCCGGTCGTGGTAGGTTTTTGTTTGGAGGTCGCCCACGACCGTGCTCGTGTCCTTGCCCTTCATTCTCCGAGATGCGGCGTAGATCTCCGGCGCGAGGTGCCGGTTCGTCATGGAGGAGGCCATGGTTGTGCACCGCTGCGGCCGTGTGTGTCCGCTCTGTTTTGGGGTTTTACTCTGTGTGGTCGTGTGTGCGCTTGGCGGCGTCAGGCGTTAGCAGCAGCTCGTTCACTGCGATTCTGGCGCACCGCTGCCTTGATGCTGTGCGTTGCCCTGCGTAGGACGCTCGTACTTGTAATCTGTAATAATAATGAGAGCCTCGAAACCCGTCCACAAGTTTCACAACTCCGGAACCTTCTTCTTCGCAGGAGCATTCTGCGGCATCCCTTCGGGCCGCACCCGCCCACTCCAGAGACCGAGAAGCCAAACCCGCACGCACCCGAATAAATTTAGTCGGAGAAGACGCGTGTAGAGGCTATCGCTGCGCCAGCTTGTCCTGTGCACGCGCACACGAGCACATCATTTTCCGGACGTGCAGCGCTGCTGCTAGCTGTCCTGCCTTCACGGCGCGCGAGCGAGTCAGCGAAGCCGCGTGACCAGGCACTCCAGCAACACTCCACGGAGCACAACCAGCCATGAACAGCGGCATGATCCCGCAGACAGCCATGGACCTCGAGGGCGCCGCGGGCTTCCGACGGACGAAGGACGAGCACAGCAAGGAACCGGCCCTGGTCGTGGGCCGGAGCACGTGCTGCAAGTACGTCAGCGTCATCATCCTCACGCTGTTGGCGGCGGGTTTATTTGTGTGGCAGAGCGACGCCGCGCTCCGAAGGATCGCCCCGGAGCTCGCGGCGCGGCGCGCGCGGGCCAGGGCCGCCCAGCACACGGCCCACTCGCGCTTCACGTCCATCGGGCAGGAGCTAGAACAGCATTTAGAACAGGAGATGAAGGAGATGGAGCTGGCATTACGGTTGCGGAGTCGCTTGCGCGAACTCGAGAAGCTGCACCGGAAGAACGTTACGCGGGCTTTGGACGCGGCGGCCATCGGGGACTCGAGCGTGTCCTTCGCCGCGAGAGATGCGGTGAAGCCCTATCTGGAGGACGCCGTGGACGCGCTGTTCGAGGAGCTGCGGTCGGTCATCGACGCGCGCATTTTGCAACCGATGGCCGCGTCTGGCGCCGCGGCCAAGCAGCGGCACGACGCCCTGCACAGCGAAGTCCTGGAGGAACTAAGGAAGGACAAGGCGGAGCGGGACGCCTTCCTAAAAGCGAAGCACCAGCAGCCGGGCGATGTTGACGGCGACGGCTTCAAGGAAACGGACGACAACGTCCTGAACGACAACTTCGGCGACGAGGCCTACGACGAGGAGGCCTCGCGGAAACGGGACGAGACCTGGAGGAACGAGGTCGTGGAGCACTTTGCGGAGTCGTTCGCGCATCACTTCAACGACACGGCGGCGGTCGAGGACGGCCTCCAGCCGCGCGCGACGTTGACGGAGGCCGACCCCTTATATGGCGAGCTGAGCAAATTAGGTGACGCTTTAGGTTACCCCGGCGCCTGGGACGTCGTGTCGTCCAACGAGACGGCGCCCAAGCTAAGTTGGCGTGAGGCCGAGAAACGGCTCAAGGAGCTGGAGCCCCTCCTTAAGAAACACCGGTGCCACAAATTCGAACCCTCGGACGAGCCCGAGGACGACGAGTACGACTACATGCAGATCCACAACGTGGAGCATTACGTGAGCGAGATGAAGTGGCACGCCCGCCTGAACAGCCATAGGGACGAGGTCGCCGGGAAGCTGGCGGACCACGCGGCTTCCAAGCTCTCGACGATGGAGCTCGTAGAGCGCCTGGAGACCTTGGAGGGCGAGCGCGTCTTCCCCTCGTTCTGGCTCTTCCACGCGCCGGGGTCCTACGACGACTACCGCTACGGCGACTGGTAGGCGCGGGCTGTGTGTTGGCCCCGTCTCGTAAGAGGGGTTATTATTACAGTTCATGCGTTCGTCAGTCCCGCTTCACCCGGCTGTGCCGCCGCCGGCCCGCCAGCTCCACGGCGTAGGTCCAGCACGGGCCGCAGAGGACCCAGAGCACCATGACGCACGTGAAGAGCCGCAGCACGAGCGGGTCGACGCCCTCGGCCGGCGCGTCGCCGAGGAGCTCCTTCCAGAAGGTCGCGTTGAGGAGGCGCTCCGTCATCATGGTGCTGCCGACGCGACGGGTCGCGCGCGCGTGAGTACGAGCAGCGCTCCGACGCGATGCTGCTGCTGCGTATAGACGATCCGTGCGATGCCACCGCGTGCGTGCGCGCAGCGGTCAGCTCAAGTGCAGCACTTTGAGCTGCTCCAGCGCAGCGATGCAAGGCTGCAAAAGCAGTCTGCGCAAGTCGTGTGCAGCGATCGAACGCGAAGACACGCTATCACTGTTCAGCGCTCACCGTGCTCACGCGAGTTTTATGACGCAGTCCCTGCGCAAAACAAAACCCGTGAGTAAAACCCGCAAGAAGAAAGCAGTCGTCCCACGGCCCGCGGCCTGTCAAAGAGGCCCTCCAGGAACCCAGGAAGCCCTCCGCCGATATTAAGCAATAACAATCAAATCAAAGCAAACAAAAAAAAAGCCAAACTCAGCGCCGCAAACTGGTGGTCACGGTGGAGAGGACCGTTTCGTTCGAAGTGTCCACGTCGAACCAGCCGAAGGCTAGTGGCGTGAAGGCCAGGAAAAGGGCAGCCAAAACATCAGAAGAGCCGGCGAACGGGCAAAGGGCTGCCACAAAGCAGCAGCGCTGCCACTGCACCACGATGTCCAGCCTCGACAACAGCCTCCCGGCCTTTGACAAATTGGACCTCACGCCCACGAAATGGGAGCCGCGCAAAGCGGAGGCGCGCGACCCGACGCCGCCGCGGCGTTTTGACGCAAAACCGTCCCAACCGAACCCACGGCGCGTGCCGTCCAAGAATGTGAGGGCCGTGGACTTCAACGGCATCATCAACCCCAAGCACATCGGCGAGGCGCCCACGCCGCGCCTCGTCATGGACGAGGCCAAGACGTTCACGAAGCCGTACGCGGGCTTCGAGGGCGCCGTCCAGGAGACGTTGGTCGTGTGCAACGAAAGTGCGCACGACGCGGAGCTCTGGCTGAGTAGGGACGACAACGCCCAGAGCGTCAAGGTGCTGCACCTGGGGCCTCGAACGCGGAAGCGCGTCAAGCTGCAGTCCGGCCGGCTGGACGAGGAGACCGAAGGACCCGGCGACGTCACCGTGGCCCTCACGACGGCGGGCGCCGTGTTCGACAACGACGACTCTGACTACGCGTCGTCCAGCGACGGCGAGGCGCTGCCGGCGCCGCCCCCGAAGGAGGATCTCATCGCGCGCTTCTCCACGGCCACGCTGATGGGCCTGGAGCTGGAGGGCACCTCAGATCAGTCCATCCTCGTGCACGGGGTCCACGCGGACTCGCAGGCATCACTCTACGCGTGGATGCGCCCGGGGCTGCGGGTGGCCAACTACACGGATTTGGACGCGTTCGAACGGGCGTACTTCGCGGCGCGCGATGCGGACGAGGACGTGGAGGTCCTCTTCGAGGACGACGGCGCCTCGCCGCCGACGGCGACCTTTCTCACCGGCACGGACGACGCCGTCGCTTCCAGAATAAAGCCCGCGCGGCCTGTCCGGGCCCCGCATGAGCTGGGCGCGGCGCTGCGCGCGCCGCCTTCCGAAATAGCGCGGAAGTGCGCGGTATGTATTCGGAACGCCACGGGCCGGCGCATGGTCCTCTACGCTGGCGTCGCCGGGTCTTCGTTAAAACGGCGGGCCGTGATTAGTGCCCACGACTCGTCGCTGCAGCGCGCGACGACGGTGGAGCTATGGCTGGTGGCCTTCGAAGGGTCGGACGGCGACGAGCCCGCGCTGACGCTGCGGGTGGGGCCCCGGGCCGTGTTCAACGTCTGCCGGAGCTACTCGTTGGTGTGGCGCGCGGAGGAGGCGTCGCTGTCCTTCGTGCCGCGGTCGACGGCCGTGCGAATCCCGGCCCGCAAGGAGCGGCGCGACTACGCGTCCGAGCGCGCGACGACGCACCTCCGCGCGATGGACGAGGTGCGCGCCGCGCGCGAGGGGGCCGAGGGCCACGCGAACTGCGTCGTGACGGTGCTGGAGTAAGTAGGACGAGTGTTTTCACACTGGTTAAAGATCCAGTTTGTTTTTTGTCTTCTCGGTCCCGTGGTGGGCGCGGCAACTATGCCTAGTGCAAAACCCGTGCAAAACCCAAGGACTTTAGCGCTATAGCCCTCACGCCACGCACGCTTTCCGGGGCGCCGGCGTGCCATCTAGAGGAGAAGATCATGAGGCGGCCCTTCGGGCCAGCGCCGTGGGATAACATGCCCATCCCAGAGAATACTGGGCCTGTGTTTAAGACATTTAGCAAAAAGGAGCAAAAGCAGATAAGGAAAGCGATGAAGGAGATCGAGGAGGAGAACCGCATAAAAGAAGAGTGGCGAAGCAAATTCCTACCCATTTTTTAAACACATAGGAATCGCACTCGTGGTTGCCTGGGTGTTTCGCGTAGTGTCGGACGAAGCGGTTGCCCTCGGCCCCTAGTACTGCAAAGGTCAATTTTGCGAAGTGTGTGCCAATATGCTTGGCGGGTGGAGGAAGATGTGGTTGCGCGCGTGGCTCTGCGTCCTCGCAGTCGTCGCGCGCGCCGACGTCCTGGAGACGGAGAGCCACTTCTTGTCCTCTGGCGTGCTCGAGGCGACGCAGATCCGCGCGCAACCCGTAGGAGGCGCTGGAACGACAATGGCTCGAGAGGGCATCGTGCACTCGCCGCGCGACCCTGGCCTCGCTGCGCTCCTCGCGGACGCTGCGAGCGCGTGTGGACGAGCGGCCTGCCTGCGGCGGCGCTTCTCCGCGGCCTCGCCCTATACCGAGCCGCTCGAGGCGCGCGTCCAGGCGCTCGCGACCGAGCGCTTCGGCGGTGGCGTCGCTTGCGCCGGCGCGCGACCGGCGGGGCGCGGTTTGCGACACAGAGGACACACGTGGGTCCCTTGGCGTACAACAAGACTACCTTATCGCGCACGTAGGTTTACGGCTAGCTTTGAGCGTTGCGTTTTTTGGTTTGTGAAAAACCCGTGCGCTACGCCGGCTACACGTACACTTCGATACGTTAACGTTACCCCTAGCCTAGCCTAACTCACTTCTTGCTCTGCACCATGGAGAAGTAGATCGTCCAGCAGAAGCTGACGACGTGGCGGATGGGGATGCGCAGGTAGAGCGGCACCGAGAAGCACACGAGGTCGGCCGGGCCCCAGCACTTGAAGAGCGCCGGCAAATCGGTCTCGAAGTTCGAGGTGTACGTGGTCCACGTCTCGCCGAAGGAAGAGAGTAAATCAGAATCGCCGAAGAACACCTGCTTGAAGAGGTAGAAGGTGGGGAGGTAGACACAGCTCAAAATGGTCAAATTCAGCACGATCTGCATCGCCAGCTGGACCAAACCTTCCGTGTCCTTCAACTTCTTCTCGAGCGACTGCGACGTGAACCGCTCCGTGGCCGTAAAAATCTTCTTGAAGATGTTGACCTGGTACCAGTACTGGAACGCGCCCAGGTACGCGCCGCCGAACACGAAGAAGAGGAAGTTGCGCTTCAGGTCCAGCTCGCTTTCAGAATCGGAGGCCTGGGCGATCAAATCGGCGGCCGCCGTCTTGAAGGCGCCGATGACCACGCCGTTGGCCATGGCGTTGTCCTTGGCCCACTGGCCGTAGCCGCCCTTGGCCTTGGCGCCGCCGGCGGCCTGGAGGCCCTTGGTCTTGCGCAGCCGCAGGGGCGCCACCCTGGCGCTGGCCGTCGCGAGGGCGCTGAGGAGCAGCGCGAGCTTCATGGTGCTACGGTTGTCACCGGCGACGACGAATCGAGACGTGTTGAGCCGCTCCGGGCAATGGTGGTATAGACACGCTGTGTGCAACAACGCTTTTAGCTCTGGCGCGCGAGGCAGAATAAACCCGCACGAAAGAGGCAAAGCAGCCCCTCGCAAATCTCCTCTCCGACCCCTCTCGCAAGCCGAGGACTGGAAACGGACATGCCCCGGGGCTATCTCCGCGCGGCGGCCGCCGGGCTCAGCGCCTTGTTGCCGGAGAGCGCAGCCAGCCGCCGCGATGGGGGACCACCCATGGTGACGCGCTGACCCATACAACGACCACCGAAGCTGCCCCAAGATGGTCAGGACCGCAGCGGACCGCTGGAAGGGCCTGCGGCGCAAGCCGGTGATCCTCCTCGAGGCCGCCGCCGCCCAGCCGTTCGACAACGGGAGTTTGTTGGGACGTGCGGCCGTCTTCCGGGCCAAGCGGGCCAAGCGGCACAAGGTGGACAAAGACGCTCAACGAGCGACGCTCAAGGACGCGCCGCCCGGGCGCCTCATGCCGTTCCGCGAGGGCACTTGTACAACTATAGTGAAGCGCAAGCTCGACGTGCCCGCGGCGCCAAAAGCGGGCTCTTCAGACATCGCGAAACTAATAAGGGAGCCGATGGGTCCCGACGGATCGCTGGAGTCCAATTGGAACACGCGGCGCATAGGCGCGTTACTCGCCAAAAGCGCCGCCCTCAACGACGAGTACGCGGTGTGCCGCGCCAAGGTTTTTAATCCTTTACCAACGTCGCAGGACCAGGCGGACGCGGCATCTCCAAACGGTCTACGAGTGAATGGGCTCGTGTGCCGGAGTATCGTAGCTTTGGACCACCTGGGCGACGCGTCATCACTAAGAACGGAAGGGCTGCTTCGCTTGGAGGGGCCGCTTCTCCAGAAGAAGCCGAAACCGGTGGTGCCGCGTTTGCACCTGGACCGGGTCGAGCGGGACTCGTTACGAGGCTTCATGCCTCAATACCGCGTGGGCGCCAACGCCGAGCGCGTGGAAGGGTTAAGAGAATCCATCCGAAGCCGGGACAAGGACTGGCGCTTAGTGAGTTGGCGGGACCACCTCGTCCTGAAAGCCGGCGATGGTGTAAAGCGGTGCATTCCCAAAAAAAGGGGCTACGTGCGAGACGGGTTCTGGGGCGGCCAAGAACCATCTTTCGTGCCGGAGTTGCGACGGCGGTGTTCTCATACGGTCCTGGAAGTTCGCGCGTCGATCGTGTCGCGCACGCGCGGTCGGCTGAGCGTCGTCGGCGTCGGCTTTGCTGGCACGGTGTTCGAAGTTAAGAGGGACGAGGACCCCTCCACTCGTCTCATCAAGGTGCAGATGCAAAGTATGGACAATTCTTTAAGTTGGTACCAGATGGACCGGAAAGGCTTGCTGCACATCTTCTCCCAGAGGAGCGACCGGGAGCACCTCTTGGTCCCGGGCAACCGGCCCAAGCTCATCAACGCCCTCATCGAGCACAGCTACTTCGTCTATGCCCTGATCGAGTGCTGGTGGGACGGGCCGCCGCCCCTAGGTTGGGGGCACGCTTCTGCCTTTGGCGAGCACAACAACGTGGAAAAAACGTCGGCTTCATTAGCGGGCACGCGAACTATTTATAGGGAGCACCTGGAGCCCTGG
>Ga0302122_10002776_pt1 | contig 10741 bp, 9 predicted proteins | sample CB21_SCM_MG_FD_203115 | JGI IMG/M metagenome (GOLD analysis project Ga0302122, IMG submission 203115) | Marine microbial communities from Western Arctic Ocean, Canada - CB21_SCM | ecosystem: Environmental > Aquatic > Marine > Oceanic | place: Canada: Western Arctic Ocean | collected 2017-09-28
CCCGCCCCCGACTTTCTCATGAATCTTTTCAATCAAGTTCGTCAAAACGTGCGCGCCGCCGGCGCCGCCGGCGCCGCCGGCGCGCGCGGCGGCCCGGGCGGCCCGCCGATGGCGCGCCTGGGTTTCCCCGTTGGCGGACCGGGCGGCCTGCAGTTCCAGGTGCACATTGGCGGCCCGCCGCCGGGCGTCGCCGAGGACGAGGACCTGATGGAGGTCCCGTCGCCGCGGGAGCCGCCGGCGCGGCGGCGCCGCCGGGAGGCCCCGTCGCCGCGGGAGGAGCCGCCAGCGCGCCGGCGCCGCTCGTCGTAGGTGGCGCTTATCCCCTTTCCCTACGTATCCCCGACGTCTAATTAAATAAATTATACCAAGACGCTCCGAGTCCAAACGATTCCAAAACTTGAAACGATTCCAAAAAACGAGCTTTAGGTTAGCCGGGGAGCGTCGCGGGACACCACCACCGGCCGCCCGTCTCGGACCAGCCCGCCGCGGCCCGCGGCTTGAGGCACTCGTCGACGCGGAGCTTCTTGCGCGTGACGTTTCGCAGCTTCGATTTGTGGAGCGTCCGGTTCAAGAGGCGCTGGAGCGGCTTGTGGATCTTGTAGTCGTAGAGCGCGGGCGTGTCCTTGGACCAGGCCGTATCCAACGACACGTAGGGCGCCGCGACGCCGCGGTGGCCCACGAGGAGCGCGTAGGCGAGGCGGTCCAGGTTCGACGTGAACTTGCCGACGTACGCGTCGCAGGCCGCGAGGAGGAAGACGTCGACCAGGACGCCCGCGAACTCCGTCGCGCTGTCGAGCACGCCGCTTTCCAGCAGGTCCTCGACGCGCGCGGCCTCGCGCGTCGCGTCGACGAAGGAGGCATTGGACGTCGCCTTGACCACGAAGGGGCACCCCTGCTTCGCCAGCGAAACCCGCATTTCCGCGAGGGCGCTGAACGAGTCCGTCGCGACGATCAGCGTCCCATACCCATACTTCGCGCCCACTTTGCAGCACGCTTCCGCATAAGCGTCGCCCGAGCTGCAGGTGCGGCCCATGTAGGCCCCGTCCCGGCACGCGTCGCCCCGGCGCAGGTGGGCCGCGACCCACGGCCGCGGCGCCGTTCCGAGCCCCGCCTGGGCCCGGGCGATGGCCCGCCTTAAATTCTTCTGCGGTCGCAGCGTCGCGGAGAAGACGGCGGAAGACGCCCAGAAGGGGTACGCCTCCCCGAAGCGCCGCCAGTCCTCGACGGCGCGGCGCGCCTGGCCGTCCGCGTAGGGTTTCAGGGGGACCTTGCGGCACCGCACGGGGTCCGGCGCCGCGCACGCGCAGGGCGGGAGGTGCGACGCGTCCGCGAAGGCGTCGCGGAACACGCAGCCCGACAGGTGCCCCTTGGCGCACGCCCCGCTGTCGCCGAGGGGCCCGACGCCCTTGTCCAGCAGCGCGTGCTGCAGCAGCGGCGTCGGCGCGCGGCCGCCCTCCAGCAACTTTTGGGCCTCGTGCGCCAGGATGCGCAGGTAGCTGCCGAAGCCCGACCGCCGGTGGCCGGCGACCGGGGCCCGGCACGGCGCCGCCGCCGCCGCGCGCGCCGCGCGCGCGAAGAGGTGGTGCGCGTGCGCCGCGAGGGGCCCAACGCTCTCATCAAAGGTCGGGGGCAGGAACGTCGCGCGGTTCTCGGGGTCGTAACCGGCCGGCGCGTACGCCGTGGCGGCGGCCGCGACGAGGAGGACGCGCATGCTACGCGAACTTTTCCCCGCAGAGGTTGAGCCGCGCGCCGGACAGCGACCGGCGGAGCGCGTCGCGCTTCTTCACATCCTTAAAGATGCAGAACAGGACCGTGGCGCTGAAGGCCGTTATTCCTAATATCACGTATAGCTCCAAATATGTATTTGTTAAAAGAGGCTTGCGAGGCGCGGCGTAGAGGGGCTGCCCCATTTTCAATTGCTGTGCGCGTCGGCCGACGGCTGCCGCCTATTAAGTACTGGTCGCGTCGATTGCCAGTGGCACACGACGTGCGAGGCTGCCTCGTCTCTCGATTTTGGGTTCGAGTTCGGGTTTTACCCACTCGCGGGTTTTGCGCCCCGGATATCTAGTCCCTCCGCAATGCGCTTAGCAAGCTAGAACATCACTCCTAGTGGTGGAAGAGGCGGATCCCGTTCATGGCCATGGCCATGCCGTGGCCCCGCGCGCAGTCCAGGACCGCCCCGTCCTGCACGCTCCCGCCGGCCTGGACGATGTACTTGACGCCGAACTTCGCGGCCACGTCCATGTTGTCCGGGAAGGGGAAGAAGGCGTCGGACGCCAACGAGACGCCCGAGAGCTCGCCCAGGAGCTGCGCGCGGCGGGCCGGCGTCAATTCGGGCGGCGCCACGCCCGACGCGAAGAGGGCGTCCAAGGCCTTCTTCTCCTGCGGCGCGTACCCGGCGAAGCCGCCCTCGATGTACTGCACGCGCGCGTTCACCTTCCCCTGGCGCTTCATGCCCGCCACGAAAGGCAAGGCCAAAACGTCCGGCGACTGGCGCAGCCACCACGTCGCGACCTTCTTGCCCGCCAGCTTCACGCAGTCGACGCGCGACTGCTGCCCGGCGCCCACGCCCACGACCTGGCCGCCCCGCGCGAAGCAGATGGAGTTGGACTGCGTGTACTTGGCCGTGATGGCGGCTAATACCAAATCTCTTTGAGCATCCTTGGGCATGGGCTTCTTGGCCACCTCGTCCGTCTTCACGTCATCCAAAGTGATCTCGCGGTCGTTGCGCTTCTGCGCGAACCCGACGCCGTAGACCTCCCGGTATTCCAACATGGGCGGCGTGTAGTCCGGGTCGACCTCAACGCACACGAACTTGCCGCCCTTCTTGGCGCTGAGGATCTCCAGCGCCTTTTCCGAGAAGCCGGGGGCGATGATGCCGTCCGAGACCTCCTTCTTCAACACTAAAGCCGTCTGCTCGTCCACGACATCTGATAAGGCGGCGAAGTCCCCGAACGAACATAAGGGGTCGGCCTGGCGCGCGCGCACGTAGGCCGTGGCCAAAGGCGTCAAGGCGGACGGATCCGCGATGTCATAGGCCTTGCACTCGGACTCGTTCAACGCAACACCCAACCCGGCGCCGGCCGGCGACACGTGCTTGAAGGAAGCCGCGGCCGGTAGCGCCAGCGCTTTGCGCAGCTCCCGCACCAACTGAAACGCGTTGAACGCGTCCAGCATGTTGATGTAGCCCGGCGCGCCGTTGCGCACGCGGAAGTGGGACGTCGACCCGAGAGGGCGGTACAGTGCCGCGGGCTTCTGGTGCGGGTTGTTCCCGTACTTCAGGGGCCGCGTGATCTCGCAACTTCTCGTCAATAACGCGGGCGCCGCGTCCACCGAACCGTCCAGCTGCCCCGCGAACCAGGCAGCGATGATGGAATCGTAGCGCGCGCTGTGTGCAAAGGCCGCGGCGGCTAACTTCTTCCTCAAGGCATAGGGCGTGCACCCGGTCGCCGATAACGAAGCGATGAGTTCGGCGTACTGGGACGGCGCCGTCGCGATGGTCACGTACCTGTGGTTCTTGGCCGAACTCCGCAACATCGAGGGCCCGCCGATGTCGACGTTCTCGACGCACGTCTCGAAGTCCGAGCCCTTGGCCACGGTCGCCTCGAAAGCATATAAATTCAGCACGACTAAATCGATGCCCTTGATGCCCGCCTCCTTGACGGAGGCCTCGTGCTCCGCGTTGCCGCGCACGTACATGATGCCGCCGTGGACCTTGGGGTGCAGCGTCTTGACTCTACCGCCCAACATCTCGGGGAAGCCCGTGTAGTCGGCGACGTCCTGCACCTTGAGGCCGGCCGCTCTCAGGGCCTTGGCCGTGCCGCCCGTGCTCAAGAGCTCCACGCCTTTGGCTGCTAATGCCTGGCCGAGCTCAATCAAGCCGGTCTTGTCGCTTACGCTCAGCAGCGCGCGCTTGATGGGCACGCTGTCCGCCTGCGTGCCGCCGATGCTGCCGAGGATGGACGCCATGTTGCCTGCGGTTTCAAACACAATCGTTTTTGCGCGAGAGGCCAAACAATAACCCGCACTTATATTTGAGCGATCCTTCGAGGGGGACCAGGGACTTGTCACGTGCCTCGTACGATTCGAGAGTTCAAATGCGTCCGCGCTCTCAGATCGAGCTCCAGCACTTGGACGAGAGCCTCCGCCACTGTTGCAAGCGCATGCCTCTCTCAAGGTTCCAGGGCAGCCCTGCCTCCAGTCTAGACACACCCATGGCGCCCCAAGGCATGTTATGTCATATATGCGGTCGTCAATACTTTAGGGATACCTCGAACAGTGCCTCGAGCTCTATAATCAGCGCCAGGCACAATTACCACCGAACGGTCGCCGCCCGCCGCCTGTCGCGCCGACCTCCTCGACGGAGGGCCTGGACGTGGCCCCGTACAACGAAATGGCCAACGCCGCGCTCGAGGCGAACCTCGAGACGTGCGAGCACTGCGGCCGCACGTTCGGCCCAGACCGGCTCGCGATCCACCAGCGGAGCTGCACCGCGGAGAAGCCCGCGCGGCGCCCGCCCTCGCGCGGCGCGCGGGGCGCGGCGCCCGCGCGGCCGTCGCCCGCGGCGAAGCCCGCGAAGAAGAGGCCGCCCAAGGCGGCGCCCGAGGCGGAGCCGGACCTGTACTATGCCATCCCGCCGCCGCGGCCGCCAGCAATCGATCCCGCACGAATACAGGCGCTGGAGGACCGCGCGGCGAAGCTCGAGCGTATCATTCGGGCCGCGGCGGAGGAGCTCGGCGGGCTGCAAAAGGACATCGCGGGCCTGCGCGACTGACGGCGTAAGTAGCGTTGAGTCGCCACGCACCCCGCACGAAGCTTTTGTTTGAAAGCTGAGAGAGCCTGGCTAATCGTGATGGGGGGCTGCCCGCCTCTCGTCCCTCGCCACCTAAGCCGTCGCTTGTCGCACCATCAATTGACCGGAGCCGGAGACGCACGCGGGCAGCACAAATAATGGCCTTCGCACCGCGCAAGTCCACAGCTAAAGCCAGGCGGCAGCGCGACCTGCCGCGCTGCGCCGCGCCGACGCCGAAGACAACCTACCGCCCGGTGCGCGAGACGTCTGCACCGAGGCTCGGCCTCGGCGCCGTCGCCCGCCTCGGCGCCGCTGCCGCGCGCGCGCGGGGGCGCACCGCCGCGCGGACCGCGGCACGCTCGTCCTCGTCGCCGGCGCCGTCCTGCGAGGAGGAGAACACCGCGCCCGCCGACTTCTGGGCCGACGCGAGCCGGCCCAAGGCGCCGCCGCCTTCGGTCCAGAAGTGGATCCGGGACGTGATTCCCGCGGAGGAGGACGTGGTGGTCGAGGCGGAGGACGCGGACCTCGACGCCCTCGCGCCCGCGAATTTCCCGGCCTGGCCGCTGCCGGCCACACCCATCCGGGAGCTCTGCGCCGTGTGTCGGGTCGACCTCAACCGACGGTGTCGCCTGGAGCACCGGCACCGGTCGCCCTGCTGCGGCAAAATGTGCTGTCGCCGGTGCCTCGCGGCGGCGCCCGACCAGGAGTGCCCCGTCTGCCCGGGCGTGGCGCGCGACGACCTCTACGAGCGGCTCATGCGCCTCGCGGCCGCGGCGCAGCGGGGCGACGACGCGCGGGCCATGTACGACTGGTCCTGGTGGGAGTACCGGAGCGGCGACGGCGAGACGATGGCCGCGGGCGCGAAGCTCATCGACCTCTACGAGGCCGTGGAGCGGGCGCGCCGCGCGGTGGACCAGGACGACGAGACGCTGACGGACGTCGAGAGCTTCAAGGCGCGACGCAACGCGCTCGCGAGCGAACTGCGGGCGCTCAGCTCCGGGACACGCACCGACCCCGCCAGCCCGGAGGCGGCGCTCGCGCGCGCGACGGCCGCGCGGACGAGGGGGTACTTGTTGCTGCGGGGGGCGGCGCTGCTGGGCCTCGCGTCGGCCTGGTTCGACCTGGCGGGCCTGTTCCTGGAGGGCCTGGTCGTGCCCCACGACGCGGAGCTGAGCGACTTTTTGTTGGCCTACGCGTACCGGGCGAAGCTGCCTGAGGCCAAGGTCGAAACGGCGGAGCGCGCCTTCGATGTAGGTGACAATGAATTAGGCACACAACTCCTGGCCGAGGCCGCGCGCGACGACTACGAGGCCGCCGTGCGCCTGGCCTTGCCGCGGCGACTCCCCGAAATTGCATTGGCCAAAATTCTGGAGTACCACGACGGAATAGGCTTGGAAGAGCCGCCGCTCATCAGCGTCCCCATTAGAACCATCGACATCGACGTCGGCGAGCACCTGCGGGGGGCGCTGGAGGCCCTTCAAGCCTCGAAATCCAGCATGGATGCCGACGTCCGGGGGGAACTGGAGGCCCTTCACGATTCGTTGTCCGGCACAGATCAGACGGCGTTGGATATCGACGCCGGTGCCATGCCCGGGGATTAATGTTAGGCTTGAATCTTAGGTCTTGGTGATAAATAAACTAGGGTGCCCCGGCCTCGGAAAAGGAGCGGCGGTGGCACGGGGCCTTCTCCAGGTCCGCGAGGGACTCCGCCGAGACGCGCGCGACAAGGGGCGCCTCCTTCTTGGCTACCGCTCCCTCGCGTGCGATGAGACTCGCGATGACACAGTCGAGGACCATTCGGACCTCGGCGGCGTCCGCGTTCGTGCGTGCGCGGTCGAGGATTGCGTCAAGCGCGGCCGCGAGTGCGGCCGCGGACGCGTGCTTTGCGCAGAGGTGCTCGAGCTGGGCCGGCGAGAAGCGACGATCGAACGCGATGAGCGCGTCGACGGCGGCGCCGACGGAAGCCGCCGCATCCGTCGCGCCGAAGTAGTGCCTCACCATCGCCTCGGCGGAACAGGCGTCGACGAACCCAAGGTAGAGTTGCAGGTTGATTCGGCCCGGGCGAATCAGCGCCGCATCCAGCTTTTCCGGGTGATTTGACGTCATGATCACGAGTCGCCCCGGCGAATCTACGACGCCGTCTAAACAATTCAACAGACCGGCCAGCGAGAGCCGGTCGTCCGACCCGGACGGCGGCGTCGCGCCGTCACCCTTGGCCTCCCGCGAGAGCACGACGTCCGACACGCAGTCGACGTCCTCAAAAACGAATGTGCAATCAGAAACCGCGACGTTTGTCGCCTCGCCGTCGACGTGGTACCGCTCGTCGAAGAGCCACGCGGCGAGCTTCTCGTTCGTGCCGACCTGGGATAATTTAATGTTCACGACGTGGCGCCGCGTCCGGGCGGCGATGGCTTTGATCAGCGACGTCTTGCCCGTACCGGGCGGGCCCCACAGTTAAAGACCGAGCTTGTGCGGGAAGCCGGGGATCTCGTACTTGCCCGTCCTGCCCTCGACCGCATCGAGCGACGCCAGCACGCGCGCCTTGTCCTTGAAGTACAGGGACTCGAAGGTCTTCTCGTCGGAGAGCCGGTACTTCTTCCAGGAGTTCTCCGAGGCCGGGATGGGCGTGAACATGTAGCGGCCCTGGGCGTCCTCGGTCGCCTTCAGGCGCGCCGCGCGATGGTCAAAGGCTCGGTCCACGAAATTGTCGATGGCCTCCTCAGCGTGGGTGCCGCGCGCCGTCAGGCACAGCTCGGTCGTGACGGTGGTCTGCCCCGAGGACGCCGATACCTTTTCGTCCGCCTTCTTCGTCTTCGAGGCACGCGTGAGCCGAAGAGACACCGCTGGCCGCGCGGCCGTCGCCTCGGTCACGGCGACGGTCACGTCCGGCGCCGGCCGCATCGTGATCCGAAACTTCCGCAGCTCGCCGGCCGCGGAGTAGGGCTCGTCGGCGTCCGAGTCCGAGTCGTCGTTGTGGAAGATGTCCTGCGGCAGCAAGCTCACGCGCGCCGTCAGCTCGCCCTTGACGGGATGCGCCGACGCGTAGACGAGGACGGCCGTGATGAGGATCTCGTTGCGGTCGTCGTCGTCGTTGCCGCCTCCGCAGCCGTACCCGTAGCGGTCGAAGACCTCGACGCGCTCGACGACGCGAGAGACCGTCGAGCCGTCGGCGAGGTTCGCCAGCCAGTTGCCCCAGGCGTTCACGTAGTTGACGAGCGTGGTCTGCGACTGCTCGAGCAGCGCGTTGAAAATCAATGGCAGTGCCACGGCCACCAATATCGTCCATAGAGACGACGCCGCGTCCGCGCCGGGCTCCTTGTCCGTGTGAGTCGCGTTGTGCGCCATCGCAGCGATTGTGCTGTTGGATGTTATAGTGCAGCGACCTATCCGCGCTCCCCCTCCGCCGTCCCCGGCCGCGCCAACGCCTGCAGCCTCGTAGACGTGTAGACGACGTGTTGCCGGTAGTTATGCAACCGATGCTGCGCGATTGGCAGCTTTTGGCAGTGCTCTCCAAAATTCAGCTAAACTGGCCGGAGAATGTTCTCCAGACGGCAGACGGGGCCTTAGGTCCATCGCTATTCTCGCTCATCCATGGTCCGCCAGCGCTTGTATCGTGGGCCTTGGAGCAATGAAGAACGTTCGTCAAAACCCGTCCAAGCTCTCCCAAAGTCTTAGGCAGTAAACCAACTGCGAGGCAACGTTCAACGCTGCCCTTGCAAGCATCGAGACAGCTCGCGACAGCACAGCCCTTGCGAGCGCCGAGACAGCTCGCGACAGCACAGCATAGCAATGGCGGGCCGCGGCGACAACCGCGGCGGAGGCACGGGCGCGCTGGAGCTCGGCCTCATGAATGCCTTGCGGACCGGCAACAGGAATGTCAATTTATTCGTCGTCGCGTTCCTCCCGACGCTCATCGCGCTCATTGCGACGTCGTCGGAGCGATTGCGAGACGTGATCCGCTGCGTGGCCGGCAACGGCCTTCGACGCAAGCGCCGCTTCGAGCGCATCGTCCGCGTCGAGTGGCGGCCGACGCGCTGGGGCCGCGGGTCCAAGATCGAACCCGAGGCCAAGAACGAGGTGCTCCAGAAAGCGATCGCGTGGCACTTAGTCCGGTGCGGCGCGCTCGACGGCGCCGACGACGCCAAGCTCAGGTTGATGGCGCGCGGCGCCGCCGAGAAGGGCTCGGGCAAGTACAACTGGAACAAGTCCTTCGGAACGACGTCGGCGCTGCTGAAACAGTACGACGTCATTGCCGCCGTGCCGGACGACGTCTGGATCTCGATACCAGGCGCGCCCGGCGACCTGAAGGCGATGCGCGCCGTCGACGACGGCGAAAACTCGCAGGAAAGAAAGGAGGGCGAGGACACGTCGACGACGTCCGTCGACTTCCGGCTCGCGTGCGACCTGCTCGCTCCCATCGAGACGTTTCTGGAGACCGCGTTCGACGCGTACGTTAGACAGACGGCGAAGAGGAGGCCGGCGGCCGGCATTTGTACGTTCGCGCGGGCGGCGGCGGCAGTGCCAAGGATGATGACGAGGAGGACAAGTCCGGCGGCGCGGCGACGTACAAACGGTACCGGCTCGCGGCGTCGAAGACGTTCGACTCGCTGTTCTTCCCCGAGAAGAAGGACTTATTAAAGCTATTGGACGCGTTCCACGCGGGCACGGGCCGCTTCGCCGTGCGAGGCTCGCCCAAGAAGCTTGGCGTGCTCCTGCACGGTCCCCCGGGCACCGGCAAGACGTCATTAATTAAAGCGTTAGCGGCGCGCCTCGACCGCAATATTGTCTCGATTTCATTAGGTGGAATTTCGACCAACCAGGCCTTGATGGACGCGGTGATGGACTTGAAGTACAACGTGGCCGATGCCGACGTGCCCGTGCGTCTCACGTTCAAGCAGACGATCTTCGTGCTCGAGGACGTCGACGCGGCGTCGACCGTGGTGCACAAGCGGTCGTCGTCGACGCCCGAGCCGGTATCGCCGCCCCCTGCGCCCGCAGACAAAGACGGGGATCCGGTCAAGGCACTACTGGAATGTTTGTTCGCCGGGGACGACAAGCCCTCCGGTCCTGCGATGGCGTGGGGCGCGTCGAAGCCGGTTACAGATCGCCTCGATCTGTCTGGAATCTTAAACGTTCTCGATGGCGTCGTTGACACGCCCGACCGGATCCTCGTGATGACCACGAATCACCCGGAAAAACTGGACCCGGCCCTCGTGCGGCCAGGCCGCGTCGATGTCCGGTTGCGACTAGGCTACGTGCAACGTAGGGAAGCGCGCCAGATGGTGGAGCACTACGTGCTACGGCGGCCGATGGAAACGGAGGAAGCCGTCGCCTTCGACGGCGCCTGGGACTTCCGGTCGTCGCATGACGTCACTCCCGCAGAATTGGAACAGACATGCGCCGCGTGCGGGACGCTTGCCGAAGTTGTGTCCGCGCTCGCGGACGGCGACGGGCGGGCTACGCGCTGGGTGCGCGAGGAGACTGTTGTGGTGGCCTAAGTTTGTACTAGCCAAATACCCCTAATTAGGGGTATTTGGAGCGAGGCGCCGGCGTGCCGTTAGTGTTCTAACCCTAATAAAACCCGCACGTTACATACCCTAACCCGCGCGTTACATACCCTAACCCGCACGTTACATACCCTAACCCGCACGTTACATACCCTAACCCTAGTGAGTGAACGGGTTTTGTTTGGTAAACTAGGGGCTAAATAATTAGAGGTGGCGTTTTTGACAACCTAGGGCGATCAGCCCAACGGGGGTGGTTGTTTTGACCCTGGTTCTAGTGGAATAATCTTGCGCTGTAGTATTATGCGGAATAAATTTCTAATCCGACTGCCTATTCTAGTAGTGGTGTGCTCGTCAAGCCCTAGGGTAAGTCGTAACGTTGGTCCAGTTTCCCGATCGGGAGTCGAATCGAACCACGGTGACTCCAGAAGCGCGCACCTGGCCC
>Ga0302122_10002777_pt1 | contig 10741 bp, 7 predicted proteins | sample CB21_SCM_MG_FD_203115 | JGI IMG/M metagenome (GOLD analysis project Ga0302122, IMG submission 203115) | Marine microbial communities from Western Arctic Ocean, Canada - CB21_SCM | ecosystem: Environmental > Aquatic > Marine > Oceanic | place: Canada: Western Arctic Ocean | collected 2017-09-28
AATCCGCATCTCAGTGCTTTTGCTGGGACGGCTTACGGAGTTTTGCTCAGGAGCTGTTCCTTGCCCGTAGACGCCATCGACGCGGACGCTACCAATGGCCGTGCGTCAGCGGAACTTGAGGCCGCCGGCCCAGGCATTGGAGGATTTGGCATGCTGTGTAGCCGCGCCACCACCAGGGCGAAGGGAGCCCTGGACCGCGTCCCTCGTCGTCGCCGCCGCCGGCATCGGTGTAGCATTGAGACCAGAGCTGCGCGGCCCGATCCTATTACTCCTCATCGCGACACTCCTCTCGCCGCCGGGCATTCGTGCCTTGACAAAAGTCCACGCCAGCTTCATGGGCGGCACATTGGAGGACACGCGCGTCGAAACGGCCCTCCGGGACATCATGAAAGGCGGCATGGGCGACGCGATCACCGACGACCTAGTGAAGAAAGCCCTGAACGACAACATCAAGGGGGCCGTGGCGGACGCTCTCAGAGACCCCGAGTTCACCCAAATCGCGCTGGAGACGATCAAGGACGCGTTGAGGGACCGGGCTGTTCATAGGGCTGCCTTGGAGGGCGCCATGGGCAATTTGAGTGTCAAGCTGAACCCGTTCCGGCGGAGCGAGCCCGAGGAGGCCTCGCCCCGGGCGCGAAGTGACTCGGACGTAAAGGACGTGCCGCCGGCGTAAGATAAAGCAGCCTTGTGCTAGGTTAAGACTACGAACACCTTACCCGCCTACTTGCGCAGCGCGCGGCGGTCGGCGCGCGTCTGGGCGTGGAAGCCGGCCCGGATGGGCGTCACACTACGAGAAGAGCCGCACTTCTGGCAGTGCAGGAAGTACAGGCGCGAGTGCGAGTCCCTTGTAAGTGTCGTCTGCGGACTTCTGCACATGGTGCACGTGACGTACTCGACGATGTACTTCCGCAGCAAGGATTCGATGTATTTTGGCATGTACTTGCCCTTGATGGTCAAACGACCCTTGTCGTCCGGACTTCCGTCCGTGCCGAGCTCGGCCATGAAGTACGTGAAGACGTGCTCGGGGGAGCGGTTCATCGCGTTGCAGGTCTCGACGTAATTGACCCACAGCGTCTTCTTGGTGCCTACTCTCATTAATTGAGGAGGCTTCATGGTGTGGCGGCGCTTCTCGCCTAATTCGGGGTTCTTCTCCTCGATGATCTTGGCCACGCGGTCTAAGAGTTGGTCGTAGGTGTAATTTGCGAACTTGCTGTCATTCGTCGCGACGCTCTCCTCGACCTTCTTCTTCTTCTTCTTCTTTTTCATCTTCGAGAGGTCGAACATGGCCGCGACCTCCTCATCTTGCGTCGGGGCGGCTTCTTCTAGGGCGGCCATTTTTTTGAGCTATTGAGCTGCGCGTCGCTTCCGCGCTCGCCGCTGCTCGCTGGCCGGCGCGCTGTCTTCCGCTGGCTTTGGATGAGTGCTGCGGGAGTCCTGAGGCTCTCCTGTTTGCACTGTGGCTGTCTAAACAGGCCAAAAAATGGACTACGCGATTTACAGCGAAGAAAACCCGTGCAAAAAACCGAGCAACCCGAACCCGCAGCTCATGCCGGGACGTCGACGGTGCAGGCGTGCAAGCTGGCTGGATAACTGGGTACGACGAAGGATACACCACCACTACAGCCATGGGCAAGAAACGGAAGACGAACAACAAGGATGCCACGACGAGCAGCAAGAAGCAGGCGAAGCAGGCGACGCCGCGCGCGCCGAGCGGCGCGCCGGCCGCGTCGCCGTCGTCGGCGGGCGGCATGAGCGACGCGCTACTCAACATGAAGTTCATGCGGAAGAGCGCGGAGAAGGCGTCGCCGGCGCCGGCCGCGCCGGCCGTCGCCGCGCCCGCGGCCGTGACGGCCGAGCCGGCCGAGCGCCCCCTGTTCGGGCGGCGGAGCTTCGGCGGCTTCAACCGCGAGATGGAAAAGAACGAGGCGTCGTTCTACCGGGCGCACGGCCTGCGCTACAACGAGCCGGCCGACGCCCCGAAGGCCGCCGCGGCCCTGGACTTCGGCGCCTACTCGCAGGGCCGGCGCAAGGACAAAAGTACAAACGCAAGGACAAGATAAAGAAACTTAGGAAGTAAGAACGATGTGTGAATTGTGGAGTTGGGGGCGGACGGGTCACGGGTGCTGCGGGAGCCTCCGGGAGGCGTCGATGGCGTCGAAGGCGGAGCCGCCGTAACGCCATTGAAGAGGCACGTCGCGTACACTAGAATATAGTTATGAGCACGAAGCACGAGTAGATCAGCGCCAGTGGGTAGGCGATGAGGTAGCGCTGGGGCCGCATATGCAACTTCGCCTCGAACAACCGCGTCGAGGTGCACGTCGACGCGAGCACGGCCAGCCCCCCCAGGGCCTGGCCTGGCACGGACGCCACCGACACCCCTATCGCACCGAATGCGAGCAGGACGACCGGGAGTAGGCAGTAGCCGAGGAAGCTGACCACGGTGCTGAACGCGACGCCGCCGTCCTGGTGCATCAGGTTCAGCAGGACGTACGTCGCGACGCAGGACGAGAGCCCGAAGCCGTAGATGTACCCGAAGTGGAGCTTGCCCCGCAGCACCAACGCCCCCGCCAGGAGCAGGACGAAGAAGATCGGGCCGACGAGATCCGAGCCCTCCACCAACCGCTCGTCGACCGTGCGGAAGGACGGCGTCAGCACGAGTTTGGTCTTGGACCAAATATCTCCAAAATCTACCCCCAGCTCCTCCAGCAGAGGCAGCTCGTTCCCGGACGGGTCGTAGCCGAACGACGTGCCGGCCTGACTCGCGTAGAACGAGCCGCCGGTCGGCGTGGGCTGGCTAAACCCGTCGCTCGTGTACGAGGGGGCCTGCCCCCCCCAGGCGGCCTCGCTCCCGCCCATCTCGAACTGCAGCGGCGGCTGCTGGAACTGCTGCGGCGGTTGGTTTGGCGCGTCGTATCCGCCCGGTTGGAACCGCTGCTGGCCGAAGCCCTGCTGCGGTTGCTGGAAGTTCTGCTGGCCCTGCTGCTGCTGGAACTGCTGCGGCTGCTGCGGCGCGTCGAAGCCCTGCTGCTGTTGGCCGAAGCCCTGGAAGGCGGCCATGGTTGCGGCGCGTCGGCGGCGTGCGCTGTTCTACTGTTTTTGTGTGCTGCGCTGTGGCGGCGTGGCGGCTCGCGGTGGCTGGGCGAATGCGTTGTATCCCTGCTGGCTGTCGGCGCAGTGCGGCAGGGCGCTGTTTTTACTGTTTGTGCTATCGAGGAGCAGTGAGCTTGCGGGAGTGATACGTCGCGGATCGATCGGACTGCGTCACTGGACGACGCCTGCACAGGCACTCGGGCCGTCGGCGCCGGCAAGCCGGGTGGAGGCAATGGAATTTTTGCCGTGCGTGCGGGTATCAAGTTTTGGCCTGCTATTTTTAATCGTCTTCGACAAGGTAAAGCAGTGCTTCATCCGCCCACCGTACAACACGAACAATGCGTCATGGCCAAGGCCAATTTTGATCAATTCGGGTTTCGCACAGCCGCAAAAATTTACCAAAACGGCATTACGTGCGCGTTGCAAGGCTGCAGTAGCGGAACTCCTCCCTACGCTGCCAAATACGCCTTTTGTAAAGGCTAGAGCCAGCGCTGCGCGGCCGCGGAAACCGCAGCGGCAATAAAAAAAGCCACCGCCACGCGCGTCGGGCGCTTGGTAAGCCACACGCGCCGCCATGGAGACCATCACGCTCCGGTCTCTCACGAAGATCAAGAAGGCCTGCAAGGGCCAGGCCAAGCTCAAGGACTTGAGAGCTGTCTGCGATGAACAAATAACGCGCATTGAGGCGTATAAAGCCGGCGGCGAGGGCGGCGACGACGCGAGCCCCTTCTTCGAGCCGCTGCGACTGGCCTGCAAGTCTTTGCATGCTCATTGTATGGAAGAAGCTTTAGATTGCGTGCAGAAGCTCATCGCGTACGGGTACCTACGAGGCACGGCGCGCGGCCCGGCCTCGCAGGAGGAGGAGGACGAGTCGCCCGGTGGTCGAAGATCGACCCTAGAAACGCGCACCCCGTCGACCATGGACGCCATCATCGAAACGATCTGCGCCTGCGACGATTTTGATGATGATAACGTGCAATTGCAAGTCATCAAGGCATTGTTAACCGCAGTGACCTCCCAAACTTGTGAAGTCCACGAGGGCGGGTTATTGGTAGCGGCCCGGTCCTGCTACAACATCCACCTGGTCACAAGGAACGCCGTTAATAAGACCACAGCTAAAGCGACTTTAACGCAGATGTTGAGCATCGTGTTTCAAAGAATGGAGGCAGCGGACGCCGGGGCGCCCGTCCTGGATTCGACGTGGGTCGTGGACGATACGGTGCACGTGCCCGACTACGGCCTGGGCAAGGTTCTGAGTTCCGACGGGACGAACTGCGTCGTCTCATTACAAGCCTGGGAGCAGGACGACGCTCCGGCTCAATTACACTGTACGTTGGCATCGCTAAGACCGCCCGTTCCTGAAGAAGGTAGACAGAAGAAAATTGTAGGTGTTGATGCTACACCTGGTGCGGAAATAAGAGACGGCGCCCTAGTGCTTACAAGGCAGGACTCGACGCAGTTCCCTTCCGCGCACCACAAAGATGCGTTCTTATTGTTCAGAGCTCTGTGTAAATTAAGCATGAAGGGCGGGCCGGCCGAAGAAAGTGATTCCGAGCCCATTTCCATGCAATCCAAGGTCCTGTCCCTGGAGTTGTTGTTAAGTGTGCTGGAGCACGCCGGGCCGGCGTTTAGAACCGGACCGCGCTTCGTGGGCGCCGTGCGCCAGTACCTGTGCGTCTCTTTGCTCAAGAACTGCACGTCAAGTGCCACGCACGTGGTGGCGTTGGCGCTGCGGCTCTTCGTGGCGTTGATCGTGCGGTTTAGATCCAATCTCAAAGCGGAGATCGAAGTGTTCATTTCCCACATATTTTTGCGCATTCTAGATAGTGATAATTCCACGCATGAGCACAAGATGCTCGTGTTGGAGGTCTTCCACCGGCTCTGCGCGGACGCGGACGGCTTGGTGGAGCTCTTCTTGTCCTACGACGCGGACTTCGACTCCTTCGACATTTATAGAAACGTGGTCATCTCCCTGGGCCGAGTCGTCAAGGCGGAGCAGGTGTCCACGACCGCGGCGTCGGGCGAAGCGGGTCGAAGACTCAGCACGAACGACGGCGCGCTCCGACGGTTAGCCTTGAGCGGTCTCGTGGCCGCGCTCCATTCGCTGGCGACGTCGTGCGGGGTCAACGTGGGGGAACGAGAGGACGCCGAGTACGCGCAGCCCTCCGACGCGCTGGCGCGGGCCGCGCCCGGCCAGCCAAGGCAGCCCGAGGTCGTGAAGGTTTTGGTTCCACAGGAACTCGAGAAGACGACGCTACTGGCGCGACGGTCCTCTGACGATTTGGCCAAGCACAACGTCGAACGGTTGGCCAGTACGCAGGTCGACGCCTACGACCGGAAGCAGCGGCTCCAGGAGGACCTGAAGGACGGGATTTTGAAGTTTAATCTCAAACCCAAGCACGGTCTGGCGTCCTTGCACGCCAAGGGGACCCTGGACCAGACGTGCCCGAAATCCGTCGCGGCGTTCCTCCTCCAGAACGCCGATCGCCTGGATAAGACGGTCGTCGGCGACTACCTAGGCAAGGAAGAGACCTACCAGGGCGGCTTCTGCGTGAAAGTATTACATTCGTACGGCGAGCAGATGGACTTTTCGGGTTTGGAATTCGACGTCGCGATTCGGCACTTCCTGAGCGGCTTCCGGCTCCCGGGTGAGGCGCAGAAGATCGACCGCATCATGGAGACCTTTGCCGCGCAGTACTGCGTGGTGAACACGGAAGTCTTTCCTTCCGCGGACGTCGCGTTCGTCCTCGCGTTTTCCGTGATCATGCTCCAGACGGACTTGCACAACCCGTCAGTCAAAGAGGAGAAGAAGATGACCAAGGACGGCTTTACACGCAATAATAGAGGCATTTGCAACGGCGGGGACTTGGATCGGCAGTTCCTCGAAGATATTTTTGATAGAATCAAAGAAAAGCCCATCACGCTCAAGGAGGACGACAAGCTGCGCGAAAAAGAGGAGGGAGAGACCTCCTCGTCCGTTGCGTCGAGCATGTCCGCCGCCTTCGGCCTGAATTCCGAACAGGCTCGCAAGAAAAGAGCTGAAGCGTTCAGCAAGGAGCGCGAGGCCATGGTCCGCTCGAGCGTCCAGGCCATCCGCGCGGGCTCGCGGCCGGCCTTCGCCGCCTTCCGCCAGGACGCTTCGACAGAAGAGTTCGTCAGTCCTTCCGTCGAGAACAAGTTCGCCGCGGCCGCGAAGATGTTCGAGGTCGCCTGGGGCCCTGGGCTTTCTGCATTTTCCCACGCGCTGGAGCGGATCTTCCACGGGCCGCGGCCTACTGCGTTAGCTTTACGGGGGCTGAAGATCTCCGCGTGCTTGGCTTGTGCTTTAGAATTGGACGTGGCGGCTCTGTCCCTCGTGAACGCCCTGGCGTCGTTCACGACGCTGGACGGGCCCTTCAAGGTCATGCTGCCGCGAAACGCGGCTTGCGTGGAAGCGTTGTTGGCTCTCACGGCGGTGCCGGACTGCGCCGAGAATCTTGGGAGCGCGTGGCTACCTGTTTTAAGAGTGGCTTCTCGCGTCGCGCACCTAAGACTCTTAACGAGTGGCGCGCGCACGGACGACGCCTACTTCTCCACAAGAAGAGAGGACGCCCAGACGGCCAAGGTACAGGCGGACCGCAAACTGCAGGACGAGGAGAGCGCGAGGGCCCTCGCGGCGCATAGTATCCTCACGGACGCGTCCTTGGACGAGCTTTACGCGCGGAGCACCAAACTTTCAGCAGTGGGCGTGGAGCGCTTCGTGGCGGAGCTGTGCGCCGTGTCTGCCGCCGAATTGAGCACGGGCGACCCGTCGCGGGGCGCGGGCTTCGTCTTGGCCGAGGAGGACTTGCGGCCCGGTGGATTATATGACGACAAGGGGGGCAAGATGACACCTTTACCAGCATTAGGCGATCCGAGAAGACCGCGCGTCGCGGCTTTACAGCGCTTGGTAGATGTGGCGGATATGAATGTCCATTTACGACCTAGGTTGGCCTGGGACCGCATGTGGCGGGTCTTAGCGGCGCACTTCGCGCGGGCGGGGGCCCATGCCAACGCGGACGTCGCGACGTACGCTGTTGATAGTTTGCGGCAACTATCCCTGAAGTTCTTAGCAAAGGAGGAGCTCAAGGCCTTTACATTTCAAAGGGCCTTTTTACGGCCCTTCGAGCGCGTCTTTAGGGCCAACGGTCAAGCCCAAGATAGAGCGCCGGTCCGGGCGTACGTTGTGGCCTGCTTAGATGTTTTAGTGCAAGCGCGCGCGACAAAAATTCGAAGTGGGTGGCGGTCCATCCTGGGCGTGTTAAGGGACGCGGCGGGCGACCCGGACCGGGCCGTGTCGCAGGCGGCCTTTGAGGCCTTGGGGCGGGTCCTGGACCACCACCTGGCCTTAGTGGCGCCGGACTTTGTAAGTGTCGTGGGCACGGCCGCGGCCTTCGCCGCGTGGTCGCCGCACGCGGACGACGCTCGATCGGCGACCGCGCTGGAAGCCTTGGCGCGGCTGGACGCGTGCGCGCGCGCGTTGGCGGACGGATCTATTCGCACGGCTACGCGCGCCGCGGCGTCGGCGTCGCGCGACGGCGACGTCGAACCGGAGAACACCGAGCATGAACCAGACGGCGCCCAGCTGGAGCTGTGGTGGCCACTACTATTAGGATTAGCGCGGCTCGTGGCGGACCCGCGGGAGAAGGTGCGGAACGCGGCGCTCGCGACGTTACGCAGAGTCCTGGAGCGGAACGGCCTCAAGGAGTTCGGGGCCGAGACCTGGCGCCTGGTGTTTCGGGGCGTGCTCTTCCCGTGCCTGGAGTCGGCGTGGACCGACGACGCGCCGCGGCCGGCCAGCGTGCGGCCAACGGACCCGCCGCCGGGCCCGCCGCCGCCCTCGGAGGCGAGTTGGCTGGACACGACTGCGCCCGCTGTTTTAGATTGCATCGTCGGTTTATATGCTCGATTAGGTGGCGCGCGCGAGCACACGCCTTTATTAGGTGAGGTCCTGGCATTGCTGGGCGACTGCGTCTGCCAGGACGCCGAGCGGCTGGCAAGGTTGGGCGTGGACGCCCTGGAGCGGCTGTGTGGGACCGTCGGGGCCTTCTCGGACCCCGAAACGGCGACGGACGGCTGGGACGTGTGCTGCCGCGGCCTGGCGCACGTCGTGGACCGGGCCCTGCCGCCGGCGCTAGATTCTTATTTAAGGCCGGACCCGCGCGAGGGCAAGACGGGCGACGCGACCGCGCTCGCCGCGGCGCTCCCGCGGGCGCCGACGCTCGCGCGCCTCGTGGCGTCCCTGCGCCTGCCGCGCGTGTGCGGTTTATTACTCGCGGACGCGGCGAAGCGGGGCTCGCTTACGGAGCCGGGCGCCGACGCTCTCTTAGGCGCCCTCGCCGGGAGTCGGCAGTTCGCCGCGGCCTTCGACGCAGACGGGCCCCTGCGCAAGGCGTGCCTGGCTTCGAGACTCATGGGCGCCGAAACGCCGGATCTGGTCGCCCAGCGGGTCTCGGCCGGCGCCGAGGCCTTCGCCGCGCTGCAGCGGGCCTTTGCGTCCGAGGACCTCCAGATGCGCGCGCTGGCGGAGCCGCGGTTACTGGGCCTCTGCCGCGACGTGTTACGAGAATACGCGTCGGCTGAGCGGCGGGCGCTCGCCGAGAAGGCGGGCAAGTCGGCGGGCCTGCCCCAGCCCGCGCAGCTACTCGACTCGGCCACGCCGTTAGCTCTGGAGGCTCTGGCATTCGTGCGCGACTTGGACGCCCAGGCGTTCGCGAAGCACTGCGCGTGGTTGGTTCCTGTACTTTCGGAGCTCATCGTCTGCCAGAGCGTGCCGCTGCGAACAACAGTAGCTGCCGTCTTCGCGACGCGCCTGCCGTCGGCCTTATTATCAACGACGCGGCCGGAGCGCGTCCAGACGCCGACCGACAGCGCGATGGCGGCGCCGGTGCCGGTGAACGCGGCGGACATAGGATCGCCGACGGGGCGGCACCCGGGCACGGTGTCGAAGGCGTACTCGCTGTTCGAGGGCGGCGCTTAGGTGGTCGTGCTCTTCCCCTATCCCCTCCTGGGCGCACTGGCAGTAAGGAGTGGTGTTTCTCGCTTAACTTAGGTGCATGGCGAAATTAAAGCTACCGCTGTATGCACACTTATCACGCGCGAATCATTGTGCGGTCCTTACGTAAATCCACCGTCCTGACCGCACCACGTCGGATTTCTAGGGTTCGCGATACAAGATTCCTTCGAGACAAAGGATTGACACCATTGCGCATCACCGGCACCAAACAAACAGAGTTTGCAGTCGCCACTTGTTGTCGATCTCCTTGAGTCCCTTGGGGCACTGGCACGTGTTGTCGATCACCTCGTATGTCTCAGGGCACTTGAGAGCGTTGCACACGCCGTAGCCGTCGCTGTCCTTCTCTAATACGAAGCCGGAATCGCACGCAACGCAATAACGTATACAAGGTCTCTTATGTGGTAAACAATATGGCCAGTACCATTGTCGCAGCGAAGATCTAAATTAAGCAGGCCGTTCGTGGGGAGTCCGACCACGAAGGTGGCCCCCACCAGCGTGGCAAACGCGAGCGCCATCGCGAGCCTCAACCTGGGCGGTGACGAGCGCTCGACTGAGCTGTCCACTGTGCCGTAGTCCGCGCCCTCGAGATCAGGGGCTTTCGAAATGTGCTCAGTGACGAAGTCCTCAGTCAATCGAGGGTTTCCCTGCGTTCAACGCGCCTAAATTGCGGGCCAGTGGTACAGGAAGACAATGAGGCAGAGGCGGCGTGATTGGGTTAACAGGCGGAGAGTTTGCGCTAGTCGAAGCGCACGAGAGAGTGTGAGAAACCCGTCCCAAAAACAAAACAAACCGAGATCGTCTCACCGAGATCGTCTCAGCGCTATCGGGGAGTAAGGCGGCTGCCTGCCGCCCCAGGGTCGACCGTATATGAGCCCTATAGTCTATTCACATAACAATTACCAGAACGGGCACCACCCGACGAAGCTCTGGCACAGGTTCTGCACGTCCGTGCCCTGCAGGATGAGCCGGTCGACCTGCTCCGCGACCGGTAATCGCCCCACCCCGAAGTCCTCGCCACCTAATTTCGCCTGGACCCGTGCCATCACTGCTAGCGCTCGTTCATTTAACGCGCCGTTCGGGAGCTCCGCGCCGTCCGCCGCGCCCAAGGCGCGCACGCGCAACGACTCGCGCGCGCTGCGGTGGTCCAACCGCGACGCGGCCACGGAGTCCGGCTTCGATGCTCTGCCGACGGCGCCCGAGTAGCGCGTAGACGTGAGGGAGTTGGCCATCCTTGTCATCCGGTGGTGCATCTGCTCCCTCCTATGGGACCCGGCGGTCCGCGCGCCCTTCCGTTGGGATCTTGCTTTCCTAGAATTCGAGAGCAGGGGCGACTTCCGCGAGCTCGGTAGGGACGAATCTGGCGTTTCGTCGTCCTCTTCGGTCTCGTCCGAGTCGTAGGAGTCGTAGGCCTCCTCTTCTTCATCTGAGGATGGGACGACCGGCGCAGAGACCGCGGACCGCCTACTTAACTCGGGCTCCGCCGCGCCCAACAACCGCCACGAAATCAACGGATCGTGGATGAACGCTTCCAGCATAGATAACAAAGAGTCCCGGTTGTCCCGCAGGACCCGCATCACCCGTTCGCACGTTAATCTATAAGTCCCCTCCACACCACTC
>Ga0302122_10002779_pt1 | contig 10733 bp, 10 predicted proteins | sample CB21_SCM_MG_FD_203115 | JGI IMG/M metagenome (GOLD analysis project Ga0302122, IMG submission 203115) | Marine microbial communities from Western Arctic Ocean, Canada - CB21_SCM | ecosystem: Environmental > Aquatic > Marine > Oceanic | place: Canada: Western Arctic Ocean | collected 2017-09-28
AAGCCAGAATCATCAAGCAATAGATTCTGTTCCGAGACATAGGCGATATAAAAAGTTTCCGTATTTTCGGCAAACAAATGGTAATACGGCTGATCCCTCGATGGTCGTTCCCCTTCAGGAATGGAATTCAACCATTCTTTTGAATTATAGAATATGGGGTCAACATCAAAAATTACACCACGAAAAGGGTGTTTCCTATGCTTAACAACCTGACCTATACCGAACTTTGCCGTTCTTATTAAGATTTTTTGAATTTCCTCTCTCCTGCATTTCGGCATTAAGCTTTCGTGAAAAGTTTTTTCGATAATTCTATATCCTTATATCTGATCTAACGAGACTTCTAGTCCAAAACGGCCAAGGCCCCTCTCTCATGTACATAGCTTCTGATTTAGTGCTACAGAACCTGCCTTGGGTCCTAAAATTTTATCATAAAAGCGCCCATTCCTCTCTGCCCTATTAGGATAAGCCTTGAGACGTGCCCCGCCCCCATCCGAGCCGGATACCCTCCGCAATGACCTGCAAACCTTGCGTACTCTGCTGCCTTATTTATGGCCTGTGGGCGAGCAGAACCTACGTCTTCGCGTCGCGATTGCCATATTTCTTCTATTTTGCGCCAAACTTGCCAATGTCAGTGTCCCGGTATTTTACAAGCAAGCCGTCGATACTCTAATTCCTATTGATACCGTCGCTGCCACCGCCGTTACCGTTCCGATGGCCTTACTTATTTCCTATGGGTTGATGCGTGTATTAGCTCTAGCGTTCGGCGAGCTCCGTGACGCGATCTTCGCAAAGGTCGCACAGCGTGCCATTCGCGACGCTGGCTTACGGACGTTTGAGCACCTTCACCGATTGGCGCTTCGCTTTCATCTTGATCGCCAGACCGGTGGCGTCAACCGATCCATCGAACGCGGCACTAAGGGAATTGATTTCCTCCTCAGCTTCATGCTTTTTAACATTCTGCCGACTCTTCTCGAAATCCTTATGGTCTGCGGGATTTTGTGGTGGCTTTATGATATCTGGTTCGCTCTCGTCACCTTCATTACCGTCGCCGCCTATATCGCCTTCACGCTGTTAATTACCGAATGGCGCACCAAGTTTCGCCGGGCAATGAACGAAAAAGACAACGAGGCGAGCACCAAGGCCATCGATTCTCTTCTGAATTTTGAAACGGTTAAATATTTCTGCAACGAAGACCACGAATCCCGCCGCTTTGATATTTCTCTTCAGGCCTATGAAAAAGCTGCAGTGCAGAGCAAAACCTCACTGTCTATGCTGAACGTCGGCCAAGCCGCCATCATCTCCATCGGCCTGACGATTGTTATGATCATGGCCGGCAGAGGCGTTGTCGCCGGAACTATGACCCTGGGCGACTTCGTGCTGGTCAACGCTTATCTATTGCAACTTTATCTACCGCTTAATTTTCTTGGTTTTGTTTATCGCGAGATCAAACAATCTCTGATCGACATGGAAGCTATGTTTAAGCTTTTACGCGAGCAGGAAGAAATCGAGGATAAGCCTGGCGCCAGAGCATTATCGACGGCCGGTGGTGCCGTCACATTCAATGACGTGACGTTTGGCTACGATCCACGCCGCCGGGTGCTTAATGGCATCTCATTTACAGTACCAGCAGGAAAAACCGTTGCTATCGTCGGACCAACAGGTTCGGGAAAATCGACAATCTCGCGCCTTCTATTTCGCTTCTATGACGTTGATTCGGGTACAATTTATATCGATGGGCAAGATATTCGCGATGTCACGCAGACATCATTACGCGTGGCCATCGGGATTGTTCCTCAGGATACGGTGCTGTTCAACGATACCATTTACTACAACATTGCCTATGGCCGCCCCGGCGCTTCCACGGCAGAAATCGAAGAGGCAGCAAGGCTAGCTCGCATCCACGATTTTATTATTACTCTGCCCGACGGCTATCAGTCGCGGGTAGGAGAACGGGGACTCAAGCTTTCTGGAGGCGAAAAGCAACGCGTCGCTATTGCGCGTACCATCCTCAAAAACCCACGAATTCTTTTGTTTGACGAGGCCACATCTGCGCTCGATAGTCATACAGAGCGGGAAATTCAGCGCTCCCTCGACGAGGTTTCCGCCGAGCGCACGACCTTAGTTATCGCCCATCGTCTTTCAACAGTGGTCAGCGCCGATGAGATTATTGTTCTGGAGGATGGCCACATCACCGAACGCGGCAGCCACGCTGCACTACTCGATACCCAGGGGCCCTACGCAGCCATGTGGAACCGCCAGCAAGAAGCCGCCAAGGCACAAGAAAAATTGGAAAAGTCCGTCGATTTTGGAGTTAACGTGCCGCCCACCAAGAAATTGGCAGAATCGACCCGCTAGGCAGCCCGCTTAATCGCATCGTGCCGTTCAATCCAACCGCCACCCAAAACCCGGTCGCCGTCGTAGAAGACGCAGGCCTGACCAGGGGCGATGCCGGCCTGCGCGGTGTCGAGCTGTACCTCGGCACGCCCATGGCCAAGAGCGCGAAGAGTCGCGGGAATTAGGGAAGCCCCCGACCGCAGCTTGACTGCGATCCGGTGATTACTTGATTCTATGGTCCAGTCACCCAGCCAATTAACCTCGCGGACCGATAGCCGGTCCTCTAACAGAGCTGAATGCGGCCCAACCACAACCCGGTTTGTATCAGGCTCAAGACGCAAGACGAACAAAGGTTCCGCAGCGGCGATACCAATCCCACGACGCTGGCCGACAGTGAAAAAAGCAATGCCGCCGTGCTGCCCTAGCGCCCGTCCTTCCTTATCAACAATATCCCCCGGAATAAATGCGTTCGGGCGTAGTTTCTCGACCGTACGCGTATAGTTGCCGTCAGGCACGAAGCAGATGTCCTGGCTATCCGGCTTGTCGGCAACCGAAAGGCCACAACGATCGGCAATGCGCCGAGTTTCGCTCTTTTCCATACCGCCTAAGGGAAACCGCAAGAGCGCCAGCTGTTCGCGAGTCGTGGCAAACAGGAAATAGCTTTGATCCCGAGAGTGGTCGACGGCCCGGCGTAATTCCGGCCCTGAAGGCCCATCGGCGCGGCGCACGTAATGGCCCGTTACCAAAGCATCCGCATTAAGGTCGCGGGCAACGCCCAACAGGTCACGGAATTTGACCGTCTGATTACAGCGCACACAAGGAATTGGCGTCTCGCCACGCAGATAACTGTCGGCAAAATCCTCGATTACTGATTCACGAAACCTGCTTTCGTAGTCAAGAACATAGTGAGGTATGCCGAGGCGGTCGGCGACGCGCCGAGCATCATTAATATCCTGGCCGGCACAACATGATCCGGCACGCCCGACGGCAGAGCCATGATCGTATAGCTGCAACGTGACCCCAAGGACGTCGTATCCTTCTTCAGCCATCAACGCCGCGCAGGCAGAACTATCTACCCCGCCCGACATGGCGACGACGACCCGCGTCCGCGCTGCAGGTTTATCAATTCCCAGCGTGTTCATGTGCACAATATAGAGTTCCCAGGCTAGGAATCACGAATTTTCGGCAGCCTATCGCGTAAGTCATGGGCGGATCCTCGAATTCGTCCTAGATTATAGCCTCGCCCAACGCAATTTAAGCTATAAGAACCATGCATGAATGACAGCCTCTCCCCTCTTGAAGAGCCGACCGGTTTTCTTGCCCGCATTACCGGCCCGTTCGTCAATATAGCACGTACCCTCAACGACCGGGTCTATGGACCCTACGCGCTCGGCAATTTTTTATCGCTGAACGGGATATGGGTTCAACGCTTAGGCATCCTCTGGCTAACATGGGAACTGACTGAGTCCCCAGCTTGGCTCGGCGCCGTCGCCTTTGCCGACCTGTTTCCCCTCGCCTTATTTGCGCCACTCGCTGGCGCGGCAGCCGACCGATGGAATATACTAAATCTAGTCCGAATCTCTAATTGGCTAACCGTAGTCCAGTCCCTGGTGTTGCTGTTTCTATTTGTCACCGGGTTGATAAATATCGCCTGGATTATCGTTCTAACCACCGTTCTCGCCATACTTTCGGCACTTAACCAGCCAGCGCGGCTTGCCATCGTACCGACGTTAGTAACGCACGAACGCCTACCGACCGCTATTGCCATTAGCTCTCTATCATATAATGGCGCTCAATTTATTGGGGCAGGCCTCTTTGCTTTCCTGATTCCCGTACTCGGTGTTGCCTCAACCTTTGTCTTCCAGATTGCGGCATTTACCATGTTTGGCATCATCCTTATTTGGACCCGTCCTCGGGCTAACATCGCACAACGCAAGAAGTCCGAGGGAGGACTATTTGCTGATTTTCGTGAAGGATTGATCTACTGCTGGAACCATGTCGGCATCAAACCGCTCATGCTTTTGCTGGTAACGATAGCTGTTGGCACACGAGCCATTGCCGACTTGTTTGCCGCCTTCGCTGATCACGTCTTTAACAGCGGGGCTGAAGGATTTGGTTATCTCACGGCCAGCGTCGGCATCGGTGCAATGCTCGGTATTCTTATGATCGCCCGGCGTACTGGCACCAAGGGGCTGGTCAGCACAGTCCTTAAGTTTGCACCAGGGACTTGCGTTGCCGCACTTATTTTTGTTTCTACCGATATACTTTGGGTCGGCATTTTGGGCGCTCTATTACTTGGGTTTAGTTTCATGCCGGTAGCGGTCGGCGCACAGACGCTTATGCAGTCGGGGGGTGATCCCAGCATGCGCGGACGCATTATGGCTTTGTATGTTTGTTTTTGGCGGTCGATGCCGGCCATCGGCGCACTGGCGATGGGTTATGCCTCGGAATTTGTTGGCCTACGATTGCCGCCTCTGGTCGGTATCGCACTCGTTTCTGCCGTCGTTGCCTGGCTGTGGGTGCGGCGAAAAACCATTGCAGATGCCCTAGAGGGCAGCCCCAGGGATTCTCAGGCGTCCTGATCAGGCTACGTTCAGCCCCATCTGCCAAAATGCCGCTTCAAGGCGAGTTGCCTGCCGGAAGGTAACCACCAGACCATCGAAGCGACCCGGACCACCACGTAACGCCATCAGCCTATCGAGTTGGGAAATTTCTGCGCGCACGACCTCCTGGTAACCCTCGGATGCGTACATATCGATCCAGGCGGCATAGGGATTACCATTTCGCCGGGTCGCCGGGTCCGCAACGAGGCGCGCACCTATTTCGCCATAACCAAGGATGCATGGGGCCAACGCCACGTGCAAATCGAGAAGGTCACCAGACAGGCCCTTTTCCAACACATAGCGCGTATAGGCCATGGTCTCGTCAGCCTCCGGCAGTGCTGACATGTCTGCCTCAGTCAGCCCCCAGCCCCGGCAAAACTGGACATGAAGGTCCATCTCCATATCGACGATGACGGAGAGCCCCTTGGCAGCCTGACGGATATCGGCAAGGTCCGTGGCCTTGTAGGCAGCCAGCGCATAGGCCCGGGCAAAGTGAATCAGAAACAAATAATCCTGGCCAAGGTAATGACGGAACGCTGCCTCCGGCAAACTGCCATTGGCAATGCCAGCGACAAAACGATGACATGTATACGCTTGCCATTCGGCCGCGGCGGCACATCTCAGCCGGCTAAAAAGAGTGGGGACGTCTTCAATCTCCATGGAGACCCCTATTTTCTTCAGCCGGGCAGGCTAACGGTCAGACGTGGCAGGCGCACTACAAGACCATCCAACCCGTCCGTCAAGGAAATCTGACAGCCGAGCCGGGATGTTGGCTCCAAATCACAGGCAAGGTCAAGGATATCAAGCTCCTCCTCTGAAGGCAGCGGCAGGCGGGAAGTCCATTGCGGATCGACGATTACGTGGCAGGTAGAGCAAGCCATGTTGCCATCGCAAGCACCCTCGATATCGATATCATTGTCATGGGCAATTTCGAGTAGGGTCCAGCCACTTGGTGCATCGATGTGTTTACCCCCGCCGTCCAGCTCAATGAACGTGACACGGGGCACGGCGGCGGTTCCTAATGGACTAGATAGACACGGCGAAAACGGCGCCTGACTGGTCAGATATGGAAAGATTCGCCGCAGCCGCAGCGCCCTTTTTCATTGGGATTGCGGAAGACAAAGCCTGATTGAAGCTTGTCCTCAACATAGTCGACCTCGCTGCCGATAAGGTACAATGTAGCCTTTGGGTCAATCAGCACAGTCACACCTTTTTCTTCGACGACCTGATCGCTGGGATCAACCGATTCCGCGTAGTCGATGGTGTAGGAGAGCCCCGAACAGCCCTTAGTATTGATGCCGATGCGCACGCCGACGACCGACTGTTCGCTATCGGAGACAATCTCATGCACGCGACGAGCAGCAGCTTCTGTCAGGGTAATCGGTGATGGAAAAAAGCTCATCTAACCTTCATTTCCTTATGAACCGCAGATACAGGACAACCGGTTCGGATATCATTCAGTCGGTACTATTCACTTTTAATATATAGGAACTTTATAAAGCAAACAAAGGGAGTTCTCAGCCGCTCACCACCCACTGGGGCGCAACCGTTCGACACCACCCACTAACAGGTCGATAGCGCGGTCAATTTCGGCCTCGGTGGTGAATCGGCCAAGGCCGATACGAATGCTAGCGGCCGCTGCTGAATCATCAAGACCAATGGCCCGCAGGACATAAGAGGAGTCCAAAGCTGCCGACGTACAGGCTGAGCCAGCAGAGAAGGCAACCTCGGGCACTGCCGCCATCAAAGCATCGGAAGGCACCCCGGGGACGGTGATATTGAGATTCCCGGGGAGGCGATGCTTTGCATTACCATTGAGGACTAGTCCATCGATCTTCGCCATAAGTCCTAATAGCATGCGTTGGCGCAGAGCCGTTAGCCTCAGCCCCTCCTCAGCCATGTCTGCGTCGGCAATCCGCGCCGCTTCGCCAAAGCCAACACAAAGTGGTGGTGCCAAAGTTCCTGAACGCATGCCTCGTTCCTGTCCGCCTCCATCCATCTCCAACAATATCCGTACACGCGGCCGGCGGCGGACGTAAAGGGCGCCGATACCCATAGGACCATAGACCTTGTGGCCAGAGATACTCATCAAATCGATATTCATAGCCTGGACATCAATCGGGATCTTGCCAACGGACTGAGCACCATCGGTGTGAAAATAAGCACCGAACTTACGGCATAGAGCACCGATTTCCGAGACTGGCTGGATAACCCCTATCTCATTGTTGACAGTCATGACGGAGACGACAGCAGTTTCCTGCGTTAACGCGGCTTCCAGGTCAGAAAGATCAAGCATTCCATCAGTAGAAACCGGTAAGACGGTTAGGCGAAACCCTTCACGCTCCAGCCGCTTGGCCGCTTCCAACACGCATTTATGCTCGGTCGCAACAACGATGATATGGTTCTTGCGGTCCTTGTGGAACCGGGCAGCACCCTTGATGGCTAGATTGTTGGATTCCGTCGCGCCAGACGTGAAAATGATCTCACGCGCCTCAGCACCGATCAGCTCCGCCAATTGAACCCGCGCCCTCTCGACCGCATACTCCGCTTCCTGGCCGAAGACGTGGCCTGATGAATGCGGATTACCAAACCGTTCAGTGAACCAGGGTAGCATTGCCTCGACCGCACGCGGATGGGTCGGGGTTGTCGCCTGATAGTCCAAGTATATTCGTTGCTCCAAGGGGGCCCCCTTCATCCGCCTATCTTCCTCAATACACCGACCGCTGGCGAGGTGCCCAATACCTGTTTGGGTCGGGTGCGATCATATAAGCCACACCAAGCATCAACAAACTGGTCAATGTCATTGGGCCGCGTCGTCCAACCGAGGCTGACACGAATGGCACAATGCGCTTCCTCGTCCCCTACGCCCATGGCTTTCAGGACATGGCTGCTGCTAACCTTTCCCGAGGAACAGGCCGCTCCAGCACTGACGGCAATACCATTTAAATCAAACGCCATCACCTGCGTTTCATTGGAGACACCGCGCATGCCAATGCAACTCGTATTCCCCAATCGCGGCACATTTGCGCCATAGACAGCAACATCGGGCGCCCGCTCCCGCAACTTCCGCTCCAGTTCATCGCGCATCGTTTCAAGTAGCACCTCATCGCCAAGGCTTTCCCGCGCCGCCAGGGCAGCAGCGGCAAATCCGGCAATGGCCGGCGCGTTCTCCGTTCCCGCCCGGCGAGATCGTTCCTGCCCGCCACCGCGAATCATCGCCGCCACATCAACGCCATCCGACAACAACAAAGCGCCTGCACCCATTGGGCCCCCCAGCTTGTGGGCCGATAGACTCATCATATGAATACCAATTTCCTGCATATCGAGAGGCATATGGCCAGCCGCCTGGACCGCATCGCAATGCACCAGGGCGCCGTGCTTTTGGGCAATGGCAGCGATCTCTGCAATAGGTTGGATGGCACCGGTCTCATTGTTGGCCGCCATGATTGAAACCACAGCAGCAGCGCCACCCGCCGCCAATAGGCTCTCAAGCGCTGGCAGATCGGCGATGCTCTGCCCATCGACAGGAATGATCTTTGCATTTGGCGCTGAAGCCAGAACTGAATCATGCTCGACCGCGGAAACCAGCACAAGCTCACGTCCGCAGCCAGAGAGCGCCAGGGCGTTGGCTTCGGTCCCGCAACTCGTGAAAATCACACCAGCAGGGGCCACGCCGAATAGCCGGGCAAGGTCATCGCGCGCATTCTCGATGGTGCGCCGCGCCTGGCGGCCGGCGCCATGAACGGAAGATGGGTTTCCGGTATCATTGCACGCCGAAATCAGCGCCGACCGTGCCTGCGGGCGCAAGGGCGACGTTGCATTGTGATCAAGATAAATATTAGCTGTCATTGGATTTCATATGTGTAAGAGCCGGTTGGGCCTATTCGGCAGCGGCGGTATTGGCCAATGTGATAGGCCGCCTTGGCTGTAGATAGCCAGACCGGCCATAATCATTAAAGATATATCACCCCTTAATACTAGATTTTACCACCCCGTTTTCCCTCTCGTAAGAAAATCGTTTGGCCCACCTACCTTATTCATTACCAGGCTCATTCGCTTTCCGTTAACGAGAATCACCTTCCTCTTGAGGCTCAACTTCCTTCGCTTCCTGCGAAGTCAGCCGCCAACCATGCCACCACAGAGCACTAGCTATACGAAAAATAAAAATAGCGTGCAGGCCAGGATAGCAAAAATAACATCAACAATAGAACGTGCAGCAGGTTCGTGCGCCATAAACGCGTCAATGTCTTCGTGCAGCCTCTTGAAAACCATGGCTCTCTCTTTATGTTAGGGATACCTACTGGCAGCCGGTCCCTTATCGCGGACTTTCTTGCACGGCAGGAGCTACGCCAGTTGGTCGCTAATCGCAAGGTATATAGGTTGTCCTCGTATTCCCATCAAGAACCTCGGCGAACCGGAATTGTACTCTTTCGGTGATCCTTGGCATTACCAGAATGCATTACCGTCACGTGCCACACCGTCGGCACTGGCTAAATCTCGCGGAGTAACATGCCCGAAATTATCTTTAATGGCCCCGAAGGCAGACTGGAGGGCCGCTACCATCATTCAAAGCGGGCCAATGCTCCTATTGCATTGATGTTGCATCCGCACCCGCAATTCGGTGGCACCATGAACCACAGGGTTATTTACGCCCTCTACCAGCTTTACCAGCGTCGGGGATTTTCCACCCTGCGCTTCAATTTTCGTGGCGTCGGACGTTCGCAAGGTCAATTCGACAATGGCCAAGGCGAACTCAGCGATGCCGCCTCAGCACTCGATTGGATGCAAGGTTATAACCCCAATGCTAGCAGCTGCTGGATTGCCGGCTTTTCCTTTGGCGCCTGGATTGGCATGCAATTGATGATGCGGCGGCCAGAAATCAACGCCTTCGTTTCTATCTCGCCACCGGCCAGCAGCCATGATTTCACTTTCCTGGCCCCCTGCCCCGCGTCAGGCCTGCTTATCCACGGGGATCAGGACTCCTTGATCCCCGTCGCTTCCGTAGACAAGCTTGCCCAAAAGCTGGCTAGCCAGAAAACTGTATCCATCGACTACCGGGTTATTCCGGGCGCCGATCATTTCTTCACGGAGCATATGGGACTTTTGACCGGCATGGTCGACGAATACCTAGTAAGCACGCTTCGCAATAAAGCCACCTGATACAGCGTCAAATACCAACTGGCCGTCCAAATAGTCTTCCGCCGGTGCACGGCGCCGACACGCCGGTCGTTCCCGGCAAGCTCAATGGCAGCCCACGCAGGGATCGCACGGCCAGGAAGGCAAAGGCCTCTGCTTCAAGCGCGTCACCATTTGCGCCAGCTACCTCAATCGGCTCGACCGGCGCACCCAGTCCCTCTGCCAGCATTTCCATCAAAACATGGTTATGACGGCCGCCGCCGGTGACTAGCCAATGCCTGGGCGGTTTCATTAGATGTTCGCTTGCCAGAACCACAGATCTCACCGTAAACGCAGCTAAGGTAGCGGCGCCGTCAGCAACGGTCAGTACCCGCCCTCTCAGAGCCTGCTGCCAAATCTTCGAGAAATCATTCCTATCAAGGGACTTGGGGGGATGGCGTTTAAAATAAGGATGGCGCAACAGCGCCGCCAAAAGGTCTTCGTCAGCATGTCCCATCGACGCCAGAGCACCATCTGCGTCAAAGGCTTGACCGGTATGTTGTGCAACCCAGTCATCGATCATGGCGTTGGCAGGACCAGTATCGAAGGCGAGAATATCATCGCCCTCGCCGACCCAGGTCACATTGGCCACCCCGCCCAGGTTGAGAACTGCGACGGGCC
>Ga0302122_10002780_pt1 | contig 10731 bp, 5 predicted proteins | sample CB21_SCM_MG_FD_203115 | JGI IMG/M metagenome (GOLD analysis project Ga0302122, IMG submission 203115) | Marine microbial communities from Western Arctic Ocean, Canada - CB21_SCM | ecosystem: Environmental > Aquatic > Marine > Oceanic | place: Canada: Western Arctic Ocean | collected 2017-09-28
GCTGCGGCTCTGGAAATCTATAAGAGCATCGAGGGACAGGAAGAAGGAGTCGGTGAATGGTTAGTAATCGACCAGGAAAGGATCAACCTGTTTGCTGACGCGACACTGGACCACCAGTTTATTCATATTGACCCAGAAAAGTCTGCAAAGTTGTCGCCTTACAAGGTCACGATTGCGCATGGTTTCCTAACTCTGTCGCTGATTGTGCATTTAGGCGAATCAATCCCGCCGCTTCGCCCAGAGGCCCTCGAGGGTGTCTTCATGGGAGTAAACTATGGTCTGGATAAAGTTCGATTCCCTGCGCCTGTCCCCGTTAATTCGAAAGTTCGAGCACGCCATACGCTAATGTCTGCGGAATTGAAGGGCGCAAACACGATTCAGGTAAAACGTCAGGTGACTATAGAGGTAGAAGGTAGTGACAAGCCGGTTTGCGTAGCCGAATCCCTGATTCGTTACATGTACGGTGACTAAGTTAGCCCGAGTTCTTTTAAGAGAGATAATTTCATGACGGTAATAACCAAAGAGGACCTGATCCAAAGCATTCAGGACTCTCTGCAGTACATTTCCTATTACCATCCACCTGACTTTATTCGTGCTGTTGCCGAGGCGTATGAGAGAGAAGAGTCTCCGGCTGCTCGTGATGCTATGGCGCAGATCCTAATCAACTCAAGGATGTGTGCAGAGGGTCATCGGCCAATTTGCCAGGACACGGGAATCGTCAATGTGTTTCTGTCTGTCGGTATGGATGTCAGGTTTGAATCGGATGTCTCGTTGGACGACATGATTAATGAAGGTGTAAGGCGAGCGTATAACCTGCCTGAAAATGTATTGCGGGCTTCGGTGCTGTCAGATCCGGCCGGAAAGAGAACAAACACAAAAGACAATACTCCTGCAGTGATTCACACTGAAATTGTGTCTGGAGACAAGGTTGAAGTGCGTGTCGCAGCAAAAGGTGGCGGGTCAGAGGCGAAAGCGAAATTTGTCATGTTGAACCCCTCAGACAGCATCGTCGATTGGGTCATTAAAACAGTGCCTACGATGGGCGCCGGATGGTGTCCACCTGGAATGCTGGGTATTGGTATTGGGGGGACAGCAGAGAAAGCGATGTTGATGGCCAAGCGAGCCCTAATGGATCCCATTGATATCCAGGACCTACAGAAGAAAGGGTCCGCCAACAGAGTTGAGGAACTGCGCCTGGAGATCTTTGACAAGGTGAACTCTCTCGGCATTGGCGCCCAGGGCTTAGGTGGTTTGACGACAGTGATGGATGTGAAGATTCTGGATTATCCAACGCATGCTGCCAACCTGCCTGTGGCGATGATTCCAAACTGTGCAGCTACAAGGCATGCGCATTTTACCCTTGATGGTACTGGTCCAGCAGAGCTTGAGGTGCCGAATATTGATGACTGGCCCTCGATTACTTGGGAAGCCGGACCTAATGCCCGTAGAGTGAACCTCGATACCGTAACAAAAGATGAAATGAAGGAGTGGCTGCCAGGGGAAACGGTTCTGCTTTCAGGCAAGATGTTAACTGGACGAGATGCGGCGCATAAAAGAATCAGAGACGAGGGGCTGCCGGATGGCGTCGACCTAAAGGGTCGATTTATTTATTACGTCGGTCCCGTTGACCCGGTTGGCGATGAGGTCGTTGGGCCCGCGGGGCCGACGACGGCCACTAGGATGGACGGATTTACGGAAATGATGCTGGAAGATACTGGGATCCTAGGAATGATCGGTAAAGCGGAACGCGGCCCGATAGCGATCGATGCTATCAGAAGGTATGAAGCGGTTTACCTGATGGCGGTAGGTGGCGCGGCATTTCTTGTTTCGAAAGCCATTCGCAGCGCTAGGGTAGTGGCCTTTGAAGATCTCGGTATGGAGGCTATCCATGAGTTTGAAGTAGAGGATATGCCGGTGACTGTGGCGGTAGATAGCCGAGGTGAGTCTGTTCATATCACTGGGCCTCGGGAATGGCAGGGTAAGATTGGTAAAATCCCTCTTAGGGAGACTTGACGGGTGAGGGAAAAAGACTGAAAAACCGACAGGAATCATAAAGTTAGGCCTTGATTCAACAGCGATTTCGTTGAAAGAACTGGCGCTTTCAAGTAGGCTAGCCTTCCGGCACAGAGCCGGTTTTCCCGTCTTTTTTTTGGAATATTTGCAGTATGGGACAAGAACCCACCGCCGTTGATCAGTTGTATGTGAATGCCGAAAGTCTGGCTAAAGACTTCTCGTTGTTTCCCCGTAAAGAATCGGCATCAGTTATTCATGGTTTGCTGACAGAACAGCAAATCGAGAAAGAGTTGGATAGCCTTCGTAATATGGAAGTAGATGCTTATATCGAAGCGACTGTCGCGCCAACCGAAGAGTCGACCCGTCCTGGTTCAAAGGAAATTGTCAGCGCTTTGGACGTGCCTATATTCAACGAATTTGAGAATGGACCATTGTATGCCGCTGAGCTTGAGTTTGATTTCAGTGGCACACCACGCCGAATTGGGCTGATTACCCAAAACCGGTCCCACGCAACCGGAGTTTGGGGACCGGAGCACCACAACGCTGCAGCAAAACTTGCGAGCGAATTTGGTGTTCGTTCAATGCCTATTGTGACTTTTATGGATACGCCTGGGGCAGATCCCTACGAAGAGGCCAATGGTAACAATCAAGCACATTCAATATCACGGTTGATTGCCGAACTTTGTAATGTCGACGTCCCGACTCTTGGTATCATAATTGGACAGGGGTATTCCGGTGGCGCGATTCCTTTAGCGGCCAGCAACCTCCTTTTGTCACTTCGAACTGGCGTGTTCAACACCATTCACCCGAAGAGCCTTGCTAACCTCGTTAGGCGATACAACCTGTCGTGGCAGGAATGCGCCAAATTTGTTGGTGTATCTTCCTATGAACTCTACAAGCAGGGGAATATTGATGGAATCATTGATTACGACCCCGGTGAAATTGGAAAAATTGGAAACCTGCGGAATGTAATAGTTTCCGGTATCACCTCTATCGAGGATGGCACGAAGAAGTTTGTTTCTGAGCATCCCGAAGTTCTGGATCACTACCATCGTAATATCAATCGCTACTTCAACCAGACCCCAACAATGGCCGCGATGCATGCCAGTTCGCCATTGAAACTCCGAACATCTCCGACGGAATATCCAAACGTATTTGGTGTCGCTTTTCGATACTTGAGGTACCTTGGGCTACGCCGAAGAATCCAAAGTACAACCGTCACTCAGTACGGACGTCTGGTTGACTCGGAGGTCCCCGAAGGGGAGCTCTCGCAGCGTATCCATCGTGAGCGTCGCACTGCCTTTCTGGGCTGGCTTCAGGATCCGGATAAAGTCCTCTACGAAGATTCGCTCAACAAAGCCTGGAAAAACTTTCAGGATAAACGCAAGGCGGCTGGGGCTGAGCGCGGCCGAATTGCCCAGTTCATCTTTGGTGAGCCACAGGCAAACTTCGAGTCGGCGAAAAAGGAAATTTGCCTAGTGTCTGGCCTTCACCTGTATAACAGATGGAAGTCGAGCGCAGAGGATAACCTCAGCGCATTGATCCACCATCTTGGTGATACTAAGACCAGCAGCTACTTTTTGGCAACTGGGGATGTTAAAGACGTCAAGGGTTTACTGAAAACTCTCTCAGAAGCCTCCGACCCGTTTAGAGTTGACCTCAAGGCGCGATTCAGTTTCGAAGGTAAAAAGCTGTTCGATGTTTCCTACATAGAAGAGAAGAACGAGGTCTTCTTGTTGGCCCAGTTATTATCAGAGTTGAATATCATTCTGGAAAGCGAGTCTCTCTTTGACCAGGAAAGGTTAGCGGGTGTTAATCTTTCTGCAGCCAGCACTGAACTGATCGCCGGTGAGAGCGTATCAACCACTCCGCTTAATCGACGACTTCTTGAAGATGCATTGGGTTCACATCTTGCGCGAAAAGCAGAAAAAAGCAGGGCAGAACCGGGTGCCGATGTGGATATTTTGCATGTCATTCTGGATGAAGATCTCCGCCAAGAGTTTATTGGCACTTGTAGAAACCTGATCCTGTTTGACTTTGTTTATGAGAATATGGTCGCGGACCTGGTTTCAATGGCTAGGGAGGCAAACGAGTCCAAACGCATGCCTCGAGATTTTGTGGCTGGTTTGTTGGATAAATCTATTCAGGATGTACTTAAGCTAGAAGCGTTTAAAGGTTTCACTGAGGGAGATGTCCAGCAGTCTTTCTCTAGCTGGATGGAAGAGTTAGCTGGTCATTCCGGTTGTACGAATTTTCTGAAATCAGTCGAGGAGTGGATTCGGGTCGTCCACAAAGACAAGTCCGATACTTTGTTTGTTGTGGTCAGTTTCTTTTTTGAAAAGGTCCTGCCTGAGTATTACTCCTCACGTCGAACGGGCAGGAAATTTGAAGGGAAGATTGAGCCAGTACGAATTGGGAGAAGAAAAGATTTCTGGAATAGGCTGACCATTGCGTATCGCGATCTGCTGTTCAACGAGTTGTTGAATCAGGAAAATAGATCAAAACGTACGAGCTTTGAAACGATTATTGAGAGGTACGTTGAGCATTTTGAAGAGATAGGTGGGTCTTTGATGTCAGCTAACCCATGCTCCTTCCCGACGTTCAGGCCTTCAATTGAACAGGCGCTAAAGGCGGGCGTGCGACCTCATGGCTTGATTACTGGCATCGGTGATTTTAAAACTGAGAAGGGTTGTTACCGGGCGGGACTAGTTCTGTCTAATGTGGCGTTCCAAGCGGGCAGTATTGATAACTCGGACTGCGTTCGATTTTGCCAATTACTGGTCGAGTGCGCGCAGCAGCGGCTACCGGTTATATGCTTTATTTCATCGGGAGGCATGCAGACTAAAGAAGGAGCTGCAGCGCTCTTTACCATGGCTGTTATTAACGACCGTATTACCCGATTTATCCGGGACAATGATCTGCCCATCATAATGTTCGGGTTTGGACATTGTACCGGTGGTGCTCAGGCAAGTTTCGTTACCCACCCGCTGGTGCAAACCTACTACCTAAGTGGCGCAAGAATGCCATTTGCTGGTCAGGCTGTTGTAGAGCGGAATTTACCCTACCAATGTCTTTTAAGTAACTATCTGTCGCTTAACGAAGGTTCTATGGCGGGGCTGGTGAAGCACCCGTTCTCTGAAGACCACGATGTTGAGTTAAGGAAAATTGATCCGACTATCCCTGTACCCACTGAAACTGTCGAGCAAGTTGTCGACCGAGTTATGTCGGGGGTCCTGGAAGCCCAGAGTCCATTGGTCGAGCTTAATCTTCCTAAAGAAGAAGAATTGATTCGTCCCGTTAAAAGAGTCCTTATTCATGCAAGGGGATGTACAGCCGTCAAGCTGGTCTCAAGAGCGAAGGCGCTCGGTCATGAGGTGGTCCTGATTCAGTCCGACCCGGACATGGAATCCGTGCCGGCTGACATGGTACGTGACGACCCTAGACATTCGCTGGTCTGCATTGGTGGTAATACGTCCGATGAAAGTTACCTGAATGCCCGGTCGGTCATCAGTATTGCTGATGCTGAGAGCGTTGACTCCTTGCATCCTGGTATTGGTTTTCTTTCTGAGGACCCGAACTTTGCAGATCTTGTTCGTAAGCATGGTGTTAATTTTATCGGACCAAGTGTCATGTCTATGGAAACCATGGGCAACAAATCCAACGCCATTAACACAACGATGAGCATTGATGTGCCCGTGGTACCCGGTAGCCACGGTATTGTGGATTCCAGTGAAAAGGCAGCTGAAATTTCTGAACAGATTGGCTACCCGGTATTGTTGAAGGCCGTTCACGGCGGTGGCGGTAAAGGCATCCAAGTAGTTCGCAAGCCGGAGCAACTGCACCAACTGTTCCATCAGGTGACCACCGAAGCAAAAGCAGCCTTTGGCAATGGTGACCTCTATATTGAAAAATTTGTTACCAACCTCCGTCATATCGAAGCCCAATTGCTGCGAGATACTCATGGAAACACGCGAGTCATTGGCATTCGTGATTGCAGCGTGCAGAGAAACAACCAGAAGCTGATGGAAGAATCCGGTTCAACCATGCTGCCAAAAAAATGGAGAGAGAAAGTACTCTCGTATGCTGAAAAGATCGCCGATGCGGTGAACTACACCGGAGCAGGAACCGTTGAGTTTATATACGATGTCCCGAGCGATGCGATCTATTTCATGGAGATGAATACCCGGCTACAGGTTGAGCACCCGGTGACAGAAGTAGTGACAGGTGTTGATATTGTTGAGAAACAGTTGCAGATCGCGTCCGGTGATTCAATTGAGAAGATGAAATTCGCCGAGAAGGGCTATGGCCTAGAAGTGCGAGTCAATGCGGAAAAAGCAGTATTAGACGCTGATGGCAATGTCTCTTTTGTTCCAACACCGGGTGAAATAACGAAATGTGTGCTGCCTGAGGAGGACCACATCCAGCTTATCTCTATGGCGGGTGATGGCAAGGTGGTCTCGCCTTTCTATGATTCTCTGATAATCCAGATCATCTGTTACGGCAAAAACCGAAACGACGCTGTTAAGAAGATGGCTGAATACCTTGATCAGGTAGTGATCAACGGTATTTTTACGAATATCTCTCTGATAAAGAGAATCCTGAGGGATGATGTCTTTCTGGACGGCGAATATGACACGGGCTATCTGCCGGCCTATCTTGATCGAATTAATGCGGAAGACCTGATCAAGGAAATTGAAGAAGCGTCGGGCTCCGTTGGGTCCGGCCTGAATATCGAAATGCTCAAAATCGATGACAGCAATGAACTAAAGGTGCTGTCCCCATCGACGGGTGTTTTCTACAGGACACCTTCACCGTCAGAGCCTGAGTATGTCAACGTTGGTGATGTGGTAAGGACGGACGATGTATTGTGCCAGCTTGAAGCGATGAAAATGTTCACGCCGGTCAATCTCAATACATTCTCCGGGGATGATGGTGAAATATACCCCGGTGATAGTCGATACGAGATAACCAGAATTAACATTACTACCGGCCAGCAGGTTAACGAGGGAGATTTGCTCTTCGTCATTAAGCCTTTGGTTGACAGCGCTTTAGAGTCGGCCTAAGTGGTTTCAGATAAAGCTCTTTTTCAGAGAAGTCGGCATTGAAGAGATATTTGAAAAATAGAGTTTAAGACGTTTTTTGACTCTCCCTCAAGGGTGTACGTCTTTCCCTAATAAGAAGGCCTCACTAGAAGCTCGCGCTAAAAAATCTTTTTAATCACAGCCTCCCTACATTCGTCTGGCGGCGCCTTTGCCGATGTGGATGACGCGGGGCAACGACCAATCTAATGATGTAGCGGCCGATTTTTTTAACCGGTGGTCACTCAGGAGATTAACAAGCAGGCTTGCACAGTAAATACCAAGCTTTGCTGCAGCGGGAATTACTCAGACAGGAATCAGATCGCTAGCGACGGTCACAATGATCGTGTCATAACCGACCGTTAGCAGTCTGCCTTCTTCGATATCTCGCTTTTCACCTAGGAATTAGCCAGTATCGATTCTTAGTTACTGATCAGCACCTGGTTGTCTGTGACGACGAGGCCTTAAAAAATCTAGGATCCACTCCGTATTCAGATTGTCGGGCTTTGGCGAAATAAGTGCCGAAAAAGGGAAGCAGCCTATTAAAATAAAACTCAATCAAATGCTGGGTACCAAAGTCAGTGCCGCAAAGAATCAAGAAACTGCGAATGCGCCAGTAGGAGAGTGGCCCAGCGCCTACCATTTTATATGGCGTCTACCGGGTCTTACCTTTGAACCGTTGGGGAAACCGGATGTGATCCGGTGAAGCTCCATAGCTGCAGTTATCGACAGGAAGAAGCCGAGTATGGTCTTCAGGAAAACTCCGCCTGCAATAATTAGGAAGTCCCTAGTAATACTAGCCGCAAAAGTTGCAAGAATCAGCAGTAAGCAGTTCATGGGGCCCGTCCTACTTGCTCTTTATAGATGAGAAAAGAGAACCCTTGGAATACAATGTATGCAGTTTTGGAATTAATGAGCCTGCGGAATTAATGAACCTGTGGAACTAGTGTTCCTGGATTGAATACATGATTGAGAATCTGGAAACTTTACTAACGCTTGCACGTATTGGCACCATGATGGAGGCAAGTACGGAGCTGCGCATCACCCAGTCCGCGGTGAGTAAGCGAATTTCTACGCTTGAGCGCTACTACAAACGGAAGCTGATCCAGAAGAAGGGTCGGCGAGTCGAGCTTACCCAGCACGGCCAGCACCTGGTCGACAAAATCTCGCCGGTCCTGTCGGAATTAAGGGATCTATTTATCGATGAAGTAGCAAGCGGTAAAGGTGAATTGGTCATTGGGGTATCGGATGCTATTTTATCGTCCTGGGGGCCTGAAGTGTTTTACCAGGTTAGAACCGATATGCCCGAAGTGAGCTTCGTGTTCCATACTCATCGGACACCAGTTGTGCTTGACCGGATTCGTTCTGGGGAATTCATGGTTGGCGTTTGTACGGGGTCCGACACGCTGGATACCGATCTTCAATCTGAAGTCCTTACCATGGAGCCGATGGTCATTATCCCTTCTGGTCTGAAACCCATAACGTTTCCAAGGCGGGGAGATTTGGGTGTCATAACAATTGAGGACTATTCAGGTGCGTGGAGATCATTTCAAGATGAGGTCCAGAAACTCCGGATTAAGCGGGAAGTTTCTCTAGAATCATTTTTCAGTGTTGCGCAGATGGCGATTGCGGGGTTTGGTCACGGGATGGTGCCTATTGGTGTTGCGAAGACGCTTAAAGTACCGGAATCCTGTCTGATCAACCTTGGAAAAAAAGGCCTTCACAGGCCGGTTCGCTTCGTCGCGCGAAAGTCTACTTATTCCCTTCCAATCGTCTCTAACTTTTACCAGTCTTTGGCTGAGAAGCTTAATTAGTCTGGTGGCATTGGGATATTGGAAATCTAATCCGAGGCTAGTACCGGAATTGGCGTCCTGCGGTGTCGGTCAGTGTGAGTGTGTTGGGCCCATTAGTCGCTTCTGTATATCCGATAACTTTTGCGTCGATACCGAGTCCTGATGCAATCCGTATTGCTTCATCGGCTTTCGCCTCGGGGAGGTACACTTCCATCCGATGTCCCATATTGAAAACCTTAAACATCTCTTCCCATCGGGTCTCAGAGACAGCCTGAATTGCGGAGAACAGTGGCGGGATCTTGAAGAGGTTATCCTTGATGTAATGCACGCCGGTGCCAAAGCGTAGGCACTTTGTCTGCGCGCCGCCGGAACAGTGGATAACACCCTTAACACTATTCCCCAGCGCTTCTCTCAGTTGATAGATGACGGGTGCATAGGTTCTTGTGGGTGAGAGAAGAGCCTCTCCAACCAAAAACTCGCTGCCAGGCAGTGAGTCAGACAGTCTATATGGCCCGCAGTAAACAAGTGAAGGGTCTAGGTTCGCGTCGAAAGCCTCAGGATAATTGTCGGCGTAATGAGAAGAAAGCATGTCATGGCGCGCATTTGTCAGGCCGTTGCTGCCTATTCCACTGTTGGGATGTTGTTCGTAATTTGCCTTGCCGGTAGACGATAATCCGATGATCGTAAGGTCCGAAGTAATATTGTTTGTGATCACATCTGCCTTGTCCATTACAGCCACAGCACATGAATCCACAACAAGCGTTCCTGTCAGGTCGCCAACGTCTGCTGTCTCTCCGCCGCCCGAGTAAATGTTGATGCCATATTTCCTCATGGACTTTAGAAAATCTTCGGTGCCATCGATGAGCTCGGAAATAACTTCCCCCGGGCAATTTAGTGCGTTGCGGTTAACAGTATTGGAAATAAGGATCCTGCCGTTTACGCCGACACAAAGTAGATCATCTAGGTTCATTACAATGCTGTCTTGAGCTATGCCGCGAAATACAGAAGCATCACCCGTTTCCTTGTACCAAAGGTAGGCGACTATGGATTTTGTTCCTGCGCCGTCGGCATGAATGACATTGCACTTTGCAGGGTCGCCTGAAAGGAAATCTTCGGTCACTTTGCAGAACGCACCTGGAAATAGGCCCTGTTCAAGTTTATCTACTGCGTTATGGACTTCGGCCTTGTCCGCGCTTACCCCCCTGGCCTGATAGCGGCTGTCAGGTGCTGCTGCCAGAACCGAGTAACCTGAACGATCGTGCGCGCTAATCAAGCCTCGAAATTCCAGCTGGCGATAAGCCTTGGAAACGGTGTTCGGGGCAACACCAAGCTTCGTTGCTAAAGCGCGGATGCTGGGAAGGCGTTCTCCAGGCAATGACTCACCGGCAGAAATATTGAAATGAACCTGGTCGACAATTTGCTGGAAGACGGGCGTTGCAATGTTGGTTTGGATGTTTATTTTCATAGGATAAACTGTATCACTATTGTAATACAAAATGAAAGGCTGGTTTGTGAAGCCCTGTATGTTGATCAGCACTAACGTGCTGTTTGCACGCACCGCTCAACGAACCAATACTTAGATATGCCACCTAACAGATATAAATGAACTCGCATTAACGCCTTGGGTTGCAATGAATGAAACGTCATTTGTAGGCCAAGCTGCGCGCCAACGAAAAGCAAGGCAGTCGCCAAACCGCTGATCATCAGCGCCCCTAGTTCCATGCTGACGTCAAACAGGCGCAATGGGCCGACTGCTTTTCCCCCGGTAATTCAATTGCTGGCGATGCGCCCGAAAATCTAGGCCATACAGCGGGTCGAGCGCAAATGCTGCTAGCCTCGACTTAGCA
>Ga0302122_10002784_pt1 | contig 10722 bp, 8 predicted proteins | sample CB21_SCM_MG_FD_203115 | JGI IMG/M metagenome (GOLD analysis project Ga0302122, IMG submission 203115) | Marine microbial communities from Western Arctic Ocean, Canada - CB21_SCM | ecosystem: Environmental > Aquatic > Marine > Oceanic | place: Canada: Western Arctic Ocean | collected 2017-09-28
CGCTTATGCGTTCTTCATCAATATTATTGGCGGTGCAAGAATGCCGCAAATGCCCATTGAAGACCACCATCATGCCTGGTTCAGGGTCGATCTTGATGCTCAAATGATCGACTTGCTCACTCCCGAGATATTGGGGCCGCAACATCGTGTCTGCATGTTCCGAATGAAGGATCAAACTCGAACAATTAGGCGGCGCCGCCGCATAATAAATGGCGACAATGGGATGGGCACTGTGGTTGTGCCTTTCCTGCCATTGATTTCGCCCGTAGATGTTAAGCCAACAGACCTCAATCGACAGGTCATTTTCATGCATTGGATAACTTAGACCTTTGGCGAACTCCGTTGCGCCTTCCATAAACCGCGATGTTAGGCGACTAAACCCAGCTTGGTGATGCAGGCTGAAGTTGCTGTGGAAAGTTGTGTAGACGTCACAGGACCATGCTTCAGGGCGACCATTGGGCGTGGCGTTTCGGACAGCGTCGATTTCGCGTTTGAGCTCTTTGTTCAACGTCTCATGATCCGGCACACGGGCGACAAGCACCGGCGTTGGAAACAATTCCGTGAAGGTTCGATCAAAACTGTCTTCGCTCATCTGACCGGCCAGTCCCTAAAATCAATTACCAGCGTACCACACCGCAGCACACTTCATCACATAATCTACCAGCAGCGCGCTCGCTATACCATGCGACCATTTAGCATGAGGCGACTATTTAACAAGGGTTTGCACGGCGTGGAATCCTTCAAATTTTGGCGGACCCTTATAGATACCCCGACGAGTGCCGCCCGAGTTCGCATGCGCTTTACGTAACGCATGGGATTGGGTCCACGCGTCGAAGTCTGATTATTGCGACCATATAGTGTGCGAAACGTAGAGCGTGTGATCTTCAACCTCGGGGCCTTTCAACAAATTGAATTCAACAAACGGCAGCACCTCGCACAAATGCGTGTCGCGTTCAGCCCAAAAGCATTCGAAGACCTCCTCTTCACCTTTGACGATATGTAAACGATTCATGGCGATAAACATGATAAATCATCCGTTATTAATATTCGTATCACGCAGCGAATTACGAAACGGCTGGATCAAAAGTTGGTCAAGCCGAAGGTCTTTCTTATCGCGAAACAATGCAATACCGATCGTCATGTTTTTATGACCATCAGCAGGTTGCTCCCGGTAGGTTCCAAACAAACGGTCCCACCATGGCGCATTAAAACCGTAATTTCTGTTGGTTTCGTCCGTCCGGATGGAGTGATGAACGCGGTGCATATCGGGCGTCACAATTATCCACCGCAATAAGCGGTCAATGGCGGTCGGCAGTCGGACATTCCCATGATTAAACATCGCGGTAGCATTCAGGATAATTTCAAACACCATAACGGCCAAGGGCGGCGCGCCGAGCAGCACCACGACTGCAAGCTTTATGCCCATCGACAGTGCGATTTCAAAGGGATGGAACCGCACCCCCGTCGTCACGTCAATATCCTGATCCGCATGATGCATTCGATGTAGTCGCCATAGGACTGGTACAGCGTGAAACAGGACATGTTGCCCGTAAATTGCTAAATCCAGCAGAATGATTGCGACAAAAGCTGCTACGCCACTGTCAACCGCCAGGATATTGAGAACACCCCACCCGCGTTCGGCCGCCAACCCGGCCATACCGACAGCAGCGAAAGGAAACGCAATGCGCAACATCACTGAATTTAACGCCACCAACACCAGATTGCTGGGCCAACGCGTCTCTCTGCCGATAGAAAGGGCGCGGCGCGGCGCCAGAAATTCCCAGACTGCGACCACCAGCAAAACGCCGCCGAAACACGCCAGCCGGATCTCCATTTCATGATTTACAAATAAATTCGCCAAATGCGTACATTTTTCCTTGGCTTGAACACTACGTACCACCGTTATAGAGGATACAGGCTTATTTTGCGCGGCTCGTTCAGGAGAATATCACCATGAATTTAAAAGACCACATTCGTGAAGTCCCTGACTTCCCAAAGCCTGGTATTTTGTTTTATGATTTATCCACCTTGTTGGCCCATCCCGCCGCATGGAAATATTGCGTCGCGCAGCTTACGGAAATCGTCGCGCCAATGGAACCGGATCTGCTATTCGGCATTGAATCTAGGGGCTTTCTTGTCTCCGCACCGCTGGCGTTACAGCTCGGCTGCGGATTTTCGATGATCCGGAAAAAAGGCAAGCTCCCCGGCGACACCATCGAATTGAGCTATGACCTTGAATACGGAACCGACACCATCGCCATCCAGGCGGGTGCAATAAAGCCCGGCCAAAAGGTGGTGATTTTAGACGATTTATTGGCAACCGGCGGCACCATGGCCGCGTCCGTCGATTTGGTGGAAAAGTGCGGTGGCATTGTCGTCGCCTGCGCGTGCATTATCGAACTGACGTTCCTCAAAGGCCGCGACAGACTTCAGAAACCCGTTCACACTTTGATTGCCTACGATTCTTAATCCGCAACTTTTAACGCGGCCAAATCAAACTTTTCAACGTCCCGCAATAACGCGGCCAAACCATCCGCCGCACGTTGTACAATAAGTTCTCCAATTGCGGCGGTGGCGGACGCCGCGTCGCCAACCGCGCCGGTTTCGTTCAAATCCTGTGTTTCCCAGGCGAATGACGGACCGCCTGTGGGCGATAAAACCGTAAATTCAACCGCCATCGCCTGCCGTCCCATCTTTGGCCCTCCCATCTTTTGCCCCAGGGACTCAAAGTTTTTCGCTTTTGTCATGTCGACCAATTCCGGGTGTAAATGCAGCAGTATCGATGTTTCCACCGCACCGCCGTGTATGCCGTGGCGACGTTCTGTTTCGGTAAACAAATCTTCGATATCCACCAAATCATACCAATTCGCCGTGACCGCCAAGAGGCCGCACTGTCCCCGCAGGCGGCGCGCCACGATATCCATCACCGGCGGGTTGCCGCCGTGACTGTTGAAGATGACCAGCGTCTTCACACCCGCGCGTGCAACCGATTCACCAATCTCGCTCCAAGCGGTGATCAGTGTTTCCGCGGTCAAGCTTAGGGTGCCGGGAAACCGGTTATGTTCTTCGCTCAAACCGATGTTCTGCGCGGGCAACACGAGCACCGGCGAATTTACTGGCGCCGCTTCCAGCATCGCATCGATAACGGCCGCGTTGATGATAGCATCCACGGCAAGTGGTAAATGCGGCCCATGTTGTTCCGTTGCGGCGACGGGCAACAACGCAATTGTCCTACCCATATCACGCGTTGCAAACTCAACCGTGCTTAAATTTTCCCAGAAAAAATCCGATTTCATCCGTATCCGACCGAACAATCCGTCGTCCAGACCGTCGCGCGACCCCGGCCAACACCGACATCCACGCCAAGGTCGAGTTCCGACCCTTTGAGATGTTTAGTCACACGGTCGGCGTCATAATCGTCAAGAATATTACCGTGCTCGGCCACCAGGACGCCATTGGCGGTGATCGAAAGTTGGTCCCGATCCGCCCGTTCGCCACACTTACCTACCGCCATGATCATCCGGCCCCAGGGATTGGCGATCCGCAATCCAACCTTGACCAAAGTCGAGCTGGCCATGGACAGACCAATCCGCCGGGCGGCGCGTGCGGAAGCAGCGCCAGTCACCGTGATCGCCACAAATTTTTTCGCCCCCGTCGCATCGCGCACAATAGCATGGGAGATGTCGCGCAAAACTTCTTCCAACGCCCGCGCGAAGGGCCGCAAACGCGGGTCGGCGGCGTCAGTGATGCGTTTATGTTCGGCCTTGCCGGTGGCGCACAAAAACAATGAATCGTTAGTCGATGTGTCGCCTTCCACAGTGATGCAGTTATAGGTGCGGTCAATGATTCGCGACAACAGCTTTTGTAACACAGGTGCCGGAATTTTGGCGTCCGTAAAAATAAAATTCAGAGTCGTCGCCATATCCGGCGAGATCATCTGCGTACCTTTCCCAATCCCGTTGATCGTCACCGGCGCATCGTCGATTTCCGTGGTGCGGGTCGCGCCCTTGGGGACCGTGTCCGTCGTCATGATCGCCTGCGCCGCCGTCAACCAGTTGTCCCGCTTCACCGATTTCTTCAACGCGGACAAATTGTTCGGAATGGTGTCCACCGGAAAGGGCACGCCGATACTGCCGGTAGACGCGACAAAGATTTGTTTGCGCGGACATCCGAATAATTTCGCCGTCCGCGTCACGGTATCCTGGACCGTCTTGTCCCCATGGCGTCCTGTAAAAGCGTTGGCATTGCCCGCGTTCGATACAATCGCGCGAACCTTGCCTCCAGCGATATTCTCCCTACACCACAACACCGGTGCGGCAGCGGTGCGTGAACGTGTGAAGACCCCGGCGATCGCTGTTCCAGGCTCCAATTCCGCCATGAACAAATCGTTCCGGTCCTGGTAATTAATCCCACATGCAACCGCGCCCAGCTTGACCCCGGCCAGCGGCCCCATATCGGGAAATGCAGATAATTTCACGACCTAATTCCCTCTTAAATTTTTTGTAACTATAGAGGCTTGCGCTTGAAGCGCCAACTACCCTTTCCGTCCCGGCGACACCCCGGTAAAGTAATTTTTTAAGTATGATTTAAACGAAGGCGCTTTAATGACCACACACGATTTGATTATCCGCAAGGGCGTTGTCATTGACGGCTCGGGCAGCCCGCGGATTGAAGCAGACCTCGCCGTTGACGGTAGCAAAATCGTTGCGATTGGCGATTTATCCAACGCCCAAGGCCGCGCCGAAATCGACGCCGAGGGGATGATCGTGGCACCCGGGTTCATCGACGTCCACACCCATGACGATCACGCCTTGCTGTCCAAGCCCGATATGGCCTTTAAAGCGAGCCAGGGCGTCGCCACCGTCGTCGTCGGCAATTGCGGCATCAGCCTGGCTCCGTTGACATTCCAAGGCGACCGACCGCCCGCCCCGCTCGACTTGCTGGGCGACGGCTACCGATTTCCCAAAATGGCGGATTTCTTCGACGCACTGGCGGAAACGCCATCAGCTCTGAACGCCGCCGCGCTGGTGGGTCATTCCACCTTGCGGGTTGGCGCGATGGAGGAACTCGACAGGCCCGCAACCGATTTAGAAATTGACGCCATGCGCGAAGCCCTGAGCGAAGCGCTCGACGCGGGCGCCATCGGCATGTCCACTGGGCTTTATTACGACCCCGCGAAGGAAGCCCCCACTGCGGAAGTCATCCGCCTGGCCGAATTGCTGGGCCCCGTGAAAGGCCTCTACACGACTCATTTGCGCAATGAAGGACCCGATTTACAAAAAGCGATGGAGGAAGCCTTCGAAATTGGCCGCGCCGCAGGCGTGAAGGTTGTGTTGTCGCATCATAAATCTGCCGGCCGCAACAATTTCGGCAAGACAGTTGAATCACTCGCCCTCATCGAAAAAACCCGCAAAGAACAACCCGTCACGCTCGATGTGTACCCATACGACGCCTCTTCCACCGTGCTGCAATACGAACGTGTTTTGAACTCCAAACGAACCATCGTCACATGGTCAGAGAAAAACCCCGAAGTCGCTGGCCGGGATTTAACCGATATCGCAGCGGAAATGGGGTTAAGCGAAGAAGACGCCGCTTCCGCATTACAGCCCGCCGGGGCCATCTATTTCATGATGGACGAAGATGACGTTCAACGCGTATTGAAATATCCCCACGCCATGGTCGCGTCCGATGGTCTACCCCATGATGCATTCCCGCACCCCCGTCTTTGGGGCACGTTCCCGCGCGTACTGGGGCATTACAGCCGCGATTTGGGATTAATGCCGTTGGAGGAGGCCGTCCACCGAATGAGCGGCCTGCCCGCCAGTGAATTTGGCCTTACCGGGCGGGGGCTGTTGGCATCGGGCAACTATGCCGATATCGTCATATTCAACGCTGAAACCGTGGCCGACCGAGCGGATTTTGAGCACCCCACTGAACCTGCCGCAGGCATTTCAACTGTATTGGTGAATGGTCAAGCCGTATGGCGGAACGGCGCAGCGACCGGCGCGCGACCGGGACAGGCATTGAAACGGCAAGACCTGCAAGACGCCGCGAAATAAAAACACCTCCATATTTTTGGATCCTCTTATGGAAATTTCACTGCAACGGCAATACATAACTTAAACAGGCTAACGTACCGTGAGCAGACCAACGACGAAGATTCTTCATATTCTGCTATTGGGATTGGCCGTCATCGCCACGACCGGCACCCCTGCGTCCGCCACTGAATACCCCGCCACCGCCAATCATCTGACCCAAATCCGCTTCGACCGTATTACCGGTGGGAAAACAATCTACCAACCCTATAAAGGCACCGCGGCGTCCATCGCCGCTATGCTAGAAGGACGCGTTGACGCCGCCATGGCGTATACAACAGCGACGAAAAAATATGGATCAGACGTTCGCCTCCTCGCCATCGCCATGGAAAACCGGCACCCAGAATTTCCCACCATTCCAACATTTCGGGAACTGGATATCGATATGGTCGACGGTGCCTATCGCGGCATCGCGGTTCCCAGCGACACTCCGGTCACCGTACAAAAAGCCATTTCGGCGCTATTCAGCCGAATTTCCCAGTACCCGGAAGCCATCCAGAAAAACCAGGACCTTGGCTTAGCGCCACTGGATATCGGCTATGACGCTCTACCCTATTCCCTATTCAAGCAGCGGGAGAAATATCTGGCGACGGCCCGGCAAGCCGGGCTCATCGACTAAAACAGGTCGACTTTCGTGATTTCGGTTATCACGACTTGCTCTAGCAGAAATTCAGTTTAACTCGACTGCCGCTTCGCAGCGAGGTAATCCATAGCGGCTGCAACGCCGCCGGTTGAATGCGGAATTCCAGCCAAGCCCAACCCCATTTCCACACCGCATAAGGCACCCGTCAGCGTCAAATCGTTAAAGTCGCCAAGATGCCCAATGCGAAACACCTTGTCGGCGACCTTGCCAAGCCCAGAACCTAGCGACATGTCGAAATTCTCCAACACGGCTTTGCGCAAAGCATCGGCGCTGTTGCCTTCGGGCACCCGAATGGCGGTCAAGGCGTTGGAAAATTCATCCGGGTTCAGGCATTGCAGCTCCAGTCCCCAAGCCGTTACCGCGCGCCGCGCCGCTTCCCCATGGCGCACATGGCGCGCAAAGACGTTATCCAAGCCTTCTTCGTTTAACATATCTATGGCCTCACGAAGGCCATAGAGCATGTTCGTCGCGGGCGTAAACGGAAACGAACCGCCTTCGTTGGCGGCGATCATGTCGTTCCAATCCCAATAGGATCGCGTCATGCCACCGGATTTCGACGCGGCCAGTGCTTTATCGCTAATCGCGTTAAAGCTTAGCCCCGGCGGCAGCATCAAGCCCTTTTGCGACCCACCGACCGTTACATCCACGCCCCATTCATCATGTTTATAATCGATAGAGCCCAAGGACGAGATAGTGTCGACCAACAACAACGCCGGATGTCCAACCGCATCCATCGCCTTGCGCACATTTTGAACATTGGAGGTGATGCCCGTCGCGGTATCATTATGCACGACGCACACCGCCTTTATTGCGTGCGCCTTGTCTTCAGCTAGCGCAGCTTCGATGCGCGCCGCATCAGCGCCATGACGCCAATCGCCTTCGATATAATCCGGCGACAACCCCAATCGTTCCGCCAAATTGCGCCACAACGTGGAAAACTGCCCAGTTTCATGCATCAAGACGCGGTCACCCGCCACCAGTGTGTTCACAAGGGCGGCTTCCCATGCGCCCGTACCGGAACCGGTGATTATCACAACACGGCTCTCAGTTTTGAATATTCCGCGAATATCGCGCAACAGCCCCTTGGTCAAACTGATGAATTCCGGTCCACGATGATCGATTGTCGGTCGATCTATCGCCCGCAAAATGCGATCCGGCACATTCGTCGGCCCGGGAATTTGTAGAAAGTGACGACCACTTTGATAGGACATGAAAGGCTCCTTTAACGAGAATGCGCGAACGCGTACCATATCATATATTCGACTTAGGCCACTGGTTCCATATTCGAATAGGCTATAAATTCGATTATCTTGAAATGAACTGCCAGAAAGCCTAACCCATGGCCGCGACCGCAAAAAAAGTATCCTCGAAGACTGCGAATAGCATTGGCGACGCCGCCCTGGCGTCACGGCTGTCCCGTGAAATCGAAGGCGACGTGCGCTTCGACGCTTTTTCACGGGGGCGATATTCGACAGATGCGTCGCATTACCAGATAGAGCCTATCGGCGTCGTTATCCCCAAAACCGACAAAGATATTGCGCGCGTTATCGCCATCGCTGCGGATGAAGGTCTCCCTGTGCTGCCGCGCGGCGCCGGCACATCGCAATGCGGCCAAACCGTCGGCGAAGCAATTGTTGTCGATGTCAGCCGTCATTTGAACCAGATTGTGGGTTTCGACCCCGACGCACGCCGGATCACCGTGCAACCCGGCATGGTCCTGGACGACCTCAACGCGTTCCTGGCGCCGCATAAACTTTTATTTCCCGTTGATATATCCACGTCCAGCCGCGCCACCATCGGCGGCATGACGGGCAACAACAGTTGCGGCGCACGTTCCATCCACTATGGCACAATGCGCGACAATGTTCGCGCCGTCGACGCGATCATGGCGGACGGACAGGCGTTTCATTTTGGTGAATTGCCCGCCGACCTCGCCGGATTGAACCCGGCCTATCAAGCACTGGCGGGTCAATTGCTGGGTATCGGCACCCGAGAAAGGGCAGAAATTTCCAACCGTTTTCCCGATTTAATGCGCCGTGTCGGCGGTTACAATATCGACGCACTCGTCGCTGAAGGCCGAAACACGCCAGTTAATCTGGCCCATCTTCTGGTGGGATCAGAAGGTACATTGGCGTTTTCAACCAAGATCGAACTCGATCTCTCGCCAGTCCCATCGCATAAGGTTCTGGGCATTTGTCATTTCCCTACCTTCCATCAAGCTATGCAATCAACCCAACACATTGTCACTTTGGGCCCGAAAGCCGTCGAGTTGGTGGACAGTACCATGATTGGTCTGGCGCGCGACATTCCCATGTTCCGCGCGACTGTTGAGCAATTTGTTCAAGGCGAACCGGGCGCTATTCTATTGGTCGAATTCGCGGGCGAGGGTCGCGACGATTTGCTGCGGCGCATGAAAGATTTGGTCGCCATGATGGCCGATCTCGGCTTTCCCGGCGGTGTGGTGGAGGCCATCGACCCCGTCTTTCAAAAAGCCGTGTGGGACGTTCGCAAATCTGGTCTGAACATCATGATGTCGATGAAAGACGATGGCAAACCGATTTCCTTCATCGAAGATTGTGCTGTGCGCCTGGAAGATCTCGCAGACTACACCGCGCGCCTGACCGAACTTTTCGAAAAACACGGTACGTCCGGCACCTGGTATGCGCACGCCTCAGTCGGCTGCCTGCATGTCCGGCCCATCGTGAACTTGAAACAACAAGCCGGCGCCGACACGATGCGGGCCATCGCGGAGGAAGCCTTCGAGATCGTCCGTGAATACAAAGGATCACATTCCGGCGAACATGGCGACGGATTGGTGCGGTCGGAATTCCACGAAGCCATGTTTGGCCGCCGCATGGTGGACACTTTCAAGGAAGTAAAAACAGCGCTTGACCCCGAGGGCCTCTTCAACCCTGGCAAGATTGTCGATCCGCCCAAAATGGACGACCGGTCGTTGTTTCGCTTCAAACCCGGTTACGCATCACAAAAGCTGGATACTGGGTTTGACTGGTCGGCCTGGGGCGGGCTCGGTGGCGCCGTAGAAATGTGCAACAACAATGGCGCGTGCCGAAACTTTAACGCCGACGTCATGTGTCCGTCCTTTCGTGCAACCGGCGAGGAAAAGCATTTAACGCGGGGCCGCGCCAACACGTTGCGCCTCGCCTTGTCCGGGCAATTAGGCGACGACGCCTTCACGTCTGACGACATGTTCGACACCATGAAGCTTTGCGTGGGTTGCAAGGGCTGCCAGCGGGAATGCCCAACCGGCGTCGACATGGCGAAGATGAAGTCTGAATTTCTATATCACTATACCAAGCGCCATGGCTTGAAATTGCGTGACCGGCTCGTCGCCTTCCTGCCGCGATACGCCGCATTGGCCGCACGCTTTAGCGGTTTGATGAATTTGCGCGACACCGTTCCAGGCTTGGCCGCGCTGAGCGAAAAACTGCTTGGGTTCAGCGCCCGACGTACTCTGCCCGTGTGGCGGCACGATGTTTTTCACTGTGAAACGCCTGCGGTCGGTCCTGTAGAGGGCCCCGAAGTCGTGTTTCTAGTTGATACTTTCAACCGGTACTTTGAACCAGAAAACGCGCGCGCCGCCGTCAACGTTTTGGTTGCGGCAGGCTACCGCGTCCATTTGCCCGGCGGTGCCGAAAACCGGGCAGATGGAGACCGGCCTTTATGTTGTGGCCGGACATTCCTGGCCGCCGGATTGATCGATGAAGCCAAAGCCGAAGCCAGCCGCGCGCTGGCGGCGTTGACGCCATTTGTCGAACGCGGCGTGCCGGTGATAGGCCTCGAGCCGTCCTGCCTGTTCACCTTCCGCGACGAAATCAAGGCGATGCTACCCGGTGCCCCGGCTGAAAATTTGTCAAACCGAGCCATGTTGTTCGAAGAATTCCTCGCCTCAGAGCACGACGCCGGGCGATTGTCCCTAGATTTAGCGCCAATCCCCTATAAGAAAGCTTTGCTGCACGGCCATTG
>Ga0302122_10002786_pt1 | contig 10720 bp, 10 predicted proteins | sample CB21_SCM_MG_FD_203115 | JGI IMG/M metagenome (GOLD analysis project Ga0302122, IMG submission 203115) | Marine microbial communities from Western Arctic Ocean, Canada - CB21_SCM | ecosystem: Environmental > Aquatic > Marine > Oceanic | place: Canada: Western Arctic Ocean | collected 2017-09-28
AAAGATCACCTCGACACCGACGCGCCGCTTTCGGTGATCGACGAAAAACTGACCAGCATTGGCCTGGAAGTCGAAGGTATCGAAGATCGCGCCGAAGGCTTCGAAAAATTCGTTGTCGGTCACGTTGTTACCTGCGAACAACATCCTGACGCTGATCGGCTTCGTGTGTGCATGGTCGACACCGGGACGGACAAACTCGTGCAGGTCGTCTGCGGTGCCCCAAACGCCCGGCAAGGCCTGAAAGGCGTGTTCGCCCCTGCCGGAACCCGCGTTCCCGGTACCGGATTGGATTTGAAAGCGACCAAAATCCGGGGCGTGGATTCCAGTGGCATGCTCTGTTCCGAACGGGAATTAGGCCTCTCGGAAGACCATGACGGCATCATCGACTTGCCCGAAGACACCGAAATTGGCCAATCTTTCGTATCGTTAATGGGGCTCGATGACCCGGTGATTGAAATTGCGCTGACGCCCGACCGCGCCGATTGCGCGGGCATTCGAGGCATCGCCCGCGACCTTGCCGCGACCGGCATTGGTTCGCTCAAGCCATTTGCCCATGGCGAAACACCTGCAGCCTTCGACACGCCCATTCAGTGGAACCGCGCCTTGGGCGACCACGGTGACGCCTGCCCCATGGTGGTTGGCCGCGCGTTTCGAAACGTTACGAACACCGCCAGCCCGCAATGGCTGCAGGACCGTTTGCGCGCCATTGGATTGCGTCCTATTTCAGCTTTGGTAGACATCACAAACTACGTAACCTTTGATCTTGGTCGCCCCTTGCATGTCTTCGATATCGACAAGCTTTCGGGAGATGCCTTAACGATGCGCTTCGCTAAACCAGGCGAAAAAATCGAAGCTCTGGACGGTAAAACATACACGCTGGATGATCAGATGACGGTCATTGGCGACGGCGCAGGCGCACAGGCCATCGCGGGCGTCATGGGCGGGGAAAAGACCGGCTGCACCGAGGATACGACATCCGTTTTTCTCGAAGTCGCGCTCTTTGACCCGATCCAGACCGCTGCGACGGGCCGTAAACTCGGCATTGAATCAGACGCCCGTTATCGCTTTGAACGTGGCGTCGATCCCGCATCCGCCTTTTGGGGTGCCGACGCCGCCACGGCTTTAATACTGGAGTTGTGCGGGGGCGAGGCTAGCGACCTGTCCATCGCCGGGGATATGCCCGCGCCACTGCCCGCTATCGCGCTTGATCCAAAACGGGTGTCAACGCTGGGCGGCATGGATGTGGAACCCGACGAGGCGCTAAATATTCTGAACGCTTTGGGATTCAAAGCCACTCTCGACGACGGTCGAATTATGGCGACGCCGCCCTCCTGGCGCTTTGACGTTGAAGGCGAAGCCTGCCTGGTTGAAGAAATCCTCCGCATTCGCGGCTTCGACAATATTCCCGCCGTCCCATTATTCCGCGAAACTACTTTATCCCAGCCCGCATTGACCGCGCCGCAACGCCACGTGTCATTCGCCCGCAAAGCCCTTGCGGCGCGCGGCATGCTGGAAGTTGTAACGTGGTCTTTCACGACCCACAATTTAGCGACATTGTTTGGGGGCGGCGCCGACAATTTACGGCTCGCCAACCCCATAAGCGCCGACCTAGATACGATGCGCCCATCTATCATGCCTAACCTCATCGCCGCCGTAGGCCGCAATGCAGACCGAGGCAACGTGAATTCGTGTTTGTTTGAAGTTGGCGCGGATTATCAAGACGATACCCCAACAGGCCAACGTACTGTAGCTGCAGGCGTGCGCGCGGGCGACACCGGCGAACGTCATTGGTCCACCCCGGCGCGGGCCTGGGATGTTTTTGACGCCAAAGCCGACGCCATCGCGGTTTTGAAGGCAGCAGGAGCGCCGGCAAATAATGCTCAAGCAACGCCAGACGCCCCCGATTGGTATCATCCCGGCCGATCCGGCGTCTTGCGTCTGGGTCCAGCGGTGTTGGCCAATTTCGGTGAAATCCACCCTAAATTATTAAAAACGATGGATGTCGACGGCCCTATAGCAGCATTCGAAGTATTCTTTGACGCGATCCCAAGCCCGCGTAAGAAGCAAGGCAAAACCCGACCGGCGCTCGTCTCTTCACCGTTCCAGCCAGTACGCCGGGACTTCGCATTTGTTCTCAACGACGCGGTGACGTCCGCAAAAGTCATTACGGCAATCCGGTCCGCAGAAAAAAAATTAATTACCGATATATCTATTTTCGATGTTTATGCAGGCGCAAACCTAGGCGACGATAAAAAGTCCGTCGCACTTTCCGTTACGATGCAGCCAGTGGACGGCACGATGACTGATGAAGTCATCGACAGCATTTCCGCGCGAATAATCGCCGCCGTCGAAAAGCAAACGGGCGGCACGCTGCGTGGATAGTTAAAGTTTACGAATTCTTAGCTGCCATTGAAGTTGACTAAGAGAAGCTAGTCGGCTCTTTATGATTGCCGCCTCAATAGTCTATCTTTCAACATAAAGTCTTCTCCCGCATTATATGGCAGAGCGCAAAAAATCATACACAGTTCCCTGCGCGTCGACCTTTCGCGACGCAGTTATGGCGTTGGCGGCGACGCGGAACGTGAATGTGGGCGACATCGCCCGATCCGTCATGTTGATATTACCAGAGGCCGCCATTGCAGCGACACTGGACCCTGGCGAACCCACGGTGAAGGATCGCGAAACCATCGTCTTGAAATCCGGACCAAGCGCAGGAAAACCCTGGCGCCGCAAACCGCGCCTTCAAGTCCGTCTTCCGGCGATCCACAGCGTCGAAAACATTCGCCGTACGCTGAATTTGGCCTTGGCGATGGATAGCGGCGAACAGAGTATATTGATAGAAGCTGGTGACCAACCTTCCGCCCATGAGCGTCTGTCCAAATTGGCGGATGAAATTGAGCGGCTGCGCACCGTCAACAACGCCCTCGCTTTTATGCCTCTGGATAATGGTGTCCTCAGTCGCGCCGAAGCATTTTACGTTCTGGGCTTTGCACCAAAGGCAAAACCCAGCCGGACGGCAATCAACGCAAAATACCGAATGCTTGCCGCCATTCACCATCCGGACAGCGCTTACGGCGATCACCGACGCATGAGCCAGCTTAACGAGGCCATCGGATTCCTGCGGCAATCCGTCTGAACACTCTTTCAATTCCACACGCTGGATGTCAGCATATAGCCAACAATAACGGTGTTGGGAACATGGGTATGGATATGCATTTTTTGACAATTGCGGACGCCGCGCGCCAAATTGAAGCGAAATCACTGTCACCGGTAGACCTGGTTGAAGCGCTGTTGGCGCGAATTGACGCCATCAACCCGCAATTGGACGCCTTCATTACATTGACTGGCGAACAAGCGCTGGCCGCCGCCCGCAACGCTGAGGCGGAGATAGCCGCCGGTCGCTATCTTGGGCCGCTGCATGGCATCCCGTTTGGCTTGAAGGACATTTACAACAGTGCGGGCGTATTGACATCCGGTCATTCCCGCACTGCCGAGGACCATATCCCCGACGAAGACGCCACCACAACGGCGCGGCTTCGCGGCGCTGGCGGCGTGTTGATGGGCAAGCTTTCGACCCATGAATTCGCCCATGGCGGCCCCTCTTTCGATCTGCCCTGGCCACCAGCGCGTAATCCCTGGAATCGCGACCATCAAACCGGTGGATCAAGCAGCGGATCGGGTGCCGCCGTCGCCGCTGGATTTTTATTCGGTGCTATGGGCTCGGATACTGGCGGGTCGATCCGAAACCCCGCCGCGCTTTGTGGCATTGTGGGACTAAAGCCCACATATGGATTGGTCAGCCGTTACGGCGTCATGCCGAATTCCTACACCTTCGACCATGCAGGGCCCATGACCTGGACAGTCGAAGACGCCGCTATCATGTTACAGACACTAGCGGGACACGATCCCAAGGACCCGGCCAGCGCGAAGGTATCCATCCCGGACTACCGCGCCGCCCTGACCGGCGACATTCGCGGCTTAAAAATTGGTGTCGTGCGCCATTTCTGGGAGGAGGACCACCCCGCCAACGACGAAGTCTGCGCCGCTATGGATGCGGCCATAGATGTTCTGCGCGGCCTGGGCGCGACGTGCGAAGACGTGCGAATGGAACCGATGCAGGCGTATTACGACACCAAAGTCATCATTGCCGAATCCGAATTGTTTTCGGTCCATCGGAAAGCTCTTATGGAACAACCAAGCGATTTTGGCGGCGACTTCCTGGCTCGCGTTCTGCCCGCCTGTCTAATCAGCGGCCCCGATTATGTGGAAGCGCAGCGCCGTCGGCGGCTGCATATCGCCCGGATGGATCCAATTTACGCCAAACACGATATCCTCGTGACAGCGGGACCGTATGGCCCGGCACCCCGGCTGGATAGCCACCGCACCGGTACGTTCTTTTACGGCTCCAACATCGCCACGCCGTTTGACGTTACCGGCGGCCCTGCGCTGGCGCAGTGCAACGGATTTTCCAAAAGCGGATTGCCACTGTCCCTGCAGTTTGTTGGCCGGCCATTTGATGAAACCACGGTGTTGCGCGCCGCAGGCGCTTATGAAAAAGCGACGCCCTTTCGCGACCGCCGCCCGGACCTTCAGCCGGGCCTGGCGCCGGATCGACCCGCGCCCTTTGCGCCGGCAACGCCCAGAATCACCCTGGACACCGCCACGCAGGCGCTCGTCGCCGGAATGGCAAAGCGCGCCGGTTTATCGCTAAATGAACGAAACTTGGCGTTTTTGTATGAAGCCGCACCTGGCGTCTTCGCCATGGCCGACCGGCTGCGCGAGCCCATCACCTGGTGGGATGAACCCGGCAACACGTTTAATTTCCCCACATGACCTGACCTTAGCCCACGACATGCTTTAAGTAAGGTCGGCGCAGGCTTTTATAATTAAATCACCACCACGTACAAGGTCGTCTTCTGGCGCGACAAAACTGGCACGGAAATATGGCGACAACCCATACGCGACACCTTGAACGACCGCAACGCCGACTGAATCCAATAGATACATGGTGAAGTCGGTATCGTTTTCAATCACGCGACCATCCGGCGCTGTTTTGCCTAACGTTCCCGCGCAAGAACAAAAAATATACATGGCGCCATCCGGCAAATCACATTGCAGTCCCTTCGCCGCATTCAATTTTTCGAATAGTATATCGCGCCGATGCTGCAGATTGGCCGTGCGTTCCTTCACGAATTCCTGCGGGCCTTCCAACGCCGCAATGGCGGCGGCTTGGGCCACGGCGCTCACGCCTGATGTGCTTTGGGATTGCATCTTGCACATGTTGGCGATGATTTCCTTGGGTCCCCCCGCAAATCCAAGACGCCACCCAGTCATCGAATAGGCCTTCGAGACACCGTTACAGGTCACCGTGCGATCATATAACTTGGGTTCAATTTGGGCGAAGGTAGAAAATTCATGTCCATCGAAGATCAAATGTTCATAAACATCATCAGTTAGAATATGAACATGGGGATGTTTCAACAACACATCCGCCAACGTCCGCATTTCGTCTGGGGTATAGACCGCACCCGTCGGATTGCTGGGCATACAAAACATCAGCCATTTGGTGTTTTCAGTGATAGCCTCTTCAAGTTGTTCCGGCCGCATCTTGAACAAATTGTTCTGCCCGCAGTTCACAATAACCGGCGTTCCCCCGGCCAATTGCACCATGTCGGGATAGGACGCCCAATACGGTGCTGGAATGATCACCTCGTCGCCTGCACCAACGGTCGCCATCAAGGCATTAAACAAGATTTGCTTGGTTCCCGACCCGGCAGTGAGTTGATCCAAGCCATAGTCCAGATCATTGTCGCGCTTAAATTTAAGTTGGGCAGCTTCGCGCATGGGCAAGGTGCCGTTGACCGGCGTATAGCGAATTTCGTTCTTCTCCATAAGCGCAATCGCCGCCTTATTGGCATGATCGGGGGTTGGGAAATCGGGCTCCCCCGCTGTCAATTTGATGATGTCACGGCCTTCGGCTTGAAGGTCACGCACCCGCGCCGACGCCATTTGACTGGGCGATGGTTTAAATCGTTGCATTCGGGGGGCGAAAAAATCCACGTTAGCGTCTCCTGATCAAGTTTGGTCGACAGTTTTCCCTAAAACCCAGCGCAAAAAAAGGCCTAATAATTATCATCGCCAGACGCGGCACCGTCTGGTGGCCAGGCGTCCACGTCCTCTTCAAGCGGCACTTCAAGACTCCGCAGCAATTGTGAAAACATCGTCCAATGGCCAATCGCGACGACCATCTCAACCAATTCGGCCTGGCTGCGGATATGGGTCGCGCATTTCATCCAGACCTGATCGGATATTTTACCATGCTCCAGCGTATCATCAACCGCCGCCAACACCGCCTTGTCCGCCGCGCCTAAATTATTAGCCTTCTTCCAATCGCGCACGGCCACTACCTCTTCCGCCGCCAACCCGATATGTTCCGCCAACCGCCAATGCTGGCTCCATTCGTAATTAGACCCCGTCACCCACGCGATGCGCATGATGATGAGTTCCCGCAACCTGACATCCAGCTTCTTGCCGGTGAACAGAAGAGTCGACAGCAATTCTGTCATCGCTTTGGCTAAATCCGGATTGTGCAACAGCACCCGATAGACGCTGAGTGGTGCCAAAGATTCCCGAACGCCAACCTCCTTCGCCGCCGCAAGCGCGTCTTCGACCGACAGCATTTTCAAACGTTCCGACATTCACCCCCCCCTATCTGATGTGAACTGCGTTTATGACCCACGAAATGCCGCATTTCCAGCGCAATGTCCCCATAGTTTCCGCTATTAATGTAGGCATGAACATCGCGCGATCACCAAACTTCAAACGTAAAACAGGACTCCAGTAATGTTGAACCGGGTCATCACAAAGAAAAAGCCAGCCGCGCGGAACACCGACAAGTGCTACCTACTCTTCCGTATCAAATACCGATTCACAGCGGGTGGCGCTTATTGGACCCGGCGTTTATTTCGAAGGAACATTGCAGAATTGTGACGAAGTCGTCATCTACGGTACGGTGAAGGCGACCATCGTCACCGACCGTATGTTGGTCTGCGAATCCGGCAGATTTACCGGCGCGGCGACGGTCAACGACGCAGCGGCCTTGGGTAATTTCGAAGGCACCTTGACCACCTCCACAAAATTAACGGTGAACGCCACTGGGCGTGTTTCCGGCGCGATCAGCTACGCGGCGTTAGAAATCTCATCCGGCGGCATTCTGACCGGCGACATCAATGTTATTGACGACAACAGCGCCGCCGAAATTACCAAAGACCTGGCTGTTCCAAAGCTCGACCGAGACGCCGCCGAATAAAACGGTCAATCCGGAGTGAAGACATTAAGCCCCCCAGCGTGCCGAACCTTGCCGGACGCGCCGAGATAGTCGTTTTCGGTCATTGTCGCCAATAACGCCGGGTCATCAGGCGGGTTGGCGATAAAGCGGCTACCATCCTCCAGCCGCCCAAATAGAATACCGTAGGACGGTCCCTTGCGGTCATGCATGACCGTATAAGTCTCGATGGTCCCCTTGCCGTTCGCTGCTTCGGTCACGGCAGGCCCTTTATCCACATTGATCGCGGCTTGATAAACCGCAGGATCTTTCGGCGAGAAAGGTTTGCCAGTGGGTTCCGTCGAATAAATGCCCGCGGATTGTTTCGTGATGTAATTGCCATTTCCCGTGACCATACCCTTCACGCCGGGCTTGGCTCGAACCTTATTCATCATCTCCGCAATGGAATGGGTGACGTAGTTATTTCCTGGCCCGCCGAAATACGGCAACCCGCCGGTAACCGTTAAACCACGGGGGTCGTCGAGGGGGATTTTCATTTCCTGACAGGCGATCTGCACCGCCGAGGGGAAACAGCTATAGAGGTCGAGATGCGCCAAGTCGTCGAGCGTGCACTCCGCCATCTCAAACGTTTCGCGCGCCACCGTCGCCATCGCCGGTGACGAATGCATATTCTTGCGGTCACTTAAAAACCAATGGTCATAGGCGTCGCCGCATCCATGCAGATACACCCATTTATCTTCCGGAATCCCAAGCGTCTTAGCTTTGGTGACCGAGGTCAGAATGATCGCTGCAGACTGGTCGATAAAGGCATTGGAGTTCATCAGCTTGGTGTAAGGAAAGCCAATATAGGGATTAGTTTCGCTCAACGTTGAAATGTCTTCCGGGGAAAAACCCTGACGCCGGTCGGCCAATAGGTTTTCAGCGGCGACGTTGGCAAAGCCCGCGAATAGCTTGCCCATTTCAGCATTGTGTTCGGCGATGGTGCGCCCCCGGGCGCCACGAATAGCGTTTTCGATCATGGGATAGGCGAAGATAGCCCCGCTCATGCGATGACGGTCTTCCATATCGTTCCACCCGCGTGTCTCAACGCCCCATTCCTCATATTTCCCGCCAGGATCTTCGCCCCAATTCAGTTCGATTCCGGCCCGCTGCGCCGCCTTTTGGGTCGCCAGCGCTTCTCCACCGCAAATCATCGCCGCTTCAACCTCGCCCCGCGTCACCATTTCGAACAACCGATTGACGCACCATTGCGGCATATTGCCACCGGGATGGGTGTAAATCAGCCGCGTCGCCGACGACGCGCCCAATCGATTGGCCAGGGAGACCGGCGGATTAGCGTATTCCCCAAACGGGCAGGTAAAACGCCAGCTTGTGTCTGAAAAGGACCGGAGCAGAATCAAGGTATCCAACGTTTCCAGCAACGCCTTGCCCGCGCCGCTGTCTTCCGCCGCCTGACGCGCCGCCGCCGCCGTCATATCCATGGGCGAAAGCGCCGCTTTTGGGTCTGCTTCCCGTTGGGTCTTTTGCCCACAACCGACCAAAATCGGCGTCCGGCTATCATCCATGTCTCGATACTCCTAATGAATGGGATTGACGTCGGGGACCCTCAACATCATTTGGCCCAAATTTTCATAAGCGATTTTGCTGACCATAAGATGCTGGGCGGCGACGTTCATGTCACGTAAGCATTGTTGCAGAATGTTTTGTTGATAGATCGCGCCGCCACCGGAATTCCGGAACGCGTCGGTCACCACTTCCAGGGCCACTTCAGTGCAGTAGGATGCTATCGCGCGGAGTTCCCCTTGCAATCGCGTTGACGGTCGCCCGCCCTCAACAACAGCTTGGCAGGCCGCATCGTTGAGTTCGATGGCCAGAGACCGCGCGGCGCGCAATTTAAGGTCGCCCGCGCCAAGCATCCGTTGCACGGTTGGTCGCGCCGAGAGGCTGGAGAGTTTGCCCGTATATCCACGCTTTTTCGCCGCTTCGCGTTCCGTAAAAGCGTCGAGCGCGCAGCGGGCGACGCCCAGTGCAAAACCCGCATGTTCATTGGCAACGAAACCCGGATGCCCAATTTAATAAACCGGGCCGCCCCTATTTTGAACGCCGTCGAGTAAATTCCATGTAAAAGCTTCCTGCACGAACAGGCCATCCACCGAAAAATTGCAACTGCCGGTGCCCTTCAATCCTGCGACCTACCAAATTTCATGGAGTTCCGCCGAGGCCGTTGGAAACACCATCATGCGCCGTTCCGGCGTTCCATCCCGCACAACGATGGTTCCGGCCCCAATCCATTCGGAGTGGCGAACGCCGCTGACGAAGGGCCATCGACCGGATAAAAGATAACCCCCATCGACAATCTTGGTTTTGCCAATGGGCATGGCGACGACCGCACCTAAAGGAATGTGGCCCGGCGGGAACATTTCCGCTATCGCCGTGTCCGGCAGAAAGGTGCCCGGCAGACCACCAGAGGTAGACCCAACCATGGCGCACCAACTCGCTGCGGAACTGGCGTGTGCCAATGCTTCCAGCACCAGCATTTGTGTCGTTGGGTCCGCCTCCGCGCCGCCAAGTTCGGCGGGCAATTTCAACCGGAACATGCCTGCGTCTTCGAGTATTTTTACCGATTCCGGCGACAGCGTGTTGTGTGCCTCATCAATCGGGACCTGAGCCGTCAAGGTGTCAGCAATATCTTCAACCGAAGACAGCAATGTTCGTCGGGTTTTCGGCACATCTATAAGAGCTGCCGTACTCACGAATTGACCCCTTACTGTTAGGGAGACGCTATGCAGTACCCGTCATGAAGGTATGATAATCGTAAACGTCATGGGTTTCGATATTGCTGAACCCCGCATCTTCGAGTTGCCCCTGCATAACCGCCACCGGGACACGGCGTCCTACCGGCGGGCTTTTTCCGTTGTCGGCGTCCGCCCAATCGATAATCGCGACGACACCAGCGGGCTTTAATAGACGGTTACATTCAACCATGAGAGGCTCGGGCGCGTCCAATTCATGATGGAGTTGGCCCATGACGATAAAATCGGCGCTATCATCCGGCAGAGCAATCGCATTTGGTGCCATCAGCAGCACTTCAACGTTTTTCAAGTCACGTTCCACAGCATCTTTGCGCAATAGACTCAGCATACCTTCCAAGATATCACATCCATAGGCTTTCGCCTGCGGGAAGCGTTCCGCAAAAGGCAAAGTCAGGAACCCAACGCCAGCGCCAATATCCACCAACGTACAGTGAGAGGCAGGCTTCAAGACTTCCCAGATACGGTCCGGATGAAAATATTCAAGCCGGTCGGGACTGCGCAGTCGCTCGATCCGCGCCGGATCCATACCCATTGTGTCGGCCATAACGAAAATCCTTTTCAGATGAGGCTGGATTTACGGCATGACGCCATATTCGAGAAGCGTCAAGGTAAAGTGGCCCGA
>Ga0302122_10002787_pt1 | contig 10720 bp, 3 predicted proteins | sample CB21_SCM_MG_FD_203115 | JGI IMG/M metagenome (GOLD analysis project Ga0302122, IMG submission 203115) | Marine microbial communities from Western Arctic Ocean, Canada - CB21_SCM | ecosystem: Environmental > Aquatic > Marine > Oceanic | place: Canada: Western Arctic Ocean | collected 2017-09-28
GGCCGACGGCGCCTCGTGGCTGCGGTACACGTCGACGCGCCGCCAGGGCGCCGGGGCGCTCTGGCGGAACCTCAAGGACAACCGCCAGCCGGTCCGCGTCTTCCGCAGCTCCAAGCTCACGAACCCGTGGGCGCCGCCCCTCTTAAACGAGAAGAGGGAGCCCGCGCAGTACCGCTACGACGGGCTGTACGACGTCACGTGCATGTGGGACGACAGCGGCGCCCAGTCGCTCAAGGAGCCGCGGGCCGGGCCCCCACAGAAGAAGAAGCGCCGGAGGGCGCCGCCGGCGCCCCCGCCGCGGACCGTGGTGACGCGCTTCGTCCCACCGCCGCCACCGCCGCCACCGCCCGCCGTGCCGACCCCCGTAAAGCTGGACAGCCTCCAGGCGCTGCCGCCGCCGTCCGCGCCCGGTGTTGATTTCAACAACCTCGAGAACGCCGACATGGACCGGTTTGGCTTCCCGAAGGGCGACCCCGCAGCGGGCCGGTTTGCCACCCCGAAGGGCAGCGCGGCGCCCGAGGGCCGCCTGCCGCCGGACGGGGGGTGGCAGGTCGGGTCACGGGTGCGGTGCCGGTGGGCCGACGGTGACGGTGGTGAGGTGACGTGGTACGGCGCGTCCGTGACCGAGGTCGTCGAAGCCTCGGGCGACACCGCGACGTTGAAGATCCTGTACGACAACTACGCGGCGGACAACGAGGCCGGCCAGGACAAAATCACCGTGCCGGACGATGACACATTGACTTGTTGCGCGGCCGACCAGCACGACCTGAGCGACGACGCCATGGACCGCGACGGCCGCCCGTGGGGCTGGGTCCCGGACGAGAGCGGCGCAGAGGACGTCATTGAAATGGACGCCGGCGCCCCGGCGTACACGTTCCGCCTCGTGCGCCGGGAGGACAACGCCTGCTCGAACGCGGACTTCGTGGCGCGCCTGTCGCAGTACGCGGGCGGTTTAAAACCGGAGCCCGACGTCTTCCCCCAGACGCTGCCGCGCCTGGAGTGGGTGCGCGACGCGGACGAGCACGACGAGTACGGGGAGGAGGAGGACTACTTCGGGGGCGCCGCGGGGTACCACCGCGCCCAGAAGCAGCCCGAGGTGGCTAGGAGAGCGCGGTGCGCGGAGAGCATGTCCGAGATGGTCGCGCTGACGGTGGCCGAGGCGGGCGGCCTCCACTCGTCCGAGGGCACGCCGGCCTGGACGAACCCGGCGGACCCGGAAGACGTCGCGCGGTGGCTGGCCCACCGCCGGTTATTATGGCGGTCCCTCCGCTTCGCGAGGAAGCGCAAGCACCCGCCGCCCATCGACACGTCCACGGGCACGGAGTGGGCCGAAGCTCTAGAAGGTATGACGGAGGCGAGCGTGCGGGCCATGGTCGCGGCGGCGCAGCGCCGCGCGCACTGCGCCCCGGCCGTGGAGGAAGTCCTCAATGACGACGTGGCCGAGGGGCTGTGCGCGCTGTGCGGCGCCGGGAAAGATGATGAGGCGGCGGAGGGGCCGCTCATGGCCTTCAAGGGCCCGGAGGGCCCGATCCTGGTGCACGCGGCCTGCGCGGCGTGCAGTTCGGAAGTCTACTACGATCCCTGCTCTCGCCTGTGCAACGTCCTGAAGGCCGTGAAGCGGGGGCGGGGCATGCGCTGCGCCGCGGAGAAGGCCTGTTCGCGGCCGCGCAAGTCGGGCGCGACCGTCGGCTGCTCCGTCGCCAAGTGCAAGCGCAGCTACCACGTGCGGTGCGGTCTGGCCACGGGCTGGACCTTCGGGCCGAACAAGACCTTCCTTTGCAAAACGCACCGGTCGGAAGACTACGACCCGGCGGATTGGGACGACAACTGGTGGCGCTTCGACTGCTCGTGCGGGACGCGCGCCCTGAACTACGACGACGGCAAGGCCATGTGGGAGTGCCTGAAGTGCGAGTCCTGGCAGCACGCTACGTGCGCCGGCGGGTCCGAAGACGCCGAGGCGCCCGCGGACTACGCGTGCTTCCGCTGCCGCGCGTAAATTCCCCCCTCCCCTTCCTATCATTAAGTCTTGGCCCCCGAATTTGCCAGGAGTCCCGAGTGGATGAGTCCTCGGTAAAACCCCAGCCCCTAGGGCGGCGGCCGGCGTCTTACTCCTCGATAGCGTCGTAAAACCCGTGCTGCGGTGCTGCGGAGCTGTATTATCAGAGCTTTATAAATAGCTTGAGCACACCTGGGTGCCCGAAACGCTAGCTCGACAATTCGTCAAAACCCGTTTTGGCTAGCAAACTTTTATGGCCGGCCTAAAACGGCCTCGTGCGCACCCGTAGGAGGCATTCAGTGTTAGGTGAAGAGCTAACGCGCTTCTCGAAGGCTATAGTCGAACGTGCCCATCCCATACGAGCACATAAACAAGGTGGAACATTCAGGAATCGAGCGGTTTACTACCATCGGGCCCAAATAAAACACTTTCTTGGGGTGCTGATCGGCTCTCGGACTCCCTATGGGGTAGGTTTGAAGTTGGTTACTCACCTACACCGCTTACGCTGGTGCTTGGAGCTCCCAGAGAGCTCTGAAGACGAAAGCTGAGAAGTTTGGGCCACAGGCATCGGGCTTGAGATGCAGCTTGGTAGATGTATCTGGAGCTGGAAGTTGCGACGCATGCGGTGTAGGCGATTGCACACGTCGAGTACCGACCCTAGGCGACCCCAGGGAGACCTCTGGGCCCCGAATCGACAGCATTCCACCTGCGCGACTGACCACTTGAGCACCGCGAGTCAAGAAATTATTTTTTTTGGCCCCCAGTAAGTGTCCCATCGATCTCTTTGGACCATTATCGAACCGAACGATACTCAAACAAGTGCCTGGCGCGTTTCATGAAACTGCACGGGTTTTTCGCCCGAAGCAACGTGCAAGCGCAAAAGACCGCTACCGCTTTGGTAACACGCAGTTGAGTGTTGCTGCGACGTTGGAACGCAGCCAGAGGACGTGCGCTCGCTGCTCAAGGTGAAATTTTCCGCGCGGGCGCCCTAGTCACGCCGTAACAGTCATTAGCGCTCGGGCATCGTTGTAGCGCATATCGCCTCATAGAACGCTAACCATGGCTACTTTCGCAGCACAAGGGCTGCCGACGAGCGTCACGAAGAGCCCGGCGCCGTCCGCGGCCCCCGGCGACTGCGCCGGCGACTCGCCCTACCACTCCATCGTCCAGGACGCGCAGAGCGGCCTGATGGAGAAGGTCCAGGCCGACGTGGGCCACGTGGTCCACGCCCTCGAGGCGGTCTGGAACGAGGTCGGCTACTCGGGCGAGGAGCGGCGGCTCCAGATGGACAAGCTGAGCGACGAGCTCACGCAGACGCTGCGGGCCAAGCTCGCGCAGGAGGTCGAGGTCCGCGACGTGTTCAAGAAGGACATCGAGGCCAAGGTCGCGGAGTGCGAGATGCTCGCCCGCAGCGTCGACGACGACGGTACCGGTGGCATGCCCGAGGGCCTCGACGTGTCGCGCCTGCGTCTGTCGCACGGCCTCATGAAGCTCGAGGAGGAGCAGGCCAAGCTCGAGGCGGCGACGGCCTCGCGGCGGGACGAGTTCCAGGCGGTCTGGGGCGCGCTGACGGCGTCGGCCGAGCGCCTGGGCGTAGCGCTGGCGGCGGACTGCGCCGAGGTCGGCCGCGCGGACCTGACGAAGGCGCGGCTGACCCGCTTCCGGAAGGCGCTGGAGGCCTCGACGCAGCTCGAGACGGAGCGCCGGAGTCTGCTGGCGAAGCTCGAGCGGTCCGCGGCGGCGCTGGCGACGGAGCTCGACGACGCGTCGGACGCGCCCGCAACCGAAGGCGCGGAGCTCGCGGCGGGCCGCGTCGAGGCGGCCCAGGCCCGCCTCCGGACGCTCAAGGACGAGAAGGCGGCGCGCCTGGCCCGGTTGGCGGGGCTCGGCGAGGAGATCTCGCGGCTCTGGCAGCGCCTGGGCGTGGACGAAAGTCGGCAGCGCGAGTTCCGGGACGCCGTCCAGCACGGCGGGCTGCGGGGCGTGACGTTCGAATTCGGGGAGAAGGAGCTCGCGAGCCTGCGGGCAGAGCTCGCGTCGCGGTGCGGCGATCTCACGAACAAGGCGCGGGCGAAGATCGAAGAGCTCTGGAACGACCTCCAGACGCCCGAAGGCTTGCGCAAGGCCTTCGCGCCGCGCTGGGACGACGCGCACGAGCGGACCGAGGCGTTTCTGGCGCTGCACGAGTCCGAGGTCGCGCGGCTGGAGGCGAGGAAAGAACAGCTCCAGCCGCTCCTCAAACTAGTCGAGAAGCGGGAAGAACTTTTGCTGGAGCGGACTGCCCTGCACTCTTTGCAAAAAGACTCGTCGCGTTTGCTACGAAAGGGCCCGGGTGCTTTCGCGGAGCGCAAGTACGAAGTTGACGCCATGAAGCGGGTCAAGCGCCTCCCCAAACTCACCGAACACCTCTACGCGAAGCTCGTGGAGTGGGAGGAGTCGGAGCCGCCCGTGCTCTACCAGGGCGCGCGGTACCTCGACAAGATGGCGAATGATAAGCAGGAGGCCGCGGCCGAGCGCCAGGCGCAGTTGGCGGCCAAGAAGCAGGCGCAAACGGCGCGCAAGAACAAGCTCGCCGAGATGACGAACGAGCTCTCGACGGGGCTATAAGGCGCGGTCGGCCGGAGGGCCTCTCGGGATAAGTTTACTTACTACACGGCTTGGACTCGGTCGACGGGATATGTTGAGCTCCACTTAGCTCGAGCTCGAGCTCGAGCTCGCGTTCCGTCAACTCAATCGGGTTTCTGACTGGCATGCCAGGGCATCTCGCATCGGGCATTCGCTGTCGTTATTGCAAGACGCATTCCTTCGAACGAAGGGCTGGCACGCATCTCTGCACCCATGTCGACCGCTGCGAACGAAGCAGCGATCCCTGCTGCACCAGCAGAGGCCGCTGACACAGCCACAAATGATGCACCGGAGGCCGCAGCGACGAGCGACGCCGCCGACGTCGTCGACGCGGCGAAGTCGGAGGACGAGGACTGCGGCTTCTGCACCTACATGCGCGCGGGCCCGTGCGGCGAGGTCTTTACGGCGTGGGAGGCGTGCGTCGAGGACCACCGGACCCGCGATGCAGACTTTGCGAAGGGCTGCGTGCCGGCGACGCGGGAGTTGACCAAGTGCATGTCCGAGCACAAGGACTACTACGAGCTGCCGGACCAGGAGGCCCCGGCGGACGCATCGGCGGACGCGGACGCGCCTGAGACGGCGCCCGTCGCGGCGGCCACCGCGGCAGACGCGCCCGCGGCCGCCGCGTCGGTGGAGCCCACCGCCGCCGACGAACAGGCGACGGAAAGCCGAGCGGCCGCGTGATTGTAGTGTTGATTAACGTTAAATTATAATATTAGAGTGCTAGTCCTCGGCCAAAACGACGAGCATGTCGTAGTAGTCCCACACGCGCTTCGCGGACTTGTCAGGCGGGTTGACGACGGCTCGGTCCTCGCCCGTCATCCGAAAGCCGACCAGCGTCTCCGGCGCATCCCTTGCGCGACATGCCGCGGCGACGTCGAAGAACGACAGGTTCGCACCGTCCGGGATGTAGTGCCCCGCCGGCCGGATGTAGATCTCCGCGCCGCTCTCCTCAAAGAGCGTGTTCAAAATTCGGTTCGTCGCGCGGTCCTCGGCGACCATGGCGATCGTGTCGGACACCATAGAGTTGGACAGGACGTAGTCGCTAATGCCGGCGTCGGCGATGAGCGCCCGCGTCCGCGCGTCCAGGATCTCCGACAGCACGACGCACCGGTCCTTCGCTTGGCTCAAATTTCCGGCCCAGTCCGCGACGGAGCAGGGGCTCGCGCGGCCAAGTCGGGACGGCCCAGTCGACTCCTCCCCGCGCGGCGACAGGGGCTCGCGGGCCTCCCGGATGCGCGTGTTCTGGATGTCCCGTAGCAGCAGCAGCGTCGCGAGCGCCTGCGAGTCCTTGTCCGTCGTGCTCTTCTCGGCCGCGTCGTCCGCCAGGATTATGCAGGACGTGAAGCGCTCCAGGGGCAGTCGCTCCAGGTCGCGTCGCGAGCAGAGGTCCCCGGTGGCGTGGACGATCTTGAGCTTGCTCAGCGTCGGCGGCCGTTTTCTTTGATCTCGTGCTTTCGCTAGTCTCCGTTTCTGCTCTGAGACCTCCAGGCCGGAGAAGAGGTGGAGCTCGGAACCGGCGACGACGAAGTCGTCTAGTAACTGGATCACGTCGTCGAGATCACGCCGCCAGCCGCAGAACAAAACGCGCTCCGGCCGCGGCGTCCGCGGCGTCAGTACCTCGTCCTCGTGCTCGACGACGATGCCGCTCGGCTTCGGGCCGACTTTGTACGAGTAGTCGTCCTCCGCGAGGACGATGACTTTGTCACCCGCGCGCACCAGCTCTCCGTTCGGCGGATTCAACAAGACGTCGCCGTTCCGTCGCAGTAGCCCCAACGGCGCGGCGTCGGCGAAACGCAGCACGACGTCATCAAAAGAACAACCCTCGAGCTCCGGGTGCTCCGAACAGTAGAACTCGCAGCCTTCAAATCCTAGGAGGTCGTTCCAGACCTGAGCCAAGCCAGGTTGTCTGGCACATTGGATCATCAACCTACCGATGACGTCGTGGGCCACGACCGTTTCTACCGCTTCGCCGCCGACCATTCTTACTAATGGTTCGTTATCCACATCGGAGATCTCGCACACAATATGTCCGGACGACGAGACCTTTGACCGCAGGCCAACGAGGCTCAAGACTACGCGCAGGCTCTTCGCGTCGGCTTGATCAGCAGTGCCCCTGCCCGCGAGGATTATCGTGGAGCGAGCACCAGCAGCGTTCACCTTTTTTAGGTCCGCGACTAGTAACGGGTTGCCCTCACGACAGATGACGCGCGTTCCTAAATTCTCGTACTCGAACTCGTTGATGCGTTCCTCCTGCTTTTCTTTGTCCAGCTCCGCCAGGATGACGATGACGCCGCCTCCTTCTGACTCATTTGCATTCGAGATCTGCTCAATTATCGGGAGCGTCTTGTCGCTCCAGCCCAAAACTAGGGTGTGGTTCGTCTCGAGGACATCGCTCTTGCCCTTCTTTAAATCATCCACATAATCACCAACGGCATCAGACACAATGCCCAGCAATAACGCCGTGATGAAGATACCTCCCAACGCCGACGCGACGGCCACGAATCGGGCAAGTAACGAGCGTTCTGTTGCACCGGCAAACGTGCCGTCAATTCCGATTAAGGCGAACGTCTCCCAGATGGCTTCCCCGAAAGCCGTTGACGAGACACCATAGAGGAGCAGGGCACCGAAGATGAGCATCGCTACGGAGACGTAGAGCAGCGCAAGTATTTTCGCGTTTGGATTCGAGGAGAACCAGCAGTCAATGCGGTACGCGAGGCGCTCGCGCGCCGTGTGGCCGCTACCACTGCAGTCGTCGGCGACGAGCAGCCGCTGCGCGCGCGGCGGCAGGTCGTCGAGGCGCGCGACCGCGACGACGGCGGCCATAACAAAGAGCAGCGTCGTCACGAGGGTCAGCAGCCGCGGCGCCGTGAACGCCTCGGCCTCGTCATCTTCGGCGGCGGGCGCGGCGGCATCGGTGCTTGCGCACGACTCTCTCGACGGCGCGACGTCGTCGTCCGACACGCCGCAGGCTTGGACGTGCCTAGCCACCTCTTGCGCCGTTGCCGGACCACGTGCGGCGTAATCATTGAGTTGAGCTCTGAGGCATGAGACGGTGCGCCTCTGCAGGGCATTTTGTCTTGTTAATTGCTGGACCTTCAATAATGCGACGGCTACCACTGCAAAGCGCAGCGCCAAGAGCAGCTGGCTTTGCTGTGGCCTACCCATGCTTTTTGCAGCCTATCGCCGCCGCCGCGCATGCAGGCTCGCCGTCGACAACAGCGACAGGAATAATGGATCGACACGGCAAGCAGTGGAAATTACACTCTAGCCGTCCACACGGCTTCAGCGATACGAATCGTGTCGTGCACCGGTCGGGTCGGGTTTTCGTCGGGTTCGGTCAGTACTCTCATCAGACGCTGGCGCCTCCCATTGACCACACGGAGGCTTGTAAATAGGAAATATATCTATGTTAGACAGGGCAATGATTCGTCCTGGGGTTTGGGGCCCACCTCGACCGGTGGGGGAGAAACTGTCGGCAGCGTCGGTGGCGCGAATATGGCCGGTTGTTGCGCGACGGGCGGCCGCGCTGGCGACCCGGCGACGTCGTCGACCATGGCCGAGTCGTCGTCCTCCCAGCGCGTAAGAGCGGACGGCGCGGGAGCCGGCGGCGACTCCGTAATAACGCGGCTCAAGGGCGACGGCGGCGCCCCAGCTATGTCCGGGTGCGGCGGCGCCGACGCGTCGTGCCGAGCGGCCGGCGTCGGCGGCTGGTCGGACAGGTCGCCCACGGGCTCGTCGTTCGAGTCCGAGTCGAGCTCCAATCGCGCCGGCGAGCGCGCGAGGAAGTCGTCGGCCGGTGGCGGCGCGAGGGACTCGTCGTCCGAGTCCGACGAGGAGAAGATGTCGTCCTTGGAGTCGAGGCGCGAGGCCGACGCCATCGCCGCGGGCGTCAACTCGTCGTCCACCACGAGGGACGGCCGCGGCCGCTTCGAGTCCGGCGTGTTCGCTTCGTCCAGGGCGCGCTTCTGCGGCGTCCGGACCAGGGGCGACGGCGGCGGCGCCGCCGCGGCCACCGCGTCCGCGTCGACCGGTGCGTTGCGCACGCGCACGTTGTCCCGCAGCCGCTGCGCCAGCGCGCGCTGCTCGTCGTGCGACGGGCTCGGGGGCGCGCCGTGGAACTTCACGACGTTCAGGTCGTGGCCGCGGCCCGCGCGCCAGGCCACCTGGTCCCAGGCCCGGGCCGCCTGGACCGGGCTGTCGTAGCCGCCCAGCGAGAAGCGATCACCCAGTAACGAGAACGCCGCGTTGTAGCGCGCCGAGTCGCCGTACCACTTCCGCGTGACGCCTCGGAAGCGCCGGTGCGCGGGTAAGGACTCGTCATCTAATTCGGCCTTTTCCAGCTCCGCCTCTAACCGCGCGTCCGCGTCCGGCGCCGGGCCCTGCAGGATGAGCTCGGCGATGGCCGCCGCGGTCAGCTCCAGCGCCCGGTCGTCGCCCTCCGGGTCCGTAAACACCACGCGCCAGGCCCGCACCAACGCGCCCATGGCCGCATCCCTCCTCGGCGGCGCGCGCTCCCGCACGTCCCCGGCGAGCACCCGCCCATCAAACACCTTGGCGACCATCACGCCCGCGTGCACGAAGACGCGCCGCGGCGCGCGCTGGTGGTCGACCGACCCCCGCCTCGAGGCGCCGCTCACCACGTCGTCCGGAGCGCACACGGACATCCTTCGTCCGAGCCGCGCGTCGCGCGCGCGCTCCGCGTGCGCGCGCTGCCGGCACGCCGCCGAGGCCCACTTGCGCCGGTGCGACGCGGAGCGGCCGCGGTTATCGATGGCCTTGCCGCAGCCGCAGAGGCACACGCACAGGTCGTCCTCCCGCGGTTCGTAGTGTAAGCGCTGCGGCGACGCGGACGCCGGCGCCGCGAAGTCCGCGCTGTTGGGCGGCAGCTGCTCGAAGACGTCCCGCAATCGAGGGTCGCGCGACGCCCGTTCCCGGCAGCTCCGCGTGGCCCACTTCCGCCTATGGGACGTGGCCCGGCCTCGATTATCGACCCGATCGCCGCACCCGCAGGGGCACGCGAATTCCAAGGGCGCCGCCGGGTCGTATCGCGAGTAGGCGATGAGCCGCCGCGCTTCTTCCGTCGCGGCGTCGAAGGGCCCCACGAAGGGCGACGCGGGCGGGCTGAAGGACCGCGGCGGCGCCCGCGGCTGCGCCTCCATGGCACTTTGAGCCGCGTCGTGGGCCGCCCGCCGGTCGGCCCGCGCCCGCTTGGACTGCTCATTCTGCAAGCGCGTGCCCGCTCGACTGCTCGCGTCCCCGAGTCTACGACTATCCGTCGCCACAATCGGTTCCACGTCCACCAAACTTTGAGGGTTCCACTCCTTGCGGGGCTTGTCCACGTCGATCGGCTTCGCTTGGAGCCGGAAGCCGCGCGCCCCCGGGAGCCGGCCAATCGTCTCCTCGCGCTGCTTCCAGGCCTCGCGCTGCTCATCGAGTCGCACCTTCCACGCCGCGTACTGGGGCGAGCCCTTGAACTTTCCATAATACAAATCCAGGGCGTCGCCGACCGTGCACCGCGAAAACGACGCCGCGCTCTCCGTGCGGTGGCCGCCCCGCGGCGCCTTCTGCAGTCTTTTCAAAGCCTGGGCACAGTCGCGGTCCGTGTCCAGCAAAGCCTCGGCGAAGCGGTGCAGGTCGTGGTCCGACCACGCGCGCCGCCGCGCGTTGTCCAGCGAAGAGGCCTTCTTCTTCTTCTCAACGGTGTCCGGTTTCTGCATGCCGCCAAGCAACGCGGCCGCGGCCAGAAACGCGTTGACCGCGCTGCTTAACGCCTGGTCGCCCGGCGGTGGAGACGCGCCGCCGCCGAACGAACGAAGCGTGGCCTGAATGTCGTTCTCGCGGTCGTTGAGCTCTTCTAATGCTTTCTCCTCGCCCACGCCCAGGGCGCGCGCCTGCTCAATGAAGGCGTCCACGGCACCCTCATCTAAGTCCACGCGGACCCACGCGGCGCCCGGGGCCGCGCGCCGGTCGCGCCGGCGCATCTCCGGCGTTCTCCGGGGTAGCAAGGGATCGTCGTCATCCGAATCAGCCGAGGACCAGAGGTGCCGCCGCCGGACGGCGGGCTTCGGCGCCGGCGAGCGCGCCCGCGGCGCGGGC
>Ga0302122_10002791_pt1 | contig 10711 bp, 10 predicted proteins | sample CB21_SCM_MG_FD_203115 | JGI IMG/M metagenome (GOLD analysis project Ga0302122, IMG submission 203115) | Marine microbial communities from Western Arctic Ocean, Canada - CB21_SCM | ecosystem: Environmental > Aquatic > Marine > Oceanic | place: Canada: Western Arctic Ocean | collected 2017-09-28
ACTAAGACATCGGTGGTTGGGCGGTTGATAGCGTCACGAGCATGGGCTCCATGTTCCGCTCCGCCTCGTCTTTTAACCAAGACATCGGTGATTGGGCGGTCGACAGCGTCACGAGCATGGACTTCATGTTCAGCTACGCCTCGTCGTTCAACCAAGACATCGGTGGTTGGGCGGTCGATAGCGTCACGAGCATGTACGGGATGTTCTCCTACGCCTCGTCATTCAACCAAGACATCGGTGATTGGGCGGTCGACAGCGTCACGAGCATGACATATATGTTCTCCTCCGCCTCGGCCTTTAACCAAGACATTGGCGATTGGGCGGTCGACAGCGTCACGAGCATGAAGTCCATGTTCTACTACGCCTCGGCCTTCGACCAAGACCTCGGCTGGTGCGTGGACGACGACGTGAGCCTAAGCTACGCGTTCTACAACACCCCGTGCGCCTCGACGTCATGCGGCGTCGTACAAGTTGCAGACGTCGCTGAATGCCCGACGCCCGCGCCATCAACTACTTTCGCACCGACTACTTTCACGCCAGCGCCCGCCATCGGGGCCCTCACCGACGCCGCCCCCACGGTGACCCCTCTCCGCGCCCTCCTCGGCGCGGCGCCACTCCTCCTCGTGCTATGACTAAAGTCACCTCACTCACAGAGAAAACTACTTACTACTGGAGCTCGCCGCACTGGCTCGGGACTGGCTCGCGCCGCGCCAGTCAAGTGCCAAGTCCGAGAAACACAAACAACAACAGGGAACGTTACACAAAAAAGAAGATCACGGCGTCGCCGCGTACGTCCGCCGCGCCGGCACGCTGGCGAAGGTCCGCCCGGGCAGGAACACGCCCGTGAGGCGCCCACCGTAGCAGCACCCCGTGTCCAGGCCCACGGCCCACGCGTGCTCCTGCAGCCCGCGCCGCGCGTCGTGCCCAAACACGACGAGCGGCGCCTCCTCCCTCAACGCCGCCCAGCTCAGGTCGCCCGGCGCCGATGACGGCGTGCCCAGCGACCGCATCGTCGTCATGTCGCGCGGGGACTGGTCCGCTAAGGTCATGCCGGGCCGGAGGCCCGCGTGCACGACGACCGCGTCGACGCCGGGCAGCGTGAGCGTGTGCGGCAACTGTCGCAGCCAGGCCGCGTCCGCGGGCGTCATCCTCTCAACGTACGCGTGCTCGTCCGTTCGTACATCGACGCCGTCGTAGAGCCGCAGGCACTTGTCGTCGTGGTTGCCGCGCACCGCACATACATCATTCGCGCGGCAGTATCGTAAAACGTCGAGACTGCGGGGCCCCTTGTTCACGAGGTCGCCCACCAATACGAGCCGCGTCGTCGCATCGTCGATTTGTGCCGCGGTGAGCAGGTCTTTAAGCTCGTCGAGGCACCCGTGCACGTCGCCCACGACGAAGTAGCGGTCCGCCGGCGCCGCGGTCGCGTGGCGCGCCGCCTCCATTCGTTGAAAGCTCGCGCCGCGGGCGCCGAGGAGGCTGCTCAGGAGGGCACCCATTCGGCGCATGTTGGCTCCCACTTGCCTCGGTTTCGCTCGTTGCCTCGCACGCCAGCGGTGATTGGTTGCGGCGATGAGCCTCTCTCTCTTGCACTTACAGGACGCAGCCGACGACGACGTCTGAATCGGTTGAGCGGTTGACGGGTTTTCACGGGTTTTTGTACTTGGGCGTTTTTAAGACATCGAGCTCGTGCCTCTGCGCCCGGCAGTCACCAGTTTGACGTGTTTTTGTCCGCAGGCAGCTGTGCGGCCAAAACTCAGATGCATAACTTGCACGGAAGTGAGGCGTCATTGCAGGTCGGCACCGTGAAGCCCGCATACTAGAATACGTTTCTTCAAAAGAGCAACACATGGACGCCACCCTCAAGCAGTTCGGCCTGCCGGCCGTCGCAGGGTCGACGGCGGTGCTCTTCAGTCACCCGCTGGAACTCGTCAAGAGCCGCCTGCAGCTCGACAACGAGTTGCGCGCCCGGGGCGCCCCTTCGCGATATGCCGGCTGGTACGACTGCGTGCGCACGTCGTGGGCGCGGGGCGGCGCGCGGGACCTGTGGCGCGGCGTGCAGTTCGGCGTGGCGCGCGAGTTCGTGTTCAACAGCGCCCGCATCGGGAGCTTCGACGTCTTCCGGGTGGCGCTCGCCGACTACCCGCCGCTCCTCGCCGGTTTCGCCAGCGGCGCGCTTGGGGCCTGCGTGGCGAACCCCGTCGAGGTGCTCAAGGTCCGGGCGCAGGCGCTGGGCGGCCTCACGGGCCACCAGCACGTCGGCACCGCGGGCCTGGTCTCGACCCTGCGGCGCGTCGCGCGGGCCGAGGGCGCGCGGGCGCTCATTGGGACGGGCCTCTGCACCTCGACCGTGCGCGGCATGCTGGGGCCCGGCACGCAGCTGCCCGCCTACTACGAGCTGAAGCGGCGGTGCCGGCGGGCCGGGTTCGAGGGGCCCCTCGTCCACGGGCTCTGCTCGGCGGCGTCGGCGGCCGCGTCCGTCGTCTTCTGCAACCCCGCGGACGTCGTGCGGACGCGCCTCTACAACCAGCCGCCGGGCAAGGCGCGGTACCGGCACGCCGGCGACGCGGTCGCCAAGATCCTCGCGACCGAGGGTCCCCGGGGCTTCTACAAGGGCGCGCTGTCGCACTACGCGCGCCTCGGGCCGCACCTGGTCCTCGTGTTCCTCGTCCTCGAGCGCCTGCGGCTCGCCGTCTAAGTTGTAGTTTGTGCTTAGACCTCGACGACGGGGTCCGCGCCGAAGGGGTCGCCCGCGCCGCCGCCGAAGGGGGCGCCTCCGCCGGATGGCGCGGAGCGCTGGCTCTGGTAGTCGTAGGCCTGGCGCGCGGCACTTCGGCGGCGGCGCGCCTCGAGCTCGCCGAAGAAGGCGCCGAGCTCCTCGTAGAGGCACCGCGCGGCGGGGGGCTGGGCCACGCGCCCGCGCAGCACGTCCGCGGGCGCCACCTTCTTGCCGTAGAACTTAAGGTTGACGTCGTCGCGCACGCGCAGGTTGGCGCCGTTCAGGGAAATGCCCCCGTAGAAGCCGCGCGTCTGGGAATAGGTCGTCTGGGTCGTGGCCGACGCATCCGAAGCGCCCAGTAATTCGCCGGAAGCACTGCGCCCCAGCGGCCCCAAAGCAAGAGAAGCATCAACGCCCAAGGAGATCTTCGTCGTGTGCGCGTCCGCGAGCTCTGTGAGAGCCGTGTCATCTAATGCAGTCACAGTATCAGATATCCCAATGCCGAACATGGCCCCGAAGCTCAGGCCCAACGTACCGACGGCGCACGGCGCGCCCCAGGACCCGTCCGGTAATTTCGCCACCACCAAGCCGGTGCCCACCCGCAGCCCGCCGATCATGGCCATCTTGGCGATGGTCAGGAACAAGAGCCCGCGCGCCCCGCTCAACTGGTCGTGGAACACCTGGGCATCCTTCTCCCAGAAGTTCGCGTTGTCGCCCAGTAGGTTTCTCAATGTAATTCCTGCCTTCCGGACCTCCCCACCAAGAGTGAAGCGTAACGGGGAGTTCAAATAGCGCGTAGAAGCATCGTCGTCAATCCTATTCGCTTTGTGCTGGTTCGAGTTCTCGTCGATCCACGTCTGTTGGAACGGCTGCAATATGCCGGAGCACGCGCCGCAGACCTTCTGGGGGTCCCGCGTCGCGTAGCCGCAGAGGCCCTCCCACTGCGGCGGCATGAGCGCCGCGCGACTCGTGCACGCGTAGCAGAAGATGCCGCCGCAGTAGCGGCAGTGGTGCCGCCGCGCGAAGGTCTCGAAGCGCGCGCGGCAGGTAGGGCACGCGTCGCACGCCGCGTCGGGCTGCCAGGCCGGCGGCCGGTCCCGGACCGGGGTCTCGGGGATGCTCGCGCGGTGTCCTACCGCGCCGTCGTCCCGTGGGCGGGCGCGGCGCGGGAAGTCGTCCGTTGCCGTCCTGTCGCCGCGGCGCGGGAAGTCCGCCGCGCTGTCGCGGCGGCGCGGGAAGTCGTCGCGCGCCGCGCCGGCCGCGGGCGCGAAGTCGTCGAAGCCGCCGGCGTCGAAGTTGGACATTTTTGTGCAGGCTGGTCTTTCCGTTAAGAGTGTAGCGTGCGTGGGCGCGCGCTCGGAGTGCTCTTTACGGAGTGCTCTTTACTGGTGTAGGAACGAGCTTTTTCTTTTTAGCGGGTCGTCGCAAGAGGAGTGCAAGGCCGGCCAGTGCAGTAGCTACTGTACTGTCCGTGCGTGCGAGAAACTTAAAGGCCAGCAGCGTGCGGCGTTACGATCGTGCCGCTCCTCCTTGCCTTCGCAACCCGCACGTATTTTTAGCGTGCGGGTTTCTCGACGCGGGTTTTACTCGGCGCTTAAGACGCCGACCCGCACGAGGCACAACCGCACGGCAGCAACGCCTGCACCCTGCACGGAGCGCTCCGCTGCCGCCGCTCGCCCACGCGCCGCCGCCGCGCCGAGCAGGCCCGCCGCCGCGCAGCACCGCGCCATGGCCACGGGCTTCAGCGCCTGCGAGGCCGAGCACTGCAACGCGGGCTACGACGAGCTCCTCACGAACATCAGCCCCTACGCCTGGGCCTACGCGGGCATCGCCTTAGGTTTGGGCTTGTCTGTCGTGGGCGCGGCCTGGGGCATTTGGCTCACGGGCTCCAGTTTGGTGGGCGCGGCGGTCAAGGCGCCCCGGATCCGCTCCAAGAACCTCATCTCGGTCATCTTCTGCGAGGCCACGGCCATTTACGGTGTGATTCTTGCGATATTGCTCCTCTCGAAGATCGGCGACGGCGCCGAGGGCATCAAAGGCACCTTACCGGAGCAGTGGAACTACAACCAGTGGTACTTCGCGGGCTACGCGTTGTTTGCTAGTGGATTGGGTGTCGGACTCACGAACGTAGCTTCTGGAATCAGCGTGGGCGTCGCGGGTTCCGCTTGTGCTTTAGCCGACGCCCAGGACGGCTCGCTCTTCGTCAAGGTCCTCATCGTGGAGATCTTCGCCTCGGCCCTGGGCATCTTCGGCATCATCGTGGGCATCATCCAGTCGAACGACGCCGAGTTCCCCTCGACCTAGGTCGTCTAAGAGCACTTGTGAGTTATCGTGGCGTCGTCGGGGAGGACGGGGAGGTTCGGTGTGGCGGTGCTGGGGGACTATAGCTAGTGGGATTCGTTGCGCGGGTTTTGCGCAGGTATCGTTTGTTCCAGCAAATTGGCCAAGTTCTCCTCGTTTGTTCGATCCCGGGCAGCCCGGACGCCGTCGGATTGGTGCCCCAGTTTCGCCTCCGGCACCACACCGCGGCCGACGCCGCTACCCCACCCGGCGCGCATGGCGCAGAAGCGGGTTTCGATGCCAAGCCCACCGCAAGCGCAAAGGTTCCGTCCCGTCGCGCACACGCCGGGGCAGATCGCCGCCGCCGGCGCATTCATGCGCGCATGGCACGCAAAAACGCCGGCACCTACTGCGCCCAACGACCACACCGCACTGCACGGCTCTACGGACGACCGCTGCGACCGCGGCACGCCGTCGCGGCGCGTGCTCTTCGTGGCGGAGACCTTCTCCGAGACGGAGAGCTCGCCGGGCGCGGAGAGCGCGTCGTGCCCGCCGCCCGCGCCGCCCCGGTCGCGGAGGAGGCGGCTCCTTGCGGCGCTGGCCGGCGCCTTTGTGGTGGGCCGCGCCTGCTTCATGACGGGCGCCGCCCCGGCGCGGGCGCGACGGAGGCCACTGTTCGCAGCGGACGCGTCGCGTTGGTTCGCGACGGCGACGCGAGATTTTTCCTACCGGTGCGCGGCGTAGGCCGCGACTCGTAAAAATCTGGTTCCCAAGAGACACGCCACCAAAACGACGCATGCGTGTCCGCTGCTTGTCTGTCGGTTGACTTCCGCCACTCGGGGATCGTAGATCGTGCGCGTCCGAGTCGCGCCCGCCGCCACCGAGGGGAACCGAGCGCGTCCGCGCGCCGCCACGCGCCGGGCAGGTTCCTGAACGCTCCGTCGTGCCGTCGCCCACCTCATCGCTCGCTCCCAAATATCTGGAGAAAACCCGTGCAAGGTGGCTAGCCCGAGCAGCTCAGCCCGAGCTCGAGTTCGGCAGCTCTCGGCATCTGTCCAGCGCATATCGTCGCGCCAGCATTGATGGTCTTCTTCGCGGTGCCCGGTCGCCTGCGCAAGCTCACGGCCTCGGCGACGGGCCTCGTCGCGTTCTACTGCGTCTTCCACGCGGACTACGGCGCCCGCCCGCACGCCTTCAGCTGGCTGCAGGCCTACTACCGGCACCAGGTCGTCCAGCCCCTCCAGCGGCAGTACGCGAAGTTGACCGCGCCGGAGCCACCGAGCCCGTAGCGGACGGTCCGCGACCTTCGTAGAGATGCCCCGGCCGGACATGGTCGCCGTGCTCGGCGACGGCGCGCCAGCTAGGGGCCCCGCGCGCAAGGCGCTGCGCGACCTGCGGTGGCGGCAGCGCCAGACGGGCCGGGCCACGTACGTCTTATCCCTGGACGCGGCCACGACGCTGGACCTCGGGCAGAATGTCCGTGGGGAGGTGGACGGCACGGGCACCGGCGGCACGGTCTGGCCGGCGGCCCACGCGCTCGCGCGCTACCTCGCCCGGCGCCAAATGCCCGCGGGGTGGACTTGTTTGGACCTGGGCTGCGGCACGGGCGTCGCAGGCCTCGCGGCGGCGGCGCTCGGCGCAAAGGTCGTGGCGCTCACGGACTTGCCCGGCGCCCTGGCCGGCGCGCGGGGGAACGTCCTCAAAAACGCCCGGGCGCTGGGCGGCGCGACTGTAGAAGTGTGCGAGCTGGACTGGGCGGCGCCCGGAGCGTCGCGGGCCTTCGCCGCCCTGCCGAGCGGAACTGCGTGCTTCGACGTCGTCCTCGCGGCGGAGTGCGTCCTGCCCAAGCTCTACCCCCTCGAGCCGCTCGTCGCGTGCTTGGGCGCGGTGGTGGGCCCGTCGACCGAGGCGCTGGTCGCGGTGGAGCTGCGGACCTGGCACGAGTTCGACCCCAAGCGAAGGTTCTGGGACCTGTGTGCTGAGCGGGGCCTGCGCGTGGACGCGATCCCACAGGGTGACCTCGACCCGGCCTTCGTCGCGGACGACTTGGAAATCTGGCGCGTGCGGCGCGGGCCGGCGCGCGTTACGGGAGAGGGCATCGTCTGTGCGCGGTGGGACGCGGCCGCGGTGCATTTGGAGATAACCGTGGCGAGCGGCACCTACTCCCTGGAAACGGCGGAGAAGAGCACCGTCTGCGGCCGCACGTGGCCGGCCGCGCTCGCGGCCTGCCGCGCTATGTCACAAGGCCTCTGGCCCATGAAACCCAAGGCGCGCGTGCTCGAGCTCGGGGCGGGATGTGGTGTTGTGGCGACGTACCTGGCGCGCCGGGGGTGCGCCGTCACGGCGACCGATAGGGCCACAAGCCTCCCGGGGCTCACGGCGACGCTCCTAGCCAACGGCGTCCGCGACCAAGTGGAGGTGCGGGCCCTGGACTGGGCCGCGGCGCCGGCGTCCCTCGCGCCGTTCCTCGGGGACGCCTACGACGTCATTCTGCTGTGCGACTGCGCCTACGACGCCAGTCTCATGCCCGACCTCGCGCGGACGCTCGCGGCGCTCTGCTACGCTTTTCCGGAAGCGCACGTCCTGGTCGCGAACGAGCCGCGGACCGCCCTGGACGCGTTTCTGCGGTGCCTGGGGCGCTTCCCGTGGTGCCCGTTATTGGTCCCGCAGCTGGACGCCTTGCCAGGCCTCTGGCGCGTGGACTGCCTCCCGCCGCACCGGCAGCCGTGCGCCGCCGTCGCGCTCTACGAGGGTAACACAACTTAGGCTAGGCCTCCCCCGATGTCGACGCGCGACGCGACGTGCCATTACGCGTGGCGCGCCGCTCTCTACGAGGGTAACACAACTTAGGCCTCCCCCCAGTCGATGTCGACGCGCGTGACGCGCGGCTGCTCCGCGAGGAGCGTGCGCGTGACGTTCGCCTTGGACGGCTGCTCGCCCTCGGGCGCCTCGTTGTTCACGTAGTAGCCGATGCGGAGGAACTCCTGCTGTTTATAGGCGCAGCAGACCAGCACGACCGTCACGCCGAGCAGGTCGCCGGCGGGGATGCGGGCCGGGTCCGGCGCGTCGGCGCTTAAAACGAAGCGCGAGGTGCCCGCCGGCACGGGGCCCACCTCGACGTCCGCGAGCGTCTGGTCCATGTCGCTGTTGTCCGCCGAGCCCACGTAGACGACGGACCACTCGAGGTCGCCGGGCAGGGCCCGCGTGCTCTCGAAGGTGATCTCAAAATCTAAGGCGTCGCCGAAGGCGGCCGGGTTCTTGAGCAGCGCGACGTTCACCACCGAGACGGGGCTCGGCTGCGTCTGCCGCACGGGGGCCGGCGGCGGCTCGTGGGAGGCCGCGCCGCCGTCCATGTCTTGGTCCACCATCTCGGCCATGCCTCGCGGCACGGGGGCGGCGGGCTCGCGTGACTCGCGACGCAGCGCGGGCTGCGGCGTGGGTAGAGCACGCGGCCGGCGGGGCGGCGGGCTTGAGCGACGCGCGACGCAGCGCGGCTGGGTCGATATGTCGGCGTGCCACGAACCGTAAAGCACGTTGCAGAGCTTGTGCAGAGACGACTTTCAAACTTTGCCAATGCGCTCGCGAGCGGGTTTCAAATGACAACCCGCACGTTATCATTTTACGCGGGTATTCTCATCCCGCGGTGCTATAGACATCGGTTACGGGCGTTTCAAAACAATACGGCCTCTGGCAAGCTGCCACTAAGACACAGCACGCACGCACGCACGCACACAAGCTCGGCTGCAAGCAGTGCTCCCATATAAGGGCCGGCTCCTGCTTGCGTTGTAGCGCGACGATTGGTGTGATCTAGTTGTGCGGGCAGGGAGAGCATTCAGATGTCGGCGGCACAAGACACATAGATCACAAGAACGCACAGCGATGGAGTGCTTTGGCATCTCGTGCTTCGACCCCGCGGCGGACGAGGCGGAACTGTTCGCCGCCGCGCCGGAGAGCAAGAAAAAGATGGGCCGCAAGCCACGACAGCGCCGCAGCGAGGCGGATGTCGCAGCGCTGCGCGCTGCACGCGCCGAGCGAAAAACGCAAAGCGACGACGTTGCGGGGAGGGCGGCCGCGGACGAAGACAACTTCGAGCCGGACCTCTTCCTCAACGAGGACTACGCGGCGCGGTCGTTCGAGCTCGGCGGCGGCGCGCAGGCGTGCCTCTGCCTCGAGAGCGCCTCGACGGACCACGACCTCACGGGCCAGGTGGTCTGGCCCGTCTCCGTCGTGCTGGCGCGCTTCGTGGCAAGTCGGGGGGCCGCGCTGGCGGGGAAGCGGGTGGTCGAGCTCGGCGCGGGCACGGGCCTGGCCGGCCTCGCCGCCGCGCGGGCCGGGGCGGCCCGCGTGACGCTGACGGACGGCTCGGACGTCGTCCTGCGCCTCCTCGCGCGGAGTCTCGCGACGCCTGCCGTGGCCCGGACCCTGCGCGCGCCCGCCGCGAGCCAAAAACTGCTCTGGGGCGACCGGCGCTCCTTCGAGGACTTGGGCGGCTGCGACGTCGTGCTGGGCGCGGACGTGGTCTGCTGGCCGCGCGCCGTGGAGCCGCTCCTGCAGACCGTGCGCGCGCTGCTGCGGGGGGCGGCCGGCGGCGTGTTCTTCTGCGGCTTCGTGAGCCGGAGCCAGGCGACGGAGCGGCTCTTCTTCGCCACGAGCGAGAAATTCGGCTTCGCGATCCGGGAACACCCGCTCACGGACTTCCTGCCGGACCCCGCCCCGGAGGACTGCCGGTCGACCCTGGCGCTGCGCGTGCTGGAGCTCCGGCTCCGCGACGACGCGGAAACTGCGACCGACGTGTTCCAGTCGGACGATCCGCGGCACGCCGACGCGACGGGCGACCTCGCGTGCTGAGGCTGGGCATTGTTCTCCTTCGTCCGTGCTCTATTTGTTATTTATTTATTTATTTATCCCGCCCCCGCCGCCGGCCGCGCCCCCACCCCCCGGTCAGTATCCGTCAGTAAAACCCGTTTTAGGACGGGTTTTTACGCGTCTCGGACCGTGGCCAGAGCCATTGTGGCTGCACAAATGCCAGGAGGCAGCGACCGACATGGCAAAGAATGGGTAAGGAAGACTGGGAGCTGGAGGCCGCGCTGCAGCGGCTCGCGCCGTTCGATAGTAACCAGGCAAAGTTTGAGCTCGAGCAGTACAGCACCAGCGGCGAGCTTGCGGCGGCTATCGTTCGCCACGTGGCAGATGACGTGCAGGGTAAGCGCGTCCTGGACTTGGGGTGTGGCACCGGTATCCTGAGCTGTGCATGCGCAATGGCGGGCGCGGATTACGTGGTCGGCGTGGACTGCGACGACGACGCGCTCGACCTCGCGCGGGCGAACGTCCTTTCGTGCGACGTCGACCACGTCGTCGATCTGGTGCGGGCGCGTATCGGGACCGCGCGCCTCCCCGTCCGGGCGGGGTTCGATACGTGCGTGATGAACCCGCCCTTCGGCACGCGCGTCGCGGGCATCGATGCCGCCTTCGTGCAGGCCGCGCTTGCGATGTGCGACACGGTCTACTCGCTGCACAAGACCTCGACGCGCGCCTTCCTGCTGCGACAGGCCCCAGCCTGGGGCGCATCCGCCGACGTCGTCGCCGAGCTGCGCTTCGACCTGCCGCGAACGTACGCGTTCCACGCCGAGCGGTCGCGAGACGTGGAGGTCGACCTCGTGCGATTCCGAAAAGATGACGCGGGCGTGCCGCCGCCGCCGCCCGAACCGCCGA
>Ga0302122_10002795_pt1 | contig 10704 bp, 8 predicted proteins | sample CB21_SCM_MG_FD_203115 | JGI IMG/M metagenome (GOLD analysis project Ga0302122, IMG submission 203115) | Marine microbial communities from Western Arctic Ocean, Canada - CB21_SCM | ecosystem: Environmental > Aquatic > Marine > Oceanic | place: Canada: Western Arctic Ocean | collected 2017-09-28
GCTGTCCATCGGCGTTTTAGATCAACCAATCGACTTTGTTCGCGAGGATGTGGCGCTGTATGCCGGTCTGGGTTACGCCTACATCCTTTTGATGATTTTTCCAATCTATAACGTTGTGGAGAGTCTGGACAAGAACCAGATAGAAGCCGCCAGGGATTTGGGAGCATCCTGGGCCAGAATTCACCGTCGGGTAGTGATCCCATTTGCCAAACCAGGAATTAGCTCGGGCTGTACGATGGTATTCATGTTGTCGGCCGGTGCGTTGGCAGCGCCCCAGATCCTTGGAGGTCCCAGCAGTCTGTGGTTTACGCAGATTATCTACCAGTGGTTCAATACCGGTAGCAACTGGCCGCGTGGCTCAGCCTACGCCATTGTCTTAATGCTCTCCTGTGTCCTGCTGGTGCTCGCAATCATGCGGATATTTAAAGTCAAGATTGGAGAGATTGGCCGATGACATCGGCAGGTATGCTGCGCCTGGCAGTAGGTTTTTATATTCTGCTGTTCTTTACCTACCTGTTTGGCCCATTGATTGTTATGTCGTTTACGGCTTTCAACAGTTCCGAGTTTCCCTCGATCTCTCCGTGGAACTGCGTTACCTCAGAATGGTTCCCAGTGCTATTCAAAGATCAGCACTTAATGGGGGGACTGCGAAGCAGTTTATTAGTTGGCATCGGTGTCGTCCTGCTGGCTGTTCCCATTGGGCTGGCAGCGTCACTGCTGATAACGCAGTTGCAAAGACGTGCACGTTCCATTGTTTATACCATCGCGATATCACCTATCCTGGTGCCGGGTGTTGTTCTGGGTATCTCGACTCTGGTGTTTTGGGAGCGGATAGACCGCGTGGTTCTGGGTGTAGAAGATAGCTTTTTTTACGATGGTTATTTCATGACTATCATCGGCCAGTCCACGTTTATTGCCGCTTATGCTATGTTGGTGTTTTTGGCGCGCCTGCAACGCTTTGACCGAGGCCTTGAAGAAGCAGCGCTTGACTTAGGGGCCACCCACACTCAGGTTTTTCGAAAAATTTTACTGCCTTTTCTTAAGCCCGCCATTGCCTCGGCTGCGGTGCTTGCATTTTTGGCCTCGTTCGAGAACTACAATACAACCGTATTCACAATTGTTTCAAAAAGCACTCTAACAACGGTCTTAGCCAGCAAGGTCCGCTACGGAATCAATCCATCGATCAGCGCGCTGGCTGTCATTATTATTGGCCTTACTCTGGTTGGGGCAGTGATTCACGAATACCTGCGGCGAAAAGAAACCGCGAAAACCGAGGCACTTGCGGCAGAGGGTTTGCCAGCCCTAACTCGTTCGCGCTCGGGTAACCGTGTACTGCGGGTTCCTGTGGGCGCCTTGGCCAGCCTTATTTTTGTCGCAATGTTGGCAACGGCGTGGATTGCTCGTGATTATGATGTTGCGCAGTGCAAGGTACAGGTGACCGAAGAGAACCGTAAGAAGTTTGATGCTCTAAAACAGCAACGCCTCGCCGAGGCAAAGGCCAAACGGGAAGCGAACCGCCAGGATGCTGATGTTGCTGTCGAGACCAACCAGGCCGGTCGCCAGTACCAGAATATTTTTGCACCCACAAACCTTGGCAGCCAGATTGATTCAACTGAGCCATCTGAATCGGACTCTGATGCGACAAGCGCTGTCGAGACCAACCAGGCCGGTCGTCAGTACCAGAATATTTTTGCCCCTACCAATTTAGACGGGCAGGTAGATTCAGAGACTAAGGATCAGTGATGGAGCTTCTATTGTCAGTGATTCATGTCCCGGTTGGCCATAAACGCACAGCTAATTGGTAACGCCAGGAATCCTCAGTCAAACATATGAGCAAAATTAGAACAACCTGCATAGGTGCTTACCCTAAGCCTGAATTTGTTGAACTGCCTGATTGGTTTACGGTCGCCGAAGGCCCTGATACTGGGGACCCTACCCAGAGTTGGAGCGAGGCTATGGCAGCCATGGGGGGAAATGTCGAAGATATTCTCACCCGTGGCGTAGCCCAGGTAATAGCCGATCAGGAATCAGCCGGTATTGATATACCCACAGACGGCGAAATACCTCGAGAAAATTATATTCACTACCATTGCCGGTATTTAGATGGTATCGATTTTTCCCATCTCACAGAAAAGTCGTTGCGCAATGGTGCCTACGTTGCGCGCCTACCCACCATCACCAAACGGGTGAGTGCCCGTGAACCGTTTCTGGTGCATGATTGGCGGCGTGCTCAGGAATTGACAGATAGGCCAGTGAAGATGACCATGCCTGGGCCGATGACTATCGGTGATACTACCGCTGATAGTTTCTATGATGATCCCGGGCGTCGAGGCGCTGATCTCGCTGATGCCCTCAACGTCGAAGTATTGAACTTGGCCGAAGCGGGTTGTCGCCATATCCAGATTGACGAACCTCTTTTTGCCCGTAAACCTGGCCCCGCTCTGGATTATGGGTTCGAAAATCTTGAACGCGCTTTTTACAAGTGTCCCAAGAATGTGATTCGAACTGTGCACATGTGTTGCGGTTATCCCGATCGCCTGGATAACTCCGATTACCCCAAGGCTGATCCACACAGTTACACCGAACTGGCGGGAGCTATCGAGGATTCCTCAATCGACTCGGTGTCGCTCGAGGATGCGCATCGACACAATGATTTAGGGTTATTGGAAAAATTTAACAACACCTCAGTAATCCTGGGTGTTGTGACTGTCGCAAAAAGCACTGTAGAGTCGGTTGAGGAAATTCGAGGTAGATTGCAGCTAGCCCTGGCGCATATCGATCCAGAACGGTTACTGGCAGCTCCAGATTGTGGACTTGGCCTGTTGGGTCGTGAGTTGGCACGGGCAAAACTGACAAACCTGTGCGAGGCCTCACGGAGCCTTCGGTGAGATTCTGGAGTTTGGGGTATAGGCTCATGACTCGATAACGCAAACTGGAGTTCGATCGGGACAGGCTTTGAAACTGAATACCACAACCCGGGCGCTGGCCTGCCTTTTGGCCGCACTCTTTTTGGTTGGTTGTTCCGAGGATATATCTGAATCAACCAAAGTAGTTGTTGCAAACCCAAAAGAAGTCAGCCAGCAAAGTCAGGAAGGCCAAGCGTCAGATAACCCAGCCTTTGATTTGCGCATGCAATTGGAACTGGCTCCAGCAGAATTATCTCAGCCCGTAACGCAAAACCAGAACTTGGAAGCGTCACCCCCTTCAGATTCTCTTCTGGAAAGGGCGCAACGCAGTGTTTTTGGCGACCTCGACAGCATTCGCAAGAGGCGCTTTTTGCGGGTTTTGGTTACTTATAGTAGGACGAATTTCTTTTTTCATCAGGGAATGCCGCGTGGATTTGAGTATGACCTGATGATGGAGTATGAAAAACACCTCAATCGCGGCATCGATTCTCCTGATCAGAAGGTCAAACTGGTTTTTATTCCAGTGAGGTTTGACCGCTTGCTGGATGACTTGAATGCCGGGCGGGGCGACATCGCGGCGGCTGGGTTAACTGTAACGCCCGAGAGATCCCGCAGCGTGGTATTTGCCGATCCTTATATAAAGAATGTGGATGAAGTCATGGTAGGGCGTAGCAATGGTGAGGCCCTCACGTCGTTGTTAGATCTCTCAGCTAAGCAAGTAGTGGTAAGGAAAGGTTCCAGTTATGTCTCCCATCTTAGATCTGTGAATAGGTTTTTAGAGGGCAAATCACTTCCTGCGGTGCAGATCATTGAGGCCGCCAAGGAGTTAGCTACCGAAGATATTCTCGAACTTGTCCATTCAGGCGTTGTCGATTTGACCGTTGCTGATAAGCATATCGCCCAGGCATGGTCAAAGTTGCTGCCCGATATAAAAGTTCACTCCGATGTGGCCATTAATACGGATGGCAAGATCGCCTGGGCGGTTCGGCCAGATAGCCCCAAGTTGCTGGCCAGTCTAAATAAATTTGTCAAAGAAAATCGCAAGGGCTCACTGCTGGGAAATATTCTATTTACACGTTATTACAAGAAAAATCGTTGGATTACGAATCCGCTATCGCAGGCAGATGGCCAGCGGCTAAAAGAACTACGGAGATTGTTCGAACGGTACGGGGCGAAGTACCATATTGATTGGCTCAAGCTTGTTGCCCAGGGCTACCAGGAATCCAGGTTGAACCAGGCTATGCGAAGTTCAGCCGGAGCTGTTGGCATCATGCAGTTACTGCCAAGTACTGCCGCTGATAAGAATGTAGGAATCGCCAATATCGAGACCGTTGAAAACAATATTCATGCGGGCGCTAAATATATGGCTTTCCTGCGCCACCGTTACTTTGATAAAGAGGAAATATCCACTGCTGCAAGGATGGATTTTTCTTGGGCTTCGTATAATGCGGGGCCTAATCGTATTCGCCGGTTGCGCAAACTATCTGCTGAGCGCGGGTTTGATCCGAACATCTGGTTTGGCAATGTGGAGGTGCTGGCAGCCGAGAAGATCGGACGTGAAACAGTTGATTATGTGCGCAATATCAACAAGTATTTCATTGCCTACAAGCTGTATTTCGAAAGCCGGCTCGAATCTGATCCGGCGAGTTGACTTAATTACGGGTTTTCATTTTCCCAAGGAGACTTCACCGGCATGAAGTCCTGATTAATATCGACTCTGTCGTTATGTCCAAAAATACCCTCGATCCGGAAAGTGAGTCGGAAAGTGGGTTCGTGATCGTACTCGTCGGGAAAATGAATTGCGGGCTCGATCTCCCAGAAAAGCCACTCTTTGCTGGTCATGCGCCGGTAACGGGCTTTGAAGACCGCGTCGTGCAGCGTGAACTGCGGTTTATCGCGAAGGTAGATCTCAGCATCGTAGGCGATGACCTCTGATTTGGATCGACGCAGTTTCTCGTACAGGCTGAAATACTGATCAAAACACCAACCACCATCGCACTGATCTGGATTTTTTTCATACCAGCGCAATACTGAGGTCGGGCGAAAAAACAAATGCGAGCTTAAGGTGCGGTCGAAACTTGCTTCGCCACGGTATTCAAACTTGCTTTTAGTGAAGTAGTAGAACGAATTGCTGACCTGGGGAACCCAGGGGCTTTTGGTCAGAAAGGTTTTTCTATGGCGAATGCGGCCATAGGGTTGGTAGTCGCCATCACGCCGCCTTATGCCGATGTCATAGCGAAGTCGTTGCCAAGGCTTGCCTGCCCGTGGCTTGAATTGCAGGCTGATATTTTGTTGTTTGTCATCTATGTCATCCACCCGGGTTTCATCTTCGTCGTCACCCAGCATTAAGTGCAACCGGTTTTCGACGCTGGGCAGAGATATTTTTGCGCGTATGCCGGGACTGACTTTGACGCCTTCATTGCCATCGTAGCGAAAACGGACAAATATACGAAGACGGGTTTTCTGAGCTGATTCGTCTGCATACTCATTACCAAAAAAGCCATCAATCTGGCCGGCGGTATCAGTCACCCATTCGGACCATTTTGTATGGGCCTCCTCGATGCGATCTACGTCGTCCGTGTCCTCTGCCAAGGCTGCGGTGCTTAGGCACAAAAGAGTGAATATTGTGAAAAATCTCATTGCTTAGATCATCCAGAATAATAAACGTTGTAGATAAAGAGGCCTTATCGGCTAATGAGTACGGTTCGCTAGTTTGTCAAAAAGGACAACAAAGAGGCTTAATCAATATCGACAAGCCACGCGCTGTCGATATTGCAAAACCCAAAGTGACGAGACGTGATCTGGTTATTCATCGTGGTATCGAGGTTGAGCCTACGGCAGGCGGGATTATTTTTAGTGTAGTTGTCAGTCATTGTCCAGGTGCTGCGAACTTTCGCATCGGTACTTTGCCACTACACCGGAGTATCCAGTGCAATCGAATTCAGAGTCTCATTAATCTCAACCAGAAGAGAGTCAAGGTCGTCGGTTGTTAATATGCCCAGCGGGGTGTTTTTAAGAAAAATTGTATTTTGTGAAAAACCGACGGCGGGTATGAGGGCCAGGATCGCGGCAAGGAAGAGAAATGATAGTCCGCGTGGGCAATTCATCCGCGATCTTGCTCATTGGCATTGTCCTCAGAATCTAAAGCCTCTACTGCAGCTCCAGCTACTGCGAGTTTGGAAGTCACTGCCTCCACCACTACCCGTTTGGGCGCGAACTGAATACCGGCGTCAGCGAATGCTTCTTGTATCTTGGCGTAGGCTACCCGCCGCAGTGCCCACTGGTTACCTGGCTTGGCAGAGAATTTGCAGCGTATAACAAAAGCCGAATCATCCATTCTGTTCACGCCCTGTGATTTCAGCCCATCCAGGAACTGAGACCCATGTTCCGGATCATTCAGAAGTTCCTTGCCAACTTTCTTGATCAGTTTTCGAACTTTCTCGACGTCTTGTTCAAAGTGCACCCGCAGTTCGAACTTCATGATTACCCAGTCGCGACTGAAATTGGTCAGGGTGCTGACCGTGCTGTAAGGGATGGTGTGGATCGGCCCATTATGATGTCGTAACTGCATGGAGCGAATTGAGATTTTCTCAACTGTGCCTGTGCTGCCGCCTACGTCAATATATTCCCCCTTGCGAAAGGCATCATCAATTAGGAAAAACACCCCTGAGATAATATCTGCAACCAGGGTTTGCGCACCAAAGCCAATTGCGAGCCCGATAACGCTTGCCGCGGCTATCAGTGGTCCGATGTTAACGCCCAGGCTTGCCAGTATGGCCATGACGGCGACCACACAAATGGTCACGAATAGGAAACCACGCAAGAGTGGCAGTACTGTAGCGGCCCGTGACAGACCCTGTCCGCCAGGGTCACTGCCAGCGTGGGCGTCACCTTCTTCGGCATCATCCGCTGTTTCATCCACTTGCGCGGAGGAAATCCAACGCTTGGCGGCGGCCCACAAGATGTACGCTAACGCAATCGTCACCAGTATCTGAGCCCCCATACCGGCTACCCTTTCGCCAAGACTGGAAGCGGTCAGTTTCACAATATCGATGTGCCAAATTTGCCCCAACGCGATAAGCGCCAGCAACAGAACCACGGCCCGGGCAGCCTGGACAATACCGTCCCTCGCCCCGCGTCGGCTTGTTTGCAGGTTTTCCAGTTCCGAGTCAGAGACACCCCATTCACGTATCAATGGGCCCATGGCACCGAGTATTAGCGGCAGGACCATCAGTAGCAGTAGCAGCGTCTTCAGTACCGAAGTCAGCGCGCCTTTTTCTTCCAACCCGATTGCACTGAACAGCGCGAACACAAATAGCAATAACACGGTTGTGGTGCCAATGATTGGCCAGATGGTGGTTAGCAGTTTGCGAACCCCCCCAGGCGGGTGCCCAGCCAGAAGCATGATGCTGACCGGCCGGCGTATAAGCCACATAACAGAAATAATCATGCCTATCAGGGTCATTCCGCCGACCAGGCTAACGGATTGCACCAGTGCTGGACCCTCAAAGGGCGAACTAATAGCGCCAAGATAGTTCTGAAAAAAATATAAAAACGATCCACCAATGAATATCCACGAGACCCGTGAGCTTAAAAGCTGGGAATCGACATCGTTCAGCGATGTAAGTCGGGAACTCGATCGGTGGGGAGAAAAAATGAAATTCACCAGTTGATTGAGTAGCCAGGCGAGCAGGATTGCGGCCAGTAGCCCCATCATGAGCAGTCGGTTGGGTTCGTGCCCGCCGTATACAAGCAAAAACGCGATGTATGCACCGAGTACAAAAACCACCGGAATAAAAAGGTCATAGATTAACAGCAGCAAGCGTCGACCCAGTCGCTGAGGAAAGTTGTTGCCCCCAACCATCGCCAGGGTCTCTGGGATACGCGCGGAAAGACGCTTAAACAGGTACTGAGCAGTCCAGCCAACCAGCAAGATGCCACCGAGGTAGGCGAACACAAGCCAGATATCTTTCTTATCCCTTCCCGGCGGCACCATGGCAGTGGCGATGACAGAGGGGATGCGAGCGATGTTTGGCGTTTGTTTTAGCTCTTTCAGTAAGCCAACACGAAACCGGTTTGTAATGGCGGTCAGTTCCTGGACCACTGAGTCTGTGGGTGTTTGTTGCTCCTTTTCAGTGCGGATCAATTGCCAGACGATAGAGCGAACCTGCTCATCAGTTAAGCGGGCCAGAAGATCTTCTCTTTCGGCGGCACTTAGATTCTGGTCAAGTATTGCTGATGGTGGAGGTATCTCGTTTGTATCCGCAGCATGAACCACTCCCAACAGCAGGGTGAGTAGCACGGTCGCGCTGATGATTTGCGTGATCAGAGTTTGATGCAAAAAATAGGGTTTCATGTGAAAGGGTAATAGTTAGAACCGGTTCAGTGAGGCTATTTTAGACTCCAAATGAGTTATTGTTCACGATAAGATGCTCAACGGGTTGAAAGTCGTATTTCAGTGAAAAGTTTTCGCTTTAAGCATGTCAGAGATGCATGCTAGAATATTTTTCGGGACGCGCATTTTGAGATTGATCCCGGGACCAATATGTAGGCTTGCAAAGAGAAGTTTTCATAACATTTCCGAAAAATAAATTAACGCTGTGGGAGAGGGTTGCAGTGTTTTATGCCAATAATAGGGATACAATAAGTTGTAAATTCAGCCAAGCGAACTGGAGCGTTTAGCTTAAACTAACTAGATAATGCTTAATGGCTGATGCTGGCATGACTTGCCGACAAAGAATAGTTTTCATCGAACAACTTATAAACCTGGATGCCAATATTATGAATACTCTGCGGCAAATACGTAATGTGATTTATTTTCTGGGAGCTGTTCTGGTACTTGCTATGCCTCGCGTCTGGGCAGAAGAGACAGCGACAGCGGATTTGGCCAAGGCGGCACAAAACCCACTAGCCTCGATGATCAGTCTGCCGTTTCAAATTAATACCAACACAAATGTCGGTCCGCTGGACGAAACACAGAACATTCTTAATATTCAACCCGTGTGGCCGATAGACTGGAGCGATAACTGGAACCTTATTACCCGTACGATTTTTCCGGTGGTATCTCAACCAGCGATGAGCGCTACGGGCTCTCGCAAGAGCGGTCTGGGCGATATCACCTTTACCGGGTTTTTTGCGCCCAAGGAAACTGAAAAGTGGATCTGGGGTGCCGGAGCTGCCGTATTGTTGCCCACCGGCGGTGACGGACTAACGGCAGATAAATGGGGTATAGGTCCCAGTATTGTGGCTCTGTCCATGGACGGTCCCTGGGTCTACGGCGGACTGGTGAGTAATGTCTGGTCCGTGGCTGGTTCTGGCGCCAGTGACATCAACCTTCTGACTTTGCAGCCCTTTATAAATTACAACCTGCCAGGGGGCGGCTATTTTACCAGCTCACCAGACATTAGTGCGAACTTCGAAGCAGACAGCAAAGAGCAGTGGACCGTGCCACTAGGCTTGGGTTATGGGAAGATCTTCAAGCTAGGCAACACACCGGTGAACGGGCAGATCAGCCTTTATCGCAATGTGAAACGGCCTACTAACGGCGCTGAATGGCAGCTGCGGGCCCAACTGCAGTTCATGTTTCCACGGTGAGTAAAGCTCGTTCTTTTATTGCCCTATCGGAAAAGATACAAAGCCCTCAAGGACAGACTGAATCTCTGCCACACTGAGGCCGCCTCGATCCTGTGGGTCCGAATAAATGCCGCACACTAGTGCGCTTACCTTGGGTTGGCTCGTACTGGTGATCTTGAGGGAGTAATTCAGGTTCAAAGGGCCGCCTTCGCGTGAGGCCAGGTGCAAAAAATGGGAAGGTGTAGTGGAGTGCATAGCGAGATTGAATTCTCGTTGGGCACTCATTTCATTTCGACGGTACTGTTTGGTGACGGTAAAGGTGTCCGGGGAGATCATAGTTGGGGAACTCATCTCAGAGCGTGGTCGACGCATGGCAAAGTAGCAGTAAGGAGCATAGGTTTGTTTAATGCGGTCCATGGTCTTGCCATCTTGAATAAAGATACGAGATTTTCCAGGACTAACCGAAAGTGGCTTAGACAGGGTGATTACTGTTCCCGGCGAAATCTTGAACGCACTGGCCCGGGAGTGTGATTTTGCGGCGAACGTAGGGCTGACGACTAAGGCCAAGACGTAAAATAGTATCGCGATAGTTGATTGCATGGAGGAGATTTTCTAAAATATTAAGGAACTAAACAATAACAAACGCATACCGTATTTACAAATTGAGAGTCAGGCTATTGGTCAATTAGGAGACATTTAATGAAACTGTTTATTAAGCTGGTTGGATTGTTATATTTTATAAGTTTGGCAGCAGCAGCTGAGCCACCAACACCAGGATTTAACAACCTTATTCCACCGGAGATTCTAACTCCGGATACCGTTGATACCCGCATCGGGACGTTGAAATTCTTTGACGGCATGCCAATGCCCGAGACGACTGCTTTGGTTTATGACCATCTCGACCTGATCAGAGGCGTCGAGGCATTTCTAAATTTCGTTCCTGCCGCATCGGTGGAAGGCTTACGGGAAGGCATGCAGAGCATCGGAATTGATTCAGCAAGCAAGTGCCTGATTTATAAGGATCTGATGGATTCTAATTCACTCTTTCTAACGGGCAATACCGATACGGTTTACGCGATCTGTTTGCTGGATCTGGAGCGTGACGGCCCCACAGTGATCGAAATGCCACCCGGCGCCGGCCCTGGCACGGTAAATGACGCGTTTTTTCGCTTTGTCATTGACACCGGCGCTCCTGGACCTGACCGCGGAAAAGGCGGCAAGTATC
>Ga0302122_10002796_pt1 | contig 10703 bp, 8 predicted proteins | sample CB21_SCM_MG_FD_203115 | JGI IMG/M metagenome (GOLD analysis project Ga0302122, IMG submission 203115) | Marine microbial communities from Western Arctic Ocean, Canada - CB21_SCM | ecosystem: Environmental > Aquatic > Marine > Oceanic | place: Canada: Western Arctic Ocean | collected 2017-09-28
CCAGATCCGCCTTGGGGCATCGCCAGTTCGGTCATTACAACATAACCCGGCAGATTCTGGTTCATGGAACCTAAGCCGTAGGTGGTCCAGGCGCCAAGAGCGGGATCGCTTCCGAGGCGGCTGCCGGTGTTCATGTGGAAAAGCGCTTCCGGGTGATTGACCGATTCGGCCTGGCACCCGCGGTAGTTGCAGAGCTCGTCCGCAACTTCCGGGTCGGCCATGTATTTCCACTGGTCGCACATGTCGATTCCGGATTGGCCGACTTGACGCGAACCAAAAGGGCTTCCTACGAAAAATTTGAATGGACCGTCTTTTTTGAGTTTGGACTCCGACTTGTGTAAACGTTGGAGTTCGGGCTTCGGGTCGAATGTATCCATGTGTCCAGGACCGCCTTCCATGAAAAGCATGATGACCGACTTGGCTTTAGCTGGCAGCATGGGAGCCTTGGGTGACAGCGGGCCGGAGGATAAGGATGAAGGATGAAGGCTTAAGGCTGAAGGATTGTCCTTGGCGAACATATCGGTCATCGCCAGAGAACCGAGAGATGCCGTTAGGCCGCACAGAAAATCGCGTCGCGAATGAGGGGTTGATATGGGACGAGAGCAAATGGGGTTTAAGGGTGAAGGCATAAGGCTTAGGGCTGAAGGGTTTGTTAGCGGTTGGACTCGGTTTCTTTGGCGTTCTTGATGCAAGTGGTCAGGATTTTTCCGAGTTCATCAGTTTCGGACTGTAATTCGGTCAGTTTGGACGAGGGAATAGTCCCGGATTCGGAGAGGAGTTCTAGCCAGTACGCAGTCTCCTCGAGTTCCTGTTGAGCTCCTCCGAGTTTGCTGACGAATTCGGCAGTAGATCTGGCTTTTGAGGCTTCTCGATAGTGGGCTCCATCGGACGTGCCAGAGCGCAGGATTTGTTTTCCGATGACCTGACCGACAGTCGATTTCGGCAAAGCCGAGTACATACGAATGATTCGCAACGAAAATTCTTTAGTTCTGATTTTCAAATCTTTCATGTCATTTTCAGCCTTCAGCCTTACCCCTTCAACCTTAGTAAACGTGAACGAATTCGTTGCTGTTGAAGAGGACTAGGCAGAGGTCTGCTAGGGCGCGGGTGTCCGCGTCTACGTCGGTTGCTTTTTTGTCGGAGACGTAGGTTTCGAAAGCAGGGAGAATTTCTTCGTATTCGAAAGGCTTTCCTGAAAATTCCTCTACTAACGAGCGGGTGATTTTCGTCGGATAGGTTGCGCCTACGGGCTTTTCTTTCTGGTGATAGCTCCGCATTTCTTCGACGTAGGCCAGCATGCGGCGATTTTCTTGCTTGGTCGGGCCTCGCGATAGGGCTAGCTCGAATGCTTTGCGAACGCGTTTGGAGAAGCTCCTTTCTTCTTTCATGAGCCTGTCTGCGAAAGCGATAGAGCGGTCGGTGACCATGTCGCTGTTGAGTAGGGTGAAGGCTTGCGGCGAGACGGATGCCGCGTCTCTGGCTTCGCACGAGTCGTTCGGATTTGGCAGATTGAAAATTTCCATGAACGGATCGGCTTGTCCACGTACTCGATAGGCGTAGACGCTTCTACGGTTTCGCTTTTCTGGCGTATCGAACGGTTGATGCGCTGGAGCAATCGAAAATTGAATCATGCGAGGTTGTAAAGCCACCTCCATGTTGATTTCCGGCATGACTGGAATACCACCCATTTCCGTATTCAACTCGCCTGTAATCTTCAGCATGCCATCTCTGAGCTCTTCTGCTGTAAGGCGGCGGGGCGGGTAGGATGCGAATAAGTCGTTGTTGGGATCCTTAGTTGCCAAATTTTTCCGATTGGGGTGAAGGCTTGATTGCTTGTAGGTATCCGAAAGCATGATCAGTCGGTGCATGCGCTTGATCTTCCAACCGCCGTCGATGAATTCTGAGGCGAGCCAATCTATTAGCCCTGGATGCGTTGGCTTGCCGCCTTTGGCTCCGAAGTTGTTTGGGTTGCCGGCAAGCGGTTTTCCGAAATGCTGTTGCCAAATACGGTTTACGTAAGAGCGGCTTGTGAGGGAATTGCTTGGGTCGGCGATCCATCTCGCGACGGATAGGCGTCTTCCGTCGAAGTCCTCTGGGATTACGTATGGATCGTCGCCAGCGCCTTCGACTGGGATTCCGAGAGCGCTTAAGACGCCAGGCGATACTTTGTCGCCGGGAGCTTTAAGCGAGCCGCCCATTAGGATGTAGTTTTCGATTGGCTCCTTTTTGTCGAGTTTGTCGCTGACTCGCAACTTACGAGCATTTACAGTGGCCGGTACTGGGCTATTGAATACGCTTTGAACCATGGGCTCGTAACGTTCTTTTCTTCGATTCCAAATCCAGTCGTCTTGTTCGCGAACTTTGAGTTCACCTTCGTCGACGTAGTCTAAACCAATGTCGCGGGGAGGTTTAACTTCGTCGTCCAGCTCTTTCCGGTCTGCGTGATTTATGTATTCGAGATCCCGTTCCGCAAACCATGCTTTCGCTGCTGTTTCACGTTTGTCTTTTAATCCGTTCATCTTGCTGGCGGCGTATTCGTGCAAGCGCTCGACCATTGCGCTACCCTCTTCAAAACCGTTGAGGTTCTCTTTCGGATGGAAAGCCGCTGGACGTTCTGCGAGTTGCGTTCCTGCAAAGGCAGAATAGAAGCGGTAGTAATCTTTGGTTGGCAAGGGATCGAATTTGTGATCGTGACATTTGAAACAACGCATGGTGGTCGACAAGAAAGTCTGTCCGACCGAGTTGATGATATCGTCGATATAGATCTGGCGGGCTTCGGGTTTCTCTACCATTACCGAGTCCCAAGGGCCCATGCGAAGATAGCCTGAAGCGACCATCCATTCGATTTCTTGTTTGGTGTAGTTCCCGTCGTTGTGAACGTTTGCGATGGTTTTTGGGTCGTCCTTGAGGCGGTCGGCCACGGACGCGCTGGCGAGCTCGTCACCGGCTACTTGTTCGACTATGAATTCGTTGTAAGGTTTGTCTTCGTTGAACGCTCGAATGACGTAATCGCGGTAACGCCATGCGTTGGAGCGTTCATAGTCGTTCGACATACCGCCTGTATCCGCGTAGCGGGCTACATCGAGCCAGTGCTGTCCCCAGCGTTCTCCGTAGCGGGGGCTATCGAGAAGTCCGTCGACGAGCGTGGCCCAGGCTTTGTCTGCATTGCGTTTGTATGCCTTTTGGAATTGGCTGACTTCTTCAGGAGTTGGAGGTAGTCCGGTTAAATCGAAAGTCGCCCTGCGTATCAAGGTGTTGGCATCTGCTCCCGGCGCAGGTTTGAATCCGGCGTTTTTCAGTTTTGCTCCTACGAACGCGTCGATGGGATTATCTGATTTTGTTCGGACGTCAGGCACGGCTGTTTTTTCGATCGGGATGAAGGCCCACATGTCTTCTGGCTTGTAGCGACGGTAAGTCCATTCGTCGGCAAGTCCGCCTGAGCTTTTAAAGAGCATGCCTTCTTCGTTGATTTCGATGTCGCGTTCCGTTAGTCGAATTTCGCGCATGCGATCGTCGTTTGGCCAGGGAGCTCCGTCGTTGATCCATTTTTCGACATCTGCGATTTGCTGTTCGGAAAGGCGATCGTTTTCCTTGGGCGGCATTTCGTAGTCGGGGTCGTCCCAGCGTACGGTCTCCATCATGAAGCTAAACTCGGCGTCTCCGGGGATGAGGACGTCGTCGAAACTTTCGCCGCCCTTTAGGAGGTCTTCGCGGGAAGTCAGAGTGAATTCACCCTTGAGCTCCTTGCCAGGCTCGCCGTGACACCCGAAGCACTTTTCGGAAAGCGTGGGTAATACCTTGAGCGTGAAATGACGTTCGTTGTCGGCTTGTTCGTCGGCGTTCGTTGTTGGAAGTAAGGTGGCAAGAACAATTAGAGCGGTTGCCAGGGATTTGGGTGAATCGAAAATCATTTTGAGGTTTGGCCGGTTCGTTCGTTTTGTTTTGGGAAATGGAGTCAGAGTTATTGGAATTGAAGCTGAGTAAATAGGTAGACGGGACAAGCGAAGCGTTGTTAGTAGTCATCGCTCGTTTTACTCGCTAGTTCCTTCTCCCGCTGAGCGGGATCAGGAAATCGATTCCAGCAGAGCAGAAAATAGGTTTTTAGAAGTAAGTATAAATTGATCTGATTGAAATGATTTTTTTGGATATGGGGTCCACACCGAATTCTCGGCGTAGCTACGTCGCGATAGCGGTTTGGGTCTTTTGGTTATGGTCTTCCTTTTTCGTAGAGTTCTCCGATTTCTTCGGCTTTTAGGGCTTCGTCGAAAATGGCGAATTCGTCGATGGCTCCGTTGAGGTTACGCAAGGCGAATTTCGGGTCGGCTCGGGTCGGTTCGTTCCAGTTGCCTATGGATGCGCTGCCGATTTTGACGGTTTCCACTACGAAGTGATCTGCTATCCGATCTTTGCTAATGACTTCTCCGTTTATGTAGTGGGTAGTCGTCTTTTCGTCGACATTGTAGACGGTTGCGATCTGGAACCACTTTCCGCTGAGCGAGGGGTCCCAGAATGAAGGGGAGTAGGCGATGTGCTTGTCGTTGCTCTTCCCGGGGACTCCGTCTTGTTTTTTAACTGAGAAGAAAAGACGCCCGTCGTTCATTATCTGCCAGTGCGGTTCGTTCAGTTCATGGCCATCCGTGAGGAAGAGGGAGTTGTACATGCGGTCGAGGCTATCAATCCGGGCCCAGCAATAAAACGTGAGAGAGCGATGTTCTCCGGGGATGGCGACGCGAACTCGGCTTCCGGTCGGACTGAAGTTTAGGGAGCCGGCGGATTGTTCCCATCGATCTGCGGCGTTTCGAGCGCTGACGATGGTTCCGTGTAAGTCGGATCCCGATACATCGATTAATTGACGGCCTGATGTGTCGCTACGGTTCATCGGGAAATAGGCAACGATTCGCGGGTCTTGCCCAAGAAGGGCGCTTTGCTCGCTCCAGGCATTTTGGCGTTCTTGACGTCTTGTTGAAAAACGGCGCGCGAAATCCCCCATTAATGGATACGAATTGGAATTCAGGCTGACTGGCGAGAGTTCGCCAGCTGTGGTCCAGCGTAAGGATTCGCCGTCAGCGAGCATGTGTTTCGCCTTGGATTTAGGATGCCATTCGATTTCGCCCTGCAAGACGTGCATGTCGGCGTGTTGGGACATTACGTCTAATGCGAACTCGGTTCCCAGGTCGATAAGATCGCCGGAGGCAGTCGATACTTTGAAGCCTTGGGCGGCGGTGGGGACTAAGGCGCGGATTTTGCCTTTGGCGACGGTCATCTCCATGGGCGAGTGAATTTCGAATTCGGCGGCTCCTTCAATGATGACCGTAACGCCGCTAAATAATTCGAGTTGGGCGATGCCAGACTCCATCTGGATATTGCCCTGTGGCATTAGGTCACCGCGATCGAGGTAAGGCTGATTGCTCCAAACGGCATCGGAATGCTCGGCTAGGATGGCGAAGCCGGTGGCGCTTGGTTCGGCGCTTACTAATTCGGGTGCGCTGGGTGGTCGATTCATTTGCCAGCTTAGAACGCCCATCATGATGAATAGGGCGATTGCAGCGATCCCTACGAGGGCACGGGCATGTTCGATCCAGAAAGGGATGGGAGGCATTTCAATGGTTTCGACAAGACTTTCGGCTTCGGTTGCGAGCGCGTTGTTGAGCTTTATGCGTCGGTAGTAGGCCTTTCGGGCTTCCGAGTTGACGCGCATTTCCGCTTCGAGCCGAAGGAAATCGGCTTCGGAAATCGCTCCATCGAGCAATTCGTCGATTAGTGGGTTCCGTTCGTTGATGTTCATGCTTGGACCTCCTTGCTGAGAGCGATGCGTTTTTCCACGCAGATTTGAAGACGGTTTCGAAGCCGGTGAAGCGTAACTTTCAGTCCGCCGATGCTACGCCCTATTTGAATGGAATATTCTTTGAGCGGGGTGCGTTTGAAGTAGCGGTGGTGGATCAATTCGCGATCTGCGAGTTTGAGCATTTGGAGGCAGCTACGAAGGGCGATTTGATGCTCTGATAGATCATCTAGCTCGGAAACCATTTCGTCGGCGATCACATCTTCAAGTTCGTCGCAGAATACGAGTCGAGCATCTTTGGCTTGGCCGAAGCGGTATTTGCGCACTTGAAAGCGAGCGATACTGAAGGCCCAGGCCTTGAAATTGGTGCCGATCTCAAAATCGCTGCGTTTTCCCCAGATTTTAGCGTTTGTCTCCTGCGCGACATCTTCCGAGGTGGAATCGCCTGGCATGAGGGATTGGACGTACAGATGTAGTGCAGGCTGGTGTTGAGTCAGTAGGGAAACGATCGCGGCATCTGTATCTTTGGGGTCCATGAAGTAAGTATTACATGGCAAATCCCATTTTTCAGCAAAAGGTTAACGTTTTTCTGAGAAAAAGCGCTTTTTTAGGAAAAAGGGGCCCGGATCGGGTTGATGGATCCACGTTTGAGGAGTCGGGTAGCTGCGAGGCGGATGTCTAAGAGACTGTTAAATAAGTCGGGGATTTCTCCGCTGCATAATTGTAGGAGCGGGTTTACCCCGCGATAATGCGTGCCTATACCGTAACAATGAAAAAGCGCGGTCCACGCTTCGCGGGACCGCTCCTACACGGACTTATTTAATGGAGTCTAATAATGCGTAGCCATCATTGTCCACATCCACCATGTGAAGAAGGTGCCGAACCACATGAGGAAGTAGAAGGCGATTTTCATGTCGGGCATGACGAAGTAGGTGAGTAATGCGAGTACGGTGGAGGTAACGATGGACGATAGTATCGACCAACGGATTTTGCGTTTGGTTTCTTCGGGTTTCATTTTGGAAATAACTGGATCGTGAACGCTCGGCTTTATGGGCTGTCTTTGAGAGCTTCGTTCTTCACGAGTTTTCGAAGTTCTTGCAGGTTTGAAGACAAATTCGCTGCCGGATTTTCAGGTTTCATTCTACGCTTAGGCTTGTTGGCTTGGACGTGGGAGTTCGCAAGGACCGCGCCAAGTTGGCTTATGCTGCGTAAAACCTTAAAGAATAAGGTGTTCGGGCCATTTGCTTAGAATGCAGGTGTAACGAAATATCGTTTAAAACGAAAAATCGTTGAATAGAGACGAAATTTCGTTACATAGACTGAATGGATTTCTATGCGGAAGGTTCGAAATTCGAATCGGGTTTCAGTTCAGCGCTTGGTGAGTTGATTTTGAATTCAGCTGGCGATGGTATTTTCGGTTTGGACGCGAATGGCCGAACGACTTTCGCGAATCCGGCTGCTTGCGAGATGATTGGCTACAGTCAGGAGGAAATGCTCGGCGTGCCATCTCACGACTTGATTCATCACTCCCACCCGGATGGCTCGAGTTACTCGGCGAAGGCTTGTCCGATCTACGCAGCGTTTAGCGATGGGAAAGTCCATTCTGTAGGAGAGGATGTTTTCTGGCGAAAGGATGGAACGAGCTTGAATGTTGAATATACCAGCACTCCGATTTGGAAGAGCGGGGACTTGATCGGGGCGGTGGTGGTCTTTCGAAACCTGACGCCGTTGAAGAAATCGGAGGAGAATCTCCGAAAGGCCTTGGGCGAAGTTCGGAAGTTGAAGGACCGATTGGCTGCGGAGAACACGTATTTGCAGGAGGAGATTAAGCTGCAGAACAACTTTGAGGATATCGTAGGACAGTCGGCGGCGATTGGGAACGCTTTGATGCGCGTGGAGACGGTGGCTCCGACTTCGGCGACCGTGTTAATTACGGGAGAAACCGGAACGGGGAAGGAGTTGCTGGCGAGAGCAATTCATCAATTGAGCGATCGAAAATCGGGCCCGTTTATAAAGGTTAATTGTCCGGCGATTCCCAAAGATTTGTTTGAGAGCGAGTTCTTCGGTCATGTGAAAGGAGCCTTTACGGGAGCTACAAGTAATCGGGCGGGTCGGTTTGAATTGGCGGACAAGGGCACGCTTTTCCTAGACGAAGTGGGCGAGTTGCCTCCTTTGATGCAAAGTAAGTTGCTTCGAGTATTGCAAGAGCGCGAGTTCGAGCGGGTCGGAGAAAGTCGACCTATAAAAGTGGATACGCGAATTGTCGCCGCGACGAATAGGAATTTGAAGAAAGAGATGCGCGAGGGAGGTTTTCGCGAGGATCTGTATTATCGGTTGAATGTGTTTCCGATTCAAGTGGCGCCCTTGAGAGATCGACGAGAAGATATTGGCGATTTGGCTACGAAGTTTCTATTGGCGGCAAAAAACCGATTCAATCGATCATCACCCCGTTTGACGAAGGCAAATCTGAATCAGCTGCAGCAATATGATTGGCCGGGCAATGCGCGTGAGTTACAAAACGTAATAGAACGGGCTACGATAACGGCAACCGGTAAAGCGCTTCGATTCGAGTTGTCCGATACGCATTTCGGCGGGGGATATCCGGAGGGCGATCAGGGTGTTCAGGAAATCCTGACGGATGCGGAAATGAAGCGTCGCGTTGAAGAGAATATTCGAGAGGCGTTGAGGAAAACGGATGGCAAGATTTACGGTTCAAGTGGAGCGGCAGCATTGTTGGAAATGAAGCCGACTACCCTAGCATCCTTTATTGCGAAGAATCGTTTGAGGAGAAGGTGACTGGAGGATTAACCTAAACGTTTCATAAATCGATTGAACACCTGATTTACTGTACCCGTTTAACGGATACGTATAGGCTAATGCCGATAAGGTTTCAAGAGAGTCGAATCGGGCCGAAAATAGCGAACCTGCTGTCACGGCAGCGACACCTATGTCGCCTTTGGCGATCCCGACGATTTCGTCTGCTATACCAAGCTTGCTCAAGACAATTGTAAGTCCACTTTGGGTATTGTTAGGCATTGGGTAAAGTTCCTTCGCAAGAATATCACAGTAAGCAGGTTACGAGATTATCGTGAAAGTCTTATGAAACTACGAAATTAACTCGAGAGAAGTCCCCTTAGCCGTTCTAGGCTTGGGCGTCATTGGGTCTGAAGCTATCAGTGAGTTCTGGAAAATATCCAACCTCTGTTTCGGTTTTGCACTAAGATTTTGCGGTTTGGGAATGGAGTATTTGGTCTTCGATGGATGAGTCATTGATTGACTTGGGCTGGGTTTTGCGGATTCAATGTACGGTACGTTTGCTTATGAAGTTATTATCCCGAATACCCTTTTTGCTAACTGCGTGCTTAGTTGCATGCACCCCGAAAGAAAGCGCTGACGACGGCTTTGTCGAATGGTCGAAGTACCGAGGTCCGAGCGAACAAGGCGTTTCTGAAGCGCGGAATGTTCCAACGGACTGGTCGACAGAGAAGAATATTGTTTGGAAGGCCGAGATTCCAGGTCGCGGCTGGTCTTCTCCCATCTTGGTCGATGGAAAGATCGTGCTGACGACGGGGATTGAAGAACCCGTGGATGAGATGCACGATTTGAAGGTTCTTCAAGTAGATGCCGAGACGGGTGAGATCGTGTGGATCAAGACCGTTCTGCGAGCGACGCTTGCTGAAGGCGCGGATAGGAATGAAAAAAATAGTTTGGCTAGTCCGACTGTTGCGATCGACGAAGGGGTGATTTACGCTCACTTCGCTCACATGGGAACGGTGGCTTTGGACTTCGAGACGGGAGAGACGCTTTGGAAGTATAAGGTATCCTTTACGGCTAAAAACGGAGCTGGCGGAACGCCTATCGTTTTGGATGATTTACTGGTCTTTACGGCAGATAGCCTTGAAGAGCCAGCGATTGTGGCACTTTACAAAAAGACGGGAAAGGTGGCTTGGAAGACCGTGAGAAGTCACCAGGTAAAAAATAATTTTTCGCACGGCACGCCGTTGGTTATCGAGAATAACGGTCGCACGGAAATTATTAGTCCGGGTAGTGGCATGGTAGGCGCATATAGTCCTGAGGACGGAAAGGAGCTTTGGCTGGTGCGGTATCCAATGGGATTCTCAATGTCGACGCGTCCGATCTTCGTAGACGGTATTCTCTATATGGGGACAGGTTTTTCGCGTCCTAGTTTTTATGCGATTCGAGTTGATGGGGCGACGGGAGATTTGACGGATACGCATGTCAAATGGATGTTTCATAAGAGCATGCCGAAAACGCCGTCACCGAATTTCGTGAACGGCAACATCATCACGCTAGAAGATGCTGGTCGGCTGCAGAGCCTTGACGCGGAAACGGGCGAGAAGCGTTGGATGGAGCCTTTGAGGGGGATGTTTTCCGCTTCACCGGTTCAGGTGGGCGAGGATCTTTTGTATGTCGTTAGCGAGGATGGGCTCTTTTATGTGCTTCGAATTAGTGATGAGGGTTGCGAGATTATCTCCCAAATCGAAATGGATGAAGAAACTCTGGCGACGCCTGCTATCGTCGACGGGCTGATCTATCTCCGGACTCGGCATCATTTGTGGAAGATTGGGAATGAAGGTTGAGGTGTAGGGAATCACGCAAAGAAGCAAAGACGCAAAAGAGTTTCGGGGGATGAGGCTTAAATCGATCGGTCTCTAAGTTGTAGGAGCGGGTTTACCCCGCGATTGGGTATGGGGCATCGATTGAGGACCGCGCCGTAGTCACGGCTTCGTTGCTTACTTTGGTAGCGGCCGATCTTCCCGCTTAGCGCATACGCGTCAACTTAACTGAAATCAGACTGAAACCACGCCGCGCTGCGACACAGCAATGTGTCGATACGCTGCTCGTTTAAGCGGTATGAGACAAGGCGTAGGAGCGGGTTTACCCCGCGATCGCTGCAGTG
>Ga0302122_10002802_pt1 | contig 10684 bp, 6 predicted proteins | sample CB21_SCM_MG_FD_203115 | JGI IMG/M metagenome (GOLD analysis project Ga0302122, IMG submission 203115) | Marine microbial communities from Western Arctic Ocean, Canada - CB21_SCM | ecosystem: Environmental > Aquatic > Marine > Oceanic | place: Canada: Western Arctic Ocean | collected 2017-09-28
TCAACGGGCTCCGACCGCCGAAGTCGAGGCACAGGATCGCGATTTGCTCGAGCTCGACGCCGCGCGCGATCAGGCCAGTCGCGTGCCGCACGCGCGTTCCGTCGCTTTCGTCTCCCCAGAGATACTCATCGGGGTCAGTTCCGGGCGCGCCGAGGTCCGCGGTCGTGAGGCCTCGCTGGTTGAGCGGCGGCGGCATGTCGGCGTGCGGCCGCCGCGCGTCGAGCACGTCGACGCGGGCCGCGACGATGTCGTCCAGGTCGACGCGGACACGGCGCACGGAGGAGCGTTTCCAGCGCACGTGGTTGACGAGCCGCCGGAGCGCTCCGGGGCGGTAGGCGCCGAGCCGCGTTGCGTGGAGTTCGCCGCGCGGGGCCGCCTCGATCGGGTCGCCACCGGTGTCGTCGCCGTTTAGCACGCCAAAAACCTCTTCAATCTCGGCGAGCCGCGCGGCCACCGCAAGCGGGTCGCCTCCGGTGTCGTCGCCGTCTAGCACGCCGAGTAGCTCTTCAATCTCGCCAAACCGCATGGCCGCCTTACCGAACTCGGCCTCGGACACCGATTTCGGGTCGTCGAACAGGGGCTCCAGTCTATCGCGCTCGGCCTCGAGGGACGGTCGGTCTCGGCCCGCGGCGCGGGCGGCGTCGTCGAAGGAACTTATGGAGTTGCGCACGTCGCGCGTGCGGCGCACGAGCGCATTGATGGCCTTGAGCTCCGATGGCGTGCAGACCTCGGCCGCGGCCGCAGCGTCGCCGCGGAGGGCGGCGGCGTGGCGCGCGTCGAAGGGCTCCGCGAGCGCCGGCGCGAACTCGGAGACGTCGTAGACGAGCTTACGGTGGATCACGTCGTGGCGCACGAGAATCTGGCACGGGTAGGCAGCGTGCAGCGCGCAGACGTCTTCGCCGCCAGGCGTCGCGAAGTACGCGCTCCACACGCGGCCGCCGGCGCGCGTCGTCAGCGGCGCGTACTTGCGCGAGTCGAAGTGCTCGGCCGACGTGCCCGACAAAGTCCGGCCCGTGGGACCGGGCTCGTCGCCCGGGTGCCGCGGCGCGAGCTCGACGTACGGGACAGCGTCGAAGCTGGCCCACTCCGGGTGGCATGGATCCTCGCGGTAGCCGCTGCACGGCATGTGGTCGAGCCCGTCGTGCTCGACGACGCCGGGCAGTAGGGCCCTGACGAAGCCGCCGGGGCACCAGGGCGCACCGACCGCGTACGTCTCGACCGCCCGCGGCGAGAGGAGGAGCCTTCTGAGCTTGTCCTTTGCGGACGCGCGCTGAGGCGCGAGGAGGTCGACGACGCTCGCGCGGACCATCGCCGTCGGGTCGCTGTCGAATGCGAGCCAGGCGTCCTTCGTCCAGTCCAGCGCCGCTTCCTCGACCTCGCTGTACTCCCAATCTTTATCAATAGAGCAGGCTAGGCGCGCGTGCTGAGCATCGTCCTCCTCCGTAGAGGGCGTCTGGCCCATGGTTGTTCTCGCTGCGCGCGCTGTTGCGCTTGGCGGTCTGCGCGGCAGCAGAGCTGCTTCGCTGCGCGCGCTGTTGCGCTTGGGGCCGCGGTCTGCGCGGCAGTAGAGCTGCTCAATCGTGTGCTGCGCGGCGCAGCGGCGCTGGTTCGCGCTCAGCGGTCGCGCTCTTCTCTGCGGCGCTCTGTGCAGCGCGGCAGAGCTTGCCTTCAAATCTGAGAGCCAACCGGAGGAGGAGCAACGCGTCGCAAGGATTCCTAGCTTAATAGTACAATTGGCTAGTCTTACACACGCGCGGCCTCGACCGGAAGCCTCGGCTTCCGGCGGAATAGACTCCCCGTATTCCGTCGCATGTACCCGAGCGCACGCCGCCGCCGGCACTCCACACAACTCATCACAATGACGACCGCGGCGAGCGCGGCGCTCCCGCCCGCGACTCCCGCGATGACGCGCGGGTCGTCCTCGCAGCACTTCTCCTCCGCCGAGGCGCAGCACGATTGAGCGCAGTCGGCGTCGTCGTATGCGTCCTCAGTCAACACCCAGTCGCCCCACTTCTTCGCATCCTTGCGCCGGCCGAAAGGGCAGCCGCCCGCGTAGAGCCGCCCGTTCGCCTCGTCGCAGAGCTCGCAGGCTTGTGTGGTGAGGACGAGGCAGGCGCCGAGCAGCGTCCGCATGCGAGGGCAGCCCACCGGCGGTCTCGGGCTGCCGCTGCAGGAGTGCTCGCTATTCGTGCACAAGAAGACCAACGAGCCACAGCTTTGCTGTTGTCTCGCGTGCTCTGCGCTGGCCGATGAACCCGCACGCAATAAACCCGCACGCACAAAAAGCATGCGCGCAAAAATCATTCGATTGGCTGGGAGGCATTTCTCTGCTGCTTTGGACCTGCTAAATTTATACATCCCTCGCTACCGCCCCCGCCATCGCTGCGACGATTATCGAGTGAGGTCGCCGAGCAAGTACCCTCAGAGTACAAAGAAAGAGTTTGACCAATGGACGCCTCCGACGAGGCGCGCCTGCGCCAGCTGATGCTCGGAAGCGACAGCGAGGACGAGCTGGACGCGACCCAAGCGGCGCCAGTCCCTAAGGCGGCCACGGCGCCGCCAGTGACAGCGCCGTCGACCGCCTCGGTGTTCGACTTTCTGAACGCGCCCAGCGTCGACGCCGCGCCACCCGCGGAGCCAGCAGGCACGCGGACGGCCCGGCCGCTGCTGGACCTGGAGACGGCGCGGGACGCGCTGCGGATGGGCCCGGTCGCGGACGCGGCGCCGACGTCTGCGTTCGACTTCCTGAACACGCCCGGCGCCGACGCCGCCACCGCGCCGCCAGCGCCGTCCGCGCCAGCGCCGCCAGCGCCGCCACCAGCGCCGCCGCCGCCGCCGGCCCGGAAACCCTTCGACGCGCCCGAGCGGAAGCCTGCGACGACCGCGGCGGCCCTCGGCCTCGAGGAGGAGGAGGAGGACGACGACGACGAGCTCGACTTTACCCCTACAAAAGCGGACACGTCAAACGACGCGGACCTCGCCCGGGCACTCGCCAATTCGCAGGAGGGCGACGCGGACCTCGCGCGGGCACTCCAGGCGTCGCTGAATGACGACGCGTTGACGTTCGGCGAGGGCCCCATCGGGCTGCGGGTCAAGCTCGCGCGGGGCCGGTTACACGTCGTCGGCGTCAAAGGAGCGGCAGCCCAAAAGGGTATCCGCGTGAATGACGTCATCGACACCCTCAATGGAGAAACACTGACAAATGTGTCCGAGGCGGCGTTCGCGGACAAATTACGGTGCCGCCCGGCCGCGCTCACGGTGTCGCGTCCTCCTCCAAAGCAGCGTCAACCGGTCCCGAAGCCGCCGCCGAAGCAGAAGCGCGTCGTCCAGAAACCGACGTCGTGGTGCGCCCCTGACGCAAAGAAATGCGCGCTCGACGGCGTGCGGGCGTTCGCCCGGCCGTTCCCCATGGGCGCTGAGTGGAAGCGGGCCGAAGCGATTGTGGAGGCCGTGCTCGTGGGCCGCGGCTTTGTGAGAAGGAGGGGGTGGCCGGCACCGAGCTCGCTGGGCGGCGACGTATTTTTGGCGGACCGGTGCGGCGGCGGGTGCGTCTTAATTTGTGGCAGTGGCGTCACGGACGGCAAACGGAGCCTCACGGTCGGCGCGCTCACGCAAGCGTCCTGGGATTCGAAAGCGGACGACGCCGTGTTCCAGGCGTTGATGGCGGTGCGCGATGCGCTGCACGCGGAGCCGTTCGAAGCGGAGGGCCTGGACGACGGCTTCCTGCGCGACCTCCAACGAGAAGCGGCGGTCCGTTTAGAGCGGCGGCTCGTGGAGGCCGCGAGGTCCCTCGATGTCAAGGCCAAGCGCGCGGAGGTGGCCGCGGCGCGCGTCGCCGTCGCGCTGCAGCCGGCCTACACGGCGGCCAATCTGCGACCGCCTAAACCGCCGCGGGCGCCGTCCTTGGCGTCGTACGCTCTGGAGCTGACGACGGAGCCCGTCTCGACGTTTCCGGAGGACGGCGTCCAGTCGTTGCGAGACGCGGGAAATAACGTCACTGCAGGGTTAGAGGCGCGCGCCGACAACGAGTTTAGGGCGCGCGTCGGCCGCAAAACTTTATCGGTCGAGGCGCGACTCAAGAACGCAGCCACGAGCTCCGAGGCCGTCGTCCGTGCGCTCTTCGAGCGGCGCCAGCGCAACTTCCCGCCGTCACCATTAGAAAGCGCCTTGACGGAGAAGTTCCGGACGGCGCGCGACGACGCGTTTCTCTACGGCTGCAGCGCGGCCCTGGTGCGGGACGCGAGCGCGCCGCGCACGGGCACTTTAACGATCACGTCGGACGCACTCTACTTCTCGGCCTCGGGCCTCGCGGGCTTCGGGGCCATAAATCAGGTCCTGCCGTACGCCGCGATACAAAGTGTCGAGGTCGCGGCGCCGGGCGGGTCGTTCACCGAGCGCCTCGTGGCCACGACGGCGAGCGCCCCTTCTGCGTTGGTCGTCGTCGACGCTTCCGGGAATTCCGCGCGGTTCGTCGTGCCGCCCACGCCCTTGGTCGACGCGCACGCGGACCTCGTCCTGCAGATCTTGAGCATCGCGCGCGCTCTCGCCCGCGCGAAACCCGTGGATCGTACCCGCGGCTCCATCGACGCCGCGCTGCCCCAGCCCCCGTCGGGCGGCTCGCTCCGCGACTTCCTCTCGGCGTCGCGCACGGCCGGGTCGTCCAGCGATCCGCGGTCCGCGCTGACGCCGCCCGAGGCGTCGTTTCTGTAATTGTTCCTGTAATTATGTGATGTACTACAACAATTTAAAACTCGCCCACCCTCCCGTGCGTCTCGCGTCGTCGCCGCCTAGGTCCCGGGCGGCTCGTCCCGCGGCGACGGCTGCGCGGCGTGTCGATAGAACGCGCGCAGCCGCTTCAGCCAGGATCGACCCGGCGGTGTGCACAGGGCCCGCGCCGACGCACTTAGCTCCGGGCACGTGATCTTGAAGTAGGTCGTGTTCGTCGTGAGGCGCCGGTGCATGAACTCGGACACGTCGTAGCCGGCCGGCCGCGCCGTGGCCCGGATCACGACCAGGTCCCGCCGCTGGCAGTTAAACGCGTCGAAGAAGGCATGGGAGGCGCACGGGTCGTCCAGCAAGCTCCCCAGCGCAAAGTGCTTCCTGAGTTCGTCCACCACTAGAGAAACGTAGGCCGCCAGACACGCGGGGCAGAGCAACTTTTTACCGACGTCCGACGCCTTGGCTCTTAAGACCGATGTGCCCTTGGTCTCCAAATGGCGGACCGTCTCCGCCAAGGTCACCGAGTCCACCGTCACGTGCGTCTCGCCCTCCACGAGCGCGGGAAAGTACCACTCGACGAACTTCGCTCTCCAGAAGAATACAACAGAACCAAGGAACCAGAGATGGTTCAGGTTCCTGGAATAGGAACCGGACGTCGAGCCGGGGAGATTTAAAACGTACCGGTAGCGCGTGTAGTTCTCCTTGGCCACGTGGCCGTGGTCCGTGATTAGGGAGGAGTTCCGCTGGACTCTAGACATGGCTTCCGTATAAACGTATTCCGGGCACGGTCTCTGCGTAGGATCGCGCGCTCTACATTTATGCTTGGAGAAGCACTTCACGTCCACGACCTCCGGGTGGAGCACGGATTGCGTCATGGCCGCCAGTCGCGCATGATTTCCAAACTCGTTCTCGCAGGCGCCGCCCGCGTAGTGGGGGTCGTTCTCTTCGTGCCACCGGTCCAGGACGTTGCCCCGCCAGAAAACGCGTCCTATTCTAGTAGCCCATGGTCTTGATTGAGCACGGGCTTTGATATGGTCGCGAAGCGCCGACCAGTAATCTAAGTCCTGGTGGTAGGGGTTCGGGACCAGAATGCCCCGTTGTGCTTCACCCAGAGCCTTGGCGATCACGAGGCAAGGATAAGGTGCTCTTGTTGTCCCCATGTCGCGGCCGCAGTGGCCGGTCGAGTTCCCTGAAAAAGCGTAGGCCGTGTTCTGCAAACCCGTCTTGGCCACGATGGACGCCAAGAAATTGGCGTGCTTGCGGTTCTTCTCCGCGCGCAGGAAGCGTCTATCTACTACAACGTTCCCTTCGTACACTAAGACAGCGGACTCCGGGGAGGCGAGCACATCTCGTACGTACAAGGTCGCGGCGCTGGTGGTCGTGTGGCGGGGGTACGGTTCTAAGCTCCGATGCAGGGCCTTGACGACGCGCGCGTCGACGGCGGGGGGCGCCTTGGCTTCTATGGTGGCTGCCAGCAGGGTGATGATTTGGAGCCGCATCGCTTCGGCGCGGCGGCGTTGCTAATTACACATCGTTCTCCGACGGCTGGTGGGCTGCCCGGCTGCGGCGACCGTGGTGTGATGGCAAAATTCCTCGAGCTCGTCGTCTCGAGCAAAGTCCCCGCACGCTAGTAGGCCACGGCCCAAGGGCCTCCCAGGTATCGTTGCGAGCGATCGGGCGACGCCTCGCAGCGGCACGGGGCGGCGCGGGCCTAAAAAAAAAAGAAACGGCAAATTCAGGTTCAGCTGTTCAGCACCGGCGTCCGTCCACGGCCTCAGTATGGCGTCTATACCGAGTTGTCGGTGTATACGGTAGCTGAGAGACCTTCTTTGGATTGCTGTCTTACCGCAGCGGGAGCGCCGGTACGTTATAAGCGCTTACGGTTACGTTATACGCGGGACGAACCTGTTTTAACGTTACTGCTCCTGTGCGCCGCGCTGCGTTACCGTAGCGACAGACGACCCACGGACGCGCTGCGCCGTAGCACTGCGTTACTCCGCCGCCGTCGCGCGGCCTTTTACACCCCTTGGGCCCGCCGCCGTAACCGCCCGAGACGGTATGGCGCAGCACCGGCCCCACACGGAGCGGCCGCTCTACAAAATGAGCGTCCAGCTCATCGACACGTACAAGCTCATCAACAAGGCGCGGCGCGGCGTCCGCGAGACGACCAACGCGCGCGTATCGGGACGCTTCGCCGGCGAGAGAGACCCGCGGCGCCGGCGCCCCGCGAGAGTGACGCGGTCCCCGCGACCGCGTCCGCACGACGGCGCGGGTCTCACTGCAATCGACGCGCCACGCCGCACGAGCGCCCCGAGACCCTCCGCGCCCGCAGGTCTATTACGAGAAGAAGGCCCAGCGCAAAGTGCAACAACGAGCCCCGGAGGCCCCCCAGTCGCAGTGGGACGACGAGCACCACGACTACAAGCTGGAGATGGAGGACGCGTTCGGCGAGCACTACACGATCAAGGAGCGCATCGGCAAGGGCTCCTTTGGGCAGGTGGTCCGGTGTCGCGACGAGCGCACGGGCACGGACATCGCCATCAAGATCATCAAATCGAAGAAGCCCTTTGCGCTCCAAGCGCAGACGGAGATCGAGATTTTGAGGGCGCTGCGGGCCGCGGACCGGGACGACAAGCAGAACATCGTGCGGTTGTTGGACCATTTCGTGTATCGGGGCCACGAGTGCCTGGTCTTCGAGATGCTCTCCTACAACCTCTACGAACTCTTAAAGAACACGCAGTTCCACGGCGTTTCTTTGAATCTGGTGCGGAAGTTCGCGAAGCAGATCCTGCACGCTCTGGCCTTTCTGGCGCGGCCGGACATCGCGGTCATCCACTGCGATTTGAAACCCGAGAATATTTTGTTGAGGCACCCTAAGAGAAGCGCGATCAAGGTGATCGACTTCGGGAGTTCGTGCCGCAGTGACCGGCGCATGTATTCTTATATTCAGAGCCGGTTTTACCGGAGTCCAGAAGTCATGTTAGGCTTGCCCTACACCGTGGCCATCGACGTCTGGTCCCTGGGCTGCATCCTGATCGAGATGCACACGGGCGAACCCCTGTTTTCGGGAAGCGACCAACTCGACCAGATGCGGCGACTTGTAGAAGTATTAGGCATGCCGCCCGAGTCCATGGTCGAGGCCGCGGACCGGTCGACGCGGGACCAGTACTTCGTGGCGAACCCGGCGGCGTCCGCCCCGGGCGTCGCGACGCGGTCGCGGAGTCCGCGGAAGCCCCCGCATCGGTGGACCTTGCGGGCCAAGCGGGGCGAGCCGAACGTGCCCGTGCAGGAGGCGCGCGGCTTTGAAGCGGTCGTGGGCGCATCAAATGGCGGGCCGGGCGGTCGAAGGAGGGGAGAAGCGGGCCACTCCCCGGAGAACTACCGGCTCTTCGTGGAGTTCGTGCAGCGCATGCTCGAGTACTCGCCCAGCGCGCGCGTGGAGCCCGCCGAGGCGCTGCGGCACCCCTTCCTGGACGACCGGGCCTGGCAACGCACCGCGGGCGAGGACGGGGCGCGCCCCCCGGCGCCCATGGAGGTCGTCGCGCCGCCGCCGCCCGGGTCCGACGACCCGGACGACGACCGGGACACGGAGGAGGCGAGCACGCAGACGCGGCCAGGGGGTTCCTAAGTCTAGAAAAAAATACATTTACCACGCCATCGCCGCGGCGGCGTGGAGAACACAAGAACAGGCACCTTGCTCACAATTCGTCATGCGCGTTGACCAGCCGGGCCCGCGCGTCGGCCGCGCCCCAGCACCTTTCTAAACTCCCGGCGAGGCCTACTCCATCAGGATAGCCCGCGGCCTCGGCCGTCGCCCAGCGCACGGCCGTCCGCCGCGTGGGCCACGGTTCAACATCCCCCGCTTCCAGGAAGAAGCGCGGCTCCTCGAAGGTCGTGCCCTCGACCGGCGTCAGCCACGCGTTTTCTCCTTCGCACCGTTCTCCCCTTAATGCACCATAAACGGTGGGGTCGCGCGTCGGGCCCTGCACCAATTCCGCCAGCCACGGGTCCAGACTCCTTAGTTCGTCGGCCGACCAGGCTTTCGGCGGCGCCGGCGGCGCCAACGTCATAATCGCGGGGCTCCGCAACAGAGCGGCCAGGGCCTGCCAGTCCTTTGACACACACACGTCCTCCGGATCGTTGAACGCGCACGTGATCACCACGCGCATGGACTCGGCCAAGTCCGGCCTTCTCACGGCCACCGAGGCCACGTTCGTTAATGCTCCCATAGCGACGACGGTCAACGTCTTTTCGTCGTAAACCGCCAGTGCCAACGCGTGCGTTATAGAACCGACCGCCGCGTTCGCCGCGTGGACATCTTCATAGTGTGAAGCCCCCGAAACGGCCGCGACGTCGATCTTGGCGTTTGACAGCATCGCGGCGCACCGCTCGCGCGTCTCCGTAACGAAACTCCGCCCAAAGACCGCGGACGCGCCGACCACGTCAAAGGCGGCGAGTTGCTGCATCGCCGCGGCGTCGTGGAAGCCGTCGCAATCGGAATCGACCCAGACGCGGGGCTGGCCCGCGGTCGCTGCCGCGAGGAGTAGGAGGCACCTATGCATGGTGCGTCTATGGCTGCCGAAGCATCGCTGTGGCCAACTGTGACGTATCGGCTACCCGAAATTAAAGAGTGAGAAAACCCGTCAAAGTACTGAGAACCCGCACGAACTGCAACCCGGACCCGAACCCTGCAAACAAAATTGGCCAAAAAAGACCACTGCGCCTCAGCGGATTGTACTGCGTCCGTGTCGGCAGACGGGGATTAATCTTCGGACTGACCGCGATTTGCTGCGTCGCGGCTTGACTCTCTGCTCAGAGTTGACTCTCTGCTCAGAGCGGGTCTCAACACCTTTGCGGTTACAGGACTCACGCGCGCGCGCGAGAGGTTCAAACTCCGCGGGAAGCAACCAGCATGATGGGAGAGACGCCCGCCGACGGCGGCACGCCCCCGGCGGACCCGCCGGCGCCGCCGGCGCGGCAGTTCTCCATCGACACGCCCGACGAGGAGGACGAGGGCGCGCTCCCGGCCACGCCAATTGTCGACGACGCGGCCGTGCCGTCCGTGACGGGCGAGGGCACCATGTCCGACGGCAAGGGCAACCTGAAGAAGGTGCTCTTCCTCAGCGGCGGCGACGCCGGCCAGCCCCCCGAGGGCTCCTGGATCTCTAGAAGAGCCTCGGCGGCCCAGGCGTCGCTCCAAAAGATGATGAAGAAGAAGACTGATGATGATACCCCGCCGCCGGACTACTCGGCCAAGGCGGCTGAGCTCGCCGCGGGCGCGCGCAAGTCCGCGGCGGACGCCGCCGAGGCCACGCGCCGCGCGACGCAGGACGCCTCGGCCAAGCTCGCCAAGCTCATGGGCTCGGCGCACGAGACCTCCTTCGACGAGTCCGGCGCAATGGCACGCGAGGACGGCGAGCAACCCGAGTCGCGCCTCGACAAGCTCAAGGCCGCGTTTAAGCCGAAAGAAGATCCGGTCGTGGCCGCGCTGCGGGACGAGGTGGGAGAACTGCGCGCGGAGATCGCGCGGCTCGCGGCGCGCGTGGAGGAGCTTTCTCCTAAGTAGTACATGTTTTATTCTATGATAGGAATCCACCCGGCGCCCAGGAGAAGAGCGCTGCGAGACCCGCCCGGAGGCCGAACGGATCGTCCGCGTGTTCGGGGGGCGACGGCGCGTCGTCGGTTCGCGCCTTCTTGCGCGGACGCGCGCCGTTCATGGCCTGCCAGTGCAATTGAATTGCCATCGCCGTCCGGTGTGTGCCGAGCGCCGCGGCGGCGGCGTCCCAGAACGCCGTGCGTATGCGCTTGCCACCTCCGGGCGCGGCGCGCTCCGCCTCGACGAGCCGTCTCAGCCTCTGCTCCTCGTCGGGCGTCCAGCGGGCCGCGGCGGTGCCGGTGCCATCTCGATTCATCGTGCTCCAGTGCTGCTGGACTGCCCCGCCCGTCCGGCCGGTCCCGAGCGCTA
>Ga0302122_10002805_pt1 | contig 10679 bp, 9 predicted proteins | sample CB21_SCM_MG_FD_203115 | JGI IMG/M metagenome (GOLD analysis project Ga0302122, IMG submission 203115) | Marine microbial communities from Western Arctic Ocean, Canada - CB21_SCM | ecosystem: Environmental > Aquatic > Marine > Oceanic | place: Canada: Western Arctic Ocean | collected 2017-09-28
ATCTCGGCCTCTCAAGTCGCTTTGGCGCCCGGACGAAACGGGCTTTAATGATTGAATCTGTTTCCGAGAAAGTTGCGCAAGAAGAACTTCCGATTCTCCCACTTCGTGAGTTCGTTCTTTTTCCTTATATGGTTCTCCCGCTCTTTGTTTCGCGGGAAAGCTCGATCGCTGCCATAGAGGACGCGCTTGCGTCAGGCGGGCGGATCTTGCTCGTGGCGCAACGCGATCCCGAGACCCCGGAACCAGGGAACGAAGACCTCTACAGCGTCGGCACCATTGCCATGGTGATGCGTAGCCTGCGTATGCCTGATGGTCGCCTGAAGGTGATGTTCCAGGGGCTGAGCAAAGCCCATATCGACGCCTTTGTAGATCGCGATTCGAGTAGTACCTGGGCAAGTGTCTCCTCGATCCCGAGTGACGAGAGAGGCGTCTGGTGTGTCGAGAGCGAAGCACTCGTGCGCGCGGTTCGCACCCGAGTGGAAGAGCTATTGCCGCTTAAAGATTTACCCCCCGAAGTGCTTTCGATTATGACCAACATCGACGAGCCGGGGCGCCTCGCAGACATCGTCGCCACGAACTTGCGTTTGCGACTCGCCGAAGCGCAGGAAGTGCTCGAAGTCGAAGATTCGCTTTCTCGACTTCGCAAAGTCGATGCATTGGTGCGACGCGAGCTCGAAGTCACCACGATGCAGGCCGAAATCCAGCATCAAGCGAAAGAAGAGATGTCTCGCGGACAGCGCGAAGTCTTTCTCCGCGAACAGTTGAGCGCGATCCAGAACGAATTGGGTGAAGTCGATTCGCGTGGTGGTGAAGAGACTGACGAATACAGGCATAAGATCGAAGAAGCCGGGCTCGATTCCGAAGCACAAGAGGAAGCGCTGAAGCAGCTGCGACGACTCGAGCGGATGCACCCCGACGGGCCCGAAGCGCAGGTTGCACGCAACTACCTCGACTGGGTTGTAGCCCTGCCATGGTCCAATACTTCGCCAGATCAACTCGACCTGATGAACGCGCGCGCGATCCTCGACACCGACCACGCGTACTTGCACGAAGTCAAGGAGCGCATCCTCGAGTTCTTGGGCGTTCGCAAGCTCCGCGCTGACTCGCGTGGTCCGATCCTGTGTTTTGTTGGCCCGCCCGGCGTTGGAAAGACGTCGCTGGGTCGCTCGATTGCCCGCTCGATGGGACGCGAATTCGTTCGCGTGTCTCTTGGTGGCGTGCGGGACGAAGCCGAGATTCGCGGTCACCGACGGACATATGTCGGTGCGCTTCCCGGACGGATCATCCAGAGCCTAAAGTCTGCGGGCACGAACAACCCGGTCTTCATGCTCGACGAACTCGACAAGCTCGGTTCCGACTTCCGCGGCGACCCGTCTGCCGCGCTACTCGAAGTTCTTGATCCAGAGCAGAACTCGGATTTTGTTGACCACTTTTTGAACGTCCCCTTTGATCTCTCGAAGGTGATGTTCATTGCGACCGCCAACACGATGGACACCATCCCGGCGCCGCTGCGGGACCGTATGGAAGTGATTCAACTCTCGGGCTACACGCCGGAAGAGAAGTCTTCGATTGCCAACCGGTTCTTGATCCCGCGACAGCTGGCCGAACACGGCTTGGCTGAGACCAGCATCGAATGGGCGCCGAGTGCCGTCGACAAGATCTGCACGGGGTACACCCACGAAGCCGGTGTCCGTAGCCTCGAACGTCAGGTGGCCCAGGTTTGCCGCAAGGTTGCGCGCCGCACTGCAGAGGGCAATTCGGACGTCGTTCGCGTGACGTGCCGGAACCTCAAGAACTATCTTGGCATCGCACGCTTCGAAAGCGAAGTGCACTCGAAGCAAAACCAAATCGGCGTGGCCAATGGCCTTGCGTGGACGGAGGCGGGCGGTGAAGTCCTTACCATCGAAGCGTCCGTGACCAGAGGTGATGGGTTACTCCTCACCGGGCAGTTGGGCGACGTGATGAAGGAATCGGTGCAGACGGCATTGAGCTATACCCGCTCGATCTTGTTCGACCTGGGACTCGACGATCGCGCGCTGACCGGCAACCAGATTCATGTTCATGTCCCGGCAGGTGCCACGCCAAAGGACGGTCCGTCCGCAGGCGTCACCATGGCGACAACGTTGCTCTCTCTCGCGGCCAACAACCCGATTCGCGGCAACGTTGCGATGACGGGCGAAGTTACTTTGCGAGGCCGTGTGCTTCCGGTGGGTGGCATTCGCGAGAAGGCGCTCGCTGCGCTGCGCTGCGGGATCGATACTGTGATCGTTCCGAAGTCGTGCATGGCCGAAGTCGACGAGATTCCGAAGAAACTGCGGCGCAAGCTCAAGTTCGTTCCGGTCGAGACCATGCGAGAGGTTCTCGACGCGGCACTGTCGCAACCCCTGTCGTGGCGCGATAAAGCAGCGCAGCCCCTGATGGTGCCCCACGCTCCTGGGCCGATGGCTTCGGTAAAGGGTCGATAGCCTTTCGTTAGTCTGCCGATCATTCGGCTCGCGAAGCCGATTAGCAAGCTAGACTCGGCGCGATGACCACCCTGGCAGAGCTTGGCGAGTTCGACCTGATTGCCCGCATCAAGGCGCGGGCAAGTCGCTTGCACAGTCGCGATGTCGTTGTTGGCATTGGGGATGATGCCGCGGTTCTTAGGCCGCGTGCGAACGAAGACCTCGTCGTTTCAACCGATGCCCTCGTCGAAGACATTCACTTCCGTTGGGACAATCAGTCGCCTGCAAGTCTGGGACGTCGTGCGCTGCTCGCGAATCTTTCCGATCTCGCCGCAATGGGCGCTCGCCCGGTTGGCTTTACCCTGGCGCTCTCCGCTCCCACGTCTCTGACGCTTACCCGGATCGACGGAATGCTCGGCGGTTTGCTGCGCGAAGCAAAGGCTTACGGGTGTCCCCTGATAGGCGGGAATCTGAGCCGCGCCAAGCAGACCACGATGGCGATAACCGTGCTGGGGGCTGTCCAGCGGGGGCGTGCTCTACGACGCGACACTGCACAGCCAGGCGATGCCATCTACGTCACCGGCACGCTCGGCGGTGCCGGCTTGGCCCTCCGCAAGAGCAGCGACTCAGGTTCCGCTCTGCGACATCTCCCAAATGCGCGCGTCGCCGCGGGTCGGGCCCTCGCACGGTTGAAAAACGCGGGTGCGTGTATCGATATTTCTGACGGGTTTGTGTCCGACCTGGGCCACGTCCTCAAGGCGTCGGGAGTCGGGGCAGAGGTCGATCTCGCTCGCATTCCAACTCCGCGGGCATTCGCTCGCGGTTGTGAACGACTCGGACTTGATGCCAACAACATCGCGCTTCGCGCGGGGGAAGACTACGAGCTCCTCTTTACACTTCGCTCGCTCAACGGAGTACGTCGACAGAGCGAAGCGGCTCTCTCGAAGCGGCTAGGCGTTCAAGTTACGGAAGTGGGGCGCGTCGAAAAGGCGCTCGGTTTGCGCGGGCTCGGTGCGTCGAGCTCGGCCGGTGGCTTTCGTCACTTCTGAAGTTGCACGTTCTTGACGGAGTTTTGGGGCTCGTCGAATTCGTATCTCATACGCCATCAAGGTGCAGGTCGGTAGCGCCGATAGATCGTGAGTGAGAATCGCTCTGACCCACAAATTCCTTTCGGGATCGCTACTTGTAGCGGCATCCGGTGCCGTCCTGCCTTGGGGCTTCCGAACCCTCGGACTCGACTTTTCCGAGTGGGGATCGATTTTTATTGCACTCGGTGTCGGCGGTGGGCTCGGCTTTGCTTTGTCGCGAAGCCTGGGTCGCAAGTTCGAAGCGTTGCGCGAGGCGACTGACAGAATTCAAGCGGGTGACTTGACCGTGCAGTTGAAGATTTCGGATCGCGAGTTTTTTGCGGATGAGACTGACGAGCTCGCCGTTAGCGTGAAGGGCATGTTGAGCCAGCTCAATACGTTCGTACACCGCGTGCAAGACAACGCAGACCTGGTGACCACTGCCGCACACGACCTGACTCGAGAGATCGAAAACGTGCGCGAAGTCAATGAAGGCATCTCGAACACAGTCTCTACCGGGACCGAAGGCAATGCCCGAAAGCGAGAGCTTCTCGATCGCACGACCAAGTTGATTGGACGGATCTCAAGCGACATCGAAGTGAACGCGGGTCGTGCGCGGGAAGCGTTTGGCTTTGCCGCGGAAGCGAATCAGAAGGCAAGCAACGGCGTTGAAGTGTCGGGACTCGCGATCGACAAGATGCGGGCCGTATTCGAGCGCGTCGAACAAACGGGTCAAATGGTGTTCGACCTCGAAGCCAAGACCGGCCACGTCCACCAGATCACCGAAATCATTACGAGCGTTGCGCACAGAACGAACTTGCTGTCGCTCAACGCTTCGATCGAAGCCGCACGAGCGGGTGAAGCGGGCCGCGGATTTTCGGTTGTGGCGGACGAGATTCGCAAGCTCTCGGAAAGCGCCACGCGTAGCGCAGGCGAGATCTCAAAACTGATCAACGAAATTCAGTCGGACACCAGTGAAGTCGCCGACGAAATGCGAAAATCGAGCGAAGTAATCACGGAAGGTCGCGAGGACGTCAATACGATCGCGGACTCACTCGGCGAGATCAGCATGGCGGTTGGCGAAGCCGCCGCACGTTCCGAAGCGATTTTTCACGGTGCCGACGAGCACGCCATCAGTGCCGAGCGCATGGTGGCCGCGATGAGCGAGCTCAAGGGCAGCACTGAAGAAAGCGACAGTACCCACAGCGAAGTTGCCCGCATGGCTTCGGGCCAGCTTGGTGCCGTTTCAAAAATGGTGGGTGGGTCACTTGAGCTATCGACCGCCGCCGAAGAATTGCGCGAACTGCTGAGCCACTACCGAACCGCGGGTAGCGGAAGCGAAGGGGAGGGAAGAGCATGAGCGAGCTTCCCGTTCCCGATCACAGCGTTTCAGGCAATCGTCTCATGACGTTTGAGGTAGGCGGCAACGTTTACGGACTACCGATTTCCGAAATTCTCGAAGTGGTGGAACAGTCGGGTTTTAGCTGCGTCCCGACCCTGCCGCGCGAATTGGGTGGCGTGATGAACTGGCACGGCGAAGCGCTGCCGGTGGTGGCGCCGCATTTGTTGCTGGGTGGATCTCCTGCAGTTGCACGCGAGTCGGGAACTCCGCAGCAGTTTCTCGTCGTGACCGATGGCTTGGATGTTGTCGCCCAGTTGGGATTGCCGATCGATTTTGTCTCTGGGTTGGTTGATGGAGAGCCGGGCCGCGCGCGGGGCGAAGACGTCGTCGTCGAACGCAGAACGGTGGATGACCGTGTTGTAAGTGTGATCAACCCGCAGCGCCTTGTGGCGCGTGCGGCAAAAATCATAGAAGGTGCTGTTGCCTAGCGGTATTGCAGCCAAGTTGGAGGAAACATGAAAGCTCGAGTTCTGATTGCTGATGACGCTTCTTTCATGCGGCAGATGATCCGCGAGATCATCGAGCCCGAAGGTTACGAAGTCGTTGGAGAAGCAACGAATGGAATGGAGGCCGTGGCGCTTTATCTCGAACTGCAGCCCGACCTCGTCACGATGGACATCGTGATGCCCAAGCGCAGTGGGATCGAGGCGGTTCGCGGCATTCTTGCCGAAGACCCGCGCGCACAGGTCGTGATGTGCAGTGCGCTCGGCCAAGAGACGTTGGTCATGGAAGCCCTTCAGGCCGGTGCGAAGAACTTCATCGTGAAGCCCTTCAAGCCCGACGCAGTGATTTCGACCCTCGATCGCCTTGTTGAAAAAGAAGACATGGTGGGCGCATAGTCAGTGGCACTCGATATGGCCAAATACCGGATCCTCTTCCTCGAAGAGGCCGCAGAACACCTTGCCGACATGGGCAAGGCTCTGCTCGATCTCGAAAAGGACACGGCGTCAGCCGAGTCTATCGACGTGATCTTTCGGATGGCCCACAGCATCAAGTCGATGGCGGCCTCGGTTGGCTACGACCCGGTGATGGAAGTGTCGCATGCGCTCGAAGACCGTATGGAAACCATTCGCAGTGCTGGCTGTGTTCCGCCCGGCGATTCGTTGAGCATGTTGTTCCGGGGGCTCGAAGGCCTCGAACAGATGGTCGCGATCGTCAGCGAAACCGGTGAAGCGCCCCCCGAACGTCCCGATCTCGTTTCGGAACTGTCGGTGCCTATTGAAGCGATTCCGGTGGTTTCAATGTGCGTTGAATCTGAATCAAACGCACCCCCCGAAAGTTTGCCCGAGCCCCCCGACGCTGCTGAACTCGATGTTGAGCTCGCCGCGGTGATGGCTGCCCTTGAGGCCGAGGCGGGAGCAAAAAAAAAACTCTTGAACTGACTCCGGTCGTCGCTCGCGACGATGGGGCTTTTGCCTCCGCGGCGGGTCAAGAGAACGGCGCCGCCGTAACGGGTCCTGGGCAGAGTCTGCTCGTACCCGCGCCTACCGTCCGCGTTCGCACGCAGACGCTCGACAAATTTCTCGGTGCCGTGGGCGAAGTGATTCTCAGCTCGCGGCAGCTACGTGGCGCGGCGCAATCTGGTGTGAGCGGTGCCGAACGGGCCGAGCGCTTTGATCGCGTCGAACGCCGGGTCAACGAGCTTCAGCGACGCGTGCTCGACTTGCGCACGACCCCGCTCCTACGCGTGATGGAAAATTTGCCCCGGGTCGCCCGTAACGTTGCCGAAGCCCAGGGCAAACGGGTTGACGTTCAGTTGCTCGGTACGGAACTCGAACTCGATCGCTCGATCCTCGACAGACTCAATGAGCCCCTGCTCCATATTATTCGCAACGCCGTCGATCACGGGCTCGAAGTGATCGAGGAACGGATTCGCAAGGGGAAACCCGAAGTCGGCCAGGTGGTGATCGAGGCGCGACGCGAACGCAATTCGATCGTTATTGAGGTGACCGACGACGGCAAGGGGATCGATCTTGCGGCGGTGCGCACCCGCGCCATCCAAGTGGGCCTGCTGCATCCGGACCTTGCCGACGATCTGCCAAAAGAAGAAAATTTAAATTTGATTTTTCAGCCGGGTCTCTCGACTGCGGCGCAGTTGAGTGATGTGTCGGGCCGCGGTGTGGGAATGGATGCCGTCAAAGCGACAGTCGAAGCGCTCGGTGGTTCGGTCAACATTGCGAGCACCGAAGGGCAGGGGACGACGACTCGACTCGAAGTCCCGATTACCGCTGCCGTTCAGCGTGTGCTGTTGGTCGACGTGTCGGGCGAGCGCATCGCGCTGCCGATCGCCAAGGTTGAACGCATTGTCGAAGTACCCCGGGCTTCGATCGAAGACAGTGGCGGCGAGATGTTTACGCTCGTCGACGACGAGCCCATCCTGGTGATCGATCTCGGAGAGTGCATGCGAATGGATCGCACCGAAATGCCCGACCCGGTCCCCCTCGCCGTGACGGACGTGCGCGGCGAAATCGTTGCGCTCAGCGTCAGCAAATTTGCCGGACAACAAGAAGTCTATGTGAAGCCCGTGCCCGAACTGCTTGCAGGAGTGAAGGCGCTTGCGGGCATGACGATCCTCGAAGATGGAAGTCCCGTTTTCTTACTCGATCTCAACCACCTAGTCTAAGTCGGAGTCCCGTGTGACGGACGCCATGGAAGAACAGATCGACCGCTTGAGCGAGCTCGCCAATATTGGTGCGGGCCACGCTGCGGGTGCGTTCTCTCTTCTTACCGGTCATACGATCAGGATGGCTGTGCCGCGCGTTCGATTGACCTCAGCCTTGACCGCAAATGAGCCGGCACTGGACGAACCGCTCGAATTCGTGAGCCTGGCGACTGCCGACCGCGGTTGGGAGTCAGGAGTCATCTTTGAGTTCGATGGTTGCTTGCACGCGATTCTCGCGATTCTTTTTCGGCGCCCAATGTGTGACGCGGTGGTGCGCAATTTGACTGGGCAGTCAAAAGGCTTCTTGCCTCCGGAAACGATCGAGAGTGCGTTGATGGAATTGGGCAATGTTCTTGCGTCCCACGTTGCGTCCGCGATCGCCGACACCCTCGGTGCACGGCTCTTGCCTTCGATCCCCATGCTTTCGGTTCACGATGCAATTCCGCAACTCGAAGCATTGGCGGCGACGCGTCCTGGTGCGGGCCAAGTCTGGATCGAAAGCGAGTTGCTCGATGGCGACGGCATTCTCGGCGGACTGGTTGTGATGATCCCGGACCGTGAGACGGCCTGAACTCCGCGCGATAGCTAGGCCCAATCTCCCGGGGCCGCAACGGCAGCCGCTATCTGTATTTGATACCGTGCACCCCCTTCAGCGAAGGGTGTGAGATGGAACGCGATCGGATCAGGAAACTTCTCGAAAAAGTGAAAGACGGCGACGTCGACATTGACGGCGCGATGAAGTCGCTGTCGAGCCTGCCGTTTATAGACACGCCGAGCGCTCGGGTCGATACCCAGCGTTCGTTGCGGATGGGGATCCCCGAAGTTGTGTACGGACCGGGCAAGACGCCGGGACAAATCGTCGAAGTCGTCACAGCGCTTCGCGACGCTGAACAAAGCGTGCTCGTAACAAGGGTCGAAGCGTCCGCAGCACAAGATGTTTTACAGGCGTTTCCAGCTGGCGAGTACGACGAAGTCGCACGCACGCTCTGGTTCGGCCCTGCCGAAGTCCCTGTGATTGGAAAGGGCACGATTACGATCGTGTGCGCAGGGACGAGTGACCTGCCCGTCGCCGCTGAAGCATCGGCGGTTGCTCGCCGCTTCGGCAATAAGGTCGAGATGCTGATCGACGTGGGTGTTGCGGGCATTCATCGCTTGCTTGCGTCCCACGATGTTTTGCAGAACGCGCGGGTCTTGATTGTCATCGCCGGAATGGAAGGCGCGCTGCCGTCCGTCGTGGGAGGGCTCGTCGACAAGCCCGTCATCGCCGTGCCGACGAGCGTGGGGTACGGCGCCTCGCTCGGAGGTGTCACTGCGTTGCTCGGCATGTTGACCAGTTGCGCGTCCAATGTGACGGTGGTCAATATCGACAACGGGTATGGCGCCGCGTATGTCGCGACGCTCATCAACCGGCTCTAAGACTGCATTCGTGACCGCAAAGCCAAAGTCTCCGCGCAAGGCAAGACGAACGTCCGCCCCTAGAACGATCGCGGCTGGGCGGGTTCTTCATCTTGATTGTTTCTCCGGTATTTCGGGGAACATGTTTCTCGGCGCGCTGCTCGACCTCGGGCTTTCACGCAAAGAACTCGACGCAGAACTTGCGGGCCTTGGCGTCGACTACAAACTGAAGGTGTCGAAAGTCTCGCGTGGTGCGATTGCGGCGAAGTATGTGGACGTGTTGATGCCCGGCGCAAAGCGAGCGTCGAAAAAGGCACCTGCGAAAAAGAAGAAGGCCGCGAGTAGCGCGCACACTGACCAACACCCGCACACGCACGATGATCACACCCACGTTCATCCCCAAGTGCATCCCCACGCGCACCCCCACGCCCAGCACAGTCACGGTAAAAGCTACAAACAGGTACGCGCGATCGTCGAAAAGGCGAAGCTGGCGGCAGCCGTTCGAGAGCGCGCGCTTGCGATCTTTGAAGGGCTCGCCGTTGCAGAAGGCAAGGTTCACGGTGTCGCCGCAGACGATGTCCACTTTCATGAAGTGGGCGCCATCGACGCGATCATCGACGTCACGGGGGCGGCGATTGGCCTACACCTGCTCGGGGTGGAACGCGTGACATCGTCGCCGGTTGCACTCGGACACGGCTCGGTGCAAACCGAACACGGACTTCTCCCGCTCCCGGCGCCTGCCACGATGGAACTTCTACGGGGGATGCCCACGGTCCCGGCCCACGTCCCCTGGGAAACTGTGACGCCGACTGGCGCGGCGATCCTTCGCAACATCGTCGACGAATTTTCGCCGCTTCCCGCGATGACGATCGACAAGATCGGCCATGGCGCAGGCAACGACCGCGCAGGCGTGATGCCCAACATTTTGCGCGCGGTGCTGGGTTCCACGGGGCAAACGTCGTCAGATCGGATTAGCTGCCTCGAATGCAATCTTGATGACTTCAACCCCGAACACTTCGACTACCTGATGGAGCGTTTGTTCGACGAGGGTGCCCTCGACGTTTCTTTGCAAAACATCCAGATGAAAAAGAACCGCCCTGGCTTCCTGGTGCGGGTCCTCGCACGCCCTGACCAACGGGTCCGCTTGTCTCAAGTGTTGATGAGCGAGTCGACAACCCTGGGGGTGCGAACAACCGATTGGGAGCGAGTGGTTCTGCCGCGGACCAGCCGCAAGGTTGCGACGGACTACGGCCGTATCTCTGTGAAGGTCACGGAGACTCCCGACGGTCGGCTCGACTATTCTGCGGAATACGACGATTGCAAGCGAGCCGCGCGCAAGCACAAGATTGCGTTGCGCGATGTGGTACGGGCTGCCGAACGGGCTGCCGAGAAGAGTGGCGGTTAAGCGCGGTGGTACTCGGCTCGACCCTTGACCATGCACTGTCAATTGCTGCTCGTAGCGCTTGAATTGCCATCCCTTCGGCTGCTTGATCGTTTTTCGATTTGGCTTGCAATGCGCGGGACGTCGATCGGATAGGTGAGGTAGTCGATGGCTCCCCCACGTTGTGCTGCACCGCGACGACTCACGTTTCGCGGTTCATCCACCAAAATGACGGGGATCTCTTCGATGCCAACTACATTGCGAAGGGAGGGGATGAGGTCAATCCCTTGAGGTCGCCCGAGGCTCATGTCGACAAAGATCAACCCGG
>Ga0302122_10002809_pt1 | contig 10670 bp, 6 predicted proteins | sample CB21_SCM_MG_FD_203115 | JGI IMG/M metagenome (GOLD analysis project Ga0302122, IMG submission 203115) | Marine microbial communities from Western Arctic Ocean, Canada - CB21_SCM | ecosystem: Environmental > Aquatic > Marine > Oceanic | place: Canada: Western Arctic Ocean | collected 2017-09-28
TGATAAAGCTGGATGAACCGCACACCACGCTCGGCCAAGCGGCGTGCGAGCAAGCAGTTGCTGCCGAAGGAGCCGTCGCCGGGCTTGCAGCCGTAGAGTCCCAGCACCTCTTTCGGCTCTTTGGAAACATCCATCAAATCGGGCACGCTCGTTTGCATGCGGAAGGCCATCTCGTATTGCGCTATGCGCGTGGTGATTTCGGGATCGTGCGTGGTACCTAACTGCAAATTGTTGAGCTGCTGCACGGCATCAACCACATCGCGCTGGCGGCCGGCATCCACCCCGCCGGGGCGGCGCACGTACATCACGGGGTCGCCGGTGGATCGCAGTTGGATGCCTTGAAACTGGCTCGGCAAAAATCCGCTGTGCCACATGCGCGTGGAAATTGGCTGTGGACTCCGCCCGGCATGCGAGCTGAGCACCACGAACCCCGGCAAATCTTCTGCCTCGCTGCCGAGCCCGTATTGGATCCACGACCCCATGCTCGGCCGGCCACTGATGGTGGTACCGGTGTTCATCAAGGTGTTGGCGGGATCGTGGTTGATGGCGTCAGTGTGCATCGATCGGATGACCGCCAACTCATCCACGTGCTTCGTGAGATGGGGAAAGAGCGACGTCATTTCCGTGCCGCTTTGCCCGTATTTTTTGAAAGGAAACTGCGGGCGCAAACACGTGAGCCGACTGTTCTGCAACTGCGCGATCGATTGCCCCTTCGTAAACTCCGCCGGCATCGGCTGGCCATTCATCTTCACCAGCTCCGGCTTGTTTGCATCAAACGTCTCCAAATGCGAAGGCCCACCGGACATATAAAGATAAATGACGCGCTTCACCTTCGCCGCATGATGCAACGGCCGCACCACGCCGGACCACCGTTCCAAATCGCGGCCTGCCCCGAGCGCCGACAGTGAAGATAGCGCCACCGCGCCAAGACCCAAACCCGAACGACCAATGAATGCGCGCCGGTTGATGTCAGTGACTGTCTGCATTCAAGCCAAAATTGGCTTCAACACTTTCCCGTGCACATCGGTGAGCCGGAAGTCGCGGCCTTGGAATTGGTAGGTCAACTTCTCGTGGTCGATGCCCATCAGGTGCAGGATGGTGGCGTGGAGATCGTTGACGTGTACAATGTCTTTCACGGCGTTGTAGCCGAAGTCGTCCGTGGCGCCGTAGCTGGTTCCGCCTTTGATGCCGCCGCCGGCGAACCATGAGCTGAAGCCTTTGATGTGATGATCGCGGCCGCTGCCTTGGGCCATCGGTGTGCGACCAAATTCGCCGCCCCATAAAATAAGGGTGTCGTCCCACAAACCAGTGCGCTTGAGGTCCTTGATGAGCGCGGCACACCCTTGATCCACAAGCTTCGCGGAGGTTTGCATCGCGCCTTTGATGTTACCGTGATGATCCCAACCGCGATGGTAAAGTTGAATGAACCGCACGCCGCGCTCGGCCAAACGGCGAGCGAGTAAACAGTTGCTGGCGAAGGACCCATCGCCCGGCTTGGCTCCGTAAAGGTCGAGCACCTGCTTCGGTTCCTTGGAAATATCCACCAATTCCGGCACGCTCATTTGCATTCGGAACGCCATCTCGTATTGTGAAATGCGCGTGGTGATTTCCGGATCGTTCACCTCCGCGTCCTGCAATTGATTGAGCTGCTGAACCGCATCCACAACATCGCGTTGGCGATTGACATCCACGCCGTCAGGGCGTTTTACGTACAGCACCGGATTCCCCTTCCCGCGCAACTGCACACCCTGAAAACGGCTCGGCAAAAATCCCGCATGCCACTGGCGCGCGGCCACCGGCTGATCCTGCCCACCGCCACGCGAGATGAGCACGCAATAGCCCGGCAGATTTTCCGTCTCCGAGCCCAGCCCATAAAGCATCCACGACCCCATGCTCGGCCGGCCGGAAATGGTCGTGCCCGTATTCATCAACGTGTGCGCGGGATCGTGATTAATGGCGTCCGTCGTCATCGAGCGAATAATCGCGAGTTCATCCGCCACGCTGCCGATGTGCGGGAAGAGCTTGCAAATGTGCTGGCCCGATTTTCCGAACTTCTCAAAATCATGCTGCGGACCGAGGCACGTGAGGTTGTTGCGCTTGCCCTGTAGCTGCGCAATCGGCTGCCCCTCCGTGATACTCTTGGGCATCGGCTTGCCGTGCATCTCCCGCAGCTTCGGCTTGTAATCCAGCGTCTCCAAATGACTCGCCCCACCCGCCATGCAAAGATGAATCACCCGCTTAATCTTTGGCTTGTGATGCAACTGCGCGAGGACACCTGGCCATTTGTCAATCTGCGGACGGTCAGCTGCTTGCAATAACGACGCAAGCCCCATAGTGCCCAGGCCCGCGCGGCCCAGAAAGGCGCGGCGGCTGACGTCAGTATTAAAAAGTTGAATGTTGTTCATGTCAGTTCCGTGTAATGTTTTCGTGAAGGTTTAAAACCACCCGCGCAATTGACGTCCATGCGGCGAGTTCGGCTTTGTCTAGTTTTGTGTCGGCGGGTTTGGCCCCGACTTTCAGTACGGCGGCTGCGGCGGGGGCATCGGCTTGGTATTGCTTCAAATGTTTCGCGGCGAGGGCGGTGAGGAGGATCAGTTCTTTTGCATTTGGATTCCGGTGCAGCGCTTGTTGATAGGCGAAGGCAATGCGGGTCTCCACGTCCTTGCCGCTTTCGTGCAGGATTCGTTCGGCAAAGATGCGCGCAGTTTCAACGTATGTGGGGTCATTTAATAGTACGAGCGCCTGTTGCGGGGTGTTGGAGCGAACGCGTTCGACGGTGCATTCCTCGCGACTGGGGGCATCGAAGGCGGCGAGGCTGGGGTGCATGAAAGTGCGGCACAAATAAGTGTACATCCCGCGCCGATACAGCGCGTCGCCGGCGTCGGCTTTCCAACTGCGTTTCGGAAAATTCAGATGCGCCCAATAGCCGGCGGGTTGATACGGCTTCACGCTGGGGCCGCCGATGGTTTTCACGAGTAAACCACTGACAGCTAGTGCGTTGTCGCGCACCATCTCGGCCTCAAGCCGCCAACGGCCTTGGCGAGCGAGCCAGAAGTTGTACGGGTCGGTTTCCATGCCGGCTTTGCTGGCGATGGAGGTTTGCTGATACGTGCCGCTGGTGACCATCAGCTTGACCATGTATTTCACGTCCCAGCCTTTGTCCATAAATTCAACCGCCAGCCAATCGAGCAACGCCGGATGCGTCGGCGGGGTGCCTTGCGAACCGAAGTCGTCCAGCGGCATCGCCAGCCCACGCCCGTGGAACATCGCCCACAGACGGTTCACCATCACGCGCGCGGTGAGCGGATTGTCGCGTGCGATAATCCAGTTCGCCAAGTTCATCCGTGAGGCACGGCCCTCGGGCACCTTGCCCAACTTGAGATATCCCGGCACGGCCGGTTGCACGATTTCACCGGTGTCATCAAGCCAGTTACCGCGCGCCAGCACGCGCACCATGCGCGGCTTGGCCATAGAAACGGACACGAGCGAGGTGGAATTAGCGTTGATGGCCGCCGTCTTCTCGGCGTTTTTGGTGGAAATTTTTTGACGAAGAGTGGCCAGCTCCGGGGCGAGGGTGCGGTAGTGCGCGGCAATCACCGCCTTCTGCGCGGGCGTGCGTTTGGCGCCCTCGATCTTCAGTGCGGTCACCACCGCGCCTGGCAGCGTCACCTGTTGAGCCTTGAAATAAAAACCGGAGGGGCCGCCGCCATTGGCCACCTTGAGCAGCAGCTTGTTTTCGCCGGCCACGAGATTCACTTTCACCTTGTCCTGATCGGGCGCCACGCCGCGGCCGATTTTTTTGTCGGCGACAAGTTTGCCGTTGAGCCAAATGCGAAAGCTATCATCACTGCCCAGCGAAAGCTCCAGTGGCCGCACCGAGCCGGATTGAATGGTGCGATAAAAATAATGCGCGCTGTTCGCGCCGGTCAAGGCATGCACCTTGCCGTCGGCCAAATTTTTCGCCTCGGCCCACTTCAACTTGCCATGCGTCTTTTTCAAGTCCACGGCCGCCTCGTTCACGAATGACTTCGCGTGCGCCTGGTCAAAGTTCGGCGCGGCGAAGGGCCCGATGCGATGCCATGGCGAAAGCGCCACGCTGTTGGCGGCCGCTGCTTTTTGGGAAGCCTCCCATTTGGCTTGGCCGGTGGAAACGTCCGTGCCCTCGAGTTGCTTGGCCAACACCACGATGTCGGCCTCGATGGCACCGAGTTTTTTCTCATCACGCGGCAACGGCACCTTTGTAGCCTTCTGCGCTCCCACGGGAGTTTCCTGCAGGTCCGCGAAGAACGCGCCGAAGCTGTAAAAATCCTTCGAGGTGAATGGGTCAAACTTGTGGTCGTGACATTCCGAGCAGCCGAGCGTGCTGGCCATCCAAACCGTGGAGGCGTTGCGCACGCGGTCGGCGAGATATTTCGCGGTGTACTCCTTGGGCTGCGCGCCGCCCTCGCGCGTGTTCATGTTCAGCCGGTTGTAGCCCGAGGCAATGAGCTGCGTGCCGGTGCGGTCTTTCAAAAGGTCGCCCGCGATTTGCTCGCGCGTGAATTGGTCGAACGGCTTGTTGTCGTTGAAGGCGTTGATGACGTATTCGCGATAAAGCGGCTTCGTCTCGTGATTGTCCGAGTGGTAACCGATCGTGTCCGCGTAGCGCACCATGTCCAGCCAGTACACCGCCATGCGCTCGCCGTAGTGTTTGCTGATAAGCAGCCGGTCGACGAGCTTGCCGTAGGCGTCGGGCGACTTGTCGTTCACAAACGCCTGAACTTGTGCCCACGTCGGTGGCAGCCCCGTAAGATCAAACGACAACCGCCGAATCAAAGACCGCTTGTCCGCGGCCTTCGCGGGCGTGAATCCTTTGACCTTCATTTGCGCGAGCACAAACTGGTCGATATCGTTTTGTGTGAACCCCTTCTGCACCGCCTTCGGCGCAACGGCTTTCTTTGGCGCCACATACGCCCAATGCTTCGCGTACTCGCCGCCCTGTGCTACCCATCTTTTCAGCAACTCCTTTTGCCGCGCCGTGAGTTTCTTGATGGAGTCCGCCGGCGGCATGCGTTCGTCCACGTCCTCTGCCGTGATGCGATACACCAGCGCGCTCTCCGCCAAATCCTTCGGCACAATCGCCCGCTCGCCCGACTTGAGTTCGCTTGTCGCAGATTTGAAAGAATCCAGTCGCAACCCACCCTTCACCTGTTTCGCATCCGGCCCGTGGCACGCGTAGCAGTTGTTGGAGAGGATGGGCTTGATGTCCCGATTGTAATCTACCGTCGCCGGCAACGCCTCCTCCGCCAGCGCGTTCGCGACCGGGAGAATCAAGGAAAGAAAAAACCAACGTGTTGTCTTCATCATAATCAATGCTTTGTGCTGAACGCCAAAATCATAGACGCGCAATCCCTGCTGCTCAATCATTTAGTCAACCCGTAATTGGCCCAGATTTCCATTGGCAAAGGCGGGGTGGCGCCGGGTTGACTGGCGACGTACGCGGCGTGGTGGTTGGCGAGGTTGAGGGTGGATTGCCAATCGCGGCCGAGGAGGCGCGCGGTGAGGAGTGCGGCTGTGCAGGCGTCACCGGCACCCACACTATCGGCGTTTGGGGCGGAGGCGAAACTGGCGGGCGCACCTTCGTGCCAGCCTTGGGCCGTGAAGGCGGTGGTGCCTTGTTTGCCGCGGGTGAGGATTACAGCTTCGAGGTTGTATTTTTCGCGAAGGGCTTCGGCGTGGGCACGGGCGTTGCCTTCGGGCAAACCGAGTTGATTGGCGACGGTGGCGATTTCTTCATCGTTGAGTTTCACGAGGTCGGCGGCACGGCAGCCTTCACCAAGAATCTCCGCCGTGAACAGATCCATGCGGAGGTTGACGTCGAAAATCTTGAGCGCGTGTTTGGCTTCGGCGAGGAAGGCTTGGGTGGATGCGTGCGCGACGGGATGGCGTTGGCTCAGGCTGCCGAAGCTGACTGCATCGCACGCGCGCGCGAGGGCGGCTTCGTGTTCGGTGAATTGCAAATGATCCCACGCGGTGTCCATCACGATTTCGTAGCTCGGCGCGCCGTCGACAAAACTCACGAGCACTTGGCCGGTGGGTTTGGTGTCATCGATTTGCACGAAGTCCAACGGCAAATCGCGCGCGCGAAACTCAGTTTGTAGGCGCGCCCCCAAGGCGTCATCGCCGATGCGGCTGAGCAACACGCCGCGGCCGCCATTGCCACTGAGCGGAGCGAGGAGTTGATGCGCTTGCACAGCGACATTGAGTGAGGTGCCGCCGAGGACTTGCCGTTCGGGGAATATATCGAACACCGCTTCGCCCAAGCCGACGATGGTGAATGTGCCAGCCATCGCGGCTAATGCACCGTGGTGCCGCCGTTCACGTGGATGTTCTGGCCGGTGACAAAGCCTGAGGCCTCGCTGGCCAGATAAACGAGTGTCCCATCCAAATCCTGCGGCACACCCCAGCGACCCATGGGGATACTCGCGAGGTAGCCATCTTTAAGTTCCTGCGGATCATCTTCATGGCGTTCCACGGGAATCCAGCCCGGCGCAATCATATTCACGGTGATGTTCCACTCAGCCAGCTCGTGGGCGAGGCTGCGGTTGAATCCGTTCTGGCCGCCCTTGGCAGCGACGTAGGCGGTGAAGGGTTTCACACCCAGATGAAAAGTCTCCGAGCCAATGTTGATAATGCGGCCCCACTTTTGCTCTTTCATGTGCGGCAACACCGCGCGCGTGACGAGGTACGGGCTCTTGATGAAGAAATCGAGCATGCTCTGGTAAAAATCCCAGTCGTATTCCTCAATGGATTTTTGCGGCTGATCCGGCGTCGCGTTAAGTACCACGATATCGATTGGGCCAAGCTTCTCCGAGGCCTCGCTCACCAATCGGTTCACCTCATCCTCGTCAGTGACATTGGCGCGGATCATTGCGCCCTCACAACCGGCTGCTTCAAACTCCGCAAACGCGTTGGCGGCACGCTCCTCGTTGTTGAAGTAATTCATGGCCACCTTGGCTCCCGCTTTACCCAAAGCCTTGGCCATCACCTTGCCCAACCCGGTGGAACTGCCCGTCACCAGTGCCACCTTGCCTTTCAATGAAAATAATTCGTCACTCATGGGTGCGGCAGAGTACGGTGCAGTTATGGGTGGGGCAAGTTTCTCCTTTTACCTTTACCGAATTGAACGAGTCCAATAGAAATCGGGCATGAGATTACTCCCGCTTTTACTAGCCCTTTCCTTTTGCCAAATACTCAAAGCCCAAGGCTTTATGCAGACGGAATTCAAGGATTCCAAGGGAATCCAGCTGCGTTATGCGATCCTCAAGCCCGCCAAGATTAAGCCCGACACAAAATATCCACTGGTCGTGTCTCTGCACGGCATAGGCGGTCGCGGCAGTCAGAAGTGGGAGGATAATTGTGCGGCCAATAAGGTGCTCTCCCAGCCGGCCATGCGCCAGAAGTATCCTTGCTACATCATTGCCCCCACTGTTGACCCCAATCAAAGGTGGGATGGCGCTCCCTTGGCTGCCCTCATTCAGCTCATTAAATCTTCACTCAAAAAACATCCCATTGATCCGGCCCGCATTTATGTGACCGGCCAGTCCATGGGAGGATTCGGCACTTACTCGGCCATTTTGGCTGAACCCCACCTCTTTGCCGCTGCTGTCCCCGTGTGTGGCCGTGGCCAAACCGATCAGGCCAAGAAGATCGTGCACTTGCCTATCTGGATATTTCACGGTGAAAAGGATTCGTTGATTCCCCCCCGTCACAGCCGGGAAATGGTGGCGGCCCTCAAGAAAGCCGGCGGAAAACCGATCTATACCGAGTACGCTGGTGTGGGCCACGGCTCATGGGGCCCGGCCTATGCAGAGGAAAAACTCTGGGAGTGGCTCTTTGCGCAGAAAAGGAAGGCCGCGGCAAAAAACCCTTAGCCTTACTAACTCAGAATTTCCTTCACCACCTTGCCGTGCACATCGGTGAGCCGGTAATCGCGTCCACCGTGGCGGAAGGTCAGCCGTTCATGGTCCAGCCCCAATAGATGCAGGATGGTCGCCTGCAGATCATGAATGTGCACTGGGCGTTCAGCGATATGGAAGCCCAGTTCATCAGTCGCCCCCAAGGTCATACCGCCTTTCACGCCGCCGCCGGCCATCCACAAACTAAAGGCCTGCGGATGGTGATCGCGGCCCAGCTTGCGGTTGAGCGTGGGATTACTTTCCACCATCGGCGTGCGCCCAAATTCCCCACCCCAGATCACCAGTGTATCCTCAAGCAGGCCGCGCTGTTTTAAATCGGTGATCAGGGCCGCGCTGCCCTGATCGGTCGCGCGCGCATTGTTGGTCACATTACCCGCGACATTGGAGTGAGCGTCCCAGCCGGAGTGGATGATATTCACACAACGCACCCCGCGCTCAATCATCCGCCGAGCCAAAAGACACGCGCGCGCGAAGGATGGTTTTTTGGGATCAACACCGTAAAGCTTCAGCGTCTCGGGTCGTTCACTTTTCAGATCCATCAACTCCGGCGCGCTGGTTTGCAAACGAAACGCCATCTCGTAAGCATCAATGCGCGTGGCAATTTCCGGGTCGTTTTCAATGGCCAACCGGCGGCGATTAAGCGCGCCGATGAGATCCAGCGAATCACGCTGCAGTTTCGCGTCCACGCCGGTGGGACTGCTGACATTAAGGATGGCATCGCCTGAGTTGCGCAAGCGCACGCCCGCGTGTTTGCCGGGCATGAAGCCGGCCGACCACAGTGCCGAGCCGCCGCTGATGCCGCCGCCAGTAGACATCGCGATGAAGGCCGGCAGATTATCGGTGGCCGCGCCGAGCCCGTAACTCAGCCACGAGCCAAGGCATGGCCGGCCGGGTTGGGGAAAGCCGGTGTTAAAAAAAATCTGCCCCGGTGCGTGATTGAACTGTTCGGTATACATCGACTTAATGATGGCGACGTCGTCCACCACCTTCGCCAAATGCGGCAACTTGTCCGAAAGCTCCGTGCCGCACTGGCCGTGTTTGGCAAACGGAAAACGCGGGCTCAACACGGCGGCATCGCGTTGGATAAAAGCATAGCGTTGATCGCCGATTACCGAAGGCGGCAGCGGCTTGCCCTCCAGCGCCTTGAGCTTGGGCTTGTTGTCGAAGAGCTCCAGCTGGCTCGGAGCACCCGCTTGAAAGAGATGAATCACCCGCTTGGCTTTCGGGGCAAAATGCGTACCGGTCGGCCGGGCGAAAGAGTTGGTTAAAAGCCCCGCCAAAGCCAGTTTACCCACGCCATAGCCACACTCTCCAAAAAAGTGCCGGCGCGTGAGATTAGCCGAAGCGTCAGTTACGGGTAATGAATTCATGCGTGTTCAAAAGTGAGCGGGCCAGAACAACCCAAGCAGCCACCGCTTCGGGCGAAGTCTTTGGCTTAGGTCCGGCGATTTGGGTTGCCATTTTTTTATTAGTGTTAAAGCGCTTTATTTGTTTAGTGTGATAATCCGTCATCACCTGCATTTCATGGGCGTCAGGCGGACGGGTAAGGATGCGGCTAAACAGAGCCCGAATAACGGTTTCTTCATTGCCCTTCTCTTGTGCCGCCCAGTTTCCGAGTTCGCGGCTTGCTTCAAGGATAAAAGAATCATTAAGCAACATCAAAGCCTGCAACGGAGTGTTGGACCGATCACGCCGGGCCACACAAGCCTCGTGACTGGGTGCATCAAACGTGTTGTGCATGGCGTAAGGCATGGAACGTTTCCGGTGAGTGTAAAGACTGCGGCGGTAACGGTCGGGCCCGGTACTGGCACGCCATCCGCCACCTCCGTAGATACCTTCGCCGATGCTTTTGGTTTGAGGCGGGAATACACTGGGGCCGCCGAGCTTGGCATAGAGCAATCCACTCACATGCAGTACTGAATCGCGAACCTGCTCAGCCGGCAAGCGGTAGCTGGGGCCGGCTTGCTGCCGGTAGGTGGCACTGGTGACAATCAGGCGCAGGAGTTTTTTGCGTGACCAACCTTGCCGGATAAATTCCAGTGCCAACCAATCGAGCAAGGCCGGATCCGAAGGCATAATACCGGTGTAGCCAAAGTCATCAAGCGTAGGCACGATGCCTTCACCGAAGAGCTCGGCCCAGTAACGGTTTACGGTGACGCGCGCAGTGAGTGGGTTGCGTGGATCCACCAACCATCGGGCGAGACCCAACCGGTCGCGCGACTGATCTTTGGCCAGCGGAGGAAGAAACGGCAAGACTTCCGGTCGCACCACTTCGCGTGGGGACAAAAACTCACCGCGATGATGCCGGTACGTGGGGCGTAAGTGCTCTTGCGGACGTTCCTGCATAACCAATGTGGTCGAAGGTTTAGGAAACTTCCTGCGCATCGCCTCAATCGGTTTGCGTGCCGCAGCCACGTCTTTGGAATGATCCAAAAACCATGATCGCAATATGCCCTGTTCCTCACCGGTCAGTGCTTCCATAGTCCGTGCTAGTAGCACCTCTATTTCTGCTGATACATCTTTTGCTTTAGCCAGCTTGTCACTGGTGGTGACAGCAATCCGGAACCGACCAAGACTTGCCGAATAGTGCCGGCTAAAATCCATTCTGATTTTCAAAGTCTTGGTCGTGAGCGGCTTCGTGAGTTGCCACACGGCCTGACTCGGCTTGCCTTCCTGGCCACTGACTGACCAGCCAGTTTGCAGATCGCCATC
>Ga0302122_10002810_pt1 | contig 10665 bp, 4 predicted proteins | sample CB21_SCM_MG_FD_203115 | JGI IMG/M metagenome (GOLD analysis project Ga0302122, IMG submission 203115) | Marine microbial communities from Western Arctic Ocean, Canada - CB21_SCM | ecosystem: Environmental > Aquatic > Marine > Oceanic | place: Canada: Western Arctic Ocean | collected 2017-09-28
ATCGTTATGCGCGCCAAGGTGCAGGCTTTGACAAGATGACCAAAGGCCAACGCGAACTCGCCTTCAACCTACTGCGCACCAGCCTCAGTGCCCGGGGACTTAAGCAAACGCAGGATATCATGAAGCTCAATGGCACGTTGGCCGAGTTGACCAACCGCTTTGATGAATATGGCGAATGGCTTTACTGGATCACCATCATGGGCGAGCCAAGTGCCACCAAGCCATGGGGTTGGCAGCTAGATGGACATCATGTCGTTATCAACTACTTTATTCTCGGCGATCAAGTCGTGATGAGTCCCGTCTTTATGGGCTCTGAGCCGGTGAAAGCCGAGAGTGGCAAATTCAAGGGTACTGTTATCTGCCAAGCCGAGCAGGACAAGGGTCTCGCGTTCATTAATTCACTGAACAAAACCCAACGGGCCAAAGCGATCGTCGCCAACGACAAAGGCCCGACCAACAACATCGGTGAAGCGTTTCGCGACAATCAGGTACTCGATTACATTGGCATTCGCTGCAGTGAGTTGACCGCCAAACAAAAAACGCAGTTGCATGGGCTCATTGAAGTGTACATCGGGAATCTCGCCGATGGCCATGCCAAGGTGAAAATGGCCGATATGAAAAAGCATCTCGATGCCACGTACTTTGGCTGGATGGGCGGCACGAAAAAGGACAGCGTTTTTTATTACCGCATCCAAAGCCCCGTGGCGTTGATTGAGTTTGACCACCAACGTCCGATTGCGTTGGCGCGTTCACGTACGCCTACGCGGCAACACATCCACACCGTCGTTCGCACTCCGAATGGCAACGATTATGGCAAGGATTTGTTGAGGCAGCATTATTTGCTGCGGCATAAATAGGGTAGGGCGCGCGCTCCGAGCGACCTGCCAAATTATTCCCCCTTTGCCTTCAGCAGCGCGCGGATGGTTTTGGGGTTTTGGCGGCCGACGGGCAGATCCCAGCCGAGGGTGTCGCCGTTGTGTTTGAAGCCGCCGCCATCCACGTCCACCCAAATGGGGTTGATGTAGGCGCACGGTTTCAGGCCGGCGTAGCTGCTGGTGCCGTAGCCGGTTTTCATGGTGGAGTGTTCGCCCATCGCCACGACGATGAGGTGGGCGTCTTCAGTTAGCTTCACCTCAATCGCACGGTCAAATTTCACCACTCCATTGCCAAAAAATTTCGGGTGACTTTGGCGCGTGAAATTATATTCCAGCGCTTGTCGGCCGCTCACCAAGATTTGCACGCGGTCAATTTCCACCCAATCGGCGCATTGCACTTTTACCTTGAGCGTCACCGCGCGGCCTTTGGCAACCACCGTATCGCCGGGGCCCGAATCGCGGTGGGTTACTTGGAGGAAGGGGCCGGTGGTGAGCATGAGGCGGCCGGCCTTGGCGTGGCGGATGATTTCCTTGGGGTCGATTTTGGCGGGGGCATCGGTGCTGCTGGGGATGTAAGTGCGCCAGCCGCCCACGCCGTTGCCGTAAACAGAGTGGGCATCGGCGACCGCGATGGCGGGAATGCGATGGCCTTGATTGAGCATTTGCAGCCACACAAATTCCCGCACTTCGCGGACTGATTCGCTGGTGCCGCGCCGCGCGAGTTTCCACGGCGCGGTGGCGAGGATGTCGTTGCCGAGATAGTTTTGAGTCTCCAAGGCGTGGATGTATTTTTCATAACCGCGGAACCCGCCGTCGGCTTGGCCGTCGAGATTGCGATCCCAAAATTTTTCCGTGAGGTGGGGATGATTCACGTGCACCCAACGATCGGGATTCCACCCGCCGAAGTTTTGCAGGGAAATGGCGTTGAGCCTCGGGTCGTTTTGAAACACCGGCGCGCCGCCGTCCTGCGCGAAGGGTTTTGGCGCGGGCAAGGGAAAGGCATTGTGATGCGATCCCGCACCGGCGCCGGTGAGCTCCAGCCCGATCACGGTGCTGAGGTGTTCGGCAAGCCCGAGCTTTTTGATGTGAGGCGCCCAATCATAAATGCGGTTGTGCTCGGTGGTCGGCGCAAACTCGATGTGCTCGGCGGCGAGGTTGATGATGCGGTCGTCGGTGCCGCATTGGTTGTCGCCGCTTGGCGTGGAGTGGTTATGAAAATCCGTGCTCACCCAACCGCGTGTGTTCACCACGCGTTGCAGCGCACCTTTGACGGGGGTAAACGCCCCGGTTTTCACGGTCACTTCGCGCACAAGATGGTTGTGCTCAATCCCGCGCGTGATCACCAGTCGATACGTGCCCGGATCCAGCGCCACGTTAAACTTACCGGTCTCCGAGTGCCACTGGTCCACGCAGCCATGCGCGCGATTCTGCGGCCCGAGATTGGGCGTGGCTGTTTTGCCGGTGCCGATGAACTGCACCTTGCACGGCGTGTCTTTGCCCGCCGCATCCGTGATGGCGAAGGCCACGCCGGATAGGGGCGAGAGCGCGAATGTTGCATTGCAAATGTTCAGGCCAAATTTCAGTTTTCCTTTGACCGTCTTGCGGCCGCGATTGGCCACTTCCAGTTCATATTCACCCACGGGCAACTTCAAAATGGAGTAGTTTCTATTGGCAACGAATTCGGATGAGCCGGGCAGCTTTTGCCCCTTGTGAATGAGATGGTATTTAACCCGAATGGTTTTGCCGTTGATTCGATCATCCGGGAAGGTGGCATCCAACACGTATGTTTTTGAGATGTCATGTTTATGGTCAAAAAAATTGGAAACGGCATCTGCCGGCGAGTCCCCCACGGTGAGATATCTGGTGAAGGTTCTGGTCTCGCCGGGCTTCAGGGCTAAGGGTCCGGGCGGGCCCACAATGCTTCCGTTCTCAAGCCATGCCACGGCGTAGGCCTGATGGTCGTCCGGGTCAACCGACTCGATCCAGCGCATATTCCGAAAGGTGCCTTTTCGGCCGGAAGGTTTCCAATAGTCGTCCACCGTGCCTCGGCGAATTTGCTGGGAGTCGTTCCGGTAGGTGGTGGTGATGGTCAATCCTGATTCAATTCCATCCAAGCGATAGACATGGCGCTTGTAGAGCCCGTTGTTGCGCGCGGCATCAACGACCACCTCGATGGCCGCGGTTTTTGCCTTGGCGTCTCCTGCTTCCAGCACGCGCACGTGCGATACATCGCCGCGCTGGCTGCCGGGGGCGAAGATGGTGAGCTGGTCGTTTTCGCGGTAGTTCAACGTAAGGTCGTACAAACAACCGGGGGTGATGCCGCCGTTGCCGTAGAAGGTGCTCATGTTGGGGCGGCGCAGCGGTTGGTTGCCGGAGATGACGGCGGTGATGAAACCATTGCGCAAAATGAAATCGCCGATGATGCCGTCGGCCTCTTTGCCTTTGGGGAGTTGGTCGGTGTTGTTCGGGCCCACTTCGAAGGCTTCCACGGCGGCTTCGGAGAGGAGGGGATTGAGGAACAGGAGAATGAGAAATTTCTTCATAGCGTTGAGGGCATTGTGGCGGCGAGGAATCAGGTGGCAAGTGAATTCATTATATTGGGCACAACGGGAGGCGCACCCCGGACTTTCCATTTCGCTGGTTTTTTGCTAAAAGCCTCGCGTTCATGGCGAGAAAAACTAAATCAAACGCATCGGCGTCTCGTGCGCCGGTGAAGTTATTGGCGGCCAATCGCAGCGAGATTGCTATTCGCATCTTTCGCGCGGCCACGGAGATGGATCTGCGTACGGTGGCTATTTATGCGCAGGAAGACCGGCTGGCGGTGCATCGGTTTAAGGCTGATGAGGCGTATATGGTGGGCGTGGGCAAGGGGCCGGTGGGCGCGTATCTCGATATCGAGGGTATCGTGGGAATGGCTGTCGAGCACGGGGTTAATCTCGTGCATCCGGGCTACGGATTTCTGGCCGAGAACGCCGATTTCGCCGAGGCGTGCATTAAGGCGGGGTTGACATTTGTGGGGCCGCGCCCGGAGTTGCTGCGGCAAATGGGCGACAAAACCGAGGCGCGCGCGTTGGCCAAGGCCGCTGGCGTGCCGGTGCTTCCGGGTACGGATGACGCAATTAAAACCCGCGCCAAGGCGATGAAGGTCGCGAAGCAAATTGGGTTTCCGCTGATCATCAAAGCTGCCTTCGGTGGTGGCGGGCGTGGGATGCGGGTGGTGCATAAAGCCAAGGATTTGGAGCGGTTGCTCGATGAAGCGCGAGGCGAGGCGGGCCGCGCGTTCGGCAACGCGGCGGTGTTCCTCGAGAAGTACGTGCAAAACGCCAAGCACATTGAAGTGCAAATTCTGGGCGATCAACACGGCAATATTTTGCATTTGCACGAGCGCGATTGCTCGGTGCAGCGGCGTTATCAAAAGGTGGTGGAGATTGCTCCGAGCGTTGCGCTGGATGAAACGGTGCGGAACGAGCTGTGCGCGGCGGCGTTGGAATTGGCCAAGCATATCCGGTATGACAACGCGGGCACGATGGAGTTTCTGTACGATGTGGATTCCAAGGCGTGGTATTTCATCGAGATGAATCCGCGCATTCAAGTGGAGCATACGGTGACGGAAGTGGTGACGGGCATCGACCTCGTGCGCTCGCAGATTCAAGTGGCGCAAGGGCACGCGCTGCACGGCAAGGTGATGCAGTTGCCCAAGCAAAAAAATGTGGTGTGCGTCGGGCACGCCGTGCAATGCCGCGTGACCACCGAGGATCCCGCCAACAATTTCACGCCCGATTACGGGCGCATCATCGCCTATCGCTCGGCGGCCGGTTTCGGGCTGCGGCTCGATGGCGGGCAGGGCGACGCCGGCAGTGTGATCACGCCGTTTTATGATTCGCTGCTGGTGAAAATCACCGCGAGCGGGATGAATTTTTCGCTCGCGCTGGATCGGATGAAGCGCGCGTTGAAGGAGTTTCGCATTCGCGGCGTGCAGACGAACATTCCTTTTCTGGAAAATGTGATCAAAAACGAAACGTTCCGGAGTGGGCAGGCGACGACGACGTTGATTGATAACACGCCGGAATTGTTTGCCTTCAAGCGCCGGCGCGATCGGGCGAATCGTTTGCTCAATTACATCGGCGACGTGGTGGTGAACGGCAATCCGCAGACGAAAGGCTTTGAGGTAAAGGAATCTTTCAAGCCCATCGCGTCGCCGGAGCACAATGGCGATGCCGAGCCGCCCGCGGGTACGCGGCAGATTTTGCTGGAGCAAGGCCCCGAAAAATTCGCCGAGTGGACGCGCAAGCAAAAGCGGTTGCTCGTCACTGACACCACCCTACGCGATGCGCACCAAAGCCTCTTCGCCACCCGAATGCGCACGGCGGATATGCTGCACATCGCCGACGCCATCGCGCATCGCACGCCCGGACTTTTCAGCCTCGAGATGTGGGGCGGCGCGACGTTCGACACCGCGATGCGGTTCCTGCGCGAAGACCCGTGGCAACGGCTGCGTCAACTGCGCGAGGCCGTCCCCAACATTTGTTTCCAAATGCTCTTTCGCGGCTCCAACGCCGTGGGCTATTCGGATTATCCGGACAACGTGGTGCGGGCATTTGTGAAACACGCGGCGGAAAGCGGGATGGATATTTTCCGCATTTTTGATTCGCTGAATTATTTACCCAACCTCAAGGCCGCGATGGAGGCGGTGCGCGGGACGCACGCGGTGTGCGAGGGCACCATTTGTTACACCGGCAATATCCTCGATGCGAAGCGCGACAAATATCCGCTCAAATATTATGTGAAACTCGCGAAGGAGTTGGAGAAGATGGGCGCCCACACGCTTTGCATCAAAGATATGGCGGGGCTATGCCGTCCGTACGCCGCGCACAAGCTAGTGAAAACATTGCGTGGCGAAGTGGGTTTGCCGATTCATTTTCACACGCACGACACCAGCGGCGTGAATGCCGCCTCGGTGCTCAAGGCCGCCGAGGCCGGCGTGGATATTGCCGACCTCGCGATTGCGTCGCTTTCCGGTTCAACCAGTCAGCCGAATCTCAACAGCGTAGTGGCCGCGCTGGACCACACGCCGCGCGAGACGGGTTTGAGCCTCGGCACGTTGAATGAATTTTCCGATTACTGGGAGCAAGTGCGCAAAGTATACGCTCCGTTTGACACCGGCCCGCGCAGTGGCATTGGCGATATTTATGAGCACGAAATGCCCGGCGGCCAATACACCAATTTGCGTGAGCAGGCGGAAAGCATGGGCTTGGGCGCGCGCTGGAAGGAAGTGGCGCGCACGTACGCGGAGGTGAACGATCTCTTCGGCGACATCGTGAAGGTGACGCCGTCCAGCAAAGTGGTGGGCGACATGACAATGTTCTTGGTAACGCGCGGCATCAAGCCGGCGGACGTGGTGAACCTCGAGCCCGGCGCCACGCCCTTCCCGCAATCGGTCATTGATATGATGAAAGGTCGCCTTGGCAAACCGCTCGGCGGTTGGCCGCGCAAAGTGCAGCAAGTGGTGCTCGGCAAACAAAAGCCGCTCAAGGGTCGGCCCGGTGCGGATTTGAAACCGCTGAACCTCGAGCGCACGCGAAAAAAACTGGAGGGCGAAATTCATCGCAAAGCCAGTGACGATGCGTTGTTGAGTTTCCTGATGTATCCCGAGGTGTTTCGGGAATATAACAAATTCCGTCGCGAATACGGCGACGTCTCCGTGCTGCCGAGTTCCACTTATTTTTATGGGCTGAAAACCGGCGAGGAAATCGCCGTGGACATCGAGGTGGGCAAGACGCTTTACATCAAGCTTATCAACATTAGCGCGCCGGATGAGGATGGCTTGCGCACGCTGACCTTTGAACTGAACGGCTACCCGCGCGAAGTGGAGATTGCCGATGCCTCGCTCAACGTGCAGGAAAAAGTCCAAGCCAAGGCCGACCCCGGCAACGATCTGCACGTGGGCGCGCCCATCCCGGGCATCATCACCGAGCTGGCCGTGGGCGTGGGCGCCAAAGTATCGAAGGGCGACAAACTGATCACGATGGAGGCAATGAAAATGCAAACCACCGTGTACGCTGCGACCGATGGAGTGGTGGACGTCATCCACGTTGGAATCGGGGAATCGGTAGAGGCAAAAGATCTCGTGATGGAATTGCGGGAAAGCTAGTTTTTTTAAAAGTTATCCACGGTAACGTTCCCCGAAAAACAGCGTCTCCAAGGTGAAACAACACCATCGCGGGCAGGGCGTATAATCCTCTGTTTTTGCCGATTTTGGCGCGATGTGTGAGAACTAGTGACGCCGTTTTGGGCTTGCCAACACCACCAAATGTGGTAGTTTTCCACAGGGCCACAATATCTTGTGGCGGCCAATTTATTGGCAAAAGGGGGTAAATGGGCGCTTGGAAACAGGCGGGGTGTTAGGATGGCATATACTTCATTCAGGGATTTTTGTGTCGCCGCGCAATTGGCGGAGCCGGATCAGTTTGACCAATGGCAGTCGGACTGGCGGGCGGAGCGCGACGGTGTAGGGGAGGTGGGCGCCTTGCCGGGTTTTCTGTGCCAACGCAGCGGCAAGACCGAGGCCGAATTTCTCTCTCTCGTGGCCGAAGCTTTCGACTGGCAGCGCATTGATCTGGGCGACGTGAAACCGACCGCCGAGGCGCGCCGCCGCATTTCTTCCAAGATCGCTTCACAGCATCGCGTGGTGCCCATCAGCATGGAGGAGGGCGTGCTGATGGTGGCGGTGTCCGATCCGTTCAACACGGAATTGCTCAATGCCGTCCGCTTTGCCGCGAAGGGGCCGGTGCGGTTTGTGTTGTCTTCGTCCGAGGAAATCGAAAAGAGCTACGAAAAATATTATGGCGTGGGCGCGGAAACGATTGATGAGCTGGCACAGGACGAGGCGGAGAATGAGAATGAGGATGATTTGGAATTGATGTTTGGTGATGAGAAGGAAATCGCCGAGGGCGATCAGGAAGCGAGCATCATTAAATTTGTCAACCAAGTTATTTGGCAGGCGTATAAGAGCCGGGCGACGGATATCCACTTTGAGCCGCACGAGGATGAGCTGCAAATCCGCCATCGCATTGACGGCATTCTGCATCAGATGCCGTTGCCGCCGCAGTTGAAGTTGCTGCAGGCCGCGCTGATCTCGCGCATCAAGGTGATGAGCGGCATGAACATCGCCGAGAAACGTATGCCGCAGGACGGCCGCATCAACGTGCGCGTCAAGGGCGAGGAGATTGATATTCGCGTGTCCACCGTGCCCACGGTGTATGGCGAGAGCGTGTCGCTCCGGCTGCTCACGCGCGGCAGTGTGCTCAAGGGGATGGACAGCTTGGGCATGACGGCGGGCTTGGAGAAAGACATTCGCAAAGTCATCACCAAGCCGCACGGCATCATGCTGGTCACCGGCCCGACCGGTTCGGGTAAATCCACCTCGTTGTATTCATTTCTCAACACCATCAACTCCATCGATAAACGGATCATGACGGTGGAGGATCCGGTGGAGTACGAAATGAAAGGCATCAATCAGGTGTCAGTGAAGAACGACATTGGCCGGACCTTCGCGCACGTGCTGCGGCATTTTTTGCGGCAGGATCCGGATGTGATCATGGTGGGTGAGATTCGCGATGGCGAGACGGCCGAGATCGCCATCCAAGCGGCCAATACCGGCCACCTCGTTTTCAGCACCCTGCACACCAACGATGCTCCGAGCGCGTTCACGCGGTTGATTGATATGGGCACTGAGCCCTTCCTTGTGGCGGACGCCATCGAGGCGATCATGGCCCAGCGGCTGGTGCGCACCTTGTGCCCGGAGTGCCGGGTGGAGCAGCAGGTTTCCAAGGACTACCTGTTGAAGGTGGAGTTTCCGCCCACGCAAATTTCAGAGGCAAAGTTTTGGCATGGCACCGGGTGCGATGCGTGTGGCGAGCGGGGGTATCAGGGGCGCACGGGGATTTACGAACTGCTTTCCAACAGCGAGGCTCTGCAGGAGCTGGTGATTGACCGCGCGGCGGCGTCCACCATCGGCGCGCAGGCGCGGGCGGAGGGGATGGTTTCCCTGCGCGAATATGGCTGGGCCCAGACGCTGGCGGGGAAGACCTCCATTGAAGAAGTGTTGCGCGTGACGCAAGCGCCCGATGCCGGCAATGAACCGCAGGAGAATTTTTAGTGGCCGATTCCAAAGACAAACCGAAGCCGAAGCGCAAAGCCAAGCCGCAGCCCGTTGAGGCGTTGCCCGCAACGTGTAATGTGGTGGATTGTTCCTCGGGCCGGCAGCAGTTCTGGCGGTTTGACGGCAGCAAAAACCAAATGAAGCTGGTGGACGTGCGCGAAGCGGATCTGGGCGAAAAAATTCCGCCCAAGCACCTCGATCGCGATGCCAGCCAAATGTGGCGCGCGCATTGTCAAAATGATGCGTGGTTGCCGGCGGACAAGGTATTTTTCCGCGTGCTGCATTTGCCTTTGTGCGACGCACGCGAGTTGCCGGGAATGGTGGAGCTGCAGTTGGAAAAAATTTCACCGCTGCCCTTGGGGCGCGCGGTGTGGTCTTTCGAGGTGGTCCCCGCGCATCGCGCGGATCGCGATCAGCAAACGGTGGTGGTGATGCTCGCCGAGCGCGCCGTGGTGGAGGAATGCGTGGGCGAGTTCGAGCAGACCGGTTATTTCCCTGACCGCCTTGAGGCAGCGGTAATGCATCAGGTGTTGGCCACGCCACAGGGCGGCGAACGGCCCGACGGCGCGTGGATTTTCCCGCGCTTTCTCGAGGAACGCGTAGTGTGCACCGTCGCGTGGTGGGATGAGGGCGTGTTGCAAAACATCACCCAGATTATTTTATCCTCGGCCGAACATCTCAATGAACTCACCGAGCAACTCACCGCCACCATCTGGGCTGGCGAGATGGAAGGCTGGCTCACCGGCAGCACGCACTGGCATCTGGTCATCGCCTCGGAACAGGGCGAACAATGGTTGCCGATCCTCAATGAATGGGCCGGGCAAGGGATGCAGGTGCAAGCTCCGCCCGATGCCAGCGCCTTGGCGGCGGCCTGTGCCACGCGCGCCACGCGTCCGCTGGAGCAGGGCAACCTCATGCCGCCCGAACGCCGGGCAGGCTATCATCGTCAGGATGTGGACCGCGTGCTCGGGGGCATTCTCTCGTGGGCACTGGCGCTTTACGTGATGTTGCTGGTCGGCTATTTCGTTTTGAACTCGCAAACCGCCACGAAGGAAGAGGCCAAATTTCAGCAATTGAAAAAAATGAAGGCGATGGAGGAGGAGGTCGAACTGCTTAAAGAAAAACACAAGCTATTGGTGCTACAGCGCAGCAGCCGCAAGACCGCCCTGCAGGTGCTCAAGGAAGTGGCCGAGCAAATGCCCGAAGAACTGACATTGAGCTACATTAACTCAGTGGAGGTTCGCGGCGAAGGGAGCAATATCACACTCAACGGCCAGATGGGATCCGGGAAGGGCAAACAAGTGGACGTCTATCGCAACAATCTCGCGAGAATTATGGTGGCCGATCCAGTTTCCAGGAAGCAACGCAAGCTGTTTTACGCGGTCAACACATCCAATACGCGAGCCGGCGCGGCCGGCGTCGAAGGGCCCGGGCGCTGGACGATTGTTTGCACCTTGCGCCCCAACATCCAGCTGAAATGATCGCAATCCTGAATATGTTAAGCGTGAGAGCAGAGGAGCGCCGGGCGGTGATTATTTTTCTGATGTGCATCTTGGTGGTTGGAAACTTGGCGTGGCTTTGGATTGGGCCGGAACTATTTGCCCTGCGCACTCAACTGGAAAACCACGA
>Ga0302122_10002811_pt1 | contig 10663 bp, 8 predicted proteins | sample CB21_SCM_MG_FD_203115 | JGI IMG/M metagenome (GOLD analysis project Ga0302122, IMG submission 203115) | Marine microbial communities from Western Arctic Ocean, Canada - CB21_SCM | ecosystem: Environmental > Aquatic > Marine > Oceanic | place: Canada: Western Arctic Ocean | collected 2017-09-28
ATGGATGAGTTGTCTAATTGGGGAAGATGGGGAGATGATGATGAACTGGGTGCAGCGAACTTTATAACTCCGGAGAAACGCAAACAAGCTGCAGCTTTAGTCCGTGAAGGTATTTCGGTTTCCTTAGCTCATAATGTTAATCAGGAACCGGCAGTGGATGCATCAGCTGTGTTAAACCGGGAAGTATTGCGAGTGAGTCCTACAGGAGCTTCTGATCGCTATCAATATACAGGTAGTTATCACGGCACCATTCATAGTCACCTTGATGCTTTAGACTGTCATATTATGTATGAGGGTAAGGGCTACAATGGCGTGCCATATGAAGATGTTGAAGCCGCAGATGGCTGCCCGAGAGGCAGTATCATGGCGCATAAAGATGGCATTCTGACACGGGGGATTCTCTTTGACGCAACACTCCTGCCAGGTAAGGTAACCGCGGATGGTTGGCTGGAGCCTGGCACTGTTATTAACTATGAAGACCTTGTTGAGCTTGAAGAGATTCAGGGAGTCAAAGTAGAGGCCGGCGACATTATTCTTTTACATACCGGTCGTTGGAAGAGGAGAGAAGCTCTAGGTGCATGGCCAACATCCGATGGTGTTGCCGGCTACCATGCTGATGTCGCTTATTTTCTGAAAGATCGAGGTGTAGCTATGATTGGTCATGACATGTGGAACGATGTTGCTCCAAGTGGAATTGAGGGTGTTTTTTTACCACTGCATAGTCTTGCTCTAGTTTCTCTTGGTGTCTCAATTTTTGACAATCTCGATTTTACTGACGTAGCGGAAACTGCTAAAGAGCTGGATCGCTATGATTTCATGTTTACTGCGGCGCCTTTACGAATTGAGAAAGGTATGGGTTCACCTTTGAACCCGATTGCAACGTTTTAATTGATTTAGGCGGTCCATCTTGATAGTTGCTCAACCTCGATGAGTTTGCCTGGAATTTTACAGAACTCTGAGTTTCGAGATTATCTTGGCTCCACTTCATTTTCGGGTATCGCTTTTGCGATGCAGCAGCTTCTATTGAGCTGGATTCTGATCGGTATCTTAGAGCTTCCAGCTAGCCAAGTGGGGATAATCCAAGCAGCCTGCGGAATTCCTGGAATCTTTCTGATGTTGTTGGGTGGTGCGAGAGCCGATGGGCGTGACACTCGGGCGATGCTAATGCAGATCTATTCATTGGCACCAGTTCTCCCCATTTTCTTAATCGTCATAATAAATTTCGAGCTGCTTAGTATTTGGTCAGTCGTGGTTTGGGGATTGGGAATGAGTGTTGTTGTTGCCTATTCTAGCCCCGCACAGCAAGCCATTCTAAACGGTATTGTTGGTAATAATGTGCAAAAGGCAGTATCAGCAACAACTGCCATAGGGTTTTTGGTGCAAATGTTGGGCCTAAGCGTTGCTGGAACCATGGATGAACTTGGGTTGATTCCCGTGCTTACATTTCAAGCCTTCTGTATTGGTTTTGGGGCTCTCGCTGTGCGCCGACTTAAACCGCAACCGGTTAATCACAGTTCAAATTCTGCTCCTACGTGGAAGACTATCGCCGCGGGGCTCCAAGCAGTCTATGACAACAAAGTTATTTATCAGGCCTTAATAATAAATTTCATTTCGAGTATTTTTAATGCCGGTGCATTCATGACGGTATTCCCTTTCATTATTAAACGGATCTATGCTGGTGATGCTTTTTTATTATCCATGATGATGATAATTTTTTATGGTAGTGCAGCGTTTTCCAATTTTCTAATGATCCGGCTAATGCCTTTACTGCGACCGGGCAGAGTATTTTTGTTAATGCAGTTATCTCGTATGGTGATTTTAGGAGTCATGTGGATCCAGCCAAGCTTTTGGTTGATGGTGCTGGCAACAGTTGGTTGGGGATTAAATATGGGTGTAACGATGACTCTTTCTCGATCCATCGTGCAGGAATCTGCGACAGTAGAATTCCGAGCTAGAATTCTATCAGTTTATAGTCTGGGTTTGTTAGGGAGTGCGCCAATCGGAGCGCTGATGTTGGGTCTAATTATTGAGAGATTCGGTACTCTAAATGCGCTTATCCCAGCAATGATAATTTCAGTAGTGTTATTTGTTTATGGTTTTTTCTTTACCGGAGTTTATAACTACCGTTCTCCTACTGTGCCAAATTGAGTGAGTTCTTCAGAATATTAATTTGTAAGTTTCGCCATCGCTAATCACTTTTCCTGCAGTGGGGCTTGCGAAATGAGTGCCAATTATCAGCGTATTCGTATCGCTGACATCCGCTAACAAAGTTTTTCTGCATTGCTGTGCTGCATCACTGTCCTCATCAAAACTAACTGTCCAGTGCGGTTGTGCAATTTGGCAGGGGTGGTGGATACTATCGCCAGTGATAAGCGCTTTTTCTCCCCGAGATTCAATAATCACACTGACGTGACCAGGCGTATGTCCTGTTGTTGGAATTAGGCGAATTTCGGGGCTGATGACATGATTAAAATCCACCAGGTCTGCGAGCCCCGCTTCAAAAATCGGAGTTACAGAATCTAGCATTACGGAATTTTGATCATCAGCATCGCTTCGCGACCAGTAATCATATTCGATTCGCCCAATCAGATAGCGGGCGTTTGGAAATGTAGGAATCCAATTGTCGCCAATTTTCATCGTATTCCAGCCGACGTGGTCGACATGCAAATGGGTACAAACTACTGCATCAATTTTTTCTCTCGGACATCCGGCGGCTTCCAGATCTTTTAAGAAATCCGTGTGCAGTGCTTCGTTGCCGGTAATAGCTCGAGATTTATCATTACCAACGCAGGTATCTACCAACAAATTTAGTTTTGGCGTTTGCACTAAGAGCGCATGAATGGAGATGATTAATTCACCATCCTCAGTAACGAAATTTGGACTCAGCCACGGAATCGCAGCTAAGGCTTCTGGGCGAGCCTTCCGCATGAAGGGATATTTTTCATAGTAGGCAACTTTTAATTCGATCTCTAAGATACGAGTAATAGTGACTTTCCCAATTTTCCATTGCAGGAGCATTTTTGCTAACTCTGTCTAATTAAATTTGAGTAAACGAGAATACAATTGCTCGGTCTGCAATACTATAGATCTTGATATTATTGCCGGGGAAAATAATTGGCGAGCCATTGATATCCATAGTGTTTTTATTTATCAGGAAAGCTCACATCTCGCCACAAAGTGCGCTTGTTTACGCACTCTCTTCAAAAGCACTTTGATTGAGAGGTCGGGCCGCTTTAATCTCTTTAAATCTTTCCCAGCCCAATGATTATAAGCGTTAAACACCAAATCGTTCTTGCCTATTTGACTGGCTGGTGTGATTATCAACTTAGAAGAAACACCATAGACTCCAGAGTAAAAAAATAAAGAGGAGAGTTATCCATGAGAATTTCCAAACTTGCTATGTCTTTTATATCCGTAACGCTGTCTGCCATTTTTTTTAGTGGCACTGTAAATGCTCAGGCCTATTCGAATCCTTTCGCTTCGGTAACGCCATGGGCACAATTACCCGATGGCAGAACTTTTGGTGCCGTAGGTGATACCGATGTCGATCCTGATGGTGCCCACGTTTGGGCGGTTATCCGTTGTGATGCAATAGCTCCTGACCGATTTGGTGATGAATGTGTTGATTCGAATTTAGACTCGGTCATCAAATTCAATTTGGCAGGAGAAGTAGTCGAGAGTTTTGGTGGAGGCATGTTTATTTGGCCGCACGGTATCGATGTTGATCCCGATGGCAATGTTTGGGTAACTGATGCCGTAAATAGCGGGAGAATTCCTGACGGCGATGAGCGTGGCCACATCGTGGTTAAGTTTTCTCCAACTGGTGACGTATTAATGACATTAGGCACTCCCGGGGAGTCTGGTAATGGGGCTAATCATTTTACTTCACCGGCAGATGTGGTCGTGGGTGATAATGGCAATGTATTTATCGCAGATGGTCATTACGAAAATGGCAATAGTCGGGTAGCAAAATTCGATCGAAATGGAAACTTGGTTAAAGAATGGGGAAAAACTGGTTATGGTCCGGGCGAGTTTCGCGTACTACACACCATCGCCATTGATCAACGTGGTCGAATTTTTGTCGGTGACCGTTCAAACAATCGTTTGCAGTTGTTCGATCAAGAAGGGAATTTCCTCGCCATGTGGACCCAGTTTGGTCGTCCAAGTGGAATCTTTTTTGATGGTCATGACAATATCTACGTAGCAGACTCAGAGTCTGATGATGTGCAAAACCCGGGTTGGGAAATGGGAATTCGTATTGGTGATGCCCATCTCGGTTGGGTTGATCATTTCATTCAATTACCGCAGGGTGATCCTCGCAGTACAGTAGGCAACGGAGCTGAGTTTGTCTCAGTGGATGCTGAAGGAAACGTGTATGGTGGAGAACCCAGTACGCAAAAATTACAAAAGTATGTTCGTGTGAGACCTTAATTGGTCTGGCGGGAATTTTCGCCACAATAATTTTCACATTTATGGTTGTAAGCAACGAAGAGAAGCAGTGTAGATTTTGAATTCAAGTGATATAGCTTCAACACTGCTTAGTTGTGTGTTTTTCATGGGTCTTGTCGCCTGGGTTTCCTATCGTAAGACCCGTGGCGAAGTTAATACTAGAGACGGATACTTTCTTGCCGGCCGCGGTTTAAGTGCAATATTCATCGCCGGATCCATGCTGCTAACAAATTTGTCCGCCGAGCAGTTAATCGGGCTTAATGGTTCTGCCTACGGCTTCAATCTCAGCAGTATGGCTTGGGAGGTCACCGCGGCTTTCGCTACAATTTGTATGGCATTTATTTTTCTTCCCCGTTACCTCGCTGGTGCATTTACTACACTTCCTCAATTTCTTAGTGATCGTTTTGATGACAGCGTACGACGGATGTCGGTCATTCTTTTCATGGTCGGGTATGGTCTAGTTACTATTCCTGGTGTGTTGTACTCAGGTTCTATTGCAGTACTGCAATTGTTTGATGTACCTGCTTTGTTATCTGTTAGCTATAGCAAGGGCTTGTTATTAACTATTATCTCCATTGGCTGTATTGGTGCTCTTTACGCTATTTTCGGCGGGCTAAAAGCCGTAGCAGTTTCTGATACTTTAAATGGTATTGGTCTGTTAATTGTTGGGATAGCTGTACCTTGGCTAGGCTTATCAGTCCTTGGCGAGGGCAGTGTTGCTGATGGCCTTGCTATTATTACGTCGACGGATACACAAAAATTGAATGCTATCGGGGGGGCAGCTGATCCTACTCCTTTCGGTACTTTGTTCACCGGAATGATATTTGCTAATCTTTTTTATTGGTGTACGAATCAATACGTAATTCAGCGAGCTCTCGGTGCGAAAAATTTGGCCGAGGGGCAGAAAGGAGTACTTTTCTCCGGATTCTTTAAGGTCATGGTACCGTTTATGATGATGATTCCTGGGGTCATAGCTTTTCATATGTATGGCGAAGGATTGGCCTCGATAGATTTGGCCTATCCACGACTAGTAAGAGATGTCTTGCCTGTTTACGCTACGGGGTTTTTTCTTGCAGTATTAATGGGTGCGGTCTTTAGTTCTTTTAACTCTCTACTTAATAGTGCAGCAACGCTTTTTTGTCTCGATGTTTATGTGCCCCTCAAGAAAGGAGAAGTAAGTGAGGCGAAAATGTTGAAGGTGGCAAAAATAGCTAGTGTTGCCATCGCATTATTTTCTTTTGTCGTTGCGCCCTTACTGCAATATGCACCTGAAGGTCTCTGGCAAATAATTAGAATATTTACTGGATTTTATAATATTCCGGTGATTGCAATTGTATTGATTGGGCTTTTTACTCGTCACGTTCCAGCATTAGGTGCAAAGGTAGTAGTAGTTTTTCACATTATTGCTTATGGTTTGTTTCAATTTGTCCTTGGAGATGTAATTAATATCCATTTTCTTCATCTCTATGCAATTTTATTTTTTATTGAAATTGCGATTATGCTATTGATCGGTCACTACCAGCCGAGAACCGAAGATTGGATTTTCCATGCTCGCGATCTTGTTGATCTTACTCCGTGGCGATTTGCAACGCCCTGCGCAATAACATTAATGTCTTCGATAGTTGCTCTATATCTTTTGTTTTCTCCAATTGGTTTGGTAAATGGAATTAGTTCACTTTTTTGGCCACTTATATTTGTTCTCATTATTATTAATATCGTGGTTTGGTTCCTAGGCTTCAGAAGACACAGACAGTATTCCCTGCAGGGAAGAACCTGACATGCAGTCAGATATTCGTTGCCCAAGATTCTATGCTGAACCGTCTATGCAACGTGTTGAAACTGCAATGGGTGAAAGAGCAGAGCGAAACCAAAACCAAAACCAAAACCCAGATCACAGCATAGTTATTATTGGCGCCGGCATGATCGGTCGTGAACACATGCGAGTAGCTACATTACTAGGCAGGGCTAAAGTGCATGGGTTGTTTGATATTCAAAGTTCTAGCATGGATAAGGCAGAAGAAGCATTTCGAAATTATTCGGATTCGCCGCTTGTGCGCTATAACAGCTTGGAAGCAGCTTGTTTCGATTCGGAAACCGATATAATTTTTATTTGTACTCCAAATTTCACTCACTACGAAGTATTACGAACCGCCATAATATCGGGAAAGGCAATATTTCTCGAAAAGCCAATAGCGACTAGCTTGGCTGACGCGGCTGAAATTATTGAAATGGTTAATGCCTATACTGCAGTCATACAGATCGGGATGCAGTATCGCTACAAGGCGCAGTACACCGATGCGTTTCATGAAGTTTATGCCAAGGGAACACTAGGAGAAGTAAAAACCATAAGTATGAGTGAATATCGCCCTCCGTTTTTGGACAAGGTAGAGCAATGGAATAAATTCAATAGCAACAGTGGTGGAACACTAGTTGAAAAGTGTTGTCACTATTTCGACTTAATCAATCTAATGGCAAATTCGAGGCCCAAGTCAGTTGCAGCTATTGGCGGGCAGGCGGTAAATTTCCTTAATTTTGAACAGGACGGTGTTCGCTCTGATATTGACGATCACGGTTTTGTAATTATCGAATATGAGAACGGAATTCGAGCCAATTTCACATTGAATATGTTTTGTCCTGATTTAGTTGAAGAATTAATAGTTTGTGGTGAAAAAGGACGTTTAGTAGCTATAGAATCCTCCAGCTTCGTAGTTGGAACATCATCGAAGGCCGCAATAAAAATCGAAGTTCAGGCTGCTACTAAAACGCAGCCGAATATTAGTGCAGATATAACTTACCCCGCTATTATTGAAGAAAGTGGACATCATGGAGCAACTTATTTTGAACACGAGGCTCTTATGGATCAATTGAACGGTCAGGAAAGTGATAGTGCTACACCGTTACAGGGACTATGGGCGATGGTAGTAGCAAGTGCGGCGCAAGAATCTATTTCGTCTGGAGCTGTTATTAATATCAAACAATTTATTGATGACAATCAACTGACTAAAAAATTGGCTCTTTGATTGTAAAAAAGGAAAGCAGTTAAAACCGAAAAGTCCTAGTAGCAATTGAGGGTCAGCGCTAATAGAAGAAGTAATTAAACGTAAGGGATTAAAATAAATGGTAAAGGCAATAAATTTAGCGCGTTCAGAGATGCCTAGTGTGGGCCTCGGGCTATGGAAGATTGAGAAAGCTGATGCAGCCCAGGTAGTCGTTGATGCCATTGAGGTTGGATATCGTCACCTGGATAGTGCCGCTGACTATGGCAATGAGGTAGAGGTGGGTGAGGGTATTAGTAAGGCGCTGAGTGCTGGTTCATGTACTCGAGATGATTTATGGATCACTTCGAAGTTGTGGAATACCTTTCATCGGCCAGAGCATGTTGAAGAAGCTTGTCGAAAATCCTTAAGTGACCTTGGTATAGATTATTTGGATTTGTATCTAATCCATTTTCCCATCTCACTGAAGTATGTTCCGATTGAGTTTCGTTATCCGCCTGAGTGGTTGTTCGACCCCGGGGACCCATCGCCACAAATGGAGATCGACCCGGTGCCATTACATGAAACCTGGGCAGCTATGGAGAGTTTGGTGGACAAAGGCTTGATAAAGAATATCGGCATTTGTAATTACACCAGTGGTTTACTGCATGATCTCCTGGCTTATGCGCGTATCAAGCCCGTCATGTTACAGATTGAATCTCATCCCTATCTCACCCAAGATAAATTAATTCAGCTAGCTCAGGATAATGATATCGCGGTAACAGCATTTTCGCCTTTGGGGGCTTCGTCCTATGTTTCCCTGGGTATGGCTGGTGAGAATGATTCAGTTCTGAATCAAGATTGTGTGAAAGAAGCGGCGCAAAGGCTTGAGCGTTCTCCGGCTCAGATATGTTTGCGTTGGGGAATTCAGCGGGGTACTGCGATTATTCCAAAAACTAGTCGTCGCGAGCGTTTGCTAGAAAATTTAGCATTATTCGATTTTGAATTATCTGAAGACGAAATGGCATCAATCTCAGCTTTGAACATAAACAAGCGATTTAATGATCCGGGGGATTTTTGTCAGCTCGCTTTTAATAAATTTTATCCTATTTATGACTGAGTTTTCTTTTAATTAAACCTTCTTATGATTAATTCTATGATGCCTGAAAAATCTCACTCTCCCTTATCGACGGCCGATTTTGTAGTTACTGAACTTTCGCTCTTAAGGCAACAACTGTATGCAGAAGTTTTTCCATTGGTGATTGAAGCTGAAGACAGAAGTGCCGCTTCTAGCTCGATGTATGATTGGCTTGAAAAAAAGCACCAAATAATCTTGGATCAATCCTCCAGAAATGGAGCAGTTCTATTTCGAGGTTTCCCGATTGAATCAGACACAGATTTTGATAAGTTTGTGGATGGGTTCAAGTTGAAGAATTTTACTTATTCTGACTCCCTCTCTAATGCAGTTCGCAGAAATAGGACCGCAAAAGTTTTTACTGCAAACGAAGCGCCTCCTTCGGTATCTATATACCTGCATCACGAAATGGCGCAAACGCCAGTATTTCCTTCGCGACTTTTCTTCTTTTGTGAGACCGCGCCTGAAACAGGTGGGGCAACTCCTCTGTGTCGATCCGATATATTATTTCAACAACTGCAGCTAGTGGCACCTGATTTTGTGCATTCTTGTCTCAGCCTTGGGGTTCGTTATTCAAATGTTATGCCGTTTGTTGAAGATCTCGAATCAGGGCAAGGTCGTTCCTGGGGCTCTACTCTTGGAGTTAAATCAAAGGCGGAGGCAGAAGCTAAATTGTTGGCCCTTGGCTATCAGTGGCAATGGCTAAGAGATGATGATCTGCAAGTCACCACGCCAGCCCTGCCCGCAGCCCGAGAATTGGATGATGGAAGAACGGTGTTCTTCAATCAATTGGTTGCTGCTTTTCGAGGTTGGAGTGACAAAAGAAATCAAGGAGAAAAATCTATTTACTTCGGTGACGGCAGTGACATCAGTGAGAAAGATATGGCAATCACTATTGAACTAAGTGACAAATTGACTTTCGACTTAGAATGGAAGGCGGGTGATGTGGCCTTGGTGGATAATTTCGTTGTCATGCATGGTCGTCGACCCTATGAAGGGAGGCGAAGCATTTTGGCTTCGCTGGTGGCCCCAGATTAAGACTTCTCTCTGGTTTATCAAATCCACAAAGGCCTAATCCACTTGCGCCGCTGGCTTAAAAACAGGATCCAAAAAACAGCGAGTAAGGAGGCAGAGCAGATTTGAAGATATTGCTGCAGTTAAGTAATGTTTCTCCTCAAGACATCAACAATGGTAAAATTAAATGATCCTCACTAACAGCTGAGTGATTATTCTTAGTTGTCCGCTTTTGCTAGGTTTAATCACTGGAACCACAAGTTAATGCTAGATTAATAATTGCAGCTGTCTATCAGATGAAAAATTTACTAACTATTCTGCTAAGCCTGTCACTGTTTTCGTGCGCGAATCAGAGTTTGCAGAGATGGCCAGACACAATTCCTCAGCAGGGATATTTTGCTGCCGTCTATGCTGCAGATGAGGCTAATCAAGAACGGCAGAGTCGAGATGAATATTTACAGTGGATTATGAAATTTTATGAAGGCAGCCTGGTTTATCCTAGTGGCTGGTTAGACGTTGCATCTACTGTTTTAGCAGCAAGCAATCCTCGGGGTCGAAGTGCGCTGGATTCTCAGCTTGCTGAATTAGGCGCTGCCATCGCTGCAGAGTGGGCAAAGGATAATGATGTTCGCATTATAGATAATCGAATGCTCAGCCTATGGGGTTCGATTCTGCAACTCGCGGATAACAATGAGCAACGACTTCTATCAGTCGAAATAATCCACCTAGATGTGGTAAATCTGCTAGAAGGCTACCTAATGCCGACTGAGGTAAGAGAGCCAAGATATGAAAGTCTGCTCGAAATAGAGCTTTTCGATGATTTTTAGTACTCGTTTTACCTTCGTTACCCTCCCATTCACCTTCTTTTCTCACGAATTCATTGACTATTTGGACTTAGGCTCTATATTTGACCGGTTTATTTGGCCAGATGAGTGAATAGGGCTGACCTTCTAGTTAGTAATGCGACTCAAGCGGTGGCTGCTATAGTCAATTTGCATTAATTGATCCAAATGCAAGAGATCGTCGTATTTACTTTATTATGATTCAGCAAATTTCAACCAATTAGAGTCCAATTGGATTCTATTGTGAG
>Ga0302122_10002813_pt1 | contig 10662 bp, 8 predicted proteins | sample CB21_SCM_MG_FD_203115 | JGI IMG/M metagenome (GOLD analysis project Ga0302122, IMG submission 203115) | Marine microbial communities from Western Arctic Ocean, Canada - CB21_SCM | ecosystem: Environmental > Aquatic > Marine > Oceanic | place: Canada: Western Arctic Ocean | collected 2017-09-28
ATGGGCTTTGCAAGTGTAGGTATTCTCATTGGCGGCGCTTTAATCCCGGTGTTGGCTGGCGATACTCGAGAAGGGTTTTTTACTGCAGCACTGATAGTGTCGCCACTGATACTTGGTTCGATTTGGATTTCTGTGTTTATGACTCGCCATGCCCCCCGTGTCCAAAAACCTAGCTTACTGGCCCCACTTGATATGTTGCGTTTAGTGCTACGTAATAAACCTTTTGTTGTTCTCACAATTCTTTACGGAACTATGACCCTTGCCGTGGCACTCATCACTGCTGGTCTGCCGTTTGCAGCAATTTATTTGATTTTAGATGATGGAACGACTGCGTTGTCAGGTATAGCGGCTGGGCTCGGAACTATGGCAACGATGTTTGCAGCCTTTGTCGTTGGATCTATTTTGTCACAAGCTGTATGGGTTTGGGCTAGTAAACTTCTTGGCAAGGCAATTGCCTTGGCATTTGGATTAATGTTTTACGTTTTATTGCTTTATGCACTGTACCTTTCCTTGCCTTCAGTCAACGTGACAGCGATAGCGGGGATGTTTGTCTTGGCTGGTATGGCAAATGGGTCCTACCAACAAATTCCATGGGCGATGTATCCGGATTTGATGGATGTAACCCGATTACAGACTGGTGAGACAATAGAAGGCGCATTTTCGGGAATTTGGTTATTTGGTCAAAAAGTAGCTAATGCATTTGCACCGCTTATATTGTCTGTGTTTTTGGCTAGCTATGGCTGGCTAGAAACTACTGAGGGACGAGTGGAGCAGCTTCCAGGAGCGATAGTGGCATTACAAAAGTCTATCACATTGGTCCCAGCTGCCATTTTAGTAATTGCCACTGTTATGCTGATACTAGTCTATAAGCCTATGGCTGCAAAAGTTTTGCGGTGAACAAGTGCAGTTATTTTCTCTTTCCAATTTAGATGATCATCTTGCCGCGCAGGAAGCCGCGGTCCCTGACTTAAGGTCTGAGGTACATAAGAGGGTACTTTGGGCCGATAAATCTAAAGAAAAAACTGAGATATCAGTTGTTTATGTACATGGATTTTCTGCAACCTCGGAAGAATTAAGGCCCTTTCCAGATAATGTGGCGTCTGGCCTAAATGCCAATCTCTTTTTTACGCGCCTAGCTGGGCACGGGCAAGATTATAAGGCAATGGGCAAAGCGAGTTTGGCCAAATGGCACGCGGACATAGATGAGGCCATGGAAATTGGCTGTGCTTTGGGGAAACGTATCGTCGTTATTGCGTGCTCAACTGGTGCTCCTTTGGTGTTGTCTAGTTTAGAAAAACAGTCACGTGATGTGGCTGCCTGCATATTCGTATCTCCAAATTTTGGGCTGGCTGACCCTGTAAAAAACTTACTTCTTAATTTACCAAAAATTAGGTATTGGGGCTCAATCGTTATGGGCCGGAGCCGAGGCTTTGAGCCGCGAAGTTTGACTCATAAAAAGTATTGGACGCAAAGCTACGGAATTGAAGCTGTTTACACAATGATGGACGCTGTGCGAGCTGCCACAAGGGTGAGGGTAAAATCTTTGACTATCCCGTTGGCAGTACTCTACTGCCTAGAGGATAAAGTAGTTTCTCCAAGAAAAATATTATCAGTTTTTAAACGCTGGGGTGGCCCCAAAGAACGGCTTTTAATGGACAAAGGTGATGACCCGTCAGGTCACCTGATTATAGGTGATATTATGAACCCTAAGCAAACCAAACTTGCGACCCAATTCACTCTTGATTTTTGCGTTAAACAGTTGCGTTTAAATTTAGATGGCAGCGCATTCTAATCTTTTGGATCACTAGATTACATTACCAGCTTTATTTTAATGGTGGAATAAATCCACCCAACTCAATTAATGGAAATTTTTTTAAAAACCTTCCATAATTCTGTTAAAAAGAGATTTCTTTGCCTTGGCATGTACTCAAAAACTTGACAAAATAAACTATGAACTCAGAACCAATTGTTTTCCTCCCAGGCATGATGTGTGATGCGAGATTATTTGCGCCGCAGATTGATGGATTATCGCATCAGTGTGCAGTCATGGTGGCGCCGACTCATCTTGGCGAGCGTGTGGAACAAATTGCGAGCAGCATATTAGATATGGCTCCGCATAGATTTGCCTTATGTGGTTTGTCGATGGGCGGAATCGTTGCATTAGAAATTACACGCCGTGCACCAGATAGGGTGAAACGGCTATGTCTGATGGATACAAATCCAATGTGTGAAACGCCGGAACGTGCCGCTGAACGTGAACCGCAGATCATCGCTGCGCGTACCGGACGGCTAGAACAGATTATGCGCGAAGAAATTACATTAAATTATTTGACTGAAACATTACACAAAGAACATATCTTTGAATTGTTAATCGATATGGGCATGTCACTTGGTTCTGAGGCATTTGTCCGCCAATCGCGTGCGCTTCAAAAACGCCGAGATCAGCAATCATTTCTAAGCAAGATAAAATGTCCTACTTTATTGCTGTGCGGTGAGCAGGATCAGATATGCTTGCCAAAACGGCACAAGTTTATGGCTGAGTTAATTGAAGGTGCAAAGCTTACAATTATCAAAAATGCTGGCCACTTGCCAACTTTAGAGCAACCAGAGGCCACCAATGAAGCGTTAAGGGCGTGGTTGGCTACTTAAGATTTGTCAGCATAAAAGCGTGTGACTTATTTTTGTTTATGCTTTTGTCCGCTACCAATTTTGTCTTTAGTCGCATTTTCTTTACTAAAGCGTTTAGCTAAAACCTTTGTATTTTCCTGATCTTCTGATACCAGCTTTAGCCAACGGTTGACGCGGATCACATCAATTAGGCCAATGGTAATATTGGCTTGGATGGCACAGCCGGGTTCATGATCGTGGGAGCAGTCGTTGAAGCGGCAGCTTTGTTCGAGTTCATGCAAGTCTGCAAATGTCTCTTTTATTCCAGTTGCGGCATCCGTTAGTTGTAATTCTCGCATACCTGGGGTGTCAATGACTGCGCAACCTTGGGGTATAATATGTAGCTGGCGACTGGTAGTGGTATGGCGGCCTTTATCATCTACCTCACGGACGGCTTGAGTGTTGATTAATGGATTGCCTGCTAACGTATTTGTCAGAGTTGATTTCCCAACACCGGACGACCCCAGAAAGGCCACTGTTTGACCCAGTTCACACCAAGGAGCTAATTGCTCTTTTGCAGATGAACTGCGAGCGTCAACGTTTATGACAGCGACGCGTTCAGATATTTTTGATGCCAGTTGAGAAAAGTTTGTTAAGTCAGAGTTTAAATCAAATTTTGTCAATATAATTACTGGTGTGATCTCAGCCTCATTGATCATTGCGATGTATCGTTCAAGACGCGCTAGATTGAAGTCACTATTGCATGACGAAACAATAAACGCCGTATCGAGGTTTGCTGCAATCAGCTGTTCTTTCCGGTCATGCCCCGCAGCACGGCGTTTCAGTAAGCTCCTTCGTTTCAAAATTTTACTAGAGCGTGGGTCTCCTTGATTTAACAGCAACCAATCTCCCACTGCTACCTCGTACAAGGATGGAATTTTTATGTCTACATTGACGCCCACAACATGAAGATTACTTCGATGAACTTGCATAATACGAACTGGGGGCGTCTCCCTTAGGTCTGTACTGACAACTTGGTCTATGAAATATTGATTCCATCCCAGGGATTTTAATCGGACGTCTACATCCAAAATATCGTGTTGGTTATTTTGAGATTTAGGTTCTGGACCGTCGTGTACCATTTAGAAAACCTTCTCTTCGTACTTACAGCGTTAGAGGTATTGTTTCAAATATCACGAAGTCTAAGCTAGCATTCGTCTCAATCAAGATAATCTTTGGACGCTTTAATATTTAGATTTAAGTAAATAATCAGGGTTACTATGCAGAAAAGGGTAGGGTCAGTCTCACGAGAAACTAAGCCACCTCTGCAAAGACTTGTTTTAATGACATTTCTAACTTTTCAAACATTTCGTCAATATTGCTTTCTGTAAAAATAAATGCGGGACATAGCACAATCGCCTGACCTAGGGGCCGGCATATTAATCCGTGATCTGTACAAGTATTTGCAATTCGCTCACTCACAGACAAGCTCGCAGAAAATGGAGTTTTAGTAGATTTATCTTGAACAGCTTCCAAAGCTCCCATGAAGCCCTTCACACGGGATTCTCCTATATTGGGGTTTTCAAGCAAGCGGTCCATATGAGCTTCAAAGTATGGTGTTAAATTACGTACGTTTTCTGCCAAGCCTTCGTTCATAATTATATCAATTGCCTTAAGGGCAACGGCTGATCCTACTGGGTGGCCTGAGGCTGTGAACCCATGTGGAAATTCTTCGATCGCCTCTGAAGCTGTCTGCAAGCGATGAGTAAGTTGCGGCCCAAGGACGACTGCACCCATTGGAAAATAGCCTGCAGTGAGATTTTTTGAGCTGATAATAGCATCTGGTACAAAGTCATAGGCCTCGCAGCCCCAGGTGTGACCAGTGCGACCAAATCCACAAATAACTTCATCAGAAATAAATGGAATATTATATTTCTGAAGAATTGGTTGTAAGGCTTGGAAATAACCAATCGAGGGAGGAATTACGCCGCCAGCACCCATAACGGGCTCTGCAAAAAATCCTGCGATGGTTTCTGGACCTTCCGCTAAGATCATATCTTCAAGTTCTTTGGCCAGGCGTGCGGTAAATTGTACTTCACTTTCGCCGTCTAGCCCCTCGCGCCAGTAGTGAGGACAGGTTAGGTGAAGAAATTCTGGCAAGGGAAGTCCAAACACAGCATTATATGGTTTTCCAGTCATCGATGCTGAAACAGCTGTAACCCCGTGATATGCATTTTTTCTTGTTATAATTTTCCGGCGTGTTGTATTGCCCTCGGAGCCATGCAGAAACCAAAGCATTTTTACCATCGTATCGTTAGCTTCGGAGCCAGAATTTGTGTAAAAAACTTTTCCAGTTTTGAAGGGGGATACTTCAATAAGTTTTTCAGATAGTACAACAGTCTGATCTGCCATTCGACCAAAGAACGCATGATAACCTGGAAAACGATCATATTGATCTTTTGCAGCCTGCGCCAATCCTTTATGGTCAAAACCAGCAACCATATTCCATAATCCAGAATTTGCATCTAAAAATTTTTGACCATGTACGTCAAAGACATATGGCCCTGTCCCATGGGTCAGTACAGTCGCGCCGCGATTTTCAATAGTGGGCAAATCGGTGAAGCCGTAAAAGGAGTGGGCATCTGCCCGCGCTTCCCAGCTGTTTGGCGATTGGTCTTTCATTTTAGGAACTCCAATAAATTGTTTTCTGACTTTAACCTAGAGTAATTTTTTTTCGCTAACACCCAATTTCTCTATATGCCGAGCCTATCTCGCAATGAGAACCACGTCATTGCCAAAGTCATAATCGGACTTCGAAAGGTTTGCCCGCCAGGGAAGGCAGGGTGTGGGAGGTCAGATAATAAGTCAAATTGAGATGCATTCCCTGCTATTGTTTCGGCCAATACTTGACCGGCAAAGCTAGCCATTGCCACACCATGGCCCGAGTAACCGGCTGCAGCCAATTGCTGTTTGCCAACTCTTGCAAACAGCGGTAACCGCGTTGTGGTTATGCCTAAGGTGCCACCCCATGCATGAGTTAGGTTAACATCTGCTAGTTGTGGAAAAATTTCAGTCAACGGTCGGCGTACTTTGGCAAATATATCTTTGGGAAATTTGGTACCATAGCTTTCACCACCACCAAAAATTAGCCGGTTGTCTTCACTTAATTTGTAGTAGTTTAAAACAAATCGATTGTCGGCAACTGCGATATTTTTGGTTAGAATTTCTCTTGGGTCCTCTAGTGGTTCAGTAGCCACTAAAAAATTATTAATTGGCATCACGTGCGCTGCTTGATTGCGATTTAGATTAGTATGATAGCCGTTTGTGGCGTGTACAACATACTCAGCTTTTACCTCGCCTAGATCAGTTACTACTAGATTTGAACTGCCATTTTTAACTTCTTTAACAAGACTTGCCTCGTATAGTATTGCCCCTTCTGCCTCAGCTGCCTTAGCTAAGCCAAAGGCATATCTAAGAGGGTGTAAGTGACCTGCTCCCCAGTCTATTGTTCCACCAGAATAAGCTTGTGATTTTATCACATCTGCCAGGGAACCCGTGTCTAGGCATTCAATTTCACTGTAGTCGTAATTTTTTTTTAAATAATCAGCTTTTGCGTGACTATTTATGGTGTCTCTATCGTTGAAACATGCTTCCGCAACACCCGGGTTATAGCCCGCATCTGGTGCAAATTGGATCGCTAAATTACGAGTTAATTTTTTTGCGGCCTGCGCCATTTCCCAGAGCCGGTGGGCTGCGTCATGGCCTAATTGTTTTTCCAGTTTCTGCTGGTCTTGGTTCCATCCAGAGCCAACTTGACCACCATTTCGCCCAGAGGCTCCAAACCCTACGCGATGGGCCTCCAAAACTATTACCTTAAAACCTTTTCTTGCGAGATGGAGGGCAGTTGATAAGCCAGTAAAACCCGCACCTATCACACAGACATCACAACTAATACCACCCATGAGCGGCGGGTGGATTTGTGAGTGAGGCGAGCTTTCGGTGTACCAGCTGGGTGGATACGTGGCGGGCGTATCATTAGCGTGTAGAAAATCAGACATTTAATAAAAGGTGTTCACGTTCCCAGGGTGAAATGACCTGGAGAAATTCACTGTACTCAGTGCGCTTTACAATTGAATATACTCGGGCAAATTCAGGGTCTAAAACTTTATGAAGCCTTTTGGCATTATCGAATAGATCGAGCGCCGTAAAAAGATCATATGGAATTCCTTCTTCACCATCATAGGCATCTCCACGATATTGTTTATCGGGGCGGCCTTGATCCTCCATGCCAAGGTAACAACAAGCTAGGGATGCAGCGATCCCAAGATAAGGATTACAATCCATTCCAACTAAACGATTTTCTATTCGACGTGCATGAGGGTCAGAGAGAGGAATGCGGATACCTGTGGTGCGATTGTCGCGTGCCCACTCTAAATTAATCGGCGCTGCGTGATCTTTCACATAGCGACGGTAACTATTCACATATGGTGCAAGCATGGCTATCGCTGACGGGAGATGGTTTTGAAGACCCGCAATCATATGGTAAAATATGTCTGTTTCTCCACCCTGTGGGCCAACAAAAATATTTTGTCCGTCTGTATCTAAAAATGAATGGTGGATGTGCATTGCGGAGCCGGGCTCTTCTGCGATTGGTTTTGCCATGAAAGTGGCAAAACAGTCATGTTTGAGAGCTGCCTCTCTTATTAATCGTTTAAAATAAAAAACTTCGTCTGCGAGCTTAACTGGGTCACCGTGCCGGAGGTTTATTTCGACTTGTCCTGCTCCACCCTCTTGAGTGATCCCATCAATTTCAAACCCTTGGGCCTCTGCAAAGTCATATATATCGTCGATTACTGGTCCGTATTCGTCTACCGCCGACATTGAATAGGCTTGGCGGGCTGCAGCGGGTCGTCCTGAGCGCCCCATCATTGGGGTGATTGGTTGGGCGGGATCAATGTTGCGCGCAACCAGAAAAAATTCCATTTCGGGTGCGACTATGGGCTCCAATCCTTTTTTGCGAAAGAGGCTAACCACGCGCTTGAGTACGTTTCTAGGTGATGTTGGAATAGGTTCATCATCGCGACCAAAGGCATCATGAATAACTTGAAGAGTTACATCTGCGGTCCATGGCGCGGCAGTTGCCGTATCCAAATCTGGTCTCAAAATCATGTCAGGTTCCACCCAACCTTCATCCCCCGCAGCTTCGGCCCAGCCGCCAGTAAGCGTCTGTAGAAAAATTGAGTTGGGTAGGTAAAAGTGATTTTGCCTGGCAAACTTGGTAGCGGGTACGGCCTTTCCTCGAGCCACCCCTGGTAGATCTGAAATGATACACTCGACTTCATCAAGTGCTCGTCCACTCAGGTAGGCTTGTGCCGCTTCTGGCAAATCATCTTTCCAACTCATGTAATTACCTCAGGCTTAAAGTCACCCTTAAAAAATGCTGCGATATCGCTTGCGATGATATGGTCATGTGTGGGTAGATTGGTCAATTTGTCCGCATGATCTATCAGTTGAGGGGGGTAGGCAGTACTGCCACGACGGGCGATTATGTAATCTGAAATGATTGAATTGTTCATTTCGGGGTGTGGTTGAATCGTGTAAGCGCGGCTGCCATAAATTAAGGCAGCATTTTGACAAAAACTGTTGCTCGCAATTACGCTTGCACCATCGGGTAGCTCCACAATTTGATCTTGGTGCCAGGCGTTCAGTGATATCTCTCCATGGCCTCCAAAGACATAGTCTTGATGCCCAATAGCCCACCCACCATCAAATTTTTCTACTTTGCCACCCAGAGCCTGAGCGATTGCCTGATGGCCAAAGCATACGCCGACCATAGGGCGCGTGCTGGCGTAGATACCTTTTATGAATTCTTTGAGTGGAGTGATGAAGGGGAGATCTTCATAAATGCCATGTTTCGATCCAGTGATTAGCCAGCCCTCAGCATCAGTAGGTGAGGCAGGGAAATTACCATCTACCACATTCCAAGTCTTATACTTAAAGCCATGGCCATCTAAAAAAGTTGAAAACATAGCATCATAATTGCCGTGATTATCTTTTACATTTTCTGGTGGATAACCACAATTTAATATACCGATTAGCATGGATTTATCTTTCAGAGTTTGTATCAATCTAGGCTTGAAAAATGAATTTGAAAAGAGATGATTAAGCGGTGTCAATAAGTGCCAGGAGCGTGTCATGATCTGACATCTGGCTAAAAAGTTTAAATTCCTGTGCTTTAGTGGCGGCCAGATTTTGTAAAATTACTTCCGAAAAGAAACCACTTATTGGTGAATGGTTTATCGCCTCAATCGCTTCTGGTAAGTTTTTCAGTAATTCTGAGGCGGGGTTGGGTTTTTCGTAGGCGTTACCGGTTGTGGGCTCAGGTGGTTTTAGCTTAGATTTTATCCCCTGCAATGCAGCACCGAAGATGGCTGTGAATAGCAAGTAGGGATTGGCGTCGCCCCCGGCCACGCGGTGCTCAATTCTAGTTGAGGCCGTGTTGCCGCCCGGAATGCGAATGGCGACAGTGCGGTTCTCAAAACCCCAAGTTGCAGATGTTGGGGCGTGTGCCCCGGATACAAAGCGGCCGTAGCTGTTTATGTATGGCGCAAAAAATAAAGTACTTGCCGAAAAGCTATTTAAACACCCAGCAACTGCTGCCATGAGAATACCTTCGTCACAAAACACATTCTCACCCTCCCGATTGAGGACTGAGAAATGAGTGTGTAGGCCATTACCGCTCTCAGTGGCAAATGGCTTTGCCATAAAAGTAGCAGCCATTCCTTGGTTGCGGGCTGTACCTTTAATTAGTTCCTTAAGTAAGATCACATTGTCTGCGATGTGGAGTGCGGGCCCATGCGCCATCGTTACCTCAAATTGCCCAACACCCGCCTCGGCAGTGACGCTCAAGTGGCCGAGCCCCATAACTTCTGCACTTTTGGTAATCTCATTAAAAAACGCATCAAAGCTATCTAACTCTCTAAGGGAAAGTATTTCAGTGTTGGATAGACGCCGGCCAGTTTTCGGATTTAATGGCGGCGTTAAGTTGCCACTATTTTCCAGTAAAAAAAATTCTAATTCACACGCAGCAATAACTTGCCATCCACGGGTGTCAAAGCTTTCCAGAACGTTGGCCAGTGCAACGCGAGGGTCTCCAGCGAAGGGAGCGCCGTCATCGTGCTGCATGGTTCGAAGGTCTAGGTGTGCATCACCGGAAACCCAAGGCAACGGAATTAAGTCTCTATTAGCAGATGCCATAATCCCGTCTTGGTCCCCACTTTCAAATACAAGTGGTGAGCCCTCAATGTCAGAGCCAAAGATGTCTAAATTTAGGGCTGACAGGGGCATGCGCATTTCCTTGCCAGCCAAAGAAGCTGCAACCCGCTTTCCCCTCATCTGACCATTTAAATCAACCGCGGCTATCCGAAGAGATTTGGTCATCGAATGATCTGTGGCCTATAGCGCAGACGGGTACGCACGTCTTTTGGAAGATGACGGTTTAGTCGTTTGTTGATTATTCCAAAAAAGCCAATAACTACTAACGTTAGAAGTATAAAGTAAAAGGCCAGAATGGGATAAGGTAAGAAGGGGTTAAATGTCTTGTCAGCAAAATACCTAGCATAGTACAAGGCATCTCCTCGCTGTTGCCACGCTGGAAACCCGGAAAAGAAAACTAGTGTCGTAGCATGGAACAGAAAAATAGCCTCATTTACATATGCCGGCCAAGCCAGTCGCATTGTGGTAGGCCAAATAATTCGAATGAATTTTTTCCACCCAGTCAGACCATAGGCATCAGCCGCTTCCACTTCGCCATTAGGGATAGAGCGTAAGGCGCCATAAAAAATTTCTGCAGAATAGGCCGCGGTATTTAGAATAAGAACTACTAGCGCACCTACTTGCGCCGCCGTAAGCCAGGGTAAAATCCCTTTCTGTTTTAGGCGTAAAAAGATAAAATAAGCCAAGAAAAATTGAATAAATAGGGGTGATCCTCGGAATACTAAAATAAACCATTCAGCAGGTTTGCGGACTATGTCATGCGGGCTCGCCTTGGCGATT
>Ga0302122_10002816_pt1 | contig 10656 bp, 6 predicted proteins | sample CB21_SCM_MG_FD_203115 | JGI IMG/M metagenome (GOLD analysis project Ga0302122, IMG submission 203115) | Marine microbial communities from Western Arctic Ocean, Canada - CB21_SCM | ecosystem: Environmental > Aquatic > Marine > Oceanic | place: Canada: Western Arctic Ocean | collected 2017-09-28
CTCCCGCAGCCATGCCTGCACACCGCGCGGCTACTCGTGTAGGGGTGCTGGTAGCACTGCAATGCATTGGCACTGCACGGGCCGTCGTGCACGCGACGACGCGCCGCCGCCTGGGCGCCGCCGCCGCCGCGGGCCTCGCGGTACAGCTGGCGCCGCCGGCCCTCGCCGCCGACGACGACCTCGCGACGCTGCAGCGCGGGTTATTGGACATCGAGGACCTCGTCCAGAACTGGAAGGAGCGGACGACGAACTGCAACTACGCAGAGGTCAACCGCGAGCTATTGGGGTCGCAGAACAAGCAGGCCCTGCTCAAGCAGGCCAGCGAGAACGCGGCCGTCTCCAAGGGCAACGCCGTCAAGACGCTCTGCAAGCGGGACCCCGAGGCCGTGCGACTCATTCTGGGATTGGACGGCAAGCTGAACGCCAAGAACGCGCCGCTCCTCGCGCCGGGCGCCGGGCGCCAGGAGCGCTTGAACGCGGAGGACCGCAAGGCGCCGCTGGCCGACGCCGACAAAATGATCAAAAAGGGTTTGGAGTACGTGAGCGACCTCGACGCCTACGTGGACGCGACGGAGACCTGGCTCCAGTCCATTGCGAGCATCGATTCGGCGACGTACTCGAGCCGGAGCCAGGACATGGCGGCCATCACGGGCCAGGGCGACGCGCAGGTCCTCGACTCCGCGCTCGCGAACGTCATCTGCGCGCGCGACGCCCTGCGGACCGTCGTGCAGCTCCGGAAGAAAGGCTAGGTCGCGAACTCGCTCGTATCGTTCCGCTGTTGTTAACTATACCGTTCATTATCGAAGAGACTTCCGTCCATGTTACAACAATACCTCTAGCGCCCGAAGCGCGCCGCCATGATCCTTCTGGCCGCGTCCTGCGCGCGGGAAACCTCGTCGCCGGCCGGGGGCGCCGAGGCCGGGGCCGCGGCGAACGACCCCCCGAGGGACGCGAAGAGCGCGTCGGTCGCGGCCGTCACTTCGGCGGATACCTGCGGGGGCGCCGCCGCGGGCGCGGCCGCCGCCGTGCCCTGCGTCATCCACGCGGGCATCGTGGCCCCGCGCCCCCGGCCGCCGAGCACGCCCGGGCCCGGCGGCGGCCGGGCCGGCGCCGAACCCGGCGGCCGGTAGCCGGGGACGAAGCGCGCCGCGACGGCCTGGGCGGCCGCGATCTTGTCCGCCGAGAGGCCGGGCGGCCGCGGCGCCGCAGCCGCGGCCGCGCCGTACTGCTGTGGCCACGCCGCCGCCGCGATCCCGGCCGCGCCGTAGCGCTGCGCCGGCGGGGCGGCGTACGGCTGCGCGGGCGCGGGGTAGGCGCCGTACGGCTGCGTAGGATAGTATGGCCGCGCAGGCGCACCGTACTGCTGTGCGGGCGCTCCGTACTGCGGCGCAGGTGCCCCGTACTGCGGCGCAGGTGCCCCGTACTGCGGTGCGGGCGCGCCGTACTGCTGCGGAGGCGCGCCGTATTGGGGCGCGGGCGCGCTGTATTGCGGTGCTTGCGTTGCGTACTGGGGCGGTGGCACCGCGCCGTACTGCTGCGGCGGCTGCCTCGTGGCCACTTGGTAGGCGGCCAGTGCGGCGTCGTATTCCGTGGCGGGCGCCGGCGCGGCCGGGGGCGGCGCGGCGTACGACGCTGGCGCGTGCGCCGGCGGCGGCGCAAACGCGTGCGTCGCCGGAGCGGCCACAGGCGCGGCCGCCGGCGCGGCGGTACCTTGCGTCATCCAGGCCGGGGTCGTTGCTCCCCGCCCGCGGCCGCCCTGCTGTCCGCGCGGTGGGACCAGCGCATACGACGGCGGTGCAAACGGGTGCGGTGCGGCCGGCTTCTTGGCCGCGAGCGCCGCAAGCAAGGCGTCCTTCGTCGATGCGGCGGCGGGTTCGGCGGCCGGCGCGGCCGCGGCGATGCCCTGCGTCATCCAGGCGGGCGTCGTGGCGCCACGTCCGCGGCCCGCGGGGCGCGGCGTCGGCGTGTGTCGCACCGGCGGCGCGAACGGGTGGGGCGCCTTTGGCGGCCCCTCGCCCGCGGCGGGCGGCCGGGCCGGGCCCTCGTACGACGGCTCCGCGAGCGGTCGCGCCGGGCCCTCGACGGGCGGCGCCATGAGCCGCTCGGGCGACCGCGGCCGGATGAGGCACGACGACGGCGGCTCGGGCGGCAGCAGCGCCGAGGCCGCGACGGCCGCGGCGTCCTGCGGCGTCGTCGAGCCGACGTCCAGGACGGTGTAGTAGGCCGGCGCCGGGGTAGGCTTGTCCGTCCGCTCCTCGACGCGCGCCGCGGCCGCCGCCGCGCGCGCCCGGCGCGCCGCGCGCTCCCGCTCGATCGCGGCGTCTTCGTCCTCGTCCTCCGACGCGCTGCTCGACGACGACGACGACGAGGGTGCCGCCGCCGCCGCGCGCTTGCGCTTCTTCCTGCCCTTGTCCTTCTTGAGCCGTTTCGCGGCGCGCTTCGCGGCCTTCTTGTCGCTCTTCCGCTGCTGCTTGGCCTTCTTCTTCTCGCGGCTCTTCTTGCTGTCGTCGTCGGCGCGGCGCAGCTCGCGCGCGCGCTGGTGGTCGCGCTCGGCCGCCGTGAAGGTCATGCGGCTGCCTGTGGTGTCCAGCCTCCAGGCCTCTGCCTCTGACAAGCAGCGCTGCCGAAGTGGTGTCGTCTAGCGAGCGCGCTCACAATGCTACACTGTCGAGTCGCTCGTGTACAGCGGCGTCGAGTTCTCCGCTGAGAGGGGTTGAAACCCGTGCGCGTTAAACCCGTCCCAGCTGCGTTGAAATTTGGACCGACAAAAGCCATAGCGCATACTGCGCATCGTCCTAGCGCTAGCGCACGTATCTCTGAGAAGCGCAGCGCTAAGTCTGACCGCTCAGGCAACGCTTTTAGCACCGCGCAACCCCCGTGCTCTCCGTGGCAAGCGCAGCGCTAGCGACGCAGCATCTCCCACAGGGCTAGACATCCCCAATCGAATGCCCAAGACCGGACGCCAAGCCGACGGGACCAACTCCAAGAAGTGCTACAAGTACCGCTCCACCTTCAAGCACAAGCTCTCGCGGGCGCGCAACCTCGCCAAGCGAGGCGGCCTGACCAAGGCGGCGACGCTCAAGGCGCGCGGCCGCCTCCCGAAGAAGAAGGAGTAGTGGGGGCCCGAGGCCAACGAGAAGGCGTGGGAAGCGGCCTACATTAAGGCCAACAAGCCAAGTGAGGAGTGAATTACTCTCTGAAGTCCAGGCGCGCCGCAGCGTCCAATCCCTGACAGCACGGGCGCCAAAGATGACATTTTTCAAGCTTAATCTTTTCTGAAGTGGGCTACTAACCCCTTGACAGACAATTGACACGCGACTGAGGCACCGTTCCGAGACGCGCGCGAACGCATCGTCATATTGCACCTACCCCTGACAATACAGCACGCAGGCATGTAGATGGCGCATATGCTGCTCGTAGAATACGGCGCGCGGGGGTTCCACGTGACGGCGCGCGGCGACAAGGCGCTGCGGTCCGTCGCCCGGTCGATCGCGAAGCGCCTCGGGAGCGAGCGCGCCACGCTCTTCGCCAATTCGCACGCCCTCGACGCGACGCTCACCGTCGGGGCGCTCGTGGCGTCGGGCGTCGCGCGCGTCCGGGCGGTGCCGTGCGACGGCCGGGCCGCGCCCGCGGCTTCGGCGCCGCCAGCGCCGGCTCCGGCTGCTCCCGCGCCGCCGCCGCGTCGAGCCGCGCATACTCCGGCGGCGATTGCGCCGGATGCGCCACCGCGCAAACTGGATCCGGGAGAAGCGCCGCCGCCCGCGCCGGCGAATCCGTACTCGCGGTTCGAGAATCTGGCCGACTCGAGCGACGACGAGGGCAAGCCGTCCCGGGACACCTTGCCACCCGCGGCACCAGAACCGCCGCGTCGAGACGCAGCGCCGGCGCCCGCGGCCCCGAATCCACGGAAACCAAGGATCGAGACCGTGGACTCGCCGGGGGACCTGCTCGGCGCCGTCGTGGCGTCGCTCGCCGAGTTCGCGCCGAAGGAGGAAGCGGCCAACAAGCCCGAGCCGACGGCCGCGGAGCCGCGCGCCTGCCCGGGTCTGCGGGCTCTACGTCTACCGGACGTCCGAGGGCCACTGCCTCGGGTGCGGCGCATCGCTCAGTCGCGGCAGCGGCGACGGCGACGCAGGCGGCGGAGCACCGCTCGGCGGGAGCGAGGGCGGCGACGAGGGCTTCCAGCGCGGCTTCCTCGAGGCGCGGTTGGAGGGCCCCTGCGTCGTCGTCGCGCCACGTATCGCCCTCCGCGACGCGCGGGGCGCGCACCTCGAGGATCTCCCGCGGGGCGCGCTCGTCCGCGTCCGCGACGACGACGGGAAGACGTGCCACGCGACGTCCCAGGACCTGCCCGGGCTCAAGGGGTACGCGACGTCGTGCGACCTCGCGCAATTTGAGGACGACGACGACATGTACGCGTGCACGTTCCTCGCGCTCTTCGAAGCCCCGTTTCGCAAGGTCGAGCGGGTCTGGCTGCGGCGGCGGGGCCCCTGGACCGACGAGGTGCTGGAGGCGGACGAAATTAGAAATCGCGGTGGCCCCGCCGGCTGGGCCGCGCGCTGTATAAAGAGCGGGCGCGCCGGCGCCGTGTACCACTCTCTACAAGAGTGCGAGCCGGTGTGCGTCGCCTCAGGGAAGCTCCGGGACGACGAGCTGCGGTCGGACGACGAGGCCGACGCGCGGGGCATCCCATCAAACCTAACGCCCTGGCACGCGGCGCTCGCGCTCTGCGCAGACGTCGCGCGGGGATGGCGGCCTCCTTCGACGCGGGGCGACGTCTGGGCCGCGCGCGGCGAGGCCGCCTTCGCTTTGGACAAGCACGCCGCGGCTACGTACGCCTTTTCCATGGCCCTGTGCCAGAGTGACGAGGGTTCGTTGCATCGCGCGCGGGCGGCGGCCTTCTGGGCGGGCCGCGCGGCCGACGCCGCCATCCTCCCAGCCGTCGTCGCCGCCAACGCCTGCGCCGCAGACGCCGACCCAAGCACCGACGCGGCCGGTCGCGCGGAGGCGAGGGGCGAGCCGCCGCGCGCCTTTGCACTCGTGCTCGGGCTGTTGGCCGTGAGGGATGTGCAAGCCGCGGAGCGGCGCGGCGCGAGCGTGGCGGGCGAGCCCTGGGCGACCATTCTAGAATTTGCGCCGGGGCCCAGGTGCCGGACATGCTCGCCTGGCCGAGTAGAGGCTAATGTTGTGACACATTTTACAAGTCGACGGCCTCCCGTCCTAGATTCGCGACCAGGGAAACGGCCTGGGACCGTTCCAGACGACTCAGCCGGTTCTGCTGGCTGAGCAAATTGCGGCCGTCCTTGTCCGTCCCCGTCCACGACACGTAGACCGCCAGCCGGCACAGCTCCGAGACCTGGAGCCCGCCGGACTTCGCGCACTTCGCGTCCGCCACGGCGCACTGCGCCGCCGCGTCCCGGGCCGGTGCACCGTCGTACTCGAACTCGTTCGCGGCGCACGCGGCGTCCTCTTCCTCGCAATCGAAGCAGCCCGCGTCCCATGCCACCGCCGTGACCTCGCCCCGATCCACCACGACCTCCGCGTACAGCACGGGGAAGGTCGACGGCGTACCTCGATGGGTATCCCGCCATCGTCGCTGGTAGCTCCGCCGCCCTTCACTTTGTAAAGAGATGGAGACGCTGGAGCTGTTCAGCTCAGCGTGCGCGCCCTGCGTACGCTCGAGCGGCGCCCAGGCGCCCTGCACCTCGAGCCGGGCGAACGCGTCGACCTCGGCCCGGAAGCCCAGCCGCACGTACTTCGTGTCCTCGGCCCAGTCCAGGGACGAGGCGAGTACGATACATACGTACGTGTCGTCGCCGCGCTTCAGTTTGGGCGTGCCGCGGCCGGGCACGGAGCAGGCCGCCCGCGCGCCCGCGAGGACGAGGGGCAGCAGCCTCATTTTATGAACGCGTATGGGCAGCCCGGAGCCGTGGTGCGACTGCCGCGGCGGCGTGTTTGGAGTAATGTTTGGGCGGCCCGGTCCGCTGCTAAGACGAACGGTGTCGGGCGCGCTCGGTTCCTCGATGGTGTAAGGCCGTGTCGAAGCCAGACCCGCACGATTCACGGGGTTTTTTTCATTTTTCAAGCGCGAGCAGCAAAAAGCACTGTGTTCGGCGTGGCGTCTCACCATTCACGTGTGCATCTTGAAGCTTTTGGCTCGTGGAATCCAGTTCTTGAATCGCTGCCGCATTGGTAAGGCCTCAGAGCATCAGTGCTGCTAAGAGCATTGGTGCTTAACCAATGGCGGCCAGACCGCGCTCCACCAGCTTCGGCATGGAGCCGGAGCCGGCGACCGCCGAAACCAAGGAGCCGTCGCTGGCCGACACCTGGGCCGACACGCTCCGGTCCCCGACGGCCTCGCCGGCCAGCTCTACGCGCCGCGACACTAATGACGCGCCGCCGGAGCCGCCGCCGACGCGCCTGGCGGACGCCTGGCTTTCGAATGTTCCGCCGCCGCCCCGGAACGAGACCGGGGTCAAGCTCACGCTCGGCGACGCGTCCCGCGTCGGCGCGCGCACGCTCTACACCTTCTACCTCGGCCGCGGGGACCAGGCCTGGACGGTCAAGTTAAGATATTCGGAGTGCGCCGCGGTGTTCTCTGCGTGTGCGAAGACCGATGAGCCGCTCCCGGCACCGCCCCCGAAGACGTGGCGCCTCACGGCCCGGGGCGAGGCCGAGGCCGAGGAGCGGGGGCGGTCCCTCGCGCGCTACCTGGGCCGCGTCGTCGCGTCTTCGAAATGCTGGGCGCTGCTTCCGGTGCGGGAGCTGTTCGGCGTGTCAACGTCCACGTTTAACGAAGCGCTGGGCCCGTCGGCGAAGGAGGGCTGGTGCCTCGTGGAGGGTCGAAGGCGGTGGGTCGTGGCCAAGCCGCGCTACCTGGCGGTGTACGAGAAGAGCGACGCCGGGGCGGAGGACGCTCTTCGCCTTATCTCGGAGCGGGCCACACTCACTGTGAAAGTCGACGGGGGGGACGTCGGTGTGGGCCCCCTCGCGCTCCGGTGCGAGGGCCGGGACCGCGACCGCCGGGCCCAGGAGTGGGCCGACGCCCTTAAGGGGACGATTGGACGGCGGCGCTCTTCTGCTTTCGCGCCGCAACGTGCGCGGAGCCGCGCCCAGTTCTACATTGGCGGCAAGGCCTACTTCGAAGCGGTCAAGGGCGCCGTCGACGCCGCGACTACTACCGTGTGCGTGGCGGGCTGGCGCATCGAGCCCCAGACGCCGCTCCACCGAGAGCCGGTGGAGACGGTCCTCGACGTATTAGGTAATGCGGTGAAGAGGGGCGTGCGCGTGTGCGTTTTATTGCACCGCGAGCTCTCGGCGACGATGCAGCCGCGGCACAAATCGGCGGAATGCGCCGAGGCGCTGGAGCGGGCCGGTTGTAGTGTTCTACGGCACCCGCGCCCAATGGCGCGCCAGGCCTTCTGGACGCACCACGAGAAGGTCGTGGTCGTGGACCAGCACCATGCGTTCGTGGGCGGCCTCGACCTGTGCGAGGGCCGCTACGACGATTTGGAGCGGCGCCTGCGGGACGACCCGCCCGCCACGTACCGGGGGCGGGAGTACTACCAGCCCGCGGCGGACCCGACACATGTGATCGACCGGGCGTCCATTCCGCGCCTGCCGTGGCACGACGTCGCTGTCCGCGTGGACGGCGGCGCGGCCCTCGACGTCTTCCTGCACGTTGCACAACGCTGGGAACACCACCGCCGGGCCTTGTCGGTCAAGGTCCCCGCGTTGTTACCGTTCACGGACGCGCCGCGAAAGGGCCTCGGCCCGGGCGCCGAGAGTTTGGACGCGGAATTACCGCTGGCGACCGCCTGCCGCGTCGTGCGCTCCGCCGGCGGCTGGAGCCTCGGGCTAGATACTGTAGACGCCAGCGCCGCGCGGGCCTGGGCCGACGCCATCGCGGCCGCCCGGCACTTTGTGTATATTGAACAGCAGTACTGGATCACATCTATTGAAGAAGAGGACGACGAGTCCGAGGGCGAGCTCGACTACCGGGGCGCGGAATTATTAAACGTGGCGGCGCCGCCGGCGATGGTCCCCGGCGACACGGTGCAGGTGCCCCACGGCACAAGTACAATCACCGCGGTCGTCGACGCGTTCGGGCGCTTACGAGCCAAAGATGACCAGCAGCTGGCGAATCAGGGTTTAATGGAGAACGTAAAAGAGAGCATGGGCACCGTGTGGGACGGTTTTGAATCTAGAAAAGGGTCCTTCGAGAAGGGTGTGAAGAATACTATTGGCCGGGCTCTGTTGGAGCGGCTACGACAAGCTATTTCGAAGGACGAGGTTTTTAAAGCGTTGATCCTGTTACCGCTGCGGCCCAAGGGGCGCTTGCTGGAGGGGAGCGACGACGCGGCCGGCGCCGTGTTAAGGCAACAACGCGCGTGCATCGCCGAGTTTCTTGGGAAGCTTAGAAGCGAGTTTCCCCTTGTTGATTTGGACCGCTTCATCTTCTTCGCTACTTTACGGACGCACGACACGTTGGCGGCCGGGCCCTGCTCCGAGATGGTCTATGTCCACTCGAAAGTTTTGATCGTGGACGACATTGTGAGCGTCGTAGGGTCCTGCAACGTGAACGATCGGTCTCTAAGAGGTGGCCGGGACACCGAAGTAGCCGTGGTCGTGGAAGGGCCGCAAGTCAAGGACCTGCGCCTAAAGCTGTGGCGCGCGCACCTCGGGATTCGACCGGACTCATCAAGGCCGCATTTAAAACGCTCTACATTAGACGTGAGCGACGTCCTCGCCTGCTGGCCCGCAGTCGTCGAGACGGCCCGGCGCAACGCGACGCTCATCGAGGCGGCGTTTGACCTGCGGCCGCTCGACGACGTGGCGACGCTCGAGGACGCGCGGTCGGCCGTCGGTTTAGGAAGGGTGTCGCGGCGCCTCGCGAACCTCGAGGGCGCGGCGCGGGCCAAGGTCCTGCGCGAGATAGCGAACACGCTCGCGGGCGTCCGCGGCGACCTGTGCGCCTTCCCCGAGAAGTTCCTGCGCGCGGACGCGCTCGCCCCGCCGCTCCTGGGTCGGCTGGTCGTGGGGCGGAAGCTTTTCCAGTAGTTGTGTTGTAAGAATGGCCTTGTTTTCGACTTCGAAAAACCCGTTTTTGTGGCAAACCTCGACGCGCGCAAGTACGCGCGCAATTGAGCGTGGCATCGTCTGTGACCCCGTTGCTGCAGAAAACGCTGCTTGCCTGTCTTCAAACAGCTCCCTGCAGAACACACGTGCAATTGTTCGCCGCCGCCGCGCGTCACCAGGCCCGCCACCCGAGCACCCCAGGAGTACCAATATGGAGGAGCGCTCGATCCTCGGGCACCTGGACGCGGCGCTGAAGCTCTTCGCGGTGAACGACGCCGCGACGCAGACGGCCAGTCGAAAATTGATGGTCAAGGCCCTGCGCAATCTGGCCAATGACCCGACTAACGAAAAGTTTCGGAAGCTGAGGACGGCCAACAAGGTCGTGCAGGCCAAGATTGTGAATGTCCGGGGCGCGCCGCAGCTCATGGCCTGCGGCGGCTTCTTCCCGAAGGGCGAGTTCCTCGAGGCGCTGGGGGAGGACGTCGCCGTGTCCGCCAAGGCGGTCGCGGACGCGCTCGAGGAGAGCGACGGCACCTTCCGCGTCAAGGCATTGTTAAGTCATCCTGCGTGTGTGCGGGGTGTGGCGGTCGACGCGCAAGGGTTCCTGGCCACCGGCGCATTAGATAACGTGGTCCGCCTGTGGGACGGCCAAGGCCAGCTCGTGCACGAACTGCGGGGCCACGAGAAGCCGGCCATGGCCGACGGGGGCGTGTTGGCCGTTTCGCTCATGGAGAACGGCGGGCGCGTGCTGAGCGGCGGCCGGGACGGGCGGTTGCTCGCTTTTCTAAGGGACGCGTCCGCGGCCAACTGCTACGTGGGCCACGGCGAGGCCATTGAGGGCCAGGCCCGCCCGACGAACGCCCAGAACGTGTCGTGCGTCGCGTGCGAAGGAGACCTCGTACTCACAGGTTCTTGGGATAGGACCGTCATCAAGTGGAACGTGACCAATGACGCGCCGGGGACGCGGTACGGCCCCTTCCCCCAGTCCATTACGGGCCTCACCATCCTGCAGGGGGGGGCGAAGTGCGCGGTGTCCATCGGGGACGGGACCTTGGCCTGCTTCGATCCATTGCAACCGCCGCCTTCTCCCTTGTGGCAGAGTAATGATGCGCTGGGGGCGCCCATGCGCGGGTGCTGCTCGGCGGCGGGCTGCGTGGGCACCGCGTCAAATGATGGTGTGGTGCGTTTGTTCGACGCCGAGACCGGAGCACTCCTCCGGGGCGCTCGAAGCGGCGCCGAGGGCTACCTCTACGCCATCTGCGGTAGTGAGGACGCTTTGTACGCGGGCGGCGAAGATGGGATCGTCACCAAGTTCCACGCGCCGTCCCTCGAGGTCTGCGTCCGCATCCCGCAGCCCGCGGCGGTCTGGTCCCTCGCTGTGTGCGGCGCCATGCTTTTTTGCGGACTGGATGACCACTTCGGGGCGGTCCTGTGGACGTGTGATCCGACGCAAGCGCTGGAGGGGGCCGTGGCCACGTCCATCGAGGCCTCGTGCCACGCGGCCGCCGCCGCCGCGGCATTACTAGTCCCGGAGCCCGTTTTGGAAGGAGCGGCCGCCAAGGCGGCGAACACGGGCCC
>Ga0302122_10002817_pt1 | contig 10655 bp, 7 predicted proteins | sample CB21_SCM_MG_FD_203115 | JGI IMG/M metagenome (GOLD analysis project Ga0302122, IMG submission 203115) | Marine microbial communities from Western Arctic Ocean, Canada - CB21_SCM | ecosystem: Environmental > Aquatic > Marine > Oceanic | place: Canada: Western Arctic Ocean | collected 2017-09-28
GCCGGCGGCGAGCGCGTACGCGAACCGCAGCTGGACCGCGCGGCGCCGGCGCGCCGGCCGGGGCGCCGTGCCGGCCGCGGTCGCGCTCGGGCCGCTCGCGACGCCGGCGCGCCGCATGAAGGAGCGCACGGACGCCGCCAGCGTTCTATCGAACCGCACTGCTCGGGCGGCGTGCGATGCGCCGCACGGCTGACCTTGCTGGGGTGGGTGGGCGACGGTCTTCTCGGACCTACTGCGCCTCTATCGATTACAACCGCATGAAAACCCGCCCTGTCGAAAACCCGTTTATGGATAATACGCGCCCGCGTCACCGCCTACAGAAGGGTTGTGATGTCGCCCGTGATAAGGTTGACCGCATCGACGCATAGTTGCGAAGGCGGAGTAAAACCCGTAGAGCGGCGAGCCATTAAAAAAGTGGGACCCAATTTGTTGGGCAGCCTCCGCACCCATTGCAGAGTGAGTAACCAGCCAAACTATGGAGTTCTGGCCATGCCGCATTTTGGGGGGGCACGAAATGGTATTGCTTTCGCCGAAGCGCACCGCGAAGGCCCCAGCCAAGGCAAGTAAGAAGGTACAAAAAAAGCCAGAGCGCCCGATGGCGACGAAACCATTGCCCTTTGACTTGAAATCGTACGGCGAGGAATGGCTCATGTCACACCCCGCCGGTCTCCTGCGGGCCGAGTGCCAGTTGCGGCGCATCCCGCTCCCGAATCCGCAGGCCAGGCGGGCCACGTGCGTCAAGCTCCTCCTGGAGTGGAAGCATCAGCCTGCCAAGAAGCCGGCGAAGAAGCCAGCGAAGCCGACCAAGAAGAAACCGGCCAAGAAGCGGGACATTTCAGAATCTCTCTCACGACTCGCAGCATCATTTCTCGCGGAGCCGGGCGATTTCGAATATACCATCCGGCTCTAAGTTCGGAGACATGACTGGAATCCTTAGACCGTCCGCGAGGGTGCGTCCTGCCATCTAAGGCCAAGTTCCCTACAACAGTGACGTCCGTCGGTGCTTAGAACTCCTGCAGCCCGGGGATTTTCGGACGATGAGTCAGGCCTGACGGGTGGGCCCGGGGGGAGCGGGAGCGACTGGGGGGAGCACACGTCGCCTACTCCTGTCCGAATACCGTCGGAAAGCCCGTACGAAAAACCCGTGCGAAAAAAACCGGGCCCAGATCGATATCGATCGATCGTCGCGCGCAAACATCCGGAGCCGGGCGGCCCGCCGGTGCGGGACACGCGGCGCTGCGCGACCGCTCTCCACGGCGCGTACGCGGGATCGCGCTGCGCGACCGCTCTCCGCGGACGCGTACGCGGGATCGTCGTGAGATGTTCGCCTCGGCGCGTTTACCGGCGGCGGCGCTCCCCGAGGACGTCGGCGGCATGCTGCTGGACGACGGGTCCGTCGAGGTCGCGTACACGCCGCTGAGTCGCATCTCGACTCTTGCGAAGCACGAGGTCGTGGGCGCGCCGCCGTGGGAGGTGTGCGTCTTCGGGGTCGTCGACGCCGTAAAGAACTTCGACGGGGGCGGCGACGACGAGAGGAACGCGCGGCTGATCGTGGACTTGCGGAGCGGCCCGGCGCCCGCGGACCGGTGCGAGGTCTGGTTTTATGGGGGGGCCGCGCTGGGGTGCCGGGGCCTCTGTGCGCCCGGCTGCGCCCTGGTCTGCGCCAAGGCGCGGCTGGGCTGGGCCGACCACGGCCACGGCGTCGTGCGGTGCTATTCACAAGCCGTCGTGGCGGCGATAAATGACGCGACGCTCAGCCGGGCGGAGGCCTGGAACCTCGCGTTGAAGCAGCCCGACTGGACGGCGGCGCAGCGGTTGCGGGCGGCGACGTCCAAGCTGCAGGCGCTGCGGACGCAGCGGGAGCGGAGCGGGGTCTGGGCCCAACGCAACGACGTCGAGGATGAGGTGCGCGCCAAGCGGTGCTGGCTCTGCGGCGACGCGTGGGCGCCCCAGCGGGGCCCGCGCGACGCGCTGTGCGCGTCGTTCCCCCTCTGCGGGGGGCGGCGCCTCTATGGCGCGCGCAACCCCCGGGCGGGCGCCCGGGCCTTCGCCGTGGAGCTGGTCGAGGGTCTGGCGTGCTTCCGGCTGCGGTGCCTGCCGCGGCCGCGGGGCGAGCCGCGCGACAATGTGGAGACGATGCGCGCGAAGGCCGTGGAGCTCGCGGAGCCTATGAAACCATTGGCGAGCGAGGGCTGGCCGACGTTCCCGGTGGCGCGGCTGGCGGAGGTGGCGCGGTTGCTGGACGGGGCGTGGAAACGAGGGGACGTCCGGGGCGTCCGCCACGTGTCCCCGGCCGTCATGCGGGCCGCCCAACAGAAGCTGCCGCCCCTCTCTGAGACAGACATCACCGAGGCGCTGCGGGGCCTCCCGCCCACCCTGCTGGAGACGCTCGCGCCCTTTCAGCGCTACGGCGCGGCCTTCGCCGTCGTGCGGAAGCGGTGCCTGCTGGCCGACGAGATGGGCGCGGGAAAAACATTACAAGCGCTGGCGGCGCTGGCGGCCGCGTTTCTAAAAGGAGGCGCGCCCGCCTTAATCGTGTGCCCGGCCGGGTGCCGCGCGATGTGGGCCCACGAGGTCGAGAAGTGGCTCCCGAGGCTCACGCCGCGCGATGTCATTGTTGTGCGGTCCAGCCTGGACGCGCCGGCGCCCCCGCCAGCCCCCCCGCCCAAAGTCGTGATCATCTCCTTCCAGATGCTGGAGCGGTTGAGGGAACTCGACGTGGACGGACCCTTCGACTTCCGAAGCGTGGTCGTGGACGAGGCCCACGCCATGGGCGTGAGCGTGGGCCGGCCCGAGGTCGACGGCGAGTCCGTGCGGACGAAGCGCATTCTGACCCTGGTGAAGAAGGCGACGCATCTCGCCTTACTACTGTCGGGCACGCCGACCTTCGGCAAGCCCCTGTCGTTGTTTCCCTTGGTCGATACGTTGGCGCGCGGCGGCGACGAGCAGGGTCTAAACTGGCTGCCCGCGAAGCGGGTCCAGGAGCGGCGCCTCCAGTTCTGCCGCCACTTCTGCGGCGCGCGGCGGTACTACGGGGGGCGGCGGGGCGCGGCCGTCTACGACAGTACGAACTTTTCGAGCGAGCTCCACGCTTTATTGAGTGGTCTGTGGATGGTCCGCCGTTTTAAAAGGGACGTGCTCAAGGAGCTGCCGCCGCTGCGCCGCATCGTGCACCGCTTCGACGACGTGGGCGGGGGTCGACCTTGTTACGAGGCGGGGGAGGCTGTAAGCAGCACGGACTTCCACGCCGCGGGCCGCGCCAAGGTCCAGAGCGCTTCCCAATATATCGTCCAGCGCCTCGCGCGGGACACCAGCTCGAAGCTCGTGGTGTTTGGCCACCATGTGGACGTGCTCGATGCGTTGGTCGCCGCGCTGGAAACGGCGCGGGACGAGCCCACTTCCACCGAAGATTTGGTGGAAGGCCGGTGGCGGGGCGCGGACCCGGGCCGCGTCGACGGCGCGGCGGCCGCGGACGATCGGGAACGGACGATCCGCAAGTTTCGCAACGATAAGACCATGCGCGTCCTGGTCGTCAGCGTGACGGCGGGGGGCGTCGGCGTCGACCTGAGCGCGGCCAGTGAGGCCGTGTTCGTGGAGGCCGTGGGCCTGGAGGCGACGTGGCTACGGCAGGCGGAAGACCGGCTCCACCGGCGGGGCCAGACGCGCCGGGTCGTGTGCACGTACCTCTTGGCGGCGCCGGGGTCCTGGGAGGACGCGCGCTGGCCCCGCGTGCACGCCTCGCTGCGGGCGACGTTGTCCCTGGTCAACGGCGAGGCGCGCACCGAAAACTTTGCGGTGTGCCGCGAGTCCCTCCTGTCGCGGGAGAGCGTCGCGAGTCGACCGGCCGCGCCTTCGCCGCGCGCGACGCCCCCGCCCACGACGCCCACCACGCTGGACGCCTGGCGCTGGACGCTCGAGGACGACAGCGACGGCGACGACGAGGACGAGGACGCCGCGGAGGTCTACTTCGAGGTGTCGCCCCACTCCGGCCGCGTCCACGTCCACGGGGAGGCGAACGGGACGCGGCCCCAACATGCGAACTGCAGCCTGGACGACCTCGAGGTGCCCCGCGTCGTCGCGCGGTCGAGCGGCGTCGCCGCCGCCGCGGCCGCTGCCGCCAAGGTCCTGCCGCGCTGCCTCAACACTCATGGCGCGCAGTGCCGCGCGGCGTGGCGCTTCGCGCGGGACTGGGCGCGGCTCACGACGCAGCAGCGCGGGTGCTTGCTGGGCGTCTGCGCGCGGAGCCCGCTCGCGGACGCGTGCGCGGCCGTGCACGTGGCCCGCGCGCGCGCGGCGACGGCGCGCGCGGCGCCGTCCACGCGGCGCCACGTGCCCTGGCAGGAAGTCGTGGCCTTCGCGAGTTCGCAGCACCGGTGCGAGACGGTCATGGTGCGCGTCGAGAACCGGGAGCGGCTCGGGCTGGCGCCGATCCGCCAGGCCTACGACCGCCGGGCGCACCAGGCCAAGTGCCTCGCGTGCCCCGTGTTCTACGCCTGCGCGCCGCGGCGGCGCTCGCTCTTCGCCGGGTCGCTCCAGGAGCTGTTCTGCTCGCGGCCCTGCCGCGAGGCCTACGCGTGCCAGACGTCGGCGCAGGGGCTGCGGCGCGTCGTGTTTGCCCGGGACGGCGGCGTCTGCGCGCTCTGCGGCACGAACAGCCACGCGCTCGTGGAGCGGCTGCGGGCGCTCGCGGCGGCGCCGCACGGGCGGTGCGTCGCGGCGGCGTTGCGGGCGAACGCGGCGTGGGCCGACTTCCCGCGGGTCCTCGACCGCTTGTTGGCGAAGCCGTCGGACGGGCGCGCCTGGGAGGCGGACCACGCCGTGCGCGTCGCCGACGGCGGCGGCGAGGCGCTCGCGGACAGCGTGCAGACGCTCTGCGTGCCGTGCCACAAGGTCAAGACCAAGGCCGAGGCCAAGGCGGCTGCCGCCGCGCGGCGGGCGGCCAAGAAGCGGCCTCCGCCCGTGGACGACGACGAGTGCCGCTTGGAGTACATCCCGCGCAAGACGGCGAAGGAGTTCCTCGCCGCCGTGGAAGACGACGACGACGACGACTCCTGGCTCTGAGCGTCGCTGTATGTGTGACTCCCTTGTCTCCCTCTATGACCACCTACTAAGTAAGCTGTTCAAGTTCGTTCACGTCCGTGGGGATGCAGGACGCATGGGAGCCACTGCTCAAAAAGGGGGTTCGCCAAAGAGAACACGAACCCGTACACAGAACCCGAACCCGAACGCAAGGCGAAACGCGCGGCACGGACGCCAGACCGGCGGCTTTCTGAAGAGTACACTGGGCTAATAATAATAAGAGCTTTACTAATAGCTTGAGCACACCTGGGTGCCCGAAACGCTAGCTCGACAATTCGTCAACCCGAACCCGGGCTCGCAGTTCAGAGCAAGTTTGTTGGAGAGCACTGCTCGGTTCCAGCGCCGGCCACGGCCACAAGACCCGTGACATTATAAACGCAGCCGCGCCGTGCTGCTGCACACCTCGAGCCCGATCGCGAGGCTGCCCGGGAGCCTGCCCCTGCTGCCAAGACCATGAGCAACCCCAAGAAGCGCAGCAAGCAGCCCGCGGCCCCCGCGGCCCCGCCGCGGCCGCGGCCGCGGAAGAAGCGGACCAAGCCACCGATGATGGCCATCCGCATCGTCCTCTACGGCCTCGTTGCGTTCTTCGTCGCGCGGCGCCAGCGGAACAAGATCGCGGCCGGCGAGGGCGCGGGGGCCTTCGGCCCGCTGAGCACGCTCGCGGCCCGCCTCGTCGGCCGCGGCGCGCCGGCGGCCGGCGAGGCGCCCGCCGAGGCCGCGCCGGTGCACACGCGGCGGCGCGCCGCGGACGAGTCGGAGCGCGACGAGTTCGACGAGTGGGCAGACTCGTAAAAACCCTTTCAACAATGTATACAAACGAAATAGGTTAGGGCCGCTGCGGGGGTTCACTTGAACGCGTCGTTGAACACTGAGGCGAAGTCGACGTCCGTCGGCACGGGCGGCAGGGGCTCGGGCGCGGGCCCCGGCGCGGGCTGCACCTTCATCATGTTCGCGCGGAATGCGCCCGACCGCGCGATAGCCGACGAGTCGATTGATTGAGTCCGGGCCTTGCCCGAGGCCGGGACCGTGGGCCCCAACCAACTGGGCCGCGCGTCGAGCCACGGCGCCGGCGGCAATAGGGTCGACTCCGGGGCGTAGGGCGCCGGCGCGCCGGCTGCCACGGCGCCATCTAAATCCCGCGCCAACTGGGCCTCGATGGCTCGCAACCGCTCCGCGTCCCCGATGGGCTCCCCGCTCCCCGCGTCGACGACCTCGAACTTCGTGGCCGCGGTGATGTCGTCGTTCTCCCGGACCATGGCCACGCGCGCCCCCACGATGCTCAACTCCAGGCTCTCGAAGGAGGCCGCGATGTCCTTGAGCAGGCCGGGCCGGTCCGGCGCGCAGACTCTTAAAGTAGTAGCCGGCTCGAGCTCCTCGGTCACGCAGTCGTACACCGCCTGGCGCAGCGCGTCCGTCTCCTCCAACGCTTCGTTCGTCGCGACCGCGACCAGTTCAAATTCATCTCTACAAACCCCGTTCCCGAAGCTCTCCGCTCTACATTTCACGACGTTCACGCCTCGTCGATTAAACACGTCCGAAATGTCGCCCAGTAGACTCGGCCGGTCGATGGCCACGACCCGACACAAGTTCGAGTTCCCCAGCTTTTTAATGGTCACCGAGGGTTCCAGCGGCTGCTGGCCCTCCCACCGGTCGCCCAACGAGCGGTGCTGGGCCTGCGGGCTCTGCGTCCCCAGGTCCAGCCAGCTCTTGTCCGAGGGCGCCAACATCTCGTCGATCCAACTGGAGCCCTGCAGCGACTCGAGCCAAGGGTCGTCCGGCGCCAGGCCCCGCGGCTTTTTTGTTGAAGGGCCTAGCGGGCCGTGCACGAAGCCCGCATCCAAACTTCGTAAAAAAGCGCTCCGGGCGCTCTCCAGGGCCACGCGCTCTCTCGCCGACAGCTCGCCCCGCTTCTTGAAGCACTGCTTGCCGTGGGCCCGCGTGGAACTGAGTTTTTTCGTGATGCGCATCGGGGCGCAGCCCAGTAACTCCGCGAGCGTCGCGCGCAGGGACTCGCCCCCGCTGAGACCGGGCAGGCGCCCGTCGGCGAAGTGCTCGATCACTATCGCCGCGTAGTCGCACTCCGGGGCGGTCCACTTGCCCCGGCGCGTCTTATCCGCCCCCAGACCGCCCGCGAGCGCCGAGCCGCACCACCCAAATTGCGAGACGCTCTGCGGCGCCGGCGGCGCCGGCGCCGGCGCCGGGGCGGGGTCCCAGTCTTGATGCAACTGGCCGAGCTGCGCGTCGAGCTGTCTCAGTGCGGTCGCGCCGTCGTCGCCGGGCGCGGGCTCCATGGGTACCGCTCCGGATTCGATTCTTGGGCTCAGAGACTGCGCGCTGCGTTCGCGGCGTGGCGTGCGGCTCAGGCTCGCCGAGCGCCCGACGACGGGCGTCGTGCCGTCCGACTCCCGAATTCGCCCGAAAAGAAGAGGCTTCCGTGGGATGATTTGACCTCAGTACCTGAAATTGAACTCTCCGGTCAGGACAACCCGCACGGGCCCTAAAAACCCGTACTTTTTCGCGTTCGGGGGTCGATGTCTCGGGGATTGATTTCCGAGTCGCGCTCGGATCAGGTCACGGTCGGATATTGTTCCGGTTTGCCGAGAAACCGTGCGGGTATTACGAGATGTACAGAGAGCGAAGGCAGTAGCGCAGTACATTAAACCTCACAATAAGCCATGCTGCGCGCCCTCTTCGGCCGCGCCGACGACGCACAGGACGGCGCGCACTTCGACGCCTGGCAGGCGGCGGACCTCTGCTGGAACGAACAGGCCGAGGGGCGCGCGCTCGCGACGTGGCGCCTGTGGGGGCGCCGCATGGGCGGCGAGCGCAAGCAGCAGCGGAAGGCGCCGCGGAGGTTGCCCTCAGCGTTTCTGCCGGAGCAGCAGGTTAAAAGGCGGGCGACCGGCGACGAAGCGCCGCCCCAGCCTTCAAGGAGGGCGGTGGTTTTGGAGGACCTGCGGCGACGGGGCCACGTGGTGGCGAGCGGCGGGCGCTACGGGGGCGACTACGTGTGCTACGCGGGCCACCCGGACACGTGCCACTCGAGTGAGACGGTGCGCGTCGTGGGCGAGCACGAGCGCCTGGAGGCGGCCGACGTCGCGGCCTACTGCCGCGTGCAGGGCAACGTCAGTAAGCGCGCGGTCTTCGCGGCCGTGGACCCCGCGTCGCGCGACGTATTATATGTCGCGTGGGCCTTTGACGCCGCTTTGTCAAGGGACCCCCTGAAGAGGCTCGAAAGGCGCTTCGCGCGCAAGGTCCAGGACGACGCGAAGGTGGCGCTGGCGGAGGCGGCGGACGACGGCGTGTCCTCTGCGGACGTGGCGCGCCTGACCGTGGCGCAGTTGCGGGAGGCGCTGGGGCACCGGGACCTGGAGACCACAGGCCTAAAAGCGGCGCTCCAGGTGCGGCTCTACGACGCGCTGACCGCGATGGACGTAAGTACATAGCGTTTATTGCACCTCAACCCCGTGTGGGCCGGTCGCGCAGCTAGGTGGCCGCACAGCTCGACGGCCGCGTTACACCTCAACCTCGTTGTCCGTGCACAGCTCGACGGCCGCGTCGAATTCCTTGCGGTCCACGAGGCGCTTGAGTTGCCGTCGCAGCTCGTCCTCCTCGCCGTCGTCGACTTGCGGCCCGCCCGGCCCGAGGCGGCGCCCGTGCTTCGGCCCGAGCATGCCATGGAGGTACGCGTTCGCGAGGCGCTCCTCGTGGCAGATGCCGCTCTTCGACCCGTACTTGTGCTGCGCCTGGAAGTCGCGCGGCACGGCGCAGACACGGTGCGCCAGGTCGAAGATGGCCTCGACGTGCGGCGCCAGAGCGCTCTCGCCCCGGCATTTGTACCCGAGGAGCTTGTGCGTGGCCGCGGGCACGAAGGCGTCGTCGTCGTCCGACGCGGACCCGTCGTCGACGAAGTTCAGCGCGCGGCGCGGCGCCGCCTCGGCGCAGGCGTAGGCGAACGCGGTGAACTTGCCGCTCTTCTTCGACGAGTTGGTCACGCGCGCCGAGGCGGGCGCGGGGCGCTTCTTCCGGGGCGTGCGGTCGGCCATGGTTTGACTGCCTCTCGCTCACGGGAGAGCGTTGCCGGTACTTTGGCGCAGCGCGGATGTTGCAATAAAACAAGAACTGGTGCGCGCGTGGTTCTCACGTGGTGGCAGAGACTAGCGCAGAGCGAAACAGCTAGAGAGAGCGTTGCACGGGTTTTATGCACGGGTTCCTTTCGCTTTATAAAGCCTGTACGTTTGTGCCTGTTTTGGCTCTGCTCCCTGCTCGTTTTGACGAGAAGCCAAGTCTGCAGAGAGGCGCGCAGCCTGTAGTGCGGTGCACGGAGGCGCGCCAGCAGATAGCGCGGCGAGCCGGACATAAAACAAAATGGTGAAGATGAAGGCGGAGAACCGGGGCCGCCAGGCATGGCACGACACGGTGTCGCAGCTCGCGCGGGAGGGCGGCGCGGCGCCGCTCCACTCGCCGCCGAAGCGGAGGGACACGCGCAAGCGCGTGGCCCGGCAGACCAAGGCCGCGAGCCGCTGGATCGCGGACCAGGGCCTGGACGCCGCGGACATGACGGCCTGGGCGCGCGTCGACCACATGCTGGACGCGCCCAAGACCAGCCACCTGATGGCGGTCGACTCGGACGCGTCCGACGGCGGCGACTACAAGGAGGACTCGCACAGCGACGTGGACATGGACGAGGACGAGCGCACGAATGCAAGGAGAGCCAAGCGGAAGGACGCACCCAAGAAAAAAGGTAAAATAACCAAGGAGAAGGGTTTCGCGCCGAAGCGCAAGAAGAAGCGCAACCCCGCGGAGGAGCGGAAGCGGCACCGGCACCGGCAGCGGAGTCTACCCCAGGTCCTTTTGCAGGACTTCGCGCCGTCGTTTAGTGGCGCGGACGCGGGCGGCGCGGACTACGTCGGGGCGGCGGCGCGCGCGCCGCGGCCCGCGCGCCGGGCACACCGCGTCTGCGTCGTGACCGGGAAGGCGGCCGCGTACAAGGACCCCAATTCGGGCCTGCCCTACTCAGACATGGACGCCGGCGCCCTCCTGCGGGAGAACCCGCCGCCGTGGCTCCGCCTGGGCAAGCACGGGTGCGCGTACCACGAGGCCGTCTTGCAGATCCGGGGCGAGCGGGCCGAGGCGGCTCCGGAGCGAGAGGCCGTCGCGGCGCCCATGGTGAACCACGACGGGTCCCTCCTCGCGCCGGGCCAGCGGCCGGGCGACCCGGACCCGCCGGGCTGGTTCCGCGGGCGCAAGTTCGCCTGAGGGTAGGTTCTACAAAATATTATATCCCGAACATGAGCTCCGGCGGCGGCGGCGGGAACGGGTCCCCGACGAGGTCGTCCTCGAATTCCATTTCGCCCGGCGCGTCGCGACAGGAGTCGTAGGCGGCACGCGCCGCGCGCGTGCACTCCGACAGCGACCCGCGGTAGCCCCGCAGCGAGTCGTCGCGCGCCGCGAGCTCGGCCGCGAGGGCTCGCGCCTGGCGGGCCGCGGCGTCGCGCGCGGCCTCGGCGCGGCCGAGCATGGCCGCGCCCTCGCGGGCCTGCGCTTCCAACGCCCGGCGCAATGCGCTCTCGTGC
>Ga0302122_10002821_pt1 | contig 10652 bp, 8 predicted proteins | sample CB21_SCM_MG_FD_203115 | JGI IMG/M metagenome (GOLD analysis project Ga0302122, IMG submission 203115) | Marine microbial communities from Western Arctic Ocean, Canada - CB21_SCM | ecosystem: Environmental > Aquatic > Marine > Oceanic | place: Canada: Western Arctic Ocean | collected 2017-09-28
TCAACTTGTTTCGGAATTACAGTCACATCAGTTTCAAGATATTGACTACCTACTGTCAATGACAATGTGGAATCTTACCCATGATAAAATTACAATATTGAAGAGCGAATTACTCTGCCAACAAAATCAATTGCATTTGCTTCAAAATACAACCATAGATGCACTGTGGAAATACGATTTGAACGAAATTGTGAGTAAATTGACACCACAAAAAGAACAGGGACATCCACATAAAAAAAGAAAAATAAAATAGGCATAAGTTAAACATATTATTAAATTAAAATTCAGAATGTTATTTTAAACACAAATTCAAATACTACAATATCTATGTCTACGCCAAGTCCTTCTACGCCAAGTCCTTCTACACCAAGTCCTTCGTCTACACCAAGTCCCGCGTCTACGCCAAGTCCTTCGTCTACACCAAGTCCCGCGTCTACGCCAAGTCCTTCGTCTACACCAAGTCCTTCGTCTACACCAAGTCCCGCGTCTACGCCAAGTCCTTCGTCTACACCAAGTCCCGCGTCTACGCCAAGTCCTTCGTCTACACCAAGTCCCGCGTCTACACCAAGTCCTTCATTAGATTCGACAAGTCCTTCATCTACACCAAGTCCTGTATCGTCGAACCATACTGTGCCAAGTGGTCAGGTTTCTACTCCGTCTGGTATATCTATAACACCATCAAGTATTTCCAGTCCAAGTCCGTTCACATATGTTGACATATCCATGCAACAATTTACAATTATTTTGTTATTGATCACAGGAATGTGTTTCTTTTTAGGTTTTAAGAATCGAAGATTATTGAGAAAAGTGGGGAGAAAAAGTTATTTCGTATTGACGGAAAACGACGATTCATTCGAAATGAATACTTTTGACAGTGAAAACCCGAATGACGTGAGAATTCCAGAAGAAATGTGCAACGAATTAGAGGGATAATACATAAAAAAAAATATTTTATATTTAGTTTGATATATATGAACACTAACCCAGTGAACATTTTTTTTTTCAACATAACCCTCTAATTCGTTGTCAATTCTACTGAACCATTGGTAAGTGGGTCTGCCGTATACCCCATCTGCTTAAAGGGTTCCTGCTGGCAACTCCTTTGATTACAGCATACAACAATATATTGTATTCTAAATAATATCATTGGTATAAAAATAATGTAATTCTAAATTTCAACCTATAAACTTTGTTCTACATAGTAATAAAATACCTATTTTAAATCATTCAACAAGTTTTGAGTCGAAACGTAATACATTTGATGTCGAAAATGAACTAAGAAATTGTTCTGAAGGCTGCATTTTTATTCATTTTTGAATACAAATTGTGAACTATGTTATTATTATGAATAAAATATTTTTTTTTAGAATAAAACCTATTTAAATCAATTTGTATTCAAAAATGAATCCACAACAAACAATGAGTCGACAACGAGCAATTGATAAGTTGGACATTCCCGTCAATCCCTGCTATTTGAAACGATGGTACGGTGCTGTGTCCGTTCGCACTGCAATAGACGCGGCTTTTAACGAAGTTTGGGAAAGAGCCGAATATCTGGCGTCGAAACGTGGTGAGGTCATGATTTGGGTAGAACCATGGCTGGACGTTGCACCAGAAGTAGAACAGTATTTGAATTTGAAATTACAATGTTTGGACATGTTCGCTTCGAAGCACAGCATGTATTTTGAGAGTACCATTAAATTAAACCCTCCTTTTTACGGCAGTAAGGTGGTTGAAATACGCCAATCCGCTTTTCACAATGGTCTTAAAAGTAAAAACGTGATTGACATACCAACACATTGGCGCGATTCGGAAAAAGATTGGACTTGGAAAGATGTTTGTGAAAATGGCCAGTATTACTCAACGTCATCAAGTGAATCATGGCCCCGACCAGAGTATCAAAAGAATGCGATCGAAGAACAACGATTAAAAGTCACGGAAGAGCGTAGACAAAGATATGTAAGTTATTACTTTAAAAATAATTATTATTGAAAAAACGACGCGATATCTCTCGCCTTTTTAGGTTTTTTTTTCCTTTTGTATTCTACCGATTCCCGTCTCCTTTTTTCTTGTACTCTGGGTCCCGATGTTTGGATAAATGACCGCATCATGGTGTTGGAAATGGTGGCGGTTTGCTGCACGGACGACACTTCAAAAATACTGCTCGCATTGTCCATCACCATCTCAAAAATACGCCGCAACGGTTGTTCCAATTGATTGCTCAAATACCATCGTGTATCCGCACAAGCCTTACCATTGGCAACATCTTCAGGTGTCACGGCACGCATGCATGTCTTCTCACCTTTATGTCCTGGTCGAATGATGAAGGGTATGCGGTCACCTGTTTTAGGCGCAATGTGCGCGGGTTGTGTCGCCTGCAATCTCTTGGCAAGAATAGTATGAGGCATCGGGTTTTTGTATTGGTCTGGAGGACGTGACAATTGTTTAGACATGGTCAAATCCTCGATGGGTACTTTATTTTCCAATAATTTGAGGACCATCTCGCGCGCGTAGTCAATGGCACCCTGCACGTCATTTTCTTTGCACAATTTGATCAACACAGTTTTCTGCGTTTTGCTCACGATCGGTGCGAAATCACGCCGAATACATTCAAAGCCCTTCACGTCCAATTTAGGCGCAAGACCTGGCTCAAACTTATGTCCAGCGTATCGCTTTTTTCCTTTGAGCAAGATTGGATAATAAAATTTTTCGTACTCCAAGTCGTTCGGTGGCAAAAAGGCTTGCGTACAAAACTTGCCCATTTCGTCACCGATTTTGTCGACTTTGTCGATGAGTTCCTCCCTAGAACAGTTTGTATCACACATCGACCTGGGAATGTTTGCAAACACAGAATCCGTATCCCCGTATACGATTTCCAATCCGTGGTCTTTATACCTATCTTCGCACATCCATTTGGTGTGATTGGCCATTCCACGTCCCACGCGAGTAACAGACGATGCAATGCGTTTTTCGCCCAGATAGCCTGTGGATGCCCCTGTAAAGCCGTAGACGGAATTGGCACACACTTTCAGAGCCAATTGACGACCATCCAGGACAGCATAGTCCATGGATTTCTCGCCGTATTTTTTGCGAAGTTTTTTGACACGTTTGCGTTCATTTAACAATTGTTCCAAAATCTCGGGCAAAATTCCCACACGTTTCTTCGTCGTGACAAAGCAAACGTCCGTTTTCTTCCATTGATATTCGAATTTTCCTCCCTCGGGATAGTCGAAAGAGCGCACTGGTCGCACCTCGGGATAATTATCTTCCTTGGGGTCTTTAATCATGTGCGTCTCGGGCGACCACTCGTACTTTCCAAACGTGTCCGCAAAACGCGGAATGAGCGTCGAAAAGCACATGTTGTAGGCACGCATGATAGAAGGATACAACGAAGCAAAATCCAATGTGACCACTGGAGTTTCATAAAAACCAGGTTTTGGTGTAATAACCACGGCACCCTCAAAACTACCTTCGACAGGTATTTTTTTAAACTCGTCGGGCAAAAACCAACGATGATGCGAAGGATTCAACCGACAACGCGACTTCACCTGGCGCAACATCAATAATAATGTGCGAATTTGCTGACCGCGATGCAAAATACTAGTCAACGGTACACCCGTCACCTGCGACATCTGAATGGCGTTCACCAACTTACATCGTTTAATAATGATTTGACACGGCAACCACGCATCTTTCACACAATATTGGGCTAAGAATACGCGCCCCGCTGGTGTTTTCTGGTGTTTAGGAATATCATCGTACGCAATATGGATTTTTTTAGTACCAAGCAACTCAGAACAAACATTGTCCAATTTATACGACCGTAATTTGTGGTCCGTCATCACCACACGGTACAAATCCATCCAATCACGACCTTCAATCCACGCTTCCCACGTTTCCTGACCACCACGCTGGTTGGTATGTGTGTATCGTTTCTTTAGCGTGGTGGGGCGGTCAATCCTAGAAAAGGTGCGAATTGACGAACAGTTTTCACAGTACGGACCACCGTGTTGGGGACACAACGCCTCAATACGTTGAATCAAATAAACATTGTCAAAATTGAGCACATTGTACCCCGTAATAATGTCCGGGTCATACCTGCGAATAAATTCGGAAAATCCACGCAGCATTTCGAATTCGTCCAAGTAGGAATGTACGGCCGTCACGGCAGGGTCATACGCATCCGTCTGCAGTTCCGCCGATAACATGGGTAACTTAGAGCACTGATCTTGACCCTCCAATTCCAACATGAACACAGTTTGAATCATTTCCATATCAACCATATTAAAAGAAGTGACGCCAATTGTAGTTATACAATCGCGCGTAGGATCAGGAAATTCACATTCACCAGTGTCAGGATTTACGTACGGCATGGCTTCGATATCGTACGACGAAACACGGAACGGTGCCATTGGAATAGGTGGGTCAGCACATGGTGTTACGTCACTCGGTGAACACGTGTATTCAACACCACAGGAAGTCGTAGTAGGATTTGCAGGCAAATAATTGGCAGCATTCATCCACGAACATGCAGGCAACTGGTGGTCGACCATCCAGACAATTTCGGGCTGAAACATGGTTTCGTACAACTCCACCGTGCCCAAATTCAAGCGAGGGGGCGCGCTCGTAATGCTGTTCAACTTTCCTTCTAGAACACGCGCCAACATTTTTACACGAAACTTTTGTATTCTCTCGTACATGGAAGACGCATTTTTAAGAATGGACAACAAAGCACGCCACACGTCGTAGCGTTTCACCGTGAATTTCCACACATCAGGAGGTGCATCGTCCTCCACGTGGCGAATATTGTAGCCACTACAACGTGTCCAGCGGATATCACTCGTGTTAATTTGGGCGGATTTCCAACACCAATTGAAATAACTTAACACTTCGTGGTCGGGTTTTTCTTCGTCGTGCTCTTTTTTGTGGCGTTTGCATGCACCCTCGGTCCGCTGCATGGCGGTCACCCACTGCACCCATTCACGGACAGTCTGTCGATTAACAGTATTAGTGGTGAATCCATACGGCTGGATGCCGAGAACACGAATAGCGGTGGATGTACCATCGGCTTGGCGACCATACAACATAACATCGACCGTATTATTTTCACCTCGGTGTCGGGCAGTGCCAATATGTTGAAAAGTTAACATTTTTTTTTTTATTTAAAATATTCTTTCTTTATACCGAATTTCACAAATGACCAACATTTTTTAGGTAATAAATCCATAATTACAATTTCAGTACAGAAAAAATAGAACTCATTTTATTATCTACTTTTTGGAATTCAACAGTCAGAAAGGCAATCCGAGTCCCAATCCTCTTCTTCTGTATCGTGTGCGGATTCAGCAGAATGTTTGTCCGCCGCATCCAAGATAGCATCTGTATCGAACGCAAAGGTAACCGCTTTGGTGTCGTCGGGAACGACAAAATCGTCTTCGGCATACCCAATAGGCGTCATATTTTTATCCTGTCCAAGCTTGCGAACAATATCCTTTTCCATTTCAACTTGGCGCTTTTCGCGTTTTGTTCTCTTCACCTCGGGCCCCCACGCGTGGTAACCGCCGTAGTCGCGGTCGTAGGTTGCTTTTCGACGGTCCATCGTTCTGTCCTGTTTTACTTTGCGAGTATGTCGGTGGGTTCGACGGCGGCCATGTCGATTGGAGCGGCGCACACAGAGCACGTCGTCGTACACGTTGACTGTCTTGACTTTTGGCATGATTTAAATTAAAAAGATAAGCTTGAAGTTTTTGAATACAAATTTTTGAATACAAATTTCACACCGACTATCTCCCGGATAGCATCTGCTCCCTACGGTTAGCCCACACGCACAGCTTATTTCTAGAATAAAGAAAATATGTCAAAACGTAAATCCTCGAATGAATTAGACAGACCACTTCACCACATGTACATCGCAGATCATGTTAAATGTGCAAATAGAATTTACATTGTGTCTCAAGAACATCGTCTTCTTGTGGCCGATTTCCACAAGAAGAAATGCGAGGAGGGACGTGGGAAAAAACAGTAGTGAGTTGGGGTAATAGAATAAAAATATATGTTAAGAATATTCTTGGAATTTTTAGAATAGAATTCGATGTATTTTTATTCTATATCAATATCAGTTGATCTAACCACAAAAATAAACACTTGTTTCAGCTTAACCCTTTAATAAAATGTCAACAACAGCACTAGACGAGTCTGCCAACGTGCCAAACGAATCCAATAACGATTCTAAACCCAACGAGACCATCTCTGCTTTAAATCCAAATCTGAGCACAGAAATGGATCCGGCGACAAGCAGCGATTCCAACCAAAATGTTTCCAAAAATTCCAAAAAAAATAAAAAAAGAAAAAAAACAGCCCCGAGTGCAAGTCAGGCAACTGTTAAAAAAGCCAGAAATGATTACGAACATCTCATGAAACTAACCGAGGCCAATCAAACTGCCGAATTGAACGGGTACAAAATTGAAGGCATATTGAAAGCAGTTCGTGGTCGTGATCTTCGATTAATGTCAAACGAGACCCTCAAAGAATTGAAGTATCAGCTTAACGAGGCTATTTGGGACCAAAAAGCTTGGTGCGAGCATGTGGAATGCTCTCGCAAAACAGCGATTGTGCAAGGCGAGTTAGGTGGTTATTGTTCGGGTGAGTTTGGGCCATATTACTTTTTTTTTGCGCCGACACAAGCGGCTGAATTTACCTCTGAACAACGCGAGATGCTTGAGGATCACATTGCGTGCTGTTTTATGGGTGGACAGCCCTGTGCTTGCCAGTTGGACGAAAATCATGACGGTGACCCCTGCGAATGCAAAATGGGCGATTCAAACGGCTCCTACTGGTTTCAAATGGGTCTGGGGCCGGAGACATTCGACGAAGAGTGTGGCGAAGGTTTGATCAAAGCAAAATGGTTTTTGTCAACTTTAAGTGATACTTTGCCGTGGACATCCGACGTTGAAAAACTTTACAATGAATCCCAGTTAAAGGAAGCTATCGGCGATTTTAATCAATTTGACGCTGATAAACTTGCCAAAGTAGCCAAATACCTCTCCAATCCAGTCGGCAAATTAGTGCTTAATGAGAAACAGTCAATTACATCTAAATTGGCAATCTGGTCCTGAATTACGTCGCCGAAGAATCTGATATGTAAATATACTACACAATAAAAAATCAACAATTAAATATGCCTAATTAATAACAAACTATTCTTCCTATACTGGTGGAAGGCCTTGTGATTTAAATCCCAATTTTGTCTTCGGGCTCCTTCCAGCCTGCGGTGTCCGGCATACACATCCGACTTTTGTAGCGGTTAGGACTCATATAGTTCTGCTATTTCTTTATTTCTTGTCCTTTTGGTGTCGAGACAGAAAAGTGAAACAATTGGTTCGATGCTGAGAACTTTAAATATGGTTGACTCTTGTCGATGCTCATTCTCAAAGTAGATGTCGTTGTTTCTTGGTAACGAATTGGTGACATAAAAAGTATTTACAATCTGTTTCTCAAATTTCCTCCAAGATTCCCCAGGGAAAACACCGTGGGTACAAAAAGCATCGACAGTCAAGTCGCCATGGCGATGCAGCTCCTTTGCACATTCAATAATCGTACTACCTGATTGTACCATGTCGTCTACAATAATACATCTCGCCCCATCTTGAATGTTTTGTACTCCTTCGTTTATGACAATTATACGTTTATCACCTACCCGCTGTTTTGCACAAACAATCATCCTGGCATTATCATACATCTCAGTCTGTTTCTGAGTACACCATTCATGGTAGTCAGAAAGCAGCACTTTTAACTCGTCAGTTAGGTTGGCGTTCGTTGTCACCGCCTCTTGTACCGATAAAATGCCACGCCTCTTTTGGTCGGCTGTTTCATTGTCGGTCAACCACGCTCTCCATTCTCCTGCTACAACCACCCCTCTGGGTGTCTGCAACCAGGTCGCTCGTTGTCTTTGAAAGACGACATCTTTAAACAAGTACTTGTAACGTTTTGATGCACCATCGTCGGGGAACACCACGATATCTCCCGGTCGTATTACATTCTCGGACAACAGCAATCCCATGGCTGTTTTCAATTCGACCTGCACATGATTTCCAAAATAAAATTGTTCTTGTAATGCGTGTATGTCAATGACGCACACACAACTAGGGCCAGTAGCACACATTGGCGTGGCACCCAAGAGGGTAGCCATCGTATGTGCTGTTGCAATTTCACCATATCTAGAAACGCGCTCCATAGTACCGGTTGGAAACCATGGCACTATTACCTTGTAGTTCCTTCCTCTATATTGTGGTAGTGCGTACATCACTGCCAATTCGACAAACACTTTTTTTGGTGTATCCAACGACGTCAAAAAGACAACATCTCTATCTTTGATATTATATTGACTTTGAATGAATAAATCACTCCATCCATCTTTGAATTCGGGCCATTTACCACTTTTGTCTAGATTTAAGTGTCCCTGTTCAATTAGACCCTCCGATTTTTTTGTTACTGCGTCAGCAAGTTGTGTAAATTCTGGTGTGAAAAACAACAAGGTTGGTTTCAATATAAATTGTTTGTACATTTGTTTCCTACTTGCCAATTGTTTATATATAGTGGTTGCGCTGACACGATGAAAACGGTTGTTCTAATGGAAAAGTTCAGTAAGTGAAATTTTTTTAAATATGGGTGATTTAATATTTATCTGGTTCAGAATCCAGGAAAGTTTTCAGAGACTTACAGTTTACTGTCCTCAACCGGTTTCTGTTCCAAATCTCCCAAGACTGTTCTATATAACTCAGCCCACACAGTATGGCCACCAAATCCAGCAGCAGAACCCGAAGCGCAGGCAGTTCCTCCTCGTCGCCACCCGCCAAACGCCAGAAAACCACCGTTGCACCCTTTGCTGCGTCGTTTCCCCGCCGAACCCGTTTGTCGTCTTCACGCTGGGTCAATAAAATTCCCCACGATATCTGGGTGTACAAGATCCTCAACCCATTTTTGGACTTGAAAGCGTTGGCCACGGCGGGTCGCTGCAACACGTTTTTTCACGAGTATTGGCAGTACGTGTTGAAGCAGAACGTTATTCGTGTGCCGGAAGGCTGCCCAACCATGAACCAAGCGATGGACTTGGCCGTGGTGTTTTCGGAAAGAAACGACTGCACAAGGGAGAATCCAGTAAAAATTGAAGTTGGAGAGGGGGAACATGCAATGGTGGGTGTTGCTGTGGACGCTTTCGGTGGACTTCACACGCATGTCAGTTGCAGCAACATTGCAATTGTTGGTAAAGGCGGAAATAAAACGACAATTCTTGGTGGGTTTTATGTGGACGGCAAACAGGGTGTTACATTGGAACAACTTGCTGTCACAAACGAAGCCGGGTTTGGTTTGCGTTGTACAGGGGGTGGGGCAAATGTTGATGTATCAAAGTGTTGTTTCAAAAAGTGTCGGTATGATGGAATGGATGCGAGCAATGGTGCAACTGCTACAGTAACACGATGTGATTTTATGGAGAATGGTTATAATGGGGTTGCTTGTTCTGGTGTTAATGTAAAAGTCAGATTAAATGATTCTACGATACACCACAATAGGCAGGATGGTTTGTTTGTGCGTCAGGGAGCCACTGCTACAGCAACACGGTGCGAATGTATGGAGAATGGTCAATGTGGAGTTGCTTGTCATGCTGTCAATACAAAAGTACGATTGTACGATTGCACAATGCACCACAATGGAGTGGATGGTTTGGGTGCAGATGATCATGTCGTCGTAAATCTTCATGGTACAGAAACGGACATCCATGCCAACAAAGAGGATGGCATTGCTGTATACAATTATGCCAAAGTCAACATTCATTTGCCTTCCCAACACAATACATCCCACGACAACGCGGACAACAATAGAACTCAAATCAATGGTGGTTCCATCGCCAACATCAACGCCGACGGTACATTCACGCACGTAGTTGTAGACGAACATGACGGCTGGGTCACTGAATAATTAACAGTCAAAAAGCACCCGTAGTCGGTGTTCTCCCGCTTCGCCCCAATGCTTTGGAAGAAGACGAGGAATAATACATGACATTGTAATATAGCTCACATAGAACCACAGACATTGTGTTATTTTGAGTACAAAATAATAAAATATTAAATTTCTGGTACATGTATGTGTGTGAAGGTACCGTCGGCGTTAATGTTGGCGATGGATCCACCACCGTTTTGATATCGATCCTCACAAATATTGTCATGGGTTGTATTGTGTTGGGAAGGCAAATGAATGTTTACTTTGGTACGATAGAATACATTGTTGGTTGCATAAATACCATCCCCTTTGTTGGAATGGATGTCCGTTTTTGTACCATGAAGATCCACGACAGCCCTTTCATTGACTGACAAACCATTCTCATCATTGTGGTGCATCTGGCAGTCGTCCAATCTTACTTTTGTATTGGCATCACGACAGAACACCCCATCACCATCATTCTCCATAAATTCACATTGTGTTGCTGTAACAGTGGCACCCTCGCGCAGATGCATCCCATCACCCCCACACTCTTTGAAACAACACTCCGTTACATCAACATTGGTCCCACAGAAAAAAAAAACACTCCCTTCACAAATCAAACCAGACCCATGCTGATTCGTGATAGCCAGTTCTTCAAATTTAACATGTTGTTG
>Ga0302122_10002827_pt1 | contig 10645 bp, 4 predicted proteins | sample CB21_SCM_MG_FD_203115 | JGI IMG/M metagenome (GOLD analysis project Ga0302122, IMG submission 203115) | Marine microbial communities from Western Arctic Ocean, Canada - CB21_SCM | ecosystem: Environmental > Aquatic > Marine > Oceanic | place: Canada: Western Arctic Ocean | collected 2017-09-28
TGGCGACGCCCGCCTTCCGTCAGTGCTGCGCAGCGCCCGGGCTCGAGCGCGCGCTCCGGCTGCTCGCGGAGGGGCGGCGCCTCGCCGCGGGTGGTCCCCAGCGCGCCGTGCTCCTCGACCCGCAGTTCACGTGGGTCCGGCTGAAGGCACCCGGCGAGCAGACCGTGGAGCACGCGGACGCGTACCACTTCGAGCGGGAAACGAACCTGTGGACCGGGGCCGTGGACGACGACGCGCCCGTCCCGGCGTCGGTTGTTGATGATGATGTCGCATGCGAGGTGTGCAGCGAGACGGACGAAGCCGACACGATGCTGCTCTGCGACGAGTGCGACAGCGGCTACCACGCCAAATGCCTCGGCCTGGCCGCACTGCCGCGCGGCGAGTGGTTTTGCGAGCGGTGCGCCGTCCGATCGCACCTCGGCACGGCGTGGCTCTCCCTCCAGGACATCAAGGTGGGCGACGGCGGTCTGGTCGTGTTGGCGGGCTCCCACGCGCTGGACTTCGCGCAGGGGGCGTCCCGGGGCGCGCCGCTCCCGCGGGCCTTCTTCCGGCGGCCGCGGGGCGGCGCGTGGCACACGGCGGCGTACGCCCCCGGCGACTGCGTCCTTTTTTCCTCGCGCACGATCCACGCCACCTCGCGGAACCGGACGGCGGACTTCCGGGCGTCGCTGGATACGCGGTTCCTCCTGGAGCCCGCCGGCCTGCGGCGGAAGTGGTCGGCGTACGTCGAGACGTCGCTCGCGCGGGGCCTGGCCCGGGCGGTCGACGACTAAGTACGTATGTTGAATGAATAATATCATCGCCTACTCCTGCGGTTGCTCCGGGTCGAGCGGATGGACGACGCCTTGGACGCCTGCGACACGACCGAGGCCTCGCCGACCGACATCTTGTCGGCTTCGGGCGCCGTGTCCAGGAGCTCCCCCGCCTGCTGCATCAGCGCGAGCCGGGCCCGTTCGTCCTCGACCCTCTGCTGCGCGGCGAGGACCGCCTCGTCGACGGCGTCGGGGAGCTCCTCGGCGGCGCGGGCCCGGACCCGCGTCGCGTCCGACCCGCGGAGCCCGAGCCCGCGGATGTCCTGTTCAGACGCCCGGGCGAGCGCGTATCTACTGCGGTACTTTGATCGAGCAAGCGTCTCCATCGCCGCGAGGAGCCGCGGGTCCCGCGCGTTCAGGCCGGGCTCCGACGCGAGCCACTGGAGCAGCGTGACGTTCTCGAGCGGCACCGTCGCGCGCTCGGGGCACAGGTTCGCCAGGTAGCGCGCGTCGATCTTCGGCCGCGCTTTGTCCGGCCGGTACAGGTCCAATAGACGCACGCAGGGCGCGTGGCCGAACCACTCGGCGACCTCGCGCGCCGAGCGGTCCCGGAAGTCGTGCAGGTCCGTTCGCGCGCCGCCGTCCAGGAGGAGTTTGGCGATGCGGTCGTGGCCGTGGCGGCACGCGAGGTGCAGCGCGGTCTGGCCCATGGCGCGGTCCCTCACGTCCAGCGCCGCCTTGCGCTTCACTAATTCGTGGGCGCACTCCACGCGGTCGTGCAGCGCCGCGTGGTGGATCGGCGCGTGGCCCCGGTAGTCGACGTTGTCCACCAGGGCGCCGGCGCCCATGACCGCCCGCATCACCTCCGCGTGCCCGGCCTCCGCCGCGATGGCCGCAAGGTTATAACCGCCGTAGTCCCGCATGTGGATGTCCGGCGCGCGCGGGGCGTCCAAGACGAAGCGGACCCGCTCCAGATCGCCGTGGTACGTGAAGAGCATGAGCTCGTCCCGCTTGCCCAGCGTGGCCTTCTCTTGCGCCAGACGGTCCGCCAGCTTTTGGGTCGCCGCCTGCATCGTGTTGCCCCCGGCATTGCCCTCGGTCTTGAGCGTGCCTTGAGCGGCCTGGGTCGCGAACACTTGCTGCCGCCACTCGTCCACAGGCCCGGATGGCTGCCGCCACTCGTCCTCCGGCCTCGCTGGGTCCTGCTGCGCGGCGTAGTCGGCCATCGTGCTGGGGCCGTTGATTTCCTGCTGTTCAACAGCGCGGGGGCAGCCCGTGACGGGCACGCCGGCGTCCACGCGGGGGCAGCCCGCGTATTGCGGCGTTCGATGCCTAGGCTCTCCCAGAGGTGCCCACTCGTTACGCCGTCTATTGAAAACCCGTAATTCTATTGAAAAACCCGCGCGTTGGAATTTGCAGCTGCAGTCTCAGATTGTTGCAGTTCTTGACCTTCACGTCGCCCGGTAGCCTGGGGCAGCAGCGGCATGGGGCGGGCGGCGGACGCCGCGCCGCTGCGGAGCCTGTTGTACGGCGTGATTAACGCCATCCTGGCCGTGCCGGCCCTCTTCGGCTACGCGGCGGTCATCTTCAGCGACGGCGCGTACGCTGAGTCAGCCGCGCCCCTGGCGAAGGCCGTCGTCCTCAGTGCGGCGGTGCACCAGTGCGTGTTCGCGTGGCGGTCGACGCTGCCGTTCGCGATCGGCCAGGTCCAGGACGCCGGGTTGATTTTCCTGAGCAAGATGGCCACGGACGTCGCGCGGACGCTCGACGGGTCGGATGGAAGCGACATCGTCGCGACGGCGCTGTGCGGCCTGGGCCTGGGCACGGCCTTACTCGGTGTTGTATTATGCCTCGTCGGGCGGGCGCGCATGACGTGGCTCGTGAGCTATTTGCCCCTGCCTGTGTTGGGCGGCTACCTCGCGTACATCGGCCTCTTCTGCGTCGAGGCGGGCCTGTCGCTCTGCATCGGGGACGTTATTGATGGACCCGCGACGTGGCCCCGGCTCTGGGCGCCGCCGTGGCGTTTAGTTCTCGCGGCGCCGGGCCTCGCCGGCGGCGTGCTTTTGTCGCGGGTCGCCAAGCACGACCGGGACGGCACGCGGCTCCCGGTGGCGATGGTAGCGCTGCCGCTCGCTTTTTACTTGGTGATTGCTCTTATACCGGACTACGCCCTCGCGGACGCGCGGCGCGACGGCTGGCTCTTCGCCAACGACTCAAGTGCAGACGTGGCCGACGTGCGCGACGTCGCCGCGCTGTACACGAGTGGCACCATCGCGTGGCGGGCGCTGCCGCGGCTCGCCCCGACGTGGTTGTCGATGGTCGTCGTCGTGGCGTTCTCGTCGTGCCTGGACGTCGCGGCGATTGAGGTCGAGCTGGGCCGACCCCTGGACATGGATAGCGAACTCACGACGGTCGGTGTCTCCAACGCGGTCGCGGGCTGCCTCGGCGGCTTCACAGGGAGCTACATCTTTTCGCAGACGATCTTTACGTGTCGAGCGGGCTGCCGCAGCCGCATGGCGGGCCTCGTCGTGGTGGTTTGTGAAGTCGTTACGGGCGCCACGCGCCTCGACCTCCTGGGCGCCCTCCCGCTCTTCTTCTTCGCTGCGACGTTATGTTTCGTCGGCGTCGACCTCATGGACGAGTGGCTAATACATTCGCGGCACAAGTGGTCGACGACCTCCGAGTACGCCGCCGTCTGGGTCACGCTGGGCGCCATCCAGGCGCTCGGGCTCGTGCGGGGACTGGTCGCGGGCTGCGCGGCGTGCGCCTTCACGACCGTGGCGGCCCAGGTCGAGGCGGACGCGCCGCAGCGCGTTATTCGACAATCGCTCGGCGCGCCGCGCGCGCCGCGCGACGCGCGAAAGCTGAGACAACTCCGGGGGCGCCTCATCGTGTTGGAGCTCCGGGGCCGGATCTGGTGGGGCACCGCGGCGAGTCTATTAGCGCGCATCAAAGCGGCGCTTCACACGGCGGAGGATCAAAACGAGACCGCGTCGCTGTTCGCCGCGGCGACTAATCTCGGGGGCGACGACGACCACGCCGGCCGCGTCGTTGTGCTGGACTGCCGCTTGGTCGACGGGGTGGACGCTAGCGCGTGCCGGGCGTGCTTTGTGCCGCTCGCGGCGCTGGCGCAATCCATGGGCTTTGGTGTGGCCCTGGCCGGCATCAATGCCAAGCAAGAACTGTTGTTCCGGGCGCACGGCGTCTACGAGTTCGGCGAGGGCGTGCGCAACTTTACATCGTTGGACGAGGCCGTGCGGTGGGCCGAGGGGCGGCAGCTGGAGGCGCCGACGCCGTTGATCAACCGCCGCTTCGTTGTGGACAGCGAGGGGGACCAGCCGCGGCGGTTCCTGCTGCCCCGGCGGGCGGCGTCGATGCCGGGCGGGAACGTAGTAACCACGAGCGAGCGCTCCTTCGACGACCCGCGGTCGCCGCGGGGGCGTAGCGCCCCGCTCTCGCGGGGCGCGGCGCGCTACCTCGCCCGCGTCGTCCTCGAGAGCGACGACCTGGAGACCACGGAGGCGGCGCTGCGCGACGCCGGCGTCCGGGAGGCGCGCCTCAACGCCGGCGAGGCGGCGTTCGAGCTCGGCGAGGAGGGCGGCGGCGGCTTCTTTTGCGTGGTCACGGGCCAGCTCGTGCTCCGGCAGATCACCAACGACCTGGAGACGGGCGCGTTCCGGGAGCGCGACGGGGTCGGCCTCCTCGTCCATGCAGGCTCCTTCGCCGGCTACGTCGACTTCCTGCTGGACCGGCCGCGCCGGTTCACCGCGCGCGCCGGCGACGGCGTCGCGGCGACGTGCGCGGTGTTCGACGCCGCCGTTTTAGCCGCGCTCGGCGACGCGGCGCCAGCGACACTCGCGAGCGTCCAGCGTGCGCTGCTGCGCACGGCGGCGACGGAGCTCTCGAACACGTCGCGGTAGGGGGTTTATTTATTGCCTGTGGTTGACTATTATTCTTCTGTTAAACATTAACTCTAGCCCTCGAAGATGCCGAAGCCCCGCTTCTCGAAGCCTGCGCGGTCGAAAGCAGGATCCTTCTCGGGCTTCTTCTTCTTGCCGCCACTGCCCTTGAACACCGGGACGGCCGTGGTCGGGACGGGGCTCGCGGCGGCGGCCGGCGTTGGCTTCGCTGAGGATCGCGCCGGCTTGCGAGGCGCGGCGGCGGACGCCGCTCGCGGCCACCGAGCCGGCGCTCCTCCGGCAGGCGCGGCGGTCTTCGCCGCGCTGGGCTTCGCGGCGGGCTTCGCGGCGCGGTGCGCCGGCTCGCGCGGTTCGCGTGGCGCCGCGGCCTCGTCGGATGTACCCCGGCCGCCCAACTTGGCGTCGACGGGCGACGTTCCCAACGCCGCCGGCCGCGCGGGAGGCGCCGCCACCTTCGAGGGTGCCGCGGCCGCGGGCGTCTTTGCGGGCGCGGGCGCGGTCGGCGCCAGCGCCGGAGACACCTTTGCGGGCGCCGCGGGCGCGGGAGCCTTGCCAGGCGAGAGCATTGGTGGCGCGGCCGGGCGGGCCGGTACCGCCGGAGCGGCCAGTCGAGCCCGCGCGGGCGCGGCGGCGGGCGAGGCCGGACGGGCGGGCGTCGGCGCGATCGCCGACGGGACCGGAGCGGCGGCCGGCGCCGGCCCATTCGCGGCGGCGGCCGCCCGGTTGGCGCGGCGCGACGCACGATTCGACGCGGGCGCGGCTCCCGTCTCTGAAGGTCGCGGCTCGTAGTCGGACTGGTGTTGCGGCTCGCTCGTCGGGCGCGCCGGGGGCAACTTCCGCGCCGGGCGCTTTTTCTTATGCGCCTTCGCCGGCCCTCGCGGCTCGTAGGCGGACGTCCTCGGCGGCGGCCGCGCCGCGGCCTCCGGCTGCTGCGCCGGCGCCGGCGCTTCGAAGCTTGGCGTCCACTCGCCCGCGCTCGCATTCAGCTTCGACGCGGCCTGCGCCGCAGTCGGCGCCGCAGTCGGCGCCGCAGCCTGCGCCGCGGTCGGCGCCGCAGCCTGCGCCGCAACCGGCGCCGCAACCGGCGCCGCGGCCGTTGCCGGCGCCGCGGGTATCGATGAGGGTCGCGGGGGCTTCGCGCGCGTCGTCGCCGGCTTTGCGCGCGTCGTCGTCGACTTTGCGCGCGTCGTCGCCGGCGTCACGGCGGGCGCGGGTCCCGCCTTCGCGGGCGCCGCCGGCTTCGCGGCGGACCGCGTCTTCGCGCGCGGCGAGGCGGCTATCTTTGGGAACGCGGTCTGGTCGTCCAGCTTCGGCGCCGAAGGACCCTGGGGAGCGGGCGGCGGCGGCGACAGCGGCGCCGTGCCGCGTTGGGAAGCGGGAGCTGGCGCCGGTGCGCCAGCTATCTTCGGGAACGCGGCCGGGTCGTTCAGCTTCGCCGCCGGCGGGCCCTGGGGAGCGGGCGGCGCGGGCGGCGCGGGCGGCGGCGCAGGCGCGGCGGCGGCGGCAGCGGCGGCGTCTTCCGCCGCGGCGCGCTCCAGCGTGAGGCGCTCGGCCGCCTCCGACGCGAGGCGGCGCGTCCGTTCCTGGCGGTCGCGCTCGGCGGCGGCGCGCTTGCGGTCGCGCTTGGTCGGCGCCGTCGTCCACTCGCCCGCGGCCTCGAGCTCAGCCGCCGCTGCATTGCGTTCCCGCGCGGCGGCCGCGGCGGCGTCGAGCGCAGCGCGGACAGCCGCGGCCGTGAGCGACGTGCGGGCGGCCGTGGCCGCAGCCGCGGCACGCAGCGCGTCGTTGATCGCCTCCTGCGCGGCGACGACGGCCTCCTTGGCCGCCTCGCGGTCCGCCAGCGCCCGAACGGACGCGCTCAGCCCGTCGAAGCGCGCGACCGACGCGTCGACGGCCTCAATGAGCTCGTCGGCCTTCAGCGAGGTCTGCGCGAGGTTAGCGGCCGCGGCGTCGTCCCCGCGGACGCACTCTGCCTCGTCCTCGGACACGGGCGTCGCCTGGCGTCGTTTTTTACGGCGCGCCTTGCGCTTCTTCGCCGGCCCGGGCGGCGCCAGCGCCGGCGCGTCCGGCGGCGCGCGCACGACCTCGAAGCACGGGAGCCGCGCGGGCACCTGGGCGAGGATCGACGCTAACAGCTCGTCGTCGCCGTGCGGGATCGGCGCCACCGCCGGGTCGTCGAGACCGTCCAGCGCCCGCCGGCAGAGGCCGTCGGCCGCGGCATCTTCATCCTCCAGCTCGGCCCGCAGCGCCCGCGCGTGGGCGGGCGAGACGCCCGCGAAGGCCTTGGCCGCCCGCACGAAACTGGTCCGCAGCGACGCCTGCTGCCGATCGTCGTAGCCGGAAAAGTCCGGCGGCTGCGCGAGGGGCTTGATCGCCGAGGCCGCGGCCGCGGCCACGCCGCGCGGCGCAGTCTCCACGGCCACGCCGAAGACGCAAGAGGGTCCATGGTCCAGGTAGGCCGCGTGGGCGAAACGCGCGACGAGCACCGCGTGCAACAAGGCCAGGGCGGGCTGGCGGCCCCGCAGGCCCCGCGCCGCGGCCTCGACGACGCGCCGTACGAGGTCGTCGCGCTCGTCCAGCGATCGCGGCGGTGCCGTGTTGAGGAACTCCATGCTCCGCCGGCCTGCCGCGAGCCACAGCACGCCCAGGCGCCACCGCCGGTCGTGGCCCGCCCACGGCGCGCCGAGCGTCGCCGCGAAGCCCCGACTCCGCGTCGCGGCCGAGAGCGCCCCGGAGAGATTCGCTGCCGTGACGTAGCGGATCTGGGCATCGATGGTTCCGCAGTCCCGCGCGCCGTCGAAGAAGCCCACGCCGCGCGCGACGGCGCGCCAATTTTCGGCGTCGCCGTCGTCCGGCGACGGCGGCGGGGCCGGGGGCATCCCCACGTCCGCGTACACGTCCAGCGTCAGGCACCGCGGCTCAGGCGCATTGAGATCCAGGCGCATCACCTCGTGCACGGTCATAGCGCCGCCCCGGCACGTCCGCGTCGTGAGCGCGCCGTCGGCCGCGACGAGACTAATGTCGACGCGCGTCGCCGGATCTTCGAACCACCGCGCCGCGTCCCCGGCCCCCGGGCGCCACCGCGGCGCCCACGCCTCGAAGGGCTCGGCGCTTTCGTCGAAGCACGCCACGGCCCGCTCCAGGAGGGTCGCGGTCCCGAGCCGCGTCGCCGCGACGCCGCGCCACGGCACCTTCTCGGCGAAGACCACCCGGTCCGGCTCGCGCGCCACGACGCGGAGCTGGACGACCAAGTTGGGAACGAGCCGCCCGGGCCACCGGCACCAGAGCACCGCGTACCGCCGCCCCGTCCTGTCGAACGCGTCCCGGCGCAGGTCCGCGCGCGTCTGCAGCATAGTGTTCACCGAGAGCGTCGCGTCCACCGCCACGCAGTGCGGGGGGCTCGCCCCCGCGGCGAGGAAGGCGTCGACGATGGCCGCGGCGTCCGTGTCTTCGCCCGGGGGCCCCACGCGGCACTCCAGCGCCCGGAGCGAGATCGGGTCCTCGGCGAGGTCACCGCTCCGCCGGAACTCGGCCAGCGCCTCCTCCGCCAGCAAGAGGGCGGGCACCGCGCCCTTGTCGTGGAGTGGGAACGCCTCGTACGCCACGGCGCCGTCCCGGTCGCGTAATAAAACCAGGACCTCCTGCGGTCTTCTGTCCGGGCCGGGCCGGACGGGGGCCAGAGTAATGGGCGTGATGGCCGCCGCCTTTGTGGTCCCCTCCTTGTAGCCGGCGCAGTCGACGCGGCAGTCGACGCGCCGCTGCTTGCGCCGGTAGACGTGCCCGCCGTTTCGGGACGTCGCGCATAATGTTTCGGAGGGCGGCAGCACATGCGCATCAAAGGGGAGCGGTTCATTTGGATCTGCGCTTAAAAAGGCGCCGCTCGGCGCCCCGGCGTCCGTGGCCCTACAACTGAGAACCATGTCCGGCGCGTCCAATAACTTGTCGACCACGCCCTCCTTGACCTCCGTCTTCTGCGTGAACAGCAGGTCTAGGCCAGAAGCAGGGGCGAGGTCGAACTCGTAGTTCGGGGGCTTGGCCTTGTCCAAAAACCGCGCCTTCAGAATTGTGCGCAGCACGTCCCGAGCACTTATACCGGCGAGGTCCGCGTCCAACAACCGGGCCGTGATCGTGGGCTCCGGGCGCCCGGCCACAGTCAAAGCAACAACAACCTCGGTCGCCTCGGGCGCCCGGAACCCGCGCAGGTCGCACCTTAATGCGCAGGCCGCGCCCTGCCGGTCCCGGAAGGCCGTTCGCATGATATCCTCGAGCGTGTCCTCCATCGTCACAGGTTTATATTCCATGGGGGTGAAGGTCGACTCGACGGCGAGCGTCGCGACGCCCCCATCACAATTATTGGGCAGGTTGTCCCGGACGGCGACCCTTAACTCGACGCGGTAGGCGCCGCGCGAGATCATGCGCAGCATGGGCGCGGGTTCCCACCCCTGCGCCAGGGCGTGCTTGGTCAAGGCCGCGTCGACCGCGAAGAGCGCCACGCTCTCGAAGAAGGGCCGGGGGTCCTCCGGCATTTTGGGCGCCTCCGTCACCGAGACGCTGAAGACGGCCCCGGTCTCGTCGGCGAGGTAGATTATCAATGGACCGCCAGGCGCGAGCAGCGGCGCCACCTCGACCGCATCGCCCGCCTTCAGCACCTCGTCGAACTCAATGCTCCGCCCGCCGACCGTCGCCGCGAGCGCGCAGAGCGGCGGCTGGGCCGCGGCCCCGTACGTCCGGCCGAGCGCCGCCGCGACGGCGGCCCGCACCGTCGCCGGCGCCGCGAGGTCGACGTTAAACGTGGTTCGTGCGCCGCGCGTGGCGTCGGTGACCGCGACGCGGACGCCCTTGGCCATAGGTGCTGCTGCGCTGCCGGACGGGGGAGCGGGCGAGCTGCAGTGGAGAGAGGCGGGGACCGATGGCGTCGAACGCAGGGTTCCTGCCTTTGTCTAACTATTGATTTTATAGCCTTCTGCGGCGCGTGTGCTTGCTGGGGTGACCGTGGATGAGGTCTTCTCCGTTTTTTTGGGCCTCGACTAAAACCCGTGTCATTCGTACGGGTTTTTCGTGTTTTAAAACTATTCACGTTGTTGAGCTCACGCCGCCGAGCGGGCTTGGACCGACCTCTCCCGAGCCTACCTGTATAGACTATTGTAACGTATCTCGTGGTAAAAGGCTAGACGCCGCCCGGCTACTGTAAGCCCGGTAACTGGAGCTGAGGACTGACCCTCGATACGCCCAGGGCCCACAAACCGCCGTCGAGCTATATCACAAAGAACGACGACGTACCCATGCTCGCGACGCCCGCGGAGGCCGCCTGGGCGGCGCACCCCGCGGCGATGGCGGGCGCGCTGGAGGTCATCGTGGCCGTCGGCGAGAACCGGCAGCGGCACCTGGCCGGATTAGCGGCGTGCGGCGACCCCGCCGAGCGTACCGTATTAGAGCGGGAGCACGCGGACGTCGTCGCCGAGGCCGTCGACTACCGGCTGGCCATGCTCGGCCTGCACGACGAAAATCTGCCGGAGCACGTGCGGGGCGTCGACCGCGCCACGATGGAGGACGCCTACCTCGTCGTGTACTCGTCGTCCACGAAGTCGTCCCGGGCGCACGAGGCGGACGAGCGGCGCCTGGCGCATTTATTACGAGCCAAGGGCAAGCGGTACGAGATGGTCTACCTGGACGTCTCGCCGGAACGGCGCCGCGCCTTCGAAGCGGCGTGCGGTCGCGCGCCCCTGCCCGCGCTCGTCGCCGGCGGCGTCTACGCGGGGCCGTTCGAGGCGCTCCAGGAGCTCGAGGACGGGGGAAAGTTCAACGAGATCGTCGCGCCGGCGCCGCCGGGCGACGGCTACTGGGCGCTACCGGAGGAGTGGGGCGTGGCGTCGAACATGCTGGCGGGGGGCGGCATCACCCTGCTGAACGACGTGCCGGCGCTCTGAGCGGGGGCGGGTAGGGTGTATGTAGTCGTGCCAAGTTGGGGAGCGC
>Ga0302122_10002828_pt1 | contig 10642 bp, 10 predicted proteins | sample CB21_SCM_MG_FD_203115 | JGI IMG/M metagenome (GOLD analysis project Ga0302122, IMG submission 203115) | Marine microbial communities from Western Arctic Ocean, Canada - CB21_SCM | ecosystem: Environmental > Aquatic > Marine > Oceanic | place: Canada: Western Arctic Ocean | collected 2017-09-28
TGTGCCCCGTACCGTTAACGGTACGGGTCACGGCCGAGTAAGCTAAGTAGTTTTTTCTTTTGTGGGCCCATTCTTTATAGGGGAAGAATATTAAATTACTGGGAGAGATTAGGCTAGGCGGCTCTATTTTCGCGCCTTTTTTTGAGGGGGCGGCGGCACGTCTTTGCTACTCCGTTTTCGCCCCACTGGTTCCGATTCCGGTTCCGGTTCCGGTTCCGGTTCCGATTCCGATTCCGGTTCCGGTTCATCTTGAGACAGCGGCATCCCGCCCTTTCGTAATTCCGGTTCCGTTTCATCGTCGGTGGTTCCTCCACGGTCTTCTTCATCTCCTCGAGCATGTCCGCGACGCTGCGGGTGCGGTCCGGCATCTCGTTGCGCTGTTGTGCTTGTGTGTTGACGGTTCCTCTACAATCTAGCGGACCTTTTTGTCCAGTAGAAAATGTGCGGGTTTTGTCCACGACTAAAAGTACTTAAAAGTACTTAATCGGCATTCCATCTCACGTAAAATCACTCTACAGTCACATAGAGAGTGTTGTTGTGGGGATAGGGGGTTGTTATAGCCCTACTAGGGTCATGTCACTAGGGGCTAGTGTCCCTGCCCACTAGCCTGCCCTATTTGTCGGGTACAGTTAACTGTACCCGACACTCATCTCGAGTAAGGCGACCGAAGCTTGGTGTAGCGTGGAGTCCGCAAGCAATTGATCCCGCGGCGGCGAAGAAAACACAAATACTAGCCTTACCCTCCCGGCGGCGTGACGAAGGAGTAGGTCCCCTCCGAGGCGTCGTCCGCGGTCCGGCCGGTCGCATCTCCCGTCAGCTGGAAGGACTCGGCCCAGCTCACGGACGTGTAGGACGACGCGCGGGAGCTCTCGTCGTCGGCGGCCCGGGGCGGCGCCTGCTGGTCCGGCGGCCGGCACTTGATGACCGGCACCTCGTCGATGTGCACGTAGGCCTGCACCCGCGCGCGGTACTCGCTCGTCGCGAGCCGCGGCCCGCCCGCGTCGAGGCCGTCGCCGCAGTGCCGCTGCAGCTGCTCGTAGAGCCCGTCCTTGGAGTCCTCGAAGACGGGGAACGGCGGCGCGGCGGCGAAGTCCGCGAAGAGGGGGTGCCGCAGGGCGTCGTGGGCCCCGAGCCGCGGATCTAGGGCCGCGCAGCACGCGAGCACGAGGTCGCTCGCGGCGCCCCGCCGCGCCTCCTCCTTCAGTTCGAGGAGCCGCGCGTCCCGCCGCACGAGGGACGCGTCCCGGTCACTTACTTCGCCCGCCTGCGTCGCGTCCAGCGACGTGCGCAGGGTGTGCGCCCGGTCGATGAGCTCCAGAACCGTGGGCGCGCGTTCCAGTGACGCGGTGCGGGCCGCGGCCCGCGCGACGACCGCGTCCGCGTCCGCGGTGCAGTGTAACGTTCGCAGCTCGCGCGGTGCGGGCGCGCCCAAGAGCCAGCACTGGCGCGTCACCACATCTAATGTAGAGGGGCCCGCGAATGGTGGAATGCTCGTCTCCATTTCGATCAGAATACAACCCGCGGCCCAGACGTCGCCCGCGCGGCCCCCGCGCCGCGGCGAGCCGAGCAACGCCTCGGGCGGCCGGTAGCTCGAACAACCGACGCCGTCCGTCGTGCCCCGCAGGCCGCCCAGCGCCGCGGAGCACGCGTCGTCGGCGCCCAGGAACTTGGCCGAGGAGAAGTCCACGAGCTGCGCATGACACTTTTCATCAAGGACGATATTCGCGGGCCGCACGTCGCGGTGGGCGATCTTGGCGTCGTGGCAGAACGCGAGCGCCGCGAAGACCTGGCGCGCGACGCACGTGCGGTGGCGCGGGTTCAAGCGGTCCGCCAAGATCGCGTGGCGCAGGTCCGTCCCGAAGTAATCCAAGGCCAAGGCCGCGTGCGCGCCGGCTTCATGGACGTAGATGCGGCGCAAGCGCCCGACGCACGGGTGGCCTTGGAGCGCGTGCAAGTACGCCACCTCCCGGTAGCACCGCTGCGCGCTCTCGCGGTCCCCGAAGCACTGTTCCATGATTTTGAGCGCCACGAAGCGCCGCCGCGAGCGCTCGTAGGCCTTGTACACGACGCACCGGCTCGTCCCGCCCACGCGCGCGCAGATCTCGTACCTTCGTAAAAGTGCGGGCTCGACCAGGGGGTCGGCCTCGCCGCCGCAGCTGACGAGCGCCAGGACGTCGTCGTGCGCGCCTGCCGCGAGGGCGGGCAGCCTCGGCGAGGCGTCCTCGTGCGCGTGCTCCGCGAGGGCGGGCAGCTCCTCGTACGCGCGTTCCGCGAGGGCGGGCAGCCGGCTCAGCGAGTCGTCCTCCTCATCCGGCGCGTCGAACCAGGGGCAGGCCCCCTCGTCGTCGCGCAGCGCGCGGTAGGAGGCGAGGGCCATCGTGGCTTGTTGTGGTGCTCCGGTTTGGCAGCCCCTGCTTTCGGCCCGCGCTGTGCTCTGGGCGCGCGGGCGCGGTTGGCACACACCGTCGTTTTTGGGGACACGTACGGCAGCCCCCACGCTCGCAGAGCACACAGGCGCACAACGCGGGTTAGGGTAAAACCCGCGGCGAAGAAAAAACGCGCCGCGCCCGTTACCACCGCGACAACGACTCCCGGGGGCAGCGCCCGCGAAACACCAGCAGCCATGGCGGCGCAAGTCCTCCGGTGCCCCAACGGTGCGGTGGGCAGCGGGTTCCTCGACAGTGATGGGGCCCCAACCGTCCGGGCGCTGCAGCGCCTCCAGTCGCAGCTCACACGGCTCGACAGAGAGAGATGTGTAGCAGAATCGTGCGCAGCGGGAGTGGAGGCCGACATCGCCGCACAGGACATCGCACTCGCGCGCCTGGCCGCCGAGGCGGACGCCGCGGACGAGACAAGCGGCGAGGACGAATTGGACGCCGGGCGCGCGGCGACGGTCGCCGAGGCCGACGCCGCCGAGGCCGAGCTGCGTCGCGCCGAGGGCCGACGGGCGGACGCGATCGCGCGCCTCGCGGCCGCGGCGGCCGCGGCGCAAGCGCGGCGAGCAACAGCGACGCCCGGCACGCCTCGTGCGGTGGCGCACGCGTGGCGAATACCTGCACCACGGCCCTGGCCCCGCATCGCGAACGACCGGCGGCCGCCGTGGGCGTGCGGCGCGCGCGGCATGCGACGCGGCGCGGCTGCCGCGGACGCGGCGGCCGCGGACGCAACACCCCCGCCCGCACCGGTGCACGCGCGAACGGGGCCGCGAGGCCCTCGACGGGCCGAGCTCGGAAAACCGACGCGAGGCTTAGATCGATGCCGCGCTAGTTTCAGTAACCCTGGGCACGAGATACGCCCATGTACGAGAAGACTACACCAGATTAGGGGAGGTATGTGATACCGAGAAGCGGAGCGGGCGGGTGGGATCGCGGTGTGTTTATCTAGCCGAGGGGCAGGCCGACGGCGCCGCCGCCGGCGTGCGCCCCGCGGATGCCGTCGAGGATGCCCTCCTCGAGGTAGGCGCGCGTGGCGGGGGCGTCCCGCACGTTCGTCTCGCCGCCCCGCAACCCGATGAGATAGTGGGCCGTGCCGTTCACGCGGTGCACGTGCGGCGCGAAGTGGTGCCCCCGCAAGCCCGGGTCGCACGCGAGTAGCGCGATCACGTCGTAGAGGTTGAAGCCCAAGACGAGGTCCCAGACGTCATCATTAGAACCGAGGTCAGAACCGCGGCCGTCGCAGAACGTGGCGCGGAATCACGTCGGGTCGCACCGCTCCGGTAAGTGGGCCCGGGCCTCCCCACGGGCGTGGCTCCGCCGCCAGAGCCGCGAGATGGCCTCGCGCTGCGCGTCGCGCACGCGGACGCCCACGCGATTGCCCGTCGCCGCCAGCTCGTCGTAGAGTTTTCGCGGCACGGGGCACGCGTACGCCGCGGCCCTGGAAACAATGACCATGGGCACGTCCAGCTCCTGGAGGCGCCGGTAGAAGTACGAGGCGGCTTTGGGGTCGAAGGCGTTGTTCGCGGCGTCGTCCGGGATCAGCAATGCATTCCGAATGGGCGTCTGCACGCCGCCCATGATCACGATCTCCCGCACCTTGCGCCGGAACACCTCCGTATGGTTCTCGAGGAACTCGGCCGCGTCCGTTAACGCGGAGATGCAGAGTAAAGTCAGCGCGCCGTCATGCGACGCGTCAAAGGCCTCCTTGAGTAAGACCTGGCCCTCACGAAGCAGCGCACTCTCGGGCAAAAAGTCCCACGACGCCTGGGGCGCCGTGGTCTCCGGCACGACTTCCTGGCCGGCGCCGACCGGCACGTGGGCCAAATCCAGCGCGTCCAGGGTCCGGCGCATGAGCGCGGCGCGCTTCTGGGCCGGTCTTAAATTACAAACGACGCACCGGACCCGCAAAGACGGGTCCCGCGCGACGAGATGGCGCAGGAAGACCATGGCGAGCTCGTCGTCCAAATCCTCGCCGGGGTCCGAAATAACGCACAGTTCCAGGGGCGGCACCTGGGCCGGCGACGGCGGGTCGCTCACGACGGCCACGTCGCGCAAAATCTCCGGCGGGCTCGGCACTTTTTCGCTTATCGGGCCGCGGCGGCCGGCGCTCGCCGGGCTCAGGATGCAGGACTCGACGCGCAGCATGGTCGCGGCCACGGGACGGTTCGGCTTGCTTTGCTTCGCGGCGGGTTCTTCCTCGGCCATTATGATAGGTCTTATTGCTCTTGTACTTGCCTCGTTCGCGGCGCGGTCCTTTCGGGCGTGGCTCTTAGTCCGGCCTGGCGTTGTAGCTTCTTCTAAACACTCTCTGACGAGCGTCAAACCCACGCAAGTGCGTGTACGCGCGACCGCAGACCCGGCATTTGCCTTTGATTGTCTGGCCAGAACCCGTACGCTTTGTGGTCCGCACCACTCCCCGTGCACGCGCCTAACCGTCGACGGCACCGATACGATGCGACAACGAGCTGTATAAGAGTGCTCCCCCGTTTCGAAATACCCGTCATGTAAAACCCGTCAATAAAAAAAACTCGACGCGATCGCTCGACGCGACAAGGTTGATCTCGCCGCCACGCGCCGTCTCTGCTCTGCCCTCGACGTACATATCTCTCACGCAAACGCATTCCTACGAACTGCCTCTTACACCGCTGCCATCCAGACGTGCCAAGCAGCCACCCTCGCTGCTGCACCTCGCACGCCGCCGCAGCGCCGCTGCCGTCCAGCCGTTCGCTATCCCAAGCAGCAGCCACGCACAAAAGCAAGCGAGCAGCATGCCGTCGAGCGATGCCTTACTGGAGCCGGCCAGCGAGCCAAAGAAGGCCCGCAAGGGGATGACGCGGGCCGAAAAGCTCGCCGACGACCTCGACGACCTCATGATCGCGTACCTCAAAGCGAGCCGCGAGGGCAAGAACACGGGCGGGCTCAAGCGTAAGCTCGAGGCCGCGACCGCGCGGATGACGGCGCTCCAGGACGAGCTGCGGGGCAAGGAGTGATGCGCGCGCTGAGCCGCGGCGCCTGGCAGAGGTCCCACCACAGCGCGCGGCGCTCGCCCAATCTGCGGGTCCCGCTCTCCACGGCGGCGCCACATGCGCCCTTCCCGGACCTCGCCGCCGCCGTCGACGCACGAACATGTGAACGCCTGCGACGCGACGGCTACGCCGTCGTTGACGGCGCCTTCGGCGAGACCTGGTGCCACCTGCTGCGCGACGACATTATTACGCTCGCGGAGCGGCGGCTGCTGGGCCGCAACGCGACGCACCTCGTGCGGGGCGGCACCACTTCGCTGCTGGAGAAGGCCAACATCTTCGAGACCGAGCTCGGCGCGCACGAGGCCGCGCGCGCCGCCGCGCCGCGCCTCGACGAGCTCTACCGCGACGCGGCGCTGCGGGACCGGCTCCGCGCGTGCGTCGGCGGCCCTCTGCGGTCGCAGTCGCTCAAGGTCCAGCTCAATCATGGTGGGGGCGGCTGCTTCCCGCTCCACTTTGATGGTGATCCCGCGCTCGACGATATGGTCGTGACGGCCGTGCTCTACTTGAACCCGGAGTGGCGCGAGAGCGACGGCGGCCACCTGCAGCTTGTGCCATTCCCAGAGGCACCGGTCGACATTGCGCCGAAGTTCGACCGGCTGGTCCTCTTCTCGTCGCACTCGACACTGCACCGCACGCTGCCGTCGTCGCAGGTGCGGCTCTGCCTGACGCTCTGGTTCTACCGGACGCGGCCGGGCGGCGGCGCCGCGCCCGCGGACGACGCCGCGGTTGAAAAGCGCCTCGCCGCGCGCTACGCCTACCGGGACACCTGGGCGCGGTCCATCGCGGAGAGCCACGCGCCGGGTCCGGCGCTCGACGCCGCCTTGGCGGCGCACGCCGCCGACACGCTCAAGATCGAGAAGCTGCTCGCGGCGCGCGGCGTCGACGTGGCTGCCCTCGGCGCCGATGCGCCCTAAAGAATGTTAACTTGGAGCCTTACCTTCCCCACTCCAAGGCCGACTCAGCCCGGCGAAGTCCGGGTGGCGCTCGAAGGGCGCCGTGTCCGCGTAGCACCGGGCGAAGACGGCGTCGACCGTCGCCTCGGGCTCGGCGCGCCCACTTAGAGCGAGGGACAGGGCCGCGCGCCGCTTCACGCACGCGCCGTGGTGGCCCGTCAGCCCCCATTTCCCGCGGTTGACCTCCTGCGAGAGGTCGCACTCGCCCGATAAGGAAGACGCCCGGATCTCGGCGCACGCGTGGTGCGCGCCCGCTCTCCAGTCCACCTTGGCCCGGCACTGGTCGTAGGCGTGGATGAGCTCGTGCACGAGCGTGCGCTCGAAGACGGCTTTGTCCGGCGCGTGCTCGGCCACGACGATGACGCCCGGCGCGTAGCGCTTCTGCGACCCGTCGTTGACCGCGAAGCCGCCCGTCATCTTCCCGCCGAGGGGCCCGCTCCGGTCCGCGCCCGCGCACCGCACGAAGGTGGCGGGCGCGCCGACGTCGCAGCCGAGCTTGCCGATCTCGTCCAGCACGAAGCGCACGCGCACGTTTCGGGAAAGGGCCGCATCCCTTAATCGGGCGCAGCGCCGCTCTGCCGCCGTTTCTGCTGGTGGTGCGGCATCGACGTCGGTGGTCGTCGAGCGGCGGCGCATGAGGCGGCCCATTGTTTGGCGTATGACTGCACACGTATAGCGCAGTTGCTGCACGGCTGCTCGATGCGTGTATGACAGCACCGCAGGCGATGAGGCGTAAGACTGCACACTGCACACAGGCACAAGCACTGTTGCACTGCTGCTTTACACCTAGCGAGTGGTTCAAAAGCAACAAATTTCAACGCGCCACTTAGCACGTCTACAGTCCTCGTAGACTTCGTCGTTTTATTCAAAACCCGTCTTGGCTAGGTTTTCGAAACGTCGACGGACAAACGGCTAAGTCGACGGATCCGGGCGCTCCGGACGCTACCGAGGAGTAGGACGCCCGGGCGCCGCCCCGGGGGAGGGGGGTGACCCAGTTGGGTGACCCCGATTTTTATTTAGCTCCCGGGCCGGGCCAGGCGCCATTGAACGAACGGACCCCGGAGTACCTGCTCCGGCGACGGCAGGCCCGAGGAATCCCTCCCCAACACCCGAAACCACAGAATTTGTCTAGGTCCGTTTGGGGCATTGCGGCTTGTCATTAAGCGTGTGCTCAAAAGTTCGAAGGAGGCTGAGCCTCATCTTGCCGCGTGCCGGCCGAGGAAAGCGGCCGACACCGCTGCAAGCGGCGCAGGGCAGCCCCCAGCGCCCCCCGCGGCCCCCCAGCGGAGGCGCAGCCCCCACCGCGCGCTTAAAAAAAGGCTTGCACTTGGCGCCAACATTCGGCTTGTCATGGACAGCCGCCTGCGCGCGCCCGCGCTCAAGGGCGACGCCGCGGCACTGCGTAAGGCGCTGGCCGAGGGCGCCGACCCGAACCTAGCGGACGACGACGGCTACACTCCGCTGTTGTACTCGGCCTCGAACGGCCACGAGAAGTGCATCGAGGTCCTGCGCGAGGCCGGCGCGGACGTGAACGCGGCGGCGCGGTGCGGGCGCACGCCCCTGAACACGGCGGCGGCCGGCGGCCACGTGCCGGCCGTTTTGGTGCTGATCCGAGGGGGCGCCGTCGTGGATTGGCGCGAGTCCTGGAACGGGTCCTCCTTCGCGACGGCGCTGCACTGGGCCGCGCGCCTAGGGACCAGTGGAGCGTGCGCTGCGCTGTTGGATGCCGGGGCGGACGTGGACGCGGACAACGCGACGCGGCGCGTCGTTCGAGCAGTTTCATTAGCGAACACCTCGGGCGATTCAGAAGAGGACGAGGACCGCCCATCTTCGCCGTTGCGCTTAGAAGTTGTTTGTGGTTCTTTTACGCCGTTAGATGAAGCGGTGCGGCGGTTCGGAAGTCTCCCGAACACGGTGATCCCCACTTTGGTCCGCCACGGCGCGTTGGTCAAGGTGGAGCATGCCGTGACGTCGCCGTACTTGAAGCTGGTGCTCGAATGCGGTGGCTTTGTGGAATACGAGCGCCTCCATAGAAGGCGGCTCCAGACCATTCTGGCCGCGGGCTCGCGGCTGCCGGCCGAGCTCCTGCCCACCATCATCGACTACTGGGCCCACGTCGGGTGGTACGCCGTGCCGCACCTGCGCCCCTGTTCCTAGTTGGTCAGCATGCGCCCAACACTTCACCCCTCTAGGAGCCACTCTCCTCCGGACCCTCTTCTGTCGTTTCGTCCCGTGTAATATCGTATACATATGCTCTGCTCGGTGTAGTGGGCAGTTTTGTCTGCCCGGTGGCGTGGCGCAGTGACCCTCTGCTCTTTCTGGCCACGCGCCGGCCCCGGCATCGCCGAGATCGAAGCGCCAGCCCCAGCTTAGAGGGTGACGTCCAGGCTGCCCGGGACGGGGGTTTGGACGGGACGGCCAGGACGGCAAATGCCCCCTACTATACTCTAGCTTGTCATTCTGAGGACGCGCAGCCGCGGCGGTGACATTTTATTTTCATTGCCAGAGCGCTAGTAGACCTCCGCACTCTGCGAAGCTGAGATTAAGTCGATTAGAGTGGGGCTAGTCAGAGTAGGGAGGGACGGGGAGTGGGGGGTCGTATCTTGCCGTATCGTGGACGTGGCCAATGTGACACATATGGGACATATGTTTGCGGATGCACGTATGGGTTCAGTAGCAGCCGGCGTGCGCGTAGAAGCCCATGATCGTCGGGAAGAGCTCCTCTGGCACCATATTCAACTTGGGCGCGAAGGTCGCGGCGAGCTGATCCAGCCGGGCCTTGGCGTAGGCGCCGAAACTGGAATAGGCCCCGACGCGCGCCAAGTACCGGAACGTCCCGGGCTTCTTGTACCGCAGGTACTCCACCAGGTCCCCACTTATCTGGGGTGGCAAATGCGGCCGCAACAAGGACCGCGGCACACGTAAAGCAAGGTCCGGCGCCGGGCAGCCCGCTCTCAGGATTGCGGGCCAGGCCCGCCGGTGGCACTCTGTGAGGAAGCCCGCCGGGTTGTTCGTCTTCACGTCGGCGCCCGCCTGCAAAAAACGCTTCACCAATTCCAGGTTCCCCGCTTCCGCGGCATAATGCACGGGGGCCCAGCCCGCGTCGTTCCTTGCCGTGACGTCCGCGCCGGCCTTCAGCAAGGCGTCGATGATGCGCAGCTGGTCCGAGATGTGCGGGCGGCGCGCAAAAAAGTCTACGTCACCAAGGCCGCGCTGCGCACGGACACGAAGGCCGGCATGGCCCCGGCCTTCCTCGCCAAGCTCCGCGCCGGCGCGCGATGCTACCTCGACGCCTACGCGCCGCGCCTCGCGTTCTCCTCGCGGGCCCTGCGCGTGGCCGTGCACCTGCGCCGCGGCGACGTCGACGCGAAGACGAGAGGTGGCTTTGTCACCGACGACACCGTTCTCCGGGCGCTCGCCTGGATAGAGAACGTGACGCGGTCCGTCGCGCCGGCGGCGCTCGCCGTGGACCGCCACGTCTTCACGTCGACGATCGCCAACGAAGCGTTGTTCCGGAAAAAGTACACGCGCCGTTTCTGGACGAGCGCCGACTTCGACGTCTACAGGCACCGCGGCGTCCGCGTTCACATTGATGTCGAGGGCCGGGGCGGCGCGGCCAAGCATCAACTGCTGACGACGGACGCCGGGCTATTGCATTGGGCGCACTGGGCGACGGCCGACGTGTTTCTCGCGGGGCGCAGTTCCTTTTCCTCAGTACCGAAGCTCCGCAACCAGAACTGCGCGATAAATCCGCCTTACGCGCCGACGGACGCGAACCGCGAGTGCGTCGCCCGCGCGGTCCGGGCCCGGGCGGCCGAGCTATCGGTGGGTCCGGGCCCGGGCGGCGGCCGAACTGCCGATGGCGCATTAAGCCCTTGAGTAGCAACCGCACTGGCACCTCCCGAGCTCCCAGGCTAAGGCACATTATAGAACAACAATCTATCCCGCCGACGACCCCGACCGCTTCGCCGCGCGCAGCGCCATCGCCTTCTCGCGGTTTTTCGCGATGCGCAGCTGGAGAGCCCATTGCTTGTTGGCCTCCATGCGCACGCGCTGATCGTCGCTGAGCGCGCCCTGGGGCGCGGCGACCTCGCGGAGCGGCGCGCGCGCCGGCGTCTCCGGCGGCGGCGCGGCGACCGGCAGCGGTGCGGCGACGACGGGAGCTCCGATCCGCGGCGCCGGCGGCCCGCGAGGCGCCGGAGGGGCGACCGGCGGCGGCACGGCGGGC
>Ga0302122_10002829_pt1 | contig 10641 bp, 10 predicted proteins | sample CB21_SCM_MG_FD_203115 | JGI IMG/M metagenome (GOLD analysis project Ga0302122, IMG submission 203115) | Marine microbial communities from Western Arctic Ocean, Canada - CB21_SCM | ecosystem: Environmental > Aquatic > Marine > Oceanic | place: Canada: Western Arctic Ocean | collected 2017-09-28
CTGAATACAACTGGCGCGCATTGCACCCGGCGCTGAATGACTGGCACATCACCTTTCAGGCCCGGCCATCTGTTCAGGCTACCGAACCAAAGGCAGAACACTAACCCCGTCATGAGATTCGTTCCGACATTTTTCATATTCCAATGCTGATCTCTAGGTTAAAATAGCATCCTCAACTAGGCTCCGTAATAGGCCACCGCAAAAATTAGGGATAAAACACACATGGCGCTAAAGCGTATGGTTACGGAAATTGGTATGGGAACCGACATCCGCGGCGGCGACTACACCAAAGCAGCAGTCCGGGCGCTGCGCGATGCCCTCTGGCACAACGCATTGAGTGTCGCCGCTGCCCTCGGCAAGAACGTCGACTCGATGCAGGTCGAGGTCTTCATCGGCGTACCCAAACCGGATCAGGTCGACAAGGCCGAGGTTGCCGCCGTCTTGCCGCATGGTACTGGCACCATAACGGTCATCGAAGGCGGCCTGGAATTCCCCAATGCCGCCGGCTCCGGCATCACAGTGATGGCCGCCGCCGCCGCCGTTGTTCGCCTCGACCTGCCGTAAGGAGAATGAAACCATGACCCAGATACGCGCTATTCTCGAAATGGGCACCGGCAACGACCTGCACGGCGCCGACTATACCAAGGCCGCCATCCGTGCCGTCCTAGACGCTCTGCACCACAGTTCACTAACCATGCTAGGCAGCCTGAACGTCGATAAAAATACCGTACGGGTCGACGTCACCATCGGCGTGCAGAAACCCGAGCAGGTAGACACGGCTGCCGTCAAAGCGGTACTCCCCGTTGGCGATGTCTCCGTAAAGGCCGTCAAAGGCGGCCTCGACGTCCCCGACGACGAAGCCGGTGATATCGCCGTCATCGCTAGCGCCGGGATCGAGGTCTACCTAGATGCGCCATAAATAATTACCCTGGCGCTAAGCAACTATCATTTCAATCAGATAGGGCGACTTGGCGGCGAACGCTCGAGCCAACGTATCGCCCAGCGAATCCACATCCTCGACCCGACACGCCGCCACCCCCATTCCTTGCGCCAGATTCACAAAATCGAGGTCTGGCTGCGACAAATCCATATGCGGGTAGGGCCGGTCAGTGGGCGCGCGGAAGCGCTTGCGGTATTCGTCGATATTCTGCTTAAGCACCCGGTACTCACGATTAGCGAAGATTAAAAATACCACATCGAGGTCGTGATGGGCTGCCGTCCACAAAGCCTGGATGCCAAACATGCCTGAACCATCACCAGATAAAACCACGACCGGCCGGTCGGGAAAGGCCAGCTTAGCGCCAATCCCCCCAGGCAGCCCCTGGCCAATGCCACCGCCACGGCCGCTGAAATAATCGCCAGGCGCAAACGGCAGGGTGCGGACCACATCCGCGCGAGTCGTGCTAGATTCTTCGACAACCACGGTACACGGCGGCAACGCGCGGCGGATCACCGACAGGGCAGCTAGCGATGTCATGTGACCTTCCGTCAGTTGGGTGCAGATATCGGCCTCCAGCTTCGCCTGTCGCACTGCACGGGCCTCGGCCCAGGCATCACAGCGTGAAGTGGCTGCCGCAGTATAGGCCGCAAGAGCGGTCGCTTCGATGCGCTCTGACAGTTCAACAGCGGTACGAGCAATATCACCGACTAAGCCGACATCAACGGGAAAGCTGAAGGCCACACATGATGGTGCCGCCTCAATCTGAACGACCTTGGCTCCAATGGGGAAGCAAGGCCCGTCCTCAAACCACAGTTCCTCCGGCGCTCGTCCGCCAATCAGAATGATGAGGTCGGCATCCGCTAGCAAACGCCGCATGTCCCCGGCATTAAGAGGCAAGCCGCCTTGGGCCAAGACGTGACTGGTTGGGAACGAGGCTTGATTGCGCAAAGGTTCAACCCATACTGCAGCCCCCGTGCGTTCAGCCAGATTAACAACCGAAGGGCTAGCATCGCCAAGGGCGGCGTCATCGCCGGCAATGATGACCGGATGGCTTGCGGCAAGCACCAGTTTGGCAGCAGCGGCAATACCAACCGGATCAGCCGCCGTAGCTGCATAAATAGGTCCCGCCACCGTCGCTGCTATATCAGTTTCAGCCTCCATCACATCGATGGGAAGAGCGATAAAAACGGGCCCGCGCGGTTCTTCCTGGGCTATCTTAAAGGCGCGCCGTAGGATCGGGCCGACCTCGCTAGCCCGCTCGATCTGCACGCTCCACTTGGTAACGGGCGCCGCCATGCCCACCAGATCATGCTGCAAAATTGGTTCACGCAATCGCATTCGAACATCCTGCTGTCCGGCCGTTACGACCATCGGCGAACGAGCTTTATGGGCGCAGAACAGCATGCCAAGCGCATTTCCCAATCCCGGCGCGGCATGCAGATTGACCACCGCCGTTTTGCCGCTGGCCTGGGCATAACAATTAGCCGCGGCGACGACGACGCTTTCGTGCAATGCCATGATATAGCGGAGGTCCGGATATTCGATAAGGCCGTCGAGCAGCGGGCTCTCGGTCGTTCCCGGATTGCCGAAGATGACCTCAACACCGTGAATCTTCAGACTTTCGAGCAGGACTTCGCGTCCGCGCATCTGTTTACTCCCATCGTTTCTGATTCAAATCGTTTATCAAAATTCACCACCAATATAGTACGCACAACGCCATCCCTAGAGCGTCCCAACCCCAAACGGAAGCATTCTGACAAAGCCAGTTTCTTCCCGGGTTTATGATATAGGAGATTCTCATATACGACGCTCCAGGCAAGCATCGTCGATGCAGCCAGCCAGCCCTACCAGAGCTAACACCCAACAGGCACCCCCTGCGTCCAGAGCCAACAAAATGATTTCGTTTGGCGGTAAAGTGCCCTAGCAAAACTAATTCGAAGCGCCAACCTTAGGGTAGTCATGCAATTTTGGCTACGCGGGCAATGCGCTGGCGGGATTGCAAATACCCTCAGGACCGGCGACAAGGATGGACAGCCTTGGGCCTTGCAATTGACGCCGGACCGTCCTTCTGGAATTAGGCATGACAACAACGGCATCAGGCACAAGTTCGGGCAGAAAAGTGGCGCTTCCTGAAGGGGCGGAAGCGAAGACACTTGCCCTCATCTGTTGGGCCCACGCCATTAGCCATTTCCATATCTTAGTGCTGCCGCCCCTATTTCCATTTCTGCTCGATTCTCTACAAATTGGCTTTATTGAACTCGGCCTCGCATTAACGGTCTTCAACGTGGTGACGGGATTAACCCAGGCGCCGGTCGGCTTTCTTGCCGACCGTTTTGGTGCCCGCCCCATTTTGATCATTGGACTAGTCATCGGTAGCCTCAGTTTGGGCTCACTCGGCTTTATCCATAGCTATCCATGGCTGCTGGCCGTCGCCGCCATGGCCGGGCTGGCTAATGCTGTCTACCATCCCTGTGACTATTCAATCCTGTCCGAGGTCATCGATGAATCTCGCATCGGGAGGGCTTTTTCACGCCACACATTCTTTGGCTTCTTCGGCGGCGCGGTCGCCCCGCCAATAATACTGCTCATAGCAACTCAGATCAGTGTCGATGCTGCCCTGATCTTTTCCGGTGGCATTGGCATCGCTGTGGCCTGCGCAATGCACTTTCTCGACCCGATACGGATCGCAAAATTGCAACCGCTGCCAGCTGCGCCAAACAATGCACATAAGGAGCCGGCAGCAACATCGGCACCCATTCCAATTCGTTCCCTACTGAGCCCATCAATTCTCAACCTAACCCTTTTTTTTCTCCTGCTCAGCCTGTCGAATGGTGCCATCCAAAATTTTTCTGTGGTCGCCCTAGTCGATGGCTATAATGTGGAATTGACATGGGCCAATGCGGCTTTGACGTCATTTCTGCTGTTTAGCGCCATCGGTGTTTTGGCCGGCGGCACGATTGCCGACCGGACCAATCGTCACGGAGATGTCGCCGCGGCGGGGTTCAGTATGGCAACTCTGCTGGTACTACTGGTGGCGACCACATCCCTGCACCCCCTCCTGCTAGTCGCGGTGTTAGGCACCGCCGGGTTCATGACTGGCATCATCGCACCATCCCGTGACATGTTAGTACGGGCCGCCGCCCCGCCCGGTGCATCGGGCCGGGTGTTTGGCATTGTTTCCACTGGATTCAGTATCGGCGGTGCTATCGGGCCAATTATCTTCGGCTGGATCATGGACCGGGGCTATCCCACATGGGTGTTCTTTGGCGCCGCCATGTTCATGCTTCTGACAACGCTTCTCGCCTTCATCAGCGAACGCCGTTCGGCACGCCCCCCGCCAAATTGACCAGCTGCAACCGATGCCTCAAGCCGCTTCAGGCATCCATAGCTGCCCAATCGTATCCCCCAAAATGGTTGTGCGCTGCATATCGCGTGGCTGGGTATAGTCGAAATCCGGCAATGCTAAATGCATGGTGCAGCGATTTTGCCACATAATTAGGTCGCCGACCCGCCATACGTGACGATAAGTAAATTCTAGGCGCGTCGCGTGCTGGACGTAAAGCTGCAGTAAGGGCTTGCTTTCTTCTTCCGTCATACCAACGAAATGTCGCACCCTATCGCCTAGATAGAGCGCCTTACGGCCTGTACGCGAGTTGACTTGCACACACTTGTGAACCACCGGCGGATGAAGCCGCATCATTTCGGCGACGTATTCCGGATCACGCGCCGCCAAGCCTGCAACAAGCGCAAAATCATGCACCGCCTCCATCCCATCAATAATATCCTTCAACTTCGGCGATAGGGTCTCATAAGCGAGATAGAGGTTGGTAAACATCGTGTCCCCACCGATGTCGGGATTTTCGAGACATCGAAGAATTGACCCAAACGCCGGCGAATGGTGCCAGGTCTGATCGGAGTGCCAGTTGCGCCCGGTATTGCGTGTATTTGATAGCTTGCCGTCGATAAGCTTGTTGGTAACCCGTAAAATTTCTGGAAAGCCATCAACGCCGTGGCTCGACTCTAACTGAGTAGGCTTGCCAAAATGCCGCGTGAAGTCCAGGTGATTGGCCGGAGAAATATGCTGGTCACGGAACAATAGAACCAAATTTTCGTCCCACAGATTCCTAATATCGTTTGTGGATTTCTGATCCAGATCCTGAGATAGATCGACCCCCAAGACTTCAGCGCCCAGTGCGTGGGACAGACGCCGCGTTTCAAATCCGGACATGATGTTTTTCTCCCTGCATTCATAATGCAATAGCCGTCGAAGAATATCATAGCACAAATCGATAACCCCGATCCCACCCGCGCGGTCGACGGAGTCCAACGCATAGCTCTTGCCGCGGCCCGTAATGTCCGTGTACACGATGGCCTAATGGCGCCCCCCCTTTTGATGCTCCGCGATATCCACCTCACCTTCGGCGGCCCACCGCTGCTCGAAGGCGCGGAACTCATGGTTTCTGCCGGAGAAAGACTGTGCCTTGTCGGCCGTAATGGTAGTGGCAAGTCAACCCTGCTACGCATAGCCGCCGGACTCATGGAGCCGGATTCCGGCGAACGCTACGTCGACCCTGGCGCCACGATGCGGTATCTAGCGCAAGAGCCAGACCTAAGCGGCTATGACACCGCCCGCGCCTTTGTGGAGGCAGGTCTAGCGCCCGGGGATGATCCGCACCAAGCATCAATGCTGTTGGAAAAGCTGGGTTTAAGCGGCGATGAAGAGCCGTCCTGCTTGTCAGGTGGCGAAGCGCGGCGGTGTGCCCTGGCGCAAGTGCTGGCCGCACGGCCCGACATCTTATTCCTCGATGAGCCAACAAATCACCTCGACCTTCTAGCCATCAGTTGGTTGGAAGGTGAATTGGCCCGTCAGCGCTCGGCTCTGGTCCTCATTAGCCACGACCGACGCTTCCTCGAAACATTGTCCCGTACAACAGTATGGCTGATTGGTGGCATTACCCGCCGGCTCGACCGTGGTTTCAACCAGTTTGAATCCTGGCGTGATACAGTGCTTGAGCAGGAAGGCAGCGCGCGCCACGAACTGAACCGCAAAATCGCCGTTGAAATGGATTGGCTGCACAAGGGCGTCACCGCCCGACGCAAGCGCAATCAAGGCCGCCTGCGCGCCTTGCATGCCCTGCGCACCGAACGCCAGCAGCAACGCCAGGTTCCCGGCACCGTCAAATTGACGACCACCGAAAGCGCCATTTCAGGCAAGCGAGTCATCGAAGCCGTGGGTATCTCTAAATCCTTCGGGGAAGCACCTCTGATTGATAACTTCTCCATCCGCGTACAGCGCGGCGACCGAGTTGCCCTAATCGGACCCAATGGAGCCGGCAAGACCACTCTACTCAACATCCTAACCGGCGGGCTGAAGCCCGACGCGGGCTGGATTAAACTAGGTACCGTCTTGCAGATGGTGACCATCGACCAACGCCGCGATAGCCTCGACGCCGCCACCAGCCTCAGCGATACCCTAACTGGCGGGCGCGGTGACCAGGTCATGGTCGGCGGCGAATCCCGCCACGTCATCAGCTATATGAAAGACTTTCTTTTCCTACCGGAACAGGCGCGTACAGCGGTTGGCGCACTATCAGGTGGCGAACGCGGCCGGCTAATCCTTGCCCGCGCCCTTGCACGACCATCCAACCTTCTGGTACTCGACGAACCGACCAATGATCTAGACCTTGAAACCCTAGATCTATTGCAGGAAATGCTTGCTAACTACGACGGAACGGTACTGCTGGTAAGTCATGACCGAGACTTTCTCGATCGCGTTGCCACCTCAGTTATCGCCTGGGAAGGCGATGGCCAGTGGATCGAATATGCCGGTGGCTACAGCGACATGATTGCCCAGCGCGGCCGAGGCGTCGAAGCCAAGAGCACCCCGTCCGGAGCAATAAGAAAACTTAAGAGAACCGGCAAGGCATCGCCAAAGCCTCCGGCGACACGCCTGTCTTTCAAGGAAAAGCATGCGTTGGAAACGCTGCCACGCGAGATAAAAAAATTGCAGGCGGACATCGCCAAATGGCACCGCAAGCTCGCCGACCCAGAATTGTTTACCCGCGACCCCAGAACCTTTAACGCCTTAGCCGACACGCTGGCAAAGACAGAAGAAGCCCTGGCCGCGATAGAGGAGCGCTGGCTAGCGCTCGAAATCAAACGTGAGGAAGTCGAAGGCGCCTGATGTTTTAACCCGGTCCACCGGCGCCACAATCGGTGGGACGGCCACTACCGCAACCGTGGTGATGATTCAGCCCGCGTACTTTGTCCCTGCCTCTATGTGACGTTCCATTTTTTGTAGTTTCTTATCCAGTCGGCCGGGTCTAATTGCGCTGTTCTTTGCAAGTGCCAAGGGCATCAATCAGAGATAAAAATCCCTGAAAATGGACTGTAACTTTTAGGGATACAGTTAAACGTCTCCATCGCACGCGATGGAGACTAATTAATGGATCACGGCAAAGTCTCTCCGGTTGCTGACCGTGCTACCGGGCGGCAATGCCGCCCGGTGCTTTGTTAGTCGTGCGTCCAGACGGTCAGCGCTTTCCCATATAAGGATCAGCAGTGCCCACCATAGCCTCTTTCAGCGCTTTGAGGCCCTTACCACGCACCTCCAGAACTTTCCCAATATCCGAGTCTTCCTTGGCCAGAAGGGCCTTGGCGTTCTTCAGAACAGCTTCCAATTTGTTGGCTGGAAACTTGACGGCACCGTTCTCATCCATATGGACAATCTCACCCGGCGCGATATCCATACCGCAAATATGAACCGGCACCTGGATGGCCTGAATTGCCTGCTTACCATGACCTGCGCACAAACCACGAGACATGTACTGGAACTTCATCGGGCGAATTTCATGACGGTCCCGGGTCGGTCCGTTGGTAATGGCGCCGATGGCGCCGACTGCCAGCATCTTTGACGTCATATTGCCGCCGGCGAGCCCAACCTTATCAGCATTTTCCGGTGAAAACCGCTGCTCAAAAACAAAAATAGCAGGCTTTGGACTGGCGTCGATCTCTTCAAGAACCTGCATGAAGTCAAGGGGTGGGTAATTGGGGTCAGGCTCGCTGTAGACGGCGGTGACCGCATATCCAGCGATGGGGCCGAGTTCCGGATACCAGCATTCTAGCCGGTTGTCGGTATACCAGTTCATAGACCACGGATTGTAGAGGCCAAGGCAATACTCCTGCCCCGGATAGGTCGCGACGACGTTAGTAATCGTCGGCGTATCAATCTTCCTCAGTTCTTCTAGCATCTCGAGTTCGTTCACGTCTTTTTTCCTCCTGAGAATTTCCGGTTTTACCCGGAGAGTTACATGGTTCGGGGAATTAGTGGATCGGCACAAAGCACTCTTAACCAGATCATAATCCCTATTCTACCTTGTGAAGCATCGCGGCGGTCTTCTCCTGTAATGCTTCAAAGGTCATACCCGGGATCATTTCAATAACCTCGAAACCCTTGTCCGTCACGTCAATGACGGCGAGGTCTGTATAGATGCGGGTGACACAGCCCAACGCAGTCAACGGCAAGCTGCATTTACGCACCAATTTGCTTTCACCCTTCTTCGAAGTGTGCGGCATGACGACCCATAGGCGCTTAGCGCCAACGCACAGGTCCATAGCGCCACCAACGGCAGGCGCTGCAGCATTTGCCGAAAATGACGTCGCCCAGTTAGCAATGTCACCATTCTCCGCCACCTCGAAAGCCCCGAGAACGCAAAGATCCAAGTGCCCGCCACGGATTAACGCAAAGCTATCCGCATGATGTACATAAGCGCCGCCCTGGCGCATTGTGACTTGTTGCTTTCCTGCATTGACCAACCAAGGGTTGGCCTTGTCTGGCGCCGGCGCCGGGCCCATGCCAACCAGGCCGTTTTCCGAATGGATGATAACTTCCCGGTCGAGCGGGACATAATTAGCGATGGCTGTCGGAATACCAACGCCGAGATTGACGCACCAGCCTTCTGGAATATCGTCAGCGACCCGCGCCGACATACCGTCACGGCCAAGCGGCTTGAAGTTTATAGCCATATCCATGTTCGAGGTCTCCCCGGATCACGCTTTATCGTAAGGCACGTGGATAACGCGGTCGACGTATACGCCCGGTGTGACGATATGTTCCGGGTTCAGTTCCCCAAGATCAGCCATATGCTGCGATTGAACAATGGTCAGATCAGCCGCCATCGCCATGACCGGGTTAAAGTTACGCCCTGAGTCTTTGTAGATCAGGTTACCCCAACGGTCTGCCTGCCAAGCCTCGACCAGGGCAAGGTCACCCCGCAGGGCATTTTCCAAGATACACGTCCGGCCGTTGAATTCCCTAGATTCCTTGCCCTCAGCCAGCTTAGTGCCTACCCCTGTCGGGGTAAAAAAAGCGGGTATGCCAGCGCCAGCAGCGCGCATACGTTCGGCCATGGTGCCCTGGGGGACGATTTCTAATTCCAGCTTGCCAGCACGATAAAGTTCTTCGAAGACAACCGGATCAGAACTGCGGGGAAAACTGCAGATCACCTTGCGCACGCGCCCGACGGAAAAGAGACGGGCAAGACCGACCCGCCCAACCCCAGAATTATTAGATACGACGACTAGATCTTTGGCACCCTGCTCAATAAGACCATCGATCAGATGCAACGGCTGCCCTACATCGCCAAAGCCACCGACCAGAACAGTCGAGCCATCCTCGATCCCGGCCATCGCGTCGGCCATCGTTTGGACGATCTTATTGATCATTACGTCCTGCCCATCGCTGTTTTTAACCTAACCCACGGAAGCCCCAATAAGGATCCCCAGATGTAGTTCATACATTTTATACAGAGGCGCTAGCAGCAAAGCATCCATCAACCTGCCGCGCGCACCACTTCACCGAGAAACAGTCCATCACGGAGCGGAAACCGAAGCCGCCAATTTCTCGGGAAGCTCGATCCTCATACCGAGCACACTGTACGAATTCGTCTTACCGTGGCCATCGACGTTGAGGCTGCCGTTAACACCGCCTTCCAACACATCGTCAACGACGAAATTTAGGGCCTGAAGACGCGGCAATTCATAACGGACGACGTTGCTAGCGCCACGGTGCCGGAAACGTTCAAGCACACGCTCCGGGGTCAGCTGCTCACGAATGTAAGGCCAGTATGCCGCTTCATAAGCAAACACCGCAACATTAAGGCGGTTGCCCTTATCGCCCGTTCGGGCATGGGCAATGCGGTGCAGCAGGACGCTAGCCATACTCAAGAACCCTTTCCGTCAAGAAACGTGAAGGACGGGCTAACCACATTTCGTGGAAGCATGTAGGAGGCCGTACGGATGCGATTTTGTAGACGCGTCCTGACCCCGCCGCCGCCGGCCGGACCGCAACAATAAAGCGCCAGAACCTCCTGCACGCTCTGCTCAACTAGCTCTTTTTTGGCCCCCGAAACGGCGACCCGAAGGCGAACCTCTGAAACTGGTTCGGCGAAGGAACCCTGGAGGTCGAAGGCGTCTGAATCGAACACACTTTGCGTACCTATCATATCGAGACGGATATCCACATCAAGACCTCGCATGTGAATACGTTTGGTCACTGTATCCCCCGCCAGCCGGGCGCGTGCCAGTGCGTTTGGCCCCGCATACGTGATTTCGCCCTCGCCTAGCCAGTCTCCTGGAAAACAGACAGTTGCCTTGAGACTTGGCGGCGCTGCCCGACCCTTAGCGCCAGTTACGCGAACCCG
>Ga0302122_10002836_pt1 | contig 10625 bp, 6 predicted proteins | sample CB21_SCM_MG_FD_203115 | JGI IMG/M metagenome (GOLD analysis project Ga0302122, IMG submission 203115) | Marine microbial communities from Western Arctic Ocean, Canada - CB21_SCM | ecosystem: Environmental > Aquatic > Marine > Oceanic | place: Canada: Western Arctic Ocean | collected 2017-09-28
CGCAACGCCTTTTCCCCGTGGCCCTTCGCCTTGCGCGCGCGGGGCACCAGTTGCCCGTTGACTACCGGATTCGTGTGCCGGCGACGTTGGACGGTCAGTGGAAGCTTGCTAATAGCCGCATTGACGGCGTGCGCGGCCGCTTCTTGTGTGTCGTAGCGGCCGATGGACTGCTTTGCGCCATGCGTGTCTTTATACTGCGCCTTCCACCGTCGATATTTCTTGTCCCAAGTCACACCCCAGAACTTTGACGTCGTCTCCGCAGGCGGGCGCGCCGGGTGCGGGGCAACAACTCCGGAGCGATCGCGCGCGTTGTGGTGGCCGGACTTCGGCACCAGCGCGCCCGACGCGTCGACCGCGTTTATGCGGCGCTTCCCTTCAAGCTTCGCGTCGCGAATAACTTTGTCGTATGCCCTCGCGGCCTCGTCCTCGTCGTCAAAGACGCCGATGTGGCGCTTCTTGTCGTCCTTATCATAATATGACGCCGTCCACTTCTTATTCCTTTTATTCCAGTGCACGCCCCAGAACCGCGACGACGACGTCCGCGCGGCGCCTTCACTTGCGTCCGCGACGGTCGCAGGTTCACCGCGGTGGTGTGCCGGGGCCCGCGGCGACCAGGCTTCATCGTCGTCCTCGTCGTCCGATGAGTCAACGCCCTCGACGGGCCGACCCTGCGTCTCCTCTTCTTCGTACGCCGTCTCCTCGCCGTCATCGTCGGGATCGGACCGGACCGGTGCCCGGGCGTCCATTCGGACGCGACTGGCAGTAACTTCACCCAGGTCACCGTCGTCCCACGCGATCTCGTACGCGCGGCCGCCGTCCACGACCTCGTCGACGACGCCCGGGAACCACGTGTGTCCCCACATAGCGTGGACGCGGTCGCCCACGCCAAACGCCGCGACGACAGGCGCCAAGGGCGCCACCCGCGAGACTTTACGACAGTTCGGACAGGCCGTCAGCGTACCGCGCCGGGAAGTGGTCGCGGCCGTGCCGACCGCGCCGGCCATCTGCGCGAGGCACGCGGCGTGGAAGCGGTGGCCGCACACTAGCGCCACGCTATCGCTCCCACTGATCTCTTCCAGGCAGATGCTGCACTCCATATCAATGATCAAGGCAAAGTGCTCGCCCAAGTTTTTTTAGTCGCCGCGTCGCGCAAATTGATGAAGCTTGACCTCTGCGTCAGAAGAGAGGGTACAATTAAAACGCCCACACGGTGGTGGATTGCCGCGCGTCTCTGGCGCTTTTTGTTGCAGACCCGCAGGAGAAACCCGTCCGTAAAACCCGTGCGGACACGGGCATCACGATAAGGTGCAGCAAACGAGCCTCAGCCTGCCAACGCATCGATATCACATCGCTGTGGATACCTACGGCGTATCACCTAAGCAATTGCAGGGCTGCGAGCGCTGCAGCTCCACCAGCACAGCATGCTCAAATGCATCCTCCTCACCACCGCCGCGGCCTTCGCGCCGCCGCAGCGTTCGCTCCAACGACTCGCCCCGCTGCGGGGCGGTCTGACCATCGACGACGGCGTCTCCCTGCTTTTTGTAGGCGGCAAGGGCGGCGTGGGCAAGACAAGCGTGAGCGCGGCCATCGCGCAGAAGTGGAGCCGCGAGGGCGGCCGCGTTCTCATCGTGTCCACGGACCCGGCGCACTCCTTGGGTGATGCGGTGGGAAAAGAGCTCACGGCGACGCCCATTCGAATCGCCGATAATTTGGACGCCGTGGAAGTAGACGCCGACGGCGCGATGGCTGAGTGGCGCGCGGCCGTGGAAGCCTTCGATGCGGAGTCCTTTGCGGGGCGGTACGGGCCGCTGGGTGTGGAAGCGGTGCGAGCATTAGGTGCGGACGAGTTCGTGGAGCTATTGGCGAACCCGCCGCCCGGGGTGGACGAACTCGTGGCTCTAGCGGACATTTTGAAGTACGCGAGGGACGACACATACGACCGGGTGGTCGTGGACACTGCCCCGACGGGCCACGCGCTGCGGTTACTAGATTTACCGGATTTTGCCGACGAGTTCGTGGACCGACTCCTAAGTCTGAGGGACCGGGTCGGATCTTTGGCGTCCATGGCTTCGAAGTTCGGTTTGGGCGGCGCCATGGATTCGGTCACGTCGGACATGGACTCGGTGGCGGGCAAGCTCGACGACTTGAGGGATAAGATCGCAGCCGTGCGCGAAGCTTTAGCCGACGGGTCCCGGACGGAGTTTCTGGCCGTGTGCTTGCCCACGAAGTTAGCTTTTGCGGAGACGACGCGCTTGGCGCGCGACTTAGCGCAGAACTCCAGGGGCGGCGGCATCAAGCTCAAAACGGTCGTGGTCAATCGGGTCGTGGACGAGGCCACCTTTGGGGAAGCACAAGTCCAACGGTTGGCATCGAGGCAGCGGTCTTTGGTCGATCGATACTTGAACAATGAATTACGGAAGACCTTACCGACGGAGGCGCCGCTCGCGACGTCGGGCCAAGAGTTAGTGGGCGTGTTCGGCCTGCGCTTTTTTGGGGGGCCCCTCTTCGCGGACTGGGCGGACCTGTTCGCACCGTCCAAGAGCTCCAAACTCATAGTTTGTGGCGGCAAGGGCGGCGTCGGGAAGACCACGGTCGCGGCGTCGTTAGCCGTGGCGTTCGCCGACCAGGGCCTGAGGACGGCGATCGTCTCGACCGACCCGGCCCACTCGCTCGGCGACGCGTTGGATCTCCAACTGGGCACGGAGCTGGTCGAGGTGGACACGTACGGCGCCTCCGCCAAACTAGTGGCTTTGGAGGTCGACGCCGACTCGACCGCAAGAGACGCCGGGTCGGTACTCGCATCCAACCTGGGCGAGAAGCTGCGGCAGTCCGGCGCCGATAGTGGTTTAGCCGATTTGGCCGACGCATTCGAGACGCCGCCGCCCGGGTTAGATGAACTCGTATCTTTATTAAGGGTGCTGGAGCTCTTACGGTCCAAGGAGTACGACCGCGTCGTGCTAGACACGGCGCCCACGGGCCACACTTTGCGCTTACTGGCTTTACCCGAACTCCTGGACGACTTCGCGGAGCGCGCTATTGCGGCGCGGGACCGCCTCAAGCGGAACCCATTGGTGGGCGCGGCGCTCTCGCAGTTCTCGGGCGGCGTCGACGACTCCATCGAGGACGCGCGCGATCGCATCAGCGAATTGCAGGACAACGCCTTCGCCATGGACGCTATATTGAAGAACGCGGACCGGTGCGAGTTCGTCATGGTCGCGGCGCCCACCGAATTGAGCTTGACGGAGACGGACGATTTGAAACGGAGTTTAGACGAGTCGGGCGTCAAGGCATCACGCCTGGTGATCAACGGCGTGCTCGACGACGAGGCGTGCACGAACTTCGCGGCCTCCTCGTTGCAGACGCAGGGCGCGAACTTGGCACTGCTGGATGAATTAGCGAAGGAGCTGTCTTTGTCCATTGCGTCGGCGCCGCAGTTCGACGAGGATCTTGGCGGGCTCGAGGGGTTGGAAGCGCTGGGCGGGGCGTTATTTATGTCGTAGTTGTAGTTACACATATAGAATTTAAAGCCTTCTCCAGCGCGCTGGGAGGGCGGGCCAGATTTGTCGCCGCAACGAAAATTTTCCTCGGAATCGGCCGAGACAAGGTCGAGCTACGACGCCTACGGCGCGTCGTCACTTCCTGAATCGCCGAAGTCCAAACTCGAGTCCAGACTCGTGGCCGCCGAGGCCTTAAAACCGGCTCGCCTCTTGGAACATTTCACGTTCGGTGTCAAGCAATTTTTCATCCCAGCCTAGTCCAGCGTAGCACGATCTCACATTATCCAGAGTGAGTAGGATTACAGAATGGCAAGGGTCGACGCGGTGATGTGCCAGTAGGACACCATAGGCTGCGCGTGCGCCTAGAAATTGGTTATTGGCTTTCAAACTAGTTGCGATCTCATCTACTGCCCTCTCCTGATAGAATTCAATACTATCGCAGTATACCACCCAGCAGGCCCAGGCGAGCGCGCAGGCCACGTCACCTTGATAAGGTTGCTTGCACAGACTACACGTGCTCCACCGCATCCACCTCTCATTCCACCTCTCATATGTCTCATCGTTGACCGAATTATTTTTATTGGCCTCCGCGACCAAAATCTTCGCCTGCTTCGCCAGACACCCCACGTGCGCGACGCCCGTTTCTGGAGAAGACCATCCGTCACGGTCTCCACACGCGCAGCCTCGCACGAGGCCTTCTCCCGTGTACGGATGGACGGCCTCGAGACAGATGTAGCATTTCCGGCCCTTCGTGTCCTCGGCGCACGCCTCGACCGCGACTGCGACGGCCTCCGTGTGTTTTTCGCCGGCGTTGTATCGCTCTGCGTCGCCGCCGCGGTGAATTTCCTTACAGATCTGCTTGTGCCCGCGGCGCCAGTGGTCGTGCTGGCATGTGGCATTGCAGTACCTGGTTTTGCACCTCACACATTTTGGAGCGTCCAGTGACAGAGACGCGGCGCAGGAGGCACAGGTTGTGAGAAGGAACATCGGTCAACACTCGGCTCTGAGCGACGCGAGATAAGACAAATGCTGAACTCTCGACCGATAGCGGTTTTGGCTCGGTCGAGTGTCTGGCGCACGGGTTTTCTAACACGGTCCGTAATTAGTAGTAGTGGGGCTACTAATAGTCACAATAGGCAGTCACACACACACACGCCGCCCCGGGTTTGGAGTTTAAAAAACGCGCCACTCCTTAACCTAGAACTGCGCCGAGCCCGGGTACCGCGGGAACGGGATCGAGTCCCGGATGTTCTCGATCGCCGCGACGTAGCACACGAGCCGGTCGAAGCCCAGGCCGTAGCCCGCGTGCGGCACGGACCCGTACTTTCTGAGATCGAGGTACCACCAGTAGTCCTCGGGATCCAGGCCGAACTCGGTCATTTTGGCCGTCAAGCGGTCGAGGCCCTCCTCCCGCTGGGACCCGCCCACGAGCTCCCCCACGCCCGGCGCTAAAAGATCGAACGCCGCCACCGTTTTGCCATCGTCGTTGTCCCGCATGTAGAAGGATTTGATGCTTCGCGGATAGTCGTACACGAAGACGCACTTGTTGCCCGCGTGCTCTTCCGCCAACCAGCGCTCGTGCTCCGTGGCCAGGTCGGTGCCGAACTCGACGTCCGGGAACTGCCACTTCGCCGGGTCCTTGGCGATCTCCGTTTGCAGGACTGCGACGGCGTCCGTGTAGGATAATCGTAAGAACGGCTCCTCGCCGCTAATCGAGGTCAACCTGTTAATTAATTCCTTCTTCCCGTAGAACTGGTCGCAGAACTCCAAATCCTTGCGGCAGTCAGTGAGCGCCTTCTTGATCACGAACTTCATCATGGCCTCGGCGTTGTCCATCGCGCCGCCCGCGTCCGCGAAGGCGATCTCGGGCTCGATCATCCAGAACTCCGCTAAGTGTCTAGCGGTCTGGGAGTTTTCTGCTCTAAACGTGGGACCGAACGTGTACACGTCGCCCAAGGCGCACGCGTACGCTTCGCCCGAGAGCTGGCCCGACACGGTTAAGTACGCAGACCGCGCGAAGAAGTCGTCGTCGAACTCCTGGGTAGTGGCGCTCGACGCGAGCTCCTTGCCTTCTAACGAAGTGACTCTAAACATCTCCCCAGCTCCTTCCGCGTCAGACGTCGTGATGATCGGGGAATGAACATAATTGAAATCCTCCTCGGCGAAGAAGGCGTGCACGGCCTGGGCCAAGGTAGAGCGGATGCGCGAGGCGGCCGCGAGGGTGTTCGTCCTAGGTCTGAGATGCGCTATGCTCCGCAAAAACTCCAGCGAGTGGCGCTTCTTCTGCAAAGGGTAGTCAGATGCGCAGCCGCCCACTAATTCAAAGGACGTGGCCTTGAGTTCGATGGGCTGCTTGCCGCCGCCTTTCACGACCTCGCCCTCGATGCTCACGGCGCAGCCCGTGCCGACGCCTTTTAGTTGACTACAGAGGTCGCCCTCGAAGACGACTTGGAGCCCGCCGAAGGACGAGCCGTCGTTCACCTCCACGAAGCCCAGCGCCTTCTGCGCGCGGACCGTGCGCGCCCAGCCCTTGATGGTCACGGTCTGGCCGATGAGGGCCTCCGGTTTATCTGCTTCCACGATCGCTTTCACCTTGAGTCGCGGCGGCGCGTCGGATATCGTCGCGGCGCCGCGCAGCAGCGTTGCGGCGCTTCGACGGCGTGCCCGCAGCGCTGGCCGCAGTGCATGGCAGCAAGCAATGAATGCCATCGTGACGCCGCGCATGACTCAGCCAATCGCCGACGTGGATGACCAAGCACCACTGCGATGTGCTTCGAGGAGCAATGCGTTGCGTTAGTACTTGTGCTAGGCACTTGCAATGCCTCTGCGTAAGTGCATGGGCTAACGTGCGGGTTGCGAATGCGGCAGAGAGAACAGAGCAATGGGTGAGGAAGAAGTTCCGGAGAGCCCATGTGGACAAGAGTAGTGTGAGAGGGCCCCCGGGCGCGCGGAATCTACGAAGTCAGTTACACAGCGAACATGCGCGGGACCCCATCACTCGAAGTCCAGGTCCCGGAGCTCGTCGCGCCGCCAGCAGAGGCGGCCCGCCATGCCCCCCAGGTCCAGCGCGTTTAGTGAAGCCATCTCCTCCACCGACAGCACGAAGTCGAGCGAAGCATTGGCCGCGATGCGCGTTTTCGAGGACGACTTGGGGATGACCCCATACCCCTTCTGCAGGGCCCAGCGTAACAAGACGCACGCGGTTGTAGTTGCGTGGGCCTTGGCGGCCTTTAACGCAACAGGGTGCTCCATTAGAGAAGGCTGCTTGAGCTCCTTCCATTTGTTGGCGGTCGTATCCTGGCCACCTAATGAAGCGTAGGCTTGTAGCAATATACCTTCCTTCTCGCATAGGGCCACGACGCCCTTTTGCTGGAGGTAGGGGTGGAGCTCCGTCTGGTGCACCGCGGGTCGTACTCTTAATTGGTCCCAACTGAGCAATTTCTCTAAATGAGTCTCCGAGAAATTGGAGACGCCGATGGCCCCGCACTTCCCGGCGAGATACGCATCCTCCATGGCCCGCCAGGTCTCTAAGCGCAGAGCCGCAATATCTTCGTGGCCCTTTTTATAATAACATTGGATCCCTTCGTTCTTGATCCGTTCTTTGGACCGGCCCATGGCCGAGTAGCCGGGGCCCGGCCAGTGCATCAACAATAAATCGACCTTGGGCCGGCCTAATCGTTTCAAAGATTGCTCTAGACACTTCTTCGTCTCGGCGTAGCCGTGGAAGCCGCGCCACTGCTTCGTAATCAGAAAGACGTCCTTGCTCTTGGCTAAAGCTTTCCCGACCGCCGGCTCGGTCTTGCCCCCGCCATAAACGTGCGCCGTGTCTATCAATTTGTAGCCTTTGTCCACCGCGTGGCGGACGCAGCCGCCGACGGCGTCCTCTTTTATCTTGTAGGTGCCAAAGCCCACGACGGGCATCGCTAAACCGGTGTTCAGCGTGGCGGTCCAGGTCGTGGGCGCGCCCGCGTCCAAATTGGCTTTCGTGAAGGGCGCGGCGGTCCTGGCCTTCTTGGTCTCCGCCATTACTGTGCTGCCGGTCAGTTTAAAGCGCGCTTTTTGGGCGAGGCGGCGATGGCGTATAGATAAGGTCTCTTATACGCTGTGGAACGTGGATCTGCGCGGTGCACTGTGCGTTTGGTGGGCTCCTCTTGCTTTTTGAGATTTTAGACGGGTTTCCCGGGAGTGCGATCAAAGACCAGGAGGCGCATTTGTGGCGCAGAGCGGCCAACCACAGTGCACTGGTGACCATGTCATCCACAGAGGGCCTGCTGTGCGCAAAGCTGCCGCGCGACGCTCGGAAGACGCTCTACTCGATCCTGAGCAGAGTGGCCCTCCCATCGGAAGCAGAGGAGAAGTACCGCACGCTCAGGCTCGACAACGCGGCGCTCCAGCAGCGCCTGCTGCGCCACGCCGGCGCGCTGGAACTGTTGGCGTTGTGCCGCTTCGAGCTGCGCGGTCAAACGCTCGTGCTGCCGGCGGACGCCTCGGCCGACGCGATTCACCGCGCGCTCGACGCCATGACTACGGCGGCGACGCCGCCAGCCGCGCCGGCGCCGCCAGCCGCGCCGGCGGCGAGCGTACCAGCACCGCCCCCGCCGCCCCGCCGGGACGACGGCGCAACGGTCGGCGCCAGCGCCGCCGAGCTGCAGGCGCGGGCCGCGAAGCGCCGCCGTGCGGCGGAGGCGGACGCCGCGGCGCGCGAGCTCGAGCGCCGCCGCTGGGCGTCAGACGCGGCGGCGAAGCGCGATCGTCCTGCGACGGTGACCAGCCCTTCCGCCGCGCCGGCCGCGCCGCCGCCAGCTACAAGCAGTCAGCGGCGCTTCCGCGTGCGCCTGCCGGCGGCCGCCGGCGCGCCAGGCCGCGTTGTTGCCGTCGCCGTAGCGGCCGACGCGACGCTCGATGAGCTCCGGGCGGCGATCGCGGTGCACGGCGTGGATGTCCAAGACGCGCGCCGACTTGGGTCGGGCGCGGTCGATGGACCACGCCCCCGCAACTCCCCGTTCGCGCTCGTGCGGTCGCTGCCGCACCGCATCTTCGACGCGGAGCTGCCCGGCGACATTTCTCTGGGAGCACTGGGGCTAGACGACAGCCTGACCTTGGTCGTCATGCCGGCCGGCGCGCGGGGCGTATGCGTTCGTGGCTCGGTACTCGCGGCCCTAGGCAACGCGCAGGGCGACGCGGCCGACGTCGACGGCATGGACTACGAGGAGTTGTTGGAGCTCCAGGAGCGGATCGGCGGCGCGGTGCAGCACGACGCCCAGGCGGCCCTCGCGGCGACGACGACCTTTGCGGTTTCCGAGGCGGACGTTGTGGAGCGAAGAGCGGCCGGCGGTGACGCCGCGAGGTGCGTGGTGTGCCTCGAGGACATCGCGGCGGGCGACTTGTTGCGGCGCATGGCGAAGTGCCCGCACGCATGCCACGCGCAGTGTCTGGAGCGGTGGCTGGCGACGAACGCCAAGTGTCCAATTTGCGGCCAGTCTGAAGGGTAGGTGGCGCTCTCGACGACGCTTGTCGCCGACCGCGGCGTTCCGGTTGCGCTTCTCTGTACTGTCTAAGAAACCATGCTCACAATAATACTGTTACCACAAATAGGTCGGCGCGTGTCCATTCGGCGGCGCGCGTAGATAGGGTCGGATGCTAGACGAACGAGTCCGGCGCCACGACCTCAAGCGCAGGTGACGGCGTCTCGTCCGGCCCCAGGGGGTCCTCTGAGGACCCCGGCGTGTAGGAGAGGCGCCGCACGGAGACGTCCTCGCCGAGGTCCTGCGGCCGGGTCCGGGCCGCCGGGGGCGGCACGGGGCTCGCCCAGGCCGGCTCACGTTGCCCTTGGGGCGACGGCGACGTGGGCATGGGCGCCATGGCGTAGGGGTCCGGGTCGCCGCGCCGCACGCTGAGCATGGCGTCGCGGTCGTGTCGCCGCCGAATCGTGGACAACGAACCGCCCCGCGCGAGCCCCCTTAAATTGGTCAGGCCCGACTCCGAGATCTTGTTCGTGTCCGGCCGGACACATCTCGGGTACTGGGGGTCCTTGTAGGCCTGGGACCGCTTGTACTCGCAGCACGACCTCCGACACAACAGGTAGTCCGCCAGGCTTCCCCCTTTGTACCACTGCGCCTTGTGGATGGGGTACAGCACCAAGAACAATGGAGTGAACTTGACAAACCAGAACCAGAAGTTGATCACTTCCGAGTAGAAGATTAACAAAGCGGCGTGGTGCCGTTGCGGAGTGTTCTTTTCCTTGTCTCCTAAGTAGGGCGCGCCCTCCAAATGCGACGCTAGTAAGAATATAGCCGTGAACACGATGCCCACGTGCACGACGAAGAGGCCCATGATGCCCCGGTCGCCGCGTAACTTCCACTTCTTGACCCGCTGGGCTCGCCGCGCTAGTTTCCGGTCGTCAATTTTGGACACGGGCGTCGCGGGCTTGCCCACGCCGTTCCACAGCCCGCTGGGCGCGTCCGACTCGCACGCCGCGATGATCAAGGGACCGTATAAACAGGGGCAGATCACAATCTGCCGAATAAGCACGGCATATAAAGTAGTGACGACGTTCTTCACCAGGTAGAACATGAACCCGCGCTCGTCGCCATTTCTCCCACCGCCGAAGACCACGGAAATGCGCCCTCGATGGTACTCCATGAATGCGGTCCACACGAAGTTGAAGGCTACCGAACAAAAAAAGACCACGAAGCGCTCCTTCGCCGTGAACGGACATAGCGGGTGCACCTTGAACACGGACACCAAAGGGTGGAACAAGTAGGTGAACTCCCTTGCGTTCGTTAAAATTCCGCCGTCGGTGTTCGGGAGGCCAAAGGTGACGGGCAGGGGCATGCCCCGCATGAGTAAGCGGACCGTTTCCCGGTCCCCGTTGTCGTGGAGGTAGAAGCGGTCTAACGTCCGTTCCCGAAAGTCCTGGGGTTCTCGGGGCGGTTCGTTCGTTATGGTTTGCTGAGGTGTTTCTAATGAGACGTCCTCTAGGTCGGGCGGCGGGCTCTTGGAGTCCCTGCTCGATTCTTTGGAGTCGTCCTCCGTATTGACGTCCTGGAAGGTGATCCTTCTACGCGGCGTCTCGGCGAGGGATCTACGCCGGCCGGTGGGCGACGGGGCGCCCCGTCGTATCGTCGC
>Ga0302122_10002837_pt1 | contig 10624 bp, 7 predicted proteins | sample CB21_SCM_MG_FD_203115 | JGI IMG/M metagenome (GOLD analysis project Ga0302122, IMG submission 203115) | Marine microbial communities from Western Arctic Ocean, Canada - CB21_SCM | ecosystem: Environmental > Aquatic > Marine > Oceanic | place: Canada: Western Arctic Ocean | collected 2017-09-28
CCTTTCCAGTCTGGGCAGGACCTCGTCCCTGATATATGGAAAATGATCGGTATAGTTCACCAGGCCCATCGCAATGCCGGACACGCCGATATCGCTGAGCGCCTGCATCTGGGACACGACGCTATCGGGATCGCCGATAATTGGATAGGCGCCATTGCCCCCGGCTGTCCGCTTCCACAGGGCGGCTTTAACCGCGTCGCTCAGATTTGGATTGTCGCGGATACCGCGCCCGACGAACATGGCATTGATGGGTTCTTCATCGGCATGTTCGACGGCATAGTAATGATGATAGTCCTCGGCTTCCTTCTGCGTCGGCCGGCAGACCACATAGGCGTTTGTGAAGACGCCGACGTCTCGGCCCATGGCTTTCGCGTCGGCGCGCACGCTGGCGATGTCGTCGCGACCGGCGTCCAGCGTCGTGACGATGCGAAACAGGTAATCGGCATTTCGGGCCGAGAAATCGCGGCCTTTGAGGGACGTCGCCGCGTTCATTATCAGCGGCCACGGCTTGCTGATGGGCTTCGGTTCGCCCCGGACGTTTTTCAAGTCGTAGAACGCGCCGGCGAAATCGAACGGCTCGGTCTCGGTCCAGATACGTTTGACGATATTCAGCCATTCCTCGCCCTGCTCGTAGCGGCGTTGATGCTCTTTCAGGCTGACGCCGAACATCCCGAATTCGTCCTCGTTCCAGCCGCAGACGATATTCAGACCGAAGCGGCCTTTCCCCATGTGATCGGCGGTGACCATCTGCTTGGCGGCGAAGACCGGGTTGATCAGCGCGACGTGGAGCGTCGAGAAGGCGATAATGCGTTTGGTCGCAGCGAGGATGCCGCCGGCCCAGACAACCGTCTCGAACGATACCGCGTTATGATCGGTCTCACCGCCCGAGCCCGCCCAACGCCCGAGGGGAAGCATGAATTCGAGCCCCGCGTCGTCGGCCATTTGCGCAATTTGGACATTGTTTTCCCAGGTCGGCTGCCACCGTTCCGGCACCGTCGTCGGGGCAATGCCGCCATCGCAGTTCGCGGCAAATATGCCGATCTTGAACGTGTTGTCTGCCATGCTAGAGGCCGGGGACGATGTGGCGGACGATGCAGCCGGTGACATCCGGGCGCCGCTTGCGGCAGGGCTTCAGGGAAGCGGCTTTTGCGGACGGGATATGTTTAGACAACATGCCCAAAATAGTATGGCAACGGATAGGCGTGCGCAAGATCGCCACGCCGCGCGACGGACCCACAGAGGATACAGGTGGGGGACCTATATAGATTTTTCGTCAGGTTATGCGATGCGGGACATTACCTAACGTCCCCGCGGCACGAACGACCCTAATAAAAAAGCCGCTCGCCCTTCATGTTCGCATACAGCTCGGCGACCTGGTCGGCGTAGCCGTTATAGAGCTGGGTAGGTACGCGCGTGCCGGTGCCGAGCAGTTTCTCGGTGGCCTGGCTCCAGCGCGGGTGGTCGACCTTGGGGTTCACGTTGGCCCAGAAGCCGTATTCCTTGGCCTGGATCTTTTCCCAGAAGCTTTTCGGCCGCTTGTCGGTAAACGTGAAGCGGACGATCGACTTGATCTGCTTGAAGCCGTATTTCCACGGCACCACCAGGCGCAGCGGCGCGCCGTTCTGCTTGGGCATCGGCTTGCCATAGGCGCCGGTGCCGATCATCGACAGCTCGTTGGCCGCCTCCTCAATGGTGATGGTCTCCAGATAGGGCCACGGGTACCAGAACTGGCGCTGGCCCGGCGCCATCTTCTTGTCGTGGAAGGTTTCCATCACGACGTACTTGGCGCCCGAACTCGGCCGGGCGTAATCGAGCAGCGCCTTCATGCGGAACCCGGTCCACGGCACGGCGATCGCCCAGGCTTCGACGCAGCGGTGACGGTAGAGCCGTTCTTCAAGCTGCATCGCCTTCAGCAGCACATCGATATCGACCTTCATTTCCTTTTCGACCATCCCGTCGATGGTCACGGTCCACGGCCGGGTTTCGAGTTTCTGCGCCGCTTTCCATATATTCTTGTGCGAACCGAATTCGTAAAAATTGTTATAGGTGGTGGCGATCTTTTCCGGCGTGATTTCGCGGTCGAGCTTGTAGGCTTCGTTGCGCTTGGCCGGATACCGGCCGGCTGACGGATCGGCGGGCGCCGCCGCCGCCGCGGATGACGCGCCGATCAGCGGCACCGTGCCGGCAAGGATGGTGCCGGCGGCGATCGATTTGCACAATTCGCGCCGGTTGCGAAAATCGGTCTCGTCGGTCGCCGCCGATTCCGGCAATTCCCAATTCGGTCTGGATCTGGTCAGCATAGTGTCGTCTCCTACCTTGAATTTCTCCAAAGATAGAATGGCCCACGGATTCTCCCAATCAATTAATCTTCAGGACGGTCCTCGCCCTTGTAGCGAGGATCCATGATGACGGCGGCGTATTCGTTTACAATGGGCCCCCGGCACAGGGCCGGGGGAATAAAAGCGGAATAGACGTCGCAAGCTTCTGATGATGCCTACCGGCGCGTTTCGTCGACCGCCACGAACAGATCCTCAGGCGCCATACTGCGCGCGATCATGCCCTGCTCAGCCATCAGGCGGATCAGGGTTTCGATCGCCGCGCGGTTGGCGTCGATGCCGTAGGGCCATGGATTGCCGCCGAATATCTCGTCGATCTCGTCAAGCGAATCGTGCAGCCACGGCAGCATGTAGCGCTGCACGTCGACGAAGCGCGTCCGGTCGAGCGACAAGTCGCGGGCGTCGCAGAACGCTTCATAGAGGCTCTGGGCCATCCATGGATTCTGCTCATAGACCGGCCGGCGGATCGCGATGCAATGCATGATCGGGTGGATCCCGGTGCGCCGGTAATAATCCCGCTCGACCGCGCCGCTATCGGGAAACAGCGGCACGATATCGGGATCGGTTTTCAGCGCGGCGGGGATCGGCAGGCCCATCACGGCGTCTATTTCGCCGGCGACCAGCATGTCGTTGAGCGATCTGTCGGCCGGTGCGTTGCGGATGTCGATCGGTTTCAGAAGATCGGGCAAACCCGGCATGCCGTGCGTCCCGGTGTGTTCCACCGCGCCCTGAACCCAGCGCAGGGTCGAAAGGTCGACGCCGTAATCGTCCTGCAGGTGGCCACGGATCCAGATCGCCGCGGTCTGGCTCCACAACGGCGTGCCGATGGTCTTGCCTTCGAGGTCCCTGGGCTCTGTTATGCCCGACCGCCGGTTAACGACGATGCAGCGGTGGCGGAACGATTTCGACGGAAACACCGGCAGGGCGACGAATTCGTCGCGCCCCGCGGCAACGTCCTGGATCTGGTGATAGAAGCCGTATTCCGACAGGTCGAACTCGCCCTTGAAGAGAAACCGGTCGAACAGGGAGCGCGGTATCCGGGCGGTCGAAATGTCGAGATCGATGCCGTCAGGCACGATTTCGCCGTTCTCGAGCGCCTCGGTCCGGTCGTTCGCGCTGCAGCCGAAGGCAAGCTGAAGATTAGCCATGTTCGCCGCTCCCTGCCGCCCCTGACAGACACCTGAGATCCCGGCTTTCGCCGGGATGACGATCGTAACAACAGCCTTCATTCCGGCGAAAGCCGGGATCTCATGCCAACAGAGCGAAACTGTTCAAACTGCGCCTAACCCAGCGCCGCGCAGGCACGCTGGATGCGTTCGCAGGCGTCGGTCAGCGCTTCGGTCGAGGTTGCGTAGGAAATGCGGAAATAAGGCGACAGGCCGAATGCCACGCCGGGCACGACCGCAACCCCTTCGCTTTCCAGCAGATAGGTGCAGAAATCGGAATCGGTTTCGATCTTCGAGCCGTCGGGCGCGGTCTTGCCAAGAGTGCCGGCGCAGGATGGATAAACGTAGAACGCGCCTTCCGGCGTCAGGCACTTGATGCCGGTCGCCTGGTTCAACATTGACACCACCAGATCGCGGCGGTCGCGGAACAGATCGTTATGCGGGCCGATGAAGTCCTGCGGGCCGTTCAGCGCCTCGACCGACGCGGCCTGGCTGATCGACGAGGTATGGGTCGACGATTGCGACTGAATAACGACCATCGCCTTGATCAGCTCCACCGGCCCGGCGCCGTAGCCGAGCCGCCAGCCGGTCATCGCATAGGCCTTCGAGACGCCGTTCAGCGTCAGCGTGCGGTCGTACAGGCCGGGTTCGATCTCGGCCGGGGTAGTGAATTCGAAACCGTCATAGATGACGTGTTCGTACATATCGTCGGTCATCACCCAGACATGGGGATGGCGCATCAGCACGTCGCAGAGCCCCTGCAGCTCGGCGCGGGAATAGGCGGCGCCCGTCGGGTTGCTCGGCGAGTTGAGCAGCACCCATTTCGTCTTCGGCGTGATCGCCGCGTCGAGGTCTTGCGGCGCGATCTTGAAGCCGTTCGCCTCGACCCCTTCGACGAAAACCGGCGTGCCTTCGGCCAGCAGCACCATATCGGGGTACGACACCCAGTAGGGCGCCGGAATGATCACCTCGTCGCCGGGATCGAGCGTCGCCATGAAGGCGTTGTATATGACCTGTTTGCCGCCGCAACTGACGATGACCTGCTCGGGCGCGTAATCGAGGCTGTTGTCGCGCTTGAACTTGTCGCAGATCGCCTGGCGCAGCGCCAACGTGCCGGGGATCGGCGTGTATTTGGTCTCACCGGCGTCGATCGCGCGTTTCGCGGCTTCCTTGATGTTGTCCGGCGTATCGAAATCGGGCTCGCCGGCGCCGAGGCCGATGATATCGCGGCCGGCGGCCTTGAGTTCGGCAACCTTGCCGGTCAGCACGTTGGTGGGGGACGGTTTGATCCGCGAGAGACGCTGCGCGACGAGCGACATGACCGAAATGACCTTTTGTCTGGGTTGTTGAGCGCGCGCAAATTACGCCTGTGCAGGGGAGCGTGCAACCGCCGCGAGTCGTTGGCGGGTGGAAAATTCATGCCGGGCGCGCCATATTAGGTTCCATGAGCACCGTTATCGCCGACCGCCCTTCCCTGCCGACGCCGGATGCGAGCATCCCGTTCGAGATCGTGTCGGAATTCAGCCCCGCGGGCGACCAACCGCAGGCGATCGCCGAGCTTTTGGACGGCATTCGCAATAACGAAAAGGACCAGGTCCTGCTCGGGGTGACGGGATCGGGCAAGACCTTCACCATCGCCCATGTCATCCAGGACCAGGGCCGGCCGACGCTGGTCCTGGCGCCTAACAAGACCCTGGCTGCCCAGCTATACGGCGAGATGAAATCGTTCTTCCCGAACAACGCGGTGGAATATTTCGTCTCCTATTACGACTATTACCAGCCCGAAGCCTATGTGGCGCGGTCGGACACGTTTATCGAAAAGGACGCGTCGATCAACGAGCAGATCGACCGGATGCGTCATGCCGCGACCCGCGCCCTGATCGAACGCCGCGACGTGATCATCGTCGCCAGCGTGTCGTGCATATACGGCATCGGCAGCCTCGAATCTTATCAGTCGATGACGGTGCCGCTCAAAGTCGGCGATTCAATTCAGATCGCCGACCTGCTGAAAAAATTCGTCACCCTGCAATACCGCCGCAACGATCAGAATTTCACCCGCGGCACGTTTCGCGTGCGCGGCGACAGCGTCGAAATTTTCCCGGCGCATTACGAGGACCGCGCCTGGCGGCTGTCTTTCTTCGGCGACGAGATCGAGGAGATCCACGAATTCGATCCGCTGACCGGCGAGCGTGCGGGCAAACTCGAAGGCGTCACCGTCTATGCAAGTTCTCATTATGTGACGCCGCGGCCCACTGTGCAGCAGGCAATCGGCTACATAAAGACGGAGCTGAAGGAACGCCTCGCCTGGTTCGAAGCCAACAACAAGCTTCTCGAAGCGCAGCGGCTGGAACAGCGCGCGACGTTCGATCTGGAAATGCTGGAAACCACCGGCCACTGCGCGGGCATCGAGAATTATTCGCGCTATCTTACCGGCCGGAACGCCGGCGAGCCGCCGCCGACATTGTTCGAATATCTGCCCGACGACGCGCTGCTGATCGTCGATGAGTGCCATGTGACCGTGCCGCAGATCGGCGGCATGTTCAAAGGCGACTTCAACCGGAAATCAACGCTTGCGGAATTCGGCTTCCGGCTGCCGTCCTGCATCGATAACCGACCGCTCAAATTCGAGGAATGGGAAGCGATGCGGCCGCAGACGGTGCATGTCTCGGCGACGCCCGGCCCATGGGAACTGGACCGCACCGGCGGCGTGTTTGTCGAACAGATCATTCGCCCGACCGGGCTGATCGATCCGGTTTGCGTCATCCGTCCGGTCGGCACCCAGGTCGACGATTTGCTGCATGAATGCCGCGAATGCGCGGCAAAAAACCACCGCGTCCTGGTCACGACTTTGACCAAGCGCATGGCCGAAGACCTGACCGAATACATGCAGGAGGCAGGCATCCGGGTGCGCTATCTTCATTCGGATATCGACACGCTGGAACGCATCGAGATTATCCGCGACCTGCGGCTTGGTGCGTTCGACGTGCTGATCGGGATCAATCTGCTGCGCGAAGGGCTGGATATTCCCGAATGCGCGCTGGTCGCGATTCTCGATGCCGACAAGGAAGGCTTCCTGCGCTCGAAAACATCGCTGGTCCAGACCATCGGCCGCGCCGCGCGCAATATCGACGGCCGCGTGATCCTCTATGCCGACAAGATGACGGCGTCGCTGGAATACGCGATCGACGAGACCAACCGGCGGCGCGAAAGGCAACAGGCCTACAACGCCGCCAACGGAATCACGCCGGAAAGCGTGAAGCGGGGAATCTCCGACATCCTCGAAAGCGTCTATTCGCAGGATTCGTTCACCGTCGAGACCGGCGACGACGACAACCCCCATCTGGTCGGCCACAACCTCAAGGCATACCTGCAGGAGCTCGAGGAGCGCATGCGCGAAGCCGCGGGAAATCTCGAATTCGAGGAAGCCGGCCGGCTGCGCGACGAATTGCGGCGCCTCGAACACATGGAAATCGGTGTCCCGACCGGTCCGCGCCGCCTACAGGCCCGTATCGATGCCGCCAAGCGCACCGGCCGCAACCGCAAGCCGGGGAAATCGGGCAAAACCGGGCGGCGGTAACAGCCTCGCTCCAAAGTACCGGCTTTCCCGGCTGACTTTTCAGGCGTCATTCCTGCGAAAGCCGGAATCTTTCGACCAGATTACCAAGTTCTCTGAAAGATCCGGGCTTTCGCCGGGATGACGGAACAGGCATCGGTCGATAGGCGAGCCGCTTTCAGCCCTCCTTCTTCTCCCCCTCCGCCGGAGTCACCGGCAAAATGACATCCGACAGCAGCGCATAGTCATCGGCGCGGTGGTCCCGGATGATGTCACGAATCTGGTCGTCCGGTGTGCCGAAGCCGCGCAGCACGGCTTCGCCGATATGCAGGCTCAGCTCGAATGTCTCGTGCACGATACCGCTCGCCCCGGCTTCGGTCAGCCGGCGCTTATGCGCGTTGTCGCGGGCGCGCACGAAAATATTCAGGTTGGGAAACCGGCGGTGCAGCAGGTTGACCGCGCGTTCCGCCGTGATCGCGTTATCGAGAATGATGACCGCGGCCCGCGCCCGCGCCGCGCCGAGCGCTTCGAGCACTTCGACCCGGCTGGCATCGCCGAAATAGACGGCGAGCCCCTGGGCCCGCGCCTCGGCAACGCGCGTCGGCTCGAACTCTATAGCGACATAGGGAATGCCCGCGGCCACCAGGGTTTTGACGACCGACTGGCCGACCCGCCCAAACCCGGCAACGATGACATGATCCTTCAGATCGGTGCTTTCGGCCCGCATGTCTTCCTGGCTGTCGGCCAGGCGGGCTTCGAGCAGCCCGTGCAGGCGGTTGCCGATGAAGGCAAGCCCCGGGGTCACCGCCATGCTGAGCGCCACGACTGCCGCCAGGATCGTCGCCTCGCGGGGCTCCAGCAGGCCGAACCCGCCGGCGAGCGCGAACAGCACGAAACCGAACTCGCCGGCCTGACCCAGCACCAGCGCCGTATTGATGCTGACGGCGGTCGAGACGCCGCTGAGACGGCAGAGAATAGCCGTGATGGCGGTCTTCAGGACAATCAGGCCGACAACCAATCCGGACACCAGCAGCGTGTTTTCGGCGATGATCCGGAGGTCGAGACCGATCCCGACGGTCATAAAGAACAGCCCCAGCAACAGGCCGCGGAAAGGCTGGATATCGGCCGCGACCTGGTGCCGGTATTCGGTTTCCGCCAGCAGCAGCCCGGCAAGGAATCCGCCGATCGCCAGCGACAGCCCGAACGTGCCGGTCAGCCAGCTCATCCCAAGCAGGACCGCGAGGGTCACCGCGGCAAACAGCTCGGGGCTGCGGCCGACCGCAATCGCCCGGAACAGCGGGCGGACGACCAGCCGGCCAAACACCGCCACCGCTGCCAGGAGCAACGCCGCCTTACCGAGCGTCCAGAGCAGCGCCGAGACCGTGTCCTCGCCACTCCCTGCAAAGGCCGGCACCAGGGCCAGCAACGGGACAACCGCGAGGTCCTGAAGCAGCAAAATCGCAAATGTCAGGCGGCCGCGGCGGGATGCCAGTTCGCCGCGCTCGGACAAAAGCTGCAGCACGACCGCGGTCGAGGAAAGGGCGAGCCCGCCGCCGATAATAACCGACGTTTCGAGGGAAAACCCGGCCCACCAGGCGACGAGGGCAATGATCAACGACGTTACGCCGACCTGCGCGGTGCCGACCCCGAATATCTGGTTGCGGATAAGTTTCAGCCGCTCGACACTGAGCTCCAGACCGATGGTGAAAAGCAGGAAAACGACGCCAAGCTCGGCAATATTGTGAACCTGCCTGGACTCGGAGATCAGACTGAGCGCCCCGGGGCCGATGATAACGCCCGCGACCAGATACCCGAGCACCAGGCTCGACCGGAGATGTTGAAACACCGGCGCAACGGCTACCGCGGCGATCAGAAATATCAGGGTTTCGCTTAAGAATGAGGCGTCTTGCATTTTGGTCGTTTCATAGAACGTTTGGGGGACAAACCACCGTCAGTGTATCCCCGCCGGCGCCGGACTTCCAAGCGCCGGACATTCAGGCGTCGGCCAAGCGCTGACGAGCATCCGAAAACCAAATCGAGCGTAATTCGGGTGTTCCATGGAAATTCCCGCGGGGCGCACCATATTCAATAGAGAACGGGGATTGGATGGCGTTTGTGAGGTGGAAGCTACAGTTGTTGATTGACGGCGCGGCATGGTACGAAGCGACCTCCTCCAATGTTTGTCCCCGAATACATCCGCGCCCTATTGCCTGCTGAATGACATATTTTCTGATTATTGCCGGATTTGCCCTTTTGCTGTTTGGCGGCGAAGCGGTTGTGCGCGGCTCGGTCGCGCTCGCGCAGCGGCTTGGCGTGTCGCCGCTGATCGTCGGGCTGACGATCGTCGGCTTCGGGACATCCCTGCCGGAGATGGTCGTCAGCGTCAACGCGGCGCTGGTCGGATCGCCCGGAATCGCCGTCGGCAACGTGGTCGGCAGCAACATCGCCAATATTCTGTTGATCCTCGGTGTCGCCGCCATCATAGCACCGATCGCCGTGCGCCCCGATGCGGTAAGACGCGACATGACCGGCATGGCAGCCGTAACGCTGATCTATGTCGTTCTCGGCATGACCGGGCAAATCGTTTTGTGGCAAGGCGTCCTGATGCTTGTCGCCCTGGCCGCCTATATCGGGTTCACGGTCTGGTACGACAATAAAACCAACGATGCCGTCGCCGAGCCTCATCGCGAAGAAGCGGAGGAAATGGGCGTCATCCCGCTGCGCACGATCAGCATCGCCGGCATTATCGTCACCGGACTTTTCGCCGTCGTCGTCGGCGCGGATTGGCTGGTGACTGGCGCGACCAGCCTGGCAAGGGCGTTCGGCGTGCCGGAAGAGGTCATCGGCCTCACGATTGTGGCGTTCGGCACCTCCTTGCCCGAGCTGGCGACATCGATCGTCGCGGCGTATCGCGGTCACGCAGAAGTCTGTGTCGGCAACGTACTGGGCAGCAACATCTTCAACCTGTTCGGCGTTACCGGCGTCACGGCGCTGTTTGCGCCCCTGCCGTTTTCCGCCAGCATTATCGGCTTCGATCTCTGGGTTCTGATCGCGGCAACGGTCCTCCTGGTTCCGTTCATGATGACCGGGCTGAAAATACACCGGCTCACCGGCGCCATCCTTATCGCGCTTTACATCGCCTACATCGCCATCCAGTTCATCGGCATGAACGGTGCCGTGTCCTGATTGTCCGTCACCGTGGCTTGAACGAAACGGCCACATGCCGCATTTTCACCAAATGACGACCGCCCCTAAAGGCAACGCCCTGATAACCGGCGCCGCGTTACGCATCGGCAGAGCAATCGCTATTGCCCTGGCCGATGACGGCTGGACCGTCGGCATTCACCATCACAAATCGAGCGATGCCGCCGACACGCTGTGCCGCGAATTGAAGCAGTCCGGCAAAAACGCCTATGTCGTCGCCGCCAACCTCGCCGATGACGGCGAAATCGACGGGCTTGCCGAACAGGCTGTTGCGGCGGGCGGGCCGCTGCTCTGCCTGGTCAATAACGCGTCGGTATTCGAAAACGACCGCATAGACACGCTGACGCGACAATCCTGGGACAGTA
>Ga0302122_10002844_pt1 | contig 10612 bp, 6 predicted proteins | sample CB21_SCM_MG_FD_203115 | JGI IMG/M metagenome (GOLD analysis project Ga0302122, IMG submission 203115) | Marine microbial communities from Western Arctic Ocean, Canada - CB21_SCM | ecosystem: Environmental > Aquatic > Marine > Oceanic | place: Canada: Western Arctic Ocean | collected 2017-09-28
AAGGCGACCATGCTCCAGGCTTCTCTGCGAGGTATGTTGGCGAGACAAGAAGCCCTGCGGATTAGAACGATTCGGGATGGCGACGCGGCGGAGGCAAAAGCCCGGGCGACGTCGGCTCTGCGCATCCAGGCCCAGTACCGCGCCTCGCTTGGCCGGGACGAAGCTACGCGACGCCGAGATGCGCGCGCCTATCGGCGGTGGCTGTGGCGGACGGCGCGGACCATGCAGAGCTGGCTGCGCGGCTGCTGGGGCCGCATGCGCGCGGCGGCGGTTCGCAAGGCCAAGGGCGACGAGATCAAGAACCAGATGGCCACGAAGATCCAGGCGGCCTGGCGCGCGGCCAAGTCGCGGTACCTGGCCACGATCCACGCCTCGTTGGAGGCGCTGCGAGCTCAGGAGAAGGTCGCCGTCGTGCGGATCCAGGCGACCGCTCGGTCCATGTTTGCGAGACATATCGCAGAGAAGAAGCGCGAGGCGAAGCGCTTGCTAGAAATCCAGGGTGTGGCCTGCGCTTTGATCCAGCGGATCCTGCGCGGCCACTACGGGCGGACGGCCTGGGAGGTCGCCAAACGGCAGGTCTCGCTGCAGGACCGGGCCGCGCCGCTCTACGCGAGGCTCAACCTGCTCCTGGACGAAAGTCGCGAGGCGGCCGGCGCGCGCGACGACGCAACCGAGGCCCACACGGAGGCGACCAAGGAGGTCACGCAGATCGAGGCTGAACTCCGGGAGTTGTCGCGCGTCGGCCACGACACCTGGGACACGGGTCGGCTATCCCAGGGCTACAAGCAGCGCTACAAGACGTCCTACCTCAAGAATAGAATTATTGAGTTATTAGCCAACAAGCGCATCTGCGTCGTGGAGTTCGCGGACATGGCCCGGGAGAAGACCATTGTGGCGCGCGACAAGGCGCGACTCATTCGGGAAGTGCAGCGGGAGATCCGGCCGCTCGCGGACGGTTTGGCGGAACGGACGCGGCGGGAGCGGGTCCACCGCCTGCGCGAGAACGTGCGGAAGAACAAGGCCATGGCGACGCGGTTGCAGACCTTAACACGCGGCGTCGTGTGCCGCCAGGCCTTCGACCGGTTATTGTTAAGAGGCGTCGACCAGTGGCTTGTGTTGGAGTGCGAGCTGAGCGGGGACCCCTACTTCTACAACCGGTTCACGGAGGAAAGAAGGGACGTCAAACCGCTTGAATTAGATTATGGCGTCATCGTGTCGCGGCGGGACTTTTGTTTGCGGGGTCGGATTGGGAGGTTCATCCAACATGCAAGGGACAACAATTTATTGGAGGACGTGCCCGACGACGACCCGGAGAACCAGACGGTCCAGACCCAGTGCATGGCCAGTCCAACGCTGCAGACCCAGTCAATGGAGGGGACGGCGCGCTTCACGTGGGGCTCCTTCGAGGGGAACCGGCCGCCCAGTCTGGACCAGCCGTCTCAGATGACACGGGACTCGTCGCTCCAGTTCGAGGGGTCGGAGCAGCACGTGGAGTCCGTGTTGGAGCAGCGCCCCGGGTAATCATTGTCTAAAATGATTATTTATGGTACGACTCTGAGTCGGACCGTGGTGACGGCAAATGCCGTGGCGACGGCAAAAGCCGCGGCGACCGCCGCCGCGTCAGGTCCGGGGCGCGGCTCAGGTCCGGGGCGCGGCTCAGGTCCGGGGCGCGGCTCAGGTCCGGGGCGCGGCTCAGGTCCGGGGCGCGGCTCAGGTCCGGAGCGCGGCTCAGGTCCTGGTCGCTCAGCCGTGGCGACCGCCGCCGCGTCAGGTCCGGGGCGCGGCTCAGGTCCGAGGCGCGGCTCAGGTCCGAGGCGCGGCTCAGGTCCGCGGGCGCGAAGGACCGGCGCGAGAGGTCCGCGGGCAAAAAGTCGGCCGGTGACCCGCTGCGCACGCGCTCGAAGATCTCCGGCGACGGCTCGAACCGTCGTGAGAGATCCGGCGAGCTCCGCCCGTCGAACGGCTTCCGAGAGAGATTAGCGGGCGACGCGCTGCGTCCGCGCCCGAAGATGTCGGGCGTCCGCGCTGGGTCCGGCGACGCCCCGAGCCAGATTTTTTCCAGCTTCAGGCCCAGGTCCGCGACGCGCGGCTGCGGCGTGTTCCGCGCCAGCGGGTCGCGCGGCGGCAGGCCGCGGCGCGCGGCGGGTGTCGGCCGCGAGCGCGGCGGGCGCGCGTCGACCGCGGTATCAAACGTTTTGGGCTCCGAGGGCTGCGGCGTCACGAGCGGCGGGCCCGGCTCGTCGAAGAAGTGGCGGCGCATCCCGCCCTGGCGCGCGTCGGGCGTGACGGCGTTGAGGGGCGACAGCGCCGCGACGCAGCGCTTCGCGGGCGCGCGCGCGTCGTCGGGCTGCTGGCGCGGCGTGCTCAGGGAGGGCAGCAGCGCGGGCAGCCGCCCATCTGGCTTGGCCTCGGGCTGCCGCCGTCGCGTCTCCGAGCCTCCTAAGGGCTCCAGGAGCCGTGGGCTATTGAGGGGGCGGCGGCGGTCCATTGTAAATGCTGCGGTGGCACCGTGCGCTGTCGCCTGGCGTGCCGCTCGGCCGGCCACGGGCCTGCTTGTACGATCACCCGGCAGCTCCTCTTTGCGGGAGCTGGGGCGCTCGGCGGGCTGTGGACTGGCAGCCCACGCTGGCTGCGCGTCTGGCGGATTCCACCCGGGCCCGGAGGCTTCTCCTGCAATAAATTTATGGGGCTGCCCTGGCCGTTTTATGGTAAATTTGGCCTGAAACGCAAAGAAATAAGAGATGGTCTATGCGAGTGGCATAGCGATAAATTGCCGTGCAATAGGACGGCAAGGCCTGCGGAGACGAGTCTCCGGGCCGCACAAAACCCGCACTCATACGGGTTTTTCTAAGGATTAGGTCGGCGAAGCGCGGTGTCTCCCCCGGGCCCCGCCTACTAGTCCTAGCACCGTAACAGAAACCCAAGGGTTAGGTTATCACAAACATTTTCAACTATACAAGCCCCCGACCCGCACGGGTGCTCTGACACCGCTCCGCGAAGGCGCCGGCGACGAAACGTTCAATCATATCAAGCGCTTTTGAAGGCGCGTCGTGCGGCACCAGATGTCCCGCGCCACCGACGGTGAGGTGCGTCAGGCCGCCACAACTCCGGTAGTAGCCAGCAATGCCCGCGGGCTTGGCCGCTCCCCGGGGCGACACCCACGCTCTTCGCAGCGCGGCCAAGAACCTTTGTGTTCCGCCCCAGCCGCTGAACTTCGCGAGCCATGCCTCCGTCGCGGCGACGCCGTCGCGCACGTCGAGCTGCCCCTGGTAGAGCAGCACCGGGATCCCCGCGGCGAGGACCGGAACTACTAAGTGGTCGGCCGGCTTCATGATGTCCTCGTAGAGGTTCTCGTGCACGAAACTACTATACTGCTGCCAGGTCGCGTCCTCCGGGAGGTTCAGACTCCGCTTCGTCCCGGCACTATTCAAGAACCGAGACACGTGCGATTCGTCGTACTCGCCGTACTTGAGAATTGAGTCCACGTTCGGCGCTGTGTTCAGCCCGTTCGCCCCAGCGATATAATCGAAGAGCGCCGACCTCGCGGCGGTGGCGTTCGACCAGCGCCCCGCATCAATGTGTGCGACGACGTCTACTGCCAGGCGGGCCGCTCTATCGCGTTGCGATTGGTCTAGAATACCTACCGCGTAGTAGCTTGCCGGGACTGTCCGCGTCATCTCGCGCGGCACTGTGAGCCCGTTGCCGATGGCTAGACCGGCCAAAGGGATCTTATTCTTGACGAATCGTGCCGCGATCGCTGGGAGGTACTTGCCCGCATAGCTCTCCCCCGTCAACCAGAGCTGCTTGGTCCGAGCGTCCGGATACGATTGATAGAAGTTGGCCATGAAGGCGGAGAACGCCTCGGCGACGTCGTCTTGGTTCGTCGCGTACGCGTCGGGACCTTGCGCGCCACTGAGAAGCCGGTACCCGCGGGTTGGTCGACGTATAACACGTCTAAGTTGTTGTTCCATGACGCGCTTCGCATATTTACCGATCCATCGTCAGATATCCAGTAGGGTCCGTTCTCCAGAAACAGACCCATCATCGACGAGGAGCCCGGGCCGCCATTGAGCCACACGAGGAGTGATGTCGCGTTACCGGACCGTGCAGGACATAGCCAGTAGAAATATTTGCGACCCGGACCCGCGGGGAGGCGGCCAGCGAGCTGCGGGCCGAGCTGCTGTGCAGCTGCAGCCAGGGCAAGCACCATCGTGAGCTTTACGAGTCTCCGCATTGTCTGAAACTGCGCAGAGCGTCGCAAAAACGAGAACGATGATCGATGCGACCAGACTGGCCGTCCGAGAGGTGGGCCGAGGGCGGTGGAGCTCGAGTTGGTCTTAGCTGGGCCTCCGTGCGGGTTTCTCGCGGATCAGGCGGCTCGATCGCGCATATTTGGTGCTCGCCGCGACACCTGAACCACCACATTCGCGCATAATACTGTCCACAGAAATTGGCCTTCACGCCGCGCGGGGAAGAAGACAGCAGTAGTTGCAAAACGAGCAACAAGACAGCTTTGCCGCGAAGCAGCCATGGTGCAGCCGCGGCAAGGACGGCGGCGGCAGCGCGACTGGTCCGCGTGCCGCGTCTGCGACACGCTGTGGACCATCTCGGGCGCGTGCTGCTTCGTCTACCTGTTGCTGCAGCCGCACCTGATGATCGACGTCTCGAACCATCACCACCCGAAGCCGCAGACGGCGATGCCGCACGACGTGACGCAGCTCGAGGCGGTGCTGGCGACGACGGAGGCCCTGGCCAAGGCCCGGGGCTGGCCGAGCCGGGCCGCGCGGGCTGCGCTCGCGCGCGGCCTGGACAGGCGCGAGGGGAGACAGCGCCCGCGCCGCTTCAAGGAGGGCGAGGGCCCGCTGTGCGCGGTCCTGATGTGGACGGCGACGTTCGTGCTGGAGATCGCCAAATTTCGCGTCTTTGAACCGTTCGTCGAGGAGCTCGATGCCCAAGTGCCCTCGCGGAACATGACGGCGCTCGTGGACTGGACGGACCTCGGGCAGGCCCACACCCTGTTGCACGTGTTCGCCGAGCACCCGTCCCAAGTGCTGCACGGGGAGGTGTCGGTCATATCCGACGGCGAGGCGGTCCAGACGTTGAGCGAACGCGTCTACCGGAACGTGGGGCGGGCGCGGGAGGCCGAGAAGACGAAACGGAAAGCCCACAAGGACAAGACCGCGGCGTTCTGCGATACCTTAAATAGGACGACGGCGGCCGGCGTGTGCTACGGGAGACAGGATGAACCGCGACTGGGCTGGATGAAAATTAGTGGATATGCCGTGGCGACGGACGGGACGATGCTCGTGCTCTTCGACGACGTCGACGACAACATCGCCGACCTGCGCAAGGCGCTCCGGCAGTCCGCGGGGACCATGTTCCCCGCGGGGAGCGTGCGGCAGACGGCGCCCCTGCACCTGGTGATCGGGCGCTTCGTCGACTGGCTGGAGCTCGGAGACATCGACCGCGCGCGCGTCAACATGGTCGTCGAGCGCTGGGCGGCGGCGCTGCGGGAGCACCGCGAGCCGCAAATGGGGACGGAGCTACCCTACATCGGCGCGACTGCGCGGCTCTATGAACTGGAGCTGGCGCGCGACGACGTCTTCGGTTTTTTTGATAGGACGACGCACCGGAAAGTGCCGCTCCTCGAGGGCTACCCTGAGAAGTTCCTCGACGCGACGGACGGAAAGGCCGCCGCGGCGGAGGGGAAGGCCCTTCGGAAGGCGGACAGGCGCGCCCGCAACAAGGACAAGAAGGACAAGGGGGGGTGATTAAATTTTGTGTAATAGTCAAGATGAGATTAACATTGCCATATGACAGGCGCGCGCCGGATTAAGGTCGCCGTCGTCGAGCTTCGCGACGGCCAACACCCCGGCTGTCTGCGGCAGACAGACGACCTCGATGTCGAGGTCGCCTTGGAACCAGCCGCGCGCGCACGCGACCTCGAACGGCTGCGCTTCGTTAAAGTAGCCGAGGCGGACGACGTCTTTGGCCGTCGCCGCCGCCGCGAGCAGGAGCCAGGCGCAGACGCAGGCGCGCATTTTGTGTCCTGCGGCCGAGCGCGTTCGTGCCAATCGCTACTTCTTAGGCCGCGACGCCGCGCGTGCTGGGAGGCAGCTGGTCTCTTCTAATGTTTTCGCAATCGCAAAGGTCCTAGGCACCGCCAGCTTCGAGTCACGCCAATACCGTGTGCATCTACAGCGGGTATATGTGCCACGCAATGACTCACGCACACCAGTACTGTACGAGGCTACGAGCTGACTATGTTCTACCAAAAGTTTCACAAATTTAGGGTTTAGACGGGTTCTTGGGCGCGCGCCTCGATGAACTTCGCCGCCCAGGCCGCCGTCCTCGCCAGGTAGAAGTCGGGCGACGGGTAGTCCAGGTACGCGGCGACCCCCGCCCGCTCGGGCGTGAAGGCCGCCGCCGCGGATTCAATTTGCGTGCCCTCGTGCCACTCGTTGAAGGACGTGACGGCGACTCTCTGTGCACCGCTTTCGAGAGCGGCGGTCCAGCTTCGGTCGTAGTAGGCGCCCGATGCCCGGCCCCGCGCGTTCGCGCCGTTCCACGGCCGCACCCGCACGTCGTCGTAGCCCGGCGCCACGCACGGGACGAACAGCCCGCCCAACGACGCCGCCTTGTCCACGAGGCCGCGCCAGTTCGATGGCGTCGAGGCCTGGGTAAAGCCAGTCGCCCCGAAGTACGAGTAGGCCCCGTCGAAACCGCCCGGCCCGCCCACGTACTGGTCCACGTGCTTCGCCTCCAGCGCCAGGGTAATCAAATAGGCGCCGTCGTCCGTGGCGAGCCGCGCCGCGCGCCACTCGCGCGCGTCGAGCTGGTACGAGTCGTACGCGAAGAACACGCATTTCTTCCCGACCTTGTGGTATGCGGCGTGCGCGCCGTACGTCTTGACGGCATAGGCGACGTCCCCGAGCTGCGCCTTGGCCGTGCGCCCCTCCCACGGTTCGAGATGGAGACAGAGCTCCAAACCGTGCCGCAGCGCCGCGTCCAGCAGCTTCGCCACTAACCCGTCGACCTCGGGCCCGTTCGGGTCCATTTTCCCGGGCGGGTACCACGACACGACCGCCACGCCGATCCTTGCCTGTCGGAGCTGCAAAAAGTGGGCCTCTATGATTGCATCGTCGGCGCTCGAATAGGCGCCCAGCGTAGGATAAAAGCTCGCGCCGACGTCTCGCAACTCCGGGTCGTGCACGAAGGCCGTGTGGCGGGCCCGCACGGACGCGTCCCAGTGGTCCAGGTGCTTGTGGTTCCAGTGGGCCCAGAGCCCGTCAACCTTGGGGTTCTGGTACCAGGCGTAGTAGAAGGCGTAGATGTGCGTGTCCAGCTTATCTTGTGGCGGCGCAACGACGCGTGGTGGTGGCGCGGCCACGACGCGTGGTGGTGCGGCCGCAACGCGTGGTGGCGCCGCACCGGCTGGCGTGTTGGGCGCGGCAGCGCTCGCAGCTGGCGCAGGTGTGAACTCCGCCATCTGTGGTCGCAGCGTTCTCCCGATGAGCAAGCCTGCCGCAAAAAAGGCTGCGATGTATGCGAGCGCAGGAATGCGTCGCGCGCCGCTGCTGCTTTTGTTGCTCGATTTGTGCACTGGCAGCACTGAAGCTTTGGAGCGGCCTCGGTGCATCTATAAATGCATGTGTTCGCGTGTCCTGTGCAGACCACCGTCTGCCGCAATGTCTAGGTGTGCCAGCACCACCCATGCCACTCCACATGAAGTTTATGAGCAGGTGTAAAAGTAAAACCCGTCTTCACGGGTTTTGTGGTCGTGTAGATTAAGTATTACTTCGGTTTAGATTACCACCCCGACACTCAAAACCCGCGAAGCCGCTCACTGGTCCTTGTCGTCCTCGTCGTCCGAGCGCACGTCCTCCGCGCGGCCCGTGGCCAGCATGCGCAGGGCCACCTTGATGATGAGGAAGAACCAGTAGCACTGGAGCGCGTAGAGCGTCCACAGCAAACCGACGCAGGTCCACTCCGGCGCGCCCTTGGGGAAGTAGCGCGTCGCCTCGACGTGCGCGCTCCAGCACACGTACGGGTACATCACAATCCGCGTCACGAGGAACACTAAGGCGAAGAGTTCAAAGGCCCGGTCCGCGGCGAAGGTGCACCGCTTACTTAGCTGTTTGTCGCGCGACGCGTCGCTCACGTACTTGAAGATCTTCGCCAGGTGCAAGGGCACGTCCGCCGGGTCCAACAAGAGCATGACCACGCAGCCCACGCGGTTCCACCCGTAGAGGTAGGAAATGGCTACCACGGCCACGGTCACGGCGTGGTGCAGCAGCATCTCCACGAAGTCTTTTCGCTTCGGTTCGAGAAAAACGTTCACAAAACCGGCGACATATCGGGCCCCGTACAGTAAGTAGTAGCACCGCAAATCGTCGCGCATGACCTCGTGGCCGCCCTCGGCGAAGCCAATCCACCAGTGCTTCGAAGGCCAGAACCACGGTTGCGACGGCACGACCAACAACCCCAACAGAGCGAAGCCGCCGTACACCAGCAGCTCCAGGCACGCCTGACTGAACTTGACGACCATGCCCCGGAACGCGCGCGTGGGCCGCCGCGGCGTGCCCAGCAAATAGTTCCCGAGGGGGCGCGCGATGAACAGGCGGAGCGCCCAGTTCAATACTAACTGGGCCACGATGAAAATCACAAAGACCATGCCGTCCAGCCGGGGCATGGGTGCCCTCGTGTTTAACTCATCTACAGGTCGTGTAAAGGACCGGAGGAGCAGCGCGACCTCACGGATCGCGGCGCCCGGCGACTCATCAATGGGCGTGTCTGCGGCGCCGAACCAGTAGGAGGACATTGTGTTGGCGCTGCACACAGGCAGTGCTTCGAGAACTCGGTTGCGGCGCGCGCAGGAGAGGCCTAGCTTGCAAGGCCTGGGCCAGGCGATATTTATGCCAGTGCAGCAACTGTCTCACAGCTGTCACGTACGCGGCACAACAGAATTAGGTAATCTGGATGAAACCCGTTTTCTTTGATTGCCACCAGCCACCCGTCCGAGCTCCACACGTCCGGTGAGCGCTCGCTCGAGCGTTCACTCTGCACGTTTGAAGCCCATCCCAAGCCGGGGCTGACGGGTTTTGGAACAGGCAAGCACTTTTGGCCAAGCCGAGAGAGCGGTGCTGCACAGCCACAGGCCTGCGGGAAGCTGTACCAGGCTCGTCTTGCATAGCAAAGAGCAGCCGTATTGGCCGAACCAGTGCACTTTTTGTGAGACCCGTGGTGAATTGCCTGAGCACAGCAGGGAGGCACATATAATTTTTGACGCACGCGTTACAACCATGGACCGCCAGGCGACCGACGACGAGACCTACGGGAGCGCCCTGGCCGGGCCCAAGCCGCACGCGCGCGTCGTCATGGCCGGCACGCTGGAGACCAAGGGCAAGAAGCGCTGGAAGCCCCGGCGAGTCGAGTTGTTGGGCAGCGGCGAACTTTTACTGAGGGGCAAGCGCGGCGCGACGCGCTACCTCCTGGATGGGCGATGCTCCGTTTCACCAGTCGAAGCGAAGGTCCAGGACAAAGGGATACACAGCTTCAGCGTGGCCTGGCCCGCGGGCGCGTATACCCCGACGCCCATCCCGAACCGCACGCCGTCCAAGCGGCGCCTGCACGAGTCCAGCGATTCGGAAGATCATGTCGAAGTCCGCGAGGTCGACGCCGAGCTGCGGGCGAAGAAAAAGGTCCGCAAGAAGAAGAAGGTGGGCAAGGGTCTACTGGGGACGGCGGCCACCGGGGCCGCGGTCTTAACGGGCGGCCTGGTGATCGGCGTGACGACCATGGGGATTGGTTTGGTGCCGTACGCCGTGGGCGTCGTGGGCCTCGCCGGCGGCGGCTTCACGTACTTGAAATCAAAAGAGAAGGAGCTCCGGCTGGAGCTCGGGTCGCGGGACGAGAAGCTGACCTTAAAGTGGCGTTCACTCATTGAGGACATGGTCGCGCGGCGGGCGGCGGCGTTAGATCTCGCTGGAAACACCGACCAGGTCGAGCCGGAGACGTCTCGTTTGGTTGCGCGGCCGGACCGGGCCGTGGTCCTGCGGCGATCGAGGGCGAGGCAGATCCCGACGTCGAGCTGTCGGCGGGTCGCGCGGGCGCCGCCGCTCCGGCTCTTCGTGGCTTTATTAGGTGGAGAACAGGGCTGCTGGGCGGCGCACCACGGCTGCGTGCGGGACGTGCGGCAATTATCGGCCAAGGACGACCGCTCGGACGTCGCGGTGTTACAAATAGCGGCCCTGGCGCCGCCGGCGCTGCCCTTGCTCGAGTGGTGGGGCGTCCTCATGGCGTCAAGCTGTGGGGGGGACTTGCTGTACGCGCTCTGGGGGCTCTTCGCGGCCGCGGCGCACGTGCTCGTGGCCGGCGCTCGGTTATACGCGCCGGTACTTATTCGGCCCTGCTTGTTTCTCACGAAGCTCCTCTCGATGCGGCCCCGGGCGTGCGTGGTGAGCCGGACCTGGCGCGTCGACGACGACGGCGCGTTCTTGGTGCGGTTGGAGCCCGCGGCGGAGCCGGCGGGGTCACACGTGTCCGGTGTTCGGACCCAGCTGTGCGCTGTCCTGGCGGTGGCGCCGCACGCCGACGACCAGCTCAACCTGGA